>Ga0209347_1001011_pt1 | contig 53856 bp, 53 predicted proteins | sample AutmiccommuBRH23_FD_187382 | JGI IMG/M metagenome (GOLD analysis project Ga0209347, IMG submission 187382) | Deep subsurface microbial communities from Mt. Terri, Switzerland - Autotrophic microbial communities BRH/23 (SPAdes) (version 2) | ecosystem: Environmental > Aquatic > Deep subsurface >... | reverse complement strand
GCGACGGCCCGCGGGCGGCCACCGCCGCCGGGCCGATCGACCAGGTCCCCGGCACGCTGCGCGACTTCGTCAACGCCGGACAGGTCAGCTACCAGTACGCGACCGTGCACACCGACGGCTTCTCGGGACCGGCCCTGATCATCGGCAGCCCGACTGCATCCTCCACGTCAACGGTGACCAACCTCGAGCTGTACCTGATCTTCCCGCTGCACAACGAGCAGTCGACCATCGCGCTGGTGCGCGGCACCATGGCCACCGGCGGCGTCGTGCTGCTGGGCCTGCTGGCCGCGATCGCACTGCTGGTGGCACGCCAGATCGTGCTGCCGGTGCGGTCGGCGTCCCGCATCGCCGAACGGTTCGCCGAAGGCCACCTGACCGAGCGGATGCCGGTGCGCGGCGAGGACGACATGGCGCGGTTGGCGGTGTCGTTCAACGACATGGCCGAAAGCCTGCACCGCCAGATCACCCAGCTCGAGGAGTTCGGCAACCTGCAGCGCCGCTTCACCTCCGACGTCAGCCACGAACTGCGAACCCCGCTGACCACCGTGCGGATGGCCGCCGACCTCATCCATGACCACATCCACGATTCGCCTGAAGAACTCGACCCCGCGCTGCGGCGCTCCACCGAGCTGATGGTCAACGAGCTGGACCGGTTCGAGTCGCTGCTCAACGACCTGCTCGAGATCTCCCGCCACGACGCCGGCGTCGCCGAACTGGCCGTCGACGCCGTCGACCTGCGGTCCATCGTCAAGAGCGCCCTGGACAACGTCGGTCACCTCGCCGAAGAGGCCGGCGTGGAGATGATCGTCGACCTGCCCGCCGACGACATCATCGCCGAGGTCGACGCCCGCCGGGTGGAGCGGATCCTGCGCAACCTGATCGCCAACGCCATCGACCACGCCGAGCACAAACCGGTGCGCATCCGGATGGCCGCCGACGAAGACACCGTCGCGGTGACCGTCCGCGACTACGGCGTCGGCTTGCGCCCCGGCGAGGAGAAGCTGGTGTTCAGCCGCTTCTGGCGGGCCGACCCGTCGCGGGTGCGCCGCTCCGGCGGCACAGGTCTGGGGCTGGCCATCAGCATCGAAGACGCCCGGCTGCACCAGGGCCGGCTCGAGGCCTGGGGCGAGCCGGGCAAGGGCGCCTGCTTCCGGCTGACCCTGCCGCTGGTGCGCGGACACAAGGTGACCAGCAGCCCGTTGCCCGTCAAGCCGATCGAGAAACCGGCGGCTGCTCCCGGCCGGCGACCGGTGCGCGAACGCGAACCGGCAGGGGAGAGCGTGTGACACGCATCTGGGCCGCGGTGCTGTCGGCGTTCGTGCTCGCCCTGGCCGGATGCGCCGGAGTGCCCAGTTCGTCGTCACCGCAGGCGATCGGCACCGTCGACCGGCCGGCGCCCCCGAGCCTGCCCAAACCCACCCCGGGGATGGACCCCGACATCCTGCTGCGGGAATTCCTCAAGGCGACAGCCGATCCCGCGAACCGGCACCTGGCCGCGCGGCAGTTTCTCACCGAGTCGGCATCCAACGGCTGGGACGACGCGGGCAGCGCGCTGCTGATCGACAACGTGGTGTTCGTCGAGACCCGCACGACCGAAAGGGTTTCGGTGACCATGCGCGCCGACATCCTCGGCTCGCTGTCGGACATGGGGGTCTTCGAGACCGGCGACGGCGCGCTGCCCGACCCCGGCCCCATCGAACTGGTGAAGACCACCGACGGCTGGCGTATCGACCGGCTGCCCAACGGCGTCTTCCTCGACTGGCAGCAGTTCCAGGACACCTACAAACGCAGCACCCTGTACTTCGCCGACCCCACCGGAAAGACCGTGGTGCCCGACCCGCGCTACGTCGCGGTCTCCGAGCCCGACCAGTTGGCCACCGAACTGGTCAGCAAGCTCATCGCGGGTCCGAGGCCGGAGATGGAGAAGACGGTGCGCAACCTGCTCGGGCCGCCGCTGAGACTGCGTGGCCCGGTGACGCGCGCCGACGGCGGGAAGGCCGGGGTGGGGCGCGGCTACGGCGGGGCGCGCATCGACCTGGAGAACCTGTCGACGACAGATCCCCACAGCAGGCAACTGCTTGCCGCACAGCTCATCTGGACGCTGTCGCGCGCCGGTATCAACGGGCCCTACGTGATCAACGCCGACGGCGCCGCGCTCGACGACCGGTTCGCCGACGGGTGGGACACCGCCGACGTCGCCGCCGCCGACCCGGGCGCTGCCGACGGCGCGGCGGCCGGCCTGCACGCACTCGTCGGCGGCTCACTGGTGAGTGTGGACGGCCAGCGGGCACCGCGGCTGAGCGGGTCGTTCGGGCACATGCCCGGGCAGACGGCGGCATCGCTGTCGCGGTCGGGTCAGCAGATCGCCTCGATCGTCACGCTGCGCCGCGGGGCCCCCGACATGGCGTCGTCGCTGTGGGTGGGACCGCTGGGCGGCACCGCATCCCAGGCGATGGACGGCCGCAGCCTGAGCCGGCCGAGCTGGTCGCTGGACGACGCGATCTGGGTCGTCGTCGACGGCAACGTCGTGGTACGCGTCATCCAGGACGCGTCCGGGCAGCCCGCACGGATTCCAGTCGACTCTCTGGCGGTGTCGACGCGGTTCCCCGGCCCGATCGCCGAGCTCCAGCTCTCCCGCGACGGCACCCGTGCGGCGATGGTGATCGACGGGCAGGTGGTCCTCACCGGTGTCGAGCAGACCGCCGGCGGCGGCTATGCGCTGACCTATCCGCGCCGGCTGGGCTACGGGCTGGGCAAGTCGGTGGTGTCGCTGTCGTGGCGCACCGGCGACGACATCGTCGTCACCCGTACCGACCCGCAGCACCCGGTGTCCTACGTCAACCTCGACGGGGTCAACTCCGACGGCCCGAGCCGCAACCTGCTGAGGCCGGTGACGACGGTGGCGGCCAATCCGTCGGCGGTCTACGTCGCCGACGGGCGAGGCGTGCTTCAACTGTCCGGTTCGGCCGCCGAAGGCGACCCCGGGTGGGTCGAGGTCCGGCCGTTGATGGCAGCAGGTGTGCTGCCGGTGCTACCGGGCTGACACTGGACGTGCTGCCGGAACAGCCGTCCGGCGGCCAGCTCGAGGGAGAGGTCAGCGATGGATATCGATGAGGTGCGTGTTCCCCGGAAGACGATGATCGTCGGCGCGGGGGTCGGATTGGCGGCCGCGACGCTGGCCGCGTGTTCCAGCGGTGGTGGTGAAGCGGCGGAGCCCGGAACGTCCGAACCTGCGGCGGCGCCCGAGGCGCTGACCAAGACGACCGATGTCCCCGTCGGGTCGGGCGTCATCGTCGGCGAGACCGTCGTCACGCAGCCCGCCGCGGGTGACTTCAAGGCGTTCTCGGCGGTGTGCACCCACAACGGCTGCCTGATCAACGACGTGTCCGACGGGACCATCAACTGCCCCTGCCACGGCAGCAAGTTCAGCCTCGACGGAGCGGTGGTCAACGGACCGGCCGCCAAGCCGCTGCCGGCGAAACCGATCACGGTGCAGGGGGATTCGATCCTCTCGGGCTAGGTTCTGTGCGCCGAGCGTGCACCCACGGTCGCAATTCGGCTAGTGCCACAGCAGTGAGTGCACGCTGGCGGGTCTACGGCCCGCGGTGTCGGACCGTTGCCTCAGACTGACGGCGTGCTCGATCTCGTGCTGCCGCAGCAGTGCGGCGGCTGCGGCGCCGCCACGACGGCCTGGTGCGCGGCGTGCGGCAAAGACCTGACCGTCAACCCCGACGAGCCGCACCTGGTGACGCCCCGCCTCGACCCCGGCGTGCCCGTGCTGTCGCTGGGCCGCTACGCCGGCGCGCGCCGGAAAGCCATCGTGGCGGTCAAGGAGCACGGCCGCCGCGACCTCGTGCACCCGCTCGCGGCCGCCCTCGCCGCGGCCGTCGGAAACCTCCTCTGCTGGGGCGTCCTCGACGCACCCCTGACGCTCGTGCCGGCACCCACCCGCCGGACGGCCGCCAGACGCCGCGGTGGCGATCCCGTCACCCGGATCGCCCGGCTCGCGGCAGCACGCCATCCGGGCCTCACCGTCGTGCCGGCACTGCAGCTGAAAGCCTTCACCCGCGACTCCGTCGGGCTCTCCAGCGCCGACCGGCAGCGCAACATCGGCGGCCGCATCCGGCTGTCCACAGCGGTGAGCGGACCCGTCGTCCTGGTCGACGACGTCGTCACGACCGGGGCCACCGCCACCGAATCCGTGCGGGTCCTGCAAACGTGCGCCGAGGTCGTCGCCGTGCTCGCGCTGGCGCACGCGTGACCGCAGCCCGCCGATTACCCCCAGATCAATCGGACATGAAGAACTGAAAACAGGTCTGCCGAATTAGTGGCCGACTCGGTGAACACGGACTACCGTCGGGCCTAACCATCCGTGAACAACTCACGGCGGCGCTCCGAACTGAGACGCCGATTCCCGCGTCAGCGGCAGGAGGTGAGTAGTCGACACCTTGCACCGGCGAGTGGCGCGACCAGGTATGCCCCGTCGGCGCGATCTCTTTGATGGCCGGGCACGCGTACGTGTGCGAACGCAACAGAATCGAGTTGCCAAGTATGTCAAGTAATTCCGTGGAAACCGACAGCACGATGGTGATCGAGGGCGAGTCGTCCGAACCCACCCCGAACGCCGAGGTGGCGGTCACTGGCCGCAACGTCGAGGTACCCGACCACTTCCGTAACTACGTCGCCGAGAAGCTGTCACGCCTGGAACGATTCGACCGCACCATCTACCTCTTCGACGTCGAGCTGTACCACGAGCGCAATCGCCGCCAGCGCAAGAACTGCCAGCACGTGGAGATCACGGCGAAGGGCCGCGGACCCGTCGTGCGCGGCGAGGCCTGCGCCGACAGCTTCTACGCCGCCCTGGAATCGGCGGTCGGCAAACTCGAACGACGGCTGCGCAAGAGCAAGGACCGTCGCAAGATCCACTACGGCGACAAGACGCCGGTATCCCTGCACGACGCCACCTCGCTCGATCACCTCGCGGATGCATTCACCCCGTCGAGCCAGGACGCCCCCCAGATCGACGGTGTGGCGGTCGACGACCACGAGCCCGGGCGGATCGTCCGCACCAAGGAACACCCCGCCACCCCGATGACCGTCGACGACGCCCTCTACGAGATGGAGCTCGTCGGCCACGACTTCTTCCTGTTCCACGACAAGGAGAGCGACAGGCCCTGCGTCGTCTACCGGCGGCACGCCTACGACTACGGCCTCATCAAGCTGGCCTGATCCGGCTGGATCCGGCGCGCAAACCGACCGTCAGTGTCGCTGTGCGCGCCGGATTCACGCCGAGTGCGGCGCGCCTGACACGCTCGACCAGCGATTTCGGTGCGTCGCCTACGATGGTGTCCGTCTAACGCGTGACGAATGGTCATCATCGCAACGAGGAAAAAGGTAGAACAGCGTGCTGTCGAAGTTGCTCCGTCTCGGCGAAGGCCGCATGGTCAAGCGCCTCAAGGGGGTGGCTGACTACGTCAACACCCTGTCCGACGACATCGAGAAGCTGTCCGACGCCGAACTTCGCGGCAAGACCGACGAGTTCAAGGATCGCCTCGCCAATGGCGCCGACCTCGACGACCTGCTGCCCGAGGCGTTCGCCGTCGCCCGCGAGGCGGCCTGGCGAGTGCTCAACCAGCGCCACTTCGACGTTCAGGTGATGGGCGGCGCGGCGCTGCACTTCGGCAACGTCGCCGAGATGAAGACCGGTGAGGGCAAGACCCTGACCGCGGTGCTCCCGTCATATCTCAACGCGCTGGCGGGTAAGGGTGTACACGTCATCACGGTCAACGACTACCTGGCCAAACGCGACGCGGAGTGGATGGGCCGCGTGCACCGCTTCCTAGGCCTTGAGGTCGGCGTGATCCTGTCGCAGATGACCCCCGACGAGCGGCGCGCCGCCTATAACGCCGACATCACCTACGGCACCAACAACGAGTTCGGCTTCGACTACCTGCGCGACAACATGGCGCATCGCCTCGAGGACTGCGTGCAGCGGGGCCACACCTTCGCGATCGTCGACGAGGTCGACTCGATCCTCATCGACGAGGCGCGTACGCCGCTGATCATCTCCGGCCCCGCCGACGGCGGGTCGAACTGGTACACCGAGTTCGCCCGGCTGGCGCCCCTGATGGAAAAAGACGTTCACTACGAGGTCGACATCAAGAAACGCGCCGTCGGCGTGCACGAACTTGGTGTCGAGTTCGTCGAGGACCAACTGGGCATCGAGAACCTCTACGAGGCCGCGAACTCCCCGCTGATCAGCTACCTGAACAACGCGCTGAAGGCCAAGGAGCTGTTCGAACGCGACAAGCACTACATCGTCCGCAACGGCGAGGTGCTGATCGTCGACGACTTCACCGGCCGCGTGCTGATCGGGCGCCGCTACAACGAGGGCCTGCACCAGGCGATCGAGGCCAAGGAGCAAGTCGAGATCAAGGCCGAGAACCAGACGGTCGCGACGATCACGCTGCAGAACTACTTCAGGCTCTACGAGAAGCTCGCCGGCATGACGGGCACCGCCGAGACCGAGGCCGCCGAGCTGCACGAGATCTACAAGCTCGGCGTGGTGACGATCCCCACGAACAAGCCGATGATCCGGACCGACCAGTCCGACCTGATCTACAAGACCGAGGAGGCCAAGTTCATCGCGGTCGTCGACGACGTCGTCGAGCGCTATGAGAAGGGCCAGCCGGTGCTGATCGGCACCACCAGCGTGGAACGGTCGGAGTTCCTGTCCCGCCAGTTCCAGAAGCGCCGCATCCCGCACAACGTGCTGAACGCGAAGTACCACGAGCAGGAGGCCGGCATCATCGCCGAGGCCGGCCGGCTGGGCGCCATCACCGTCGCCACCAACATGGCGGGCCGCGGCACCGACGTCGTCCTGGGCGGCAACGTCGACTACCTGCTGGACCGGCGGCTGCGTCAGCGCAACCTCGACCCGATCGAGACGCCCGACGAGTACGAACAGGCGTGGCACGAGGACCTGCCGCACGTCAAGGCGGAGGCCGCCGCGGAGGCCAAGGACGTGGTCGCCGCAGGCGGGCTCTACGTGCTGGGCACCGAGCGTCACGAATCCCGGCGTATCGACAACCAGCTGCGCGGTCGCTCGGGACGCCAGGGCGACCCCGGTGAGTCCCGCTTCTACCTGTCGCTGGCCGACGAGCTGATGCGCCGCTTCAACGGGGCGACGCTGGAGACGCTGCTGACCCGGTTGAACCTGCCCGACGACGTGCCGATCGAGGCCAAGATGGTCTCGCGCGCGATCAAGAGCGCCCAGACCCAGGTCGAGCAGCAGAACTTCGACATCCGCAAGGAAGTCCTCAAGTACGACGAGGTGATGAACCAGCAGCGCAAGGTCATCTACGCCGAGCGCCGCCGCATCCTGGAAGGCGAGAACCTCGCCGAGCAGGCCCACAAGATGCTCATCGACGTGGTCACCGCCTACGTCGACGGCGCCACCGCGGAGGGCTATTCCGAGGACTGGGACCTCGAGAAGCTGTGGGAAGGGCTCAAGCAGCTCTACCCGGTTGGGATCGACCACAACGATCTGATCGACTCCGACGCCGTCGGAGAGCCCGGCGAGCTGACCCGCGCCGAGTTGCTCGACGCGCTGGTCGCCGACGCCGAACGCGCCTACGCGGTGCGGGAGGCGGAGATCGAGGGGATCGCCGGCGAGGGCGCGATGCGCCAACTGGAACGCAACGTCCTGCTCAACGTCCTGGACCGCAAGTGGCGCGAACACCTCTACGAGATGGACTACCTGCGGGAGGGCATCGGCCTGCGCGGGTTGGCCCAGCAGCGTCCCGAGGTGGAGTACGCCCGCGAGGGCTACGACATGTTCGTCGGCATGCTCGAGGGGATGAAGGAGGAGTCGGTCGGCTTCTTGTTCAACGTCAGCGTCGAAGCCGCACCGAGCCCGACGGTTGCGCCGGTGGCGGCACCCCCGGGGCTCGCCGAGTTCGCGGCGGCGGCCGCCGCCGCGCAGGAGCAGCAGGGCGGGGTCGCCACCAAGCAGCGGCCCGCAGCACCTGCGTTGCGCGCCAAGGGAATCGACGACAGCGAAGAGCCGCTGACCTTCTCGGGTCCGTCCGAGGGCGGCGGCGTCGAGGTCACCCGCTCCGGCGGCGGGAGGCCGTCCGGCGGGAAGCCGTCAGGCGGGGGCAACGAAGGCGGCACCCGTCGTGAGCGTCGCGAAGCCGCCCGCCAGCGTGGCCGCCACGCCAAGAAGGGGTAGCCGCTCCTCATCGGCGTTGGGACTGCGCTGGTGGCGCAGAAGTGCGAGTGACCTTCGCCGTGGGTGCAGCCTGAACGCACAAGGCGCTCAGCCGATCTGCAGCGCCACGATCCGCCACCGGTCCCGGTACCTCTCGATGCGTGCGGCGACGGCGTGTACCCGCCCGGACCGCGTGAATGACGCGAACACCTCCGCCGCGCCCACGTCACCGGGCTTGCCGTCACCGTCGAGCCCGGGATCCACGGCGCGCACCCGCACCCGGCGCATGGTGGCGCTTCCGCGGCGGGTCACGCCGGTGAGGGCGATGACGCGGTCGACGAGCACCGGCGTCATCAGCGGGCGCAGCTGGGCGACGGGCCTGCGCCGGTCGAGGACCTCGATCACCTGACGCAGCGCCGTTTCGGCGAACACCACCGCGGATTTCGGGGGCGGGGCCTCACGCAGACGCGGTGGGGGCAGACGCGCCCGCAGCGGGCGCGGGGACGGGCGGTGCAGCGCCACCGCCGACGGCGTCGGACACACCGGCTCGACCCGCCGGAGCGGCTCCGGTGTCTCATGTCGCCGCCGGAGCGGCTCCGGTGTCTCATGTCGCCGCCGGAGCGGCTCCGGTGTCTCATGTCGCCGCCGGAGCGGCTCCGGTGCCGGCTCGTAGTCGATGATCGGCGACGTCGTCTGATGCAGCGGGGTCGATGACGTCATGAGGCTCTCCAGCATTCGGGCACGGCGACGAAAGTCATCTGCCGGAGAGTTGCAGACCGCTCTATGATCCCATGCGTGGCAGCCGCCCCATCGCACCCGTTGAGCGGCAGCGCAGCATCGGTCGCTACCGTGACACTGTCTGTCAGGACACCGAGGGGAGACGGCGCCGCGATGGTGACCAGATTGTCGGCGTCGGACGCATCGTTCTTCCGGTTGGAGAACTCCGCGACCCCGATGTACGTGGGCTCCCTGTCGATTCTGCGCAAGCCCCGCGGCGGGCTGAGCTACGAAACCCTGCTGGGCACCGTCGAGCGGCGCCTGCCGCAGATCCCGCGGTACCGGCAGAAGGTCCGCGAGGTGAAGTTCGGGCTGGCCAGACCGGTCTGGGTCGACGACCGCGACTTCGACATCACCTACCACATCCGCCGCTCGGCACTGCCGTCGCCGGGCAGCGACACCCAGCTGCACGAGCTCATCGCCCGCCTCGGCTCCCGCCCCCTGGACAAGTCCCGGCCACTGTGGGAGATGTATCTGATCGAGGGCCTGGCCAAGAACCGGGTCGCGATCTACACCAAGAGCCACCAGGCGCTGGTCAACGGCATGACCGCGCTGGAGATCGGCCACGTGATCGCCGACCGCGCCCAGAAGCAGCCCGAGTTCGGCGAGGACATCTGGATCCCGGCGCGCGAGCCCAGTGACCGCCAACTGCTCGTCGGCGCGCTCGGCGAGTGGATCGCCCGGCCCACCGTGCAGGCCGCGGCCGTGCGCTCGGCGGTGACGGAGGCGGTGACCAACACCGGCGAGCTGGCGGACCTGGGACGCCGCGCCGCCGACGTCGCCCGCACCGTCGCGCGCGGCACCGCCCCCAGCAGCCCACTGAACACCACCGTGTCACGCAACCGGCGCTTCTCGGTGTCGTCGGGCAGCCTCGAGGACTTCCGGCTGGTGCGGGCACGCTACGACTGCGACGTCAACGACGTGGTGCTCGCGGTGGTGGCCGGGGCGCTGCGCAACTGGCTGCTGTCGCGGGGGGAGCCGGTGACCGCGACGACGACCGTGCGTGCGATGGCGCCGATGTCGGTGTACCCCGACGCCGACATCGACTCCACCGGACCCGGCGAGGCGATCCGCGAGGTGTCTCCGTTCCTGGTCGATCTGCCCGTCGGCGAAGCGAACCCGGTGGTGCGGCTCTCGCAGATCGCGCACACCACCGAGTCACATCCGACTGCCGCCAGCCTGGTCGACGCCAGGACCATCGTCACGCTGACCGGCTTCGGCCCACCGACGCTGCACGCCATGGGTATCCGGGTCGCCACCAGTTTCTCGGCCCGCCAGTTCAACCTGCTGATCACCAACGTGCCCGGCGCCCAGAAGCAGATGTACATCGCCGGCACCAAGCTGCTCGAGACCTACGCCGTGCCGCCGCTGCTGCACAACCAGGTGCTCGCCATCGGCGTCACGTCCTACAACGGGATGCTGTACTTCGGCATCAATGCCGACCGGGTCGCGATGAGCGACGTGGAAATGCTGCCCAGCCTGCTGCGCGAGTCGCTCGACGAACTGCTGGATGCCGCGAACTGACGGGTTCGTAGCGCCGGCGGGATTGACGGGTGAACGCCGCCGGGGTCGAGTGGCTGGCGATGTCTGACACTTCTGAGCACGAGATCACCGCCGTTCCCTCCGACGGACAGGTCGAAACCGGGGCCGGCCCGCGGCCGCACCCGGTGCTCGACATCCCCCTCGAGGAAGAGAAATTCACCCGATCCCACGGTATCGACTGGGCGGTGTTCGGCGTCACCGCGGTGATCGCCGTGGGCTTGCTGGTGTGGGGATTCGTCAGCACCGACACGCTGGCCACAGCTCGAGCAGCGCGCTGGCCTGGGTCATGGACAAGACCGGCTGGCTGTTCGTCCTGACCAGCACCGGATTCGTCGTCTTCGTGCTGTACCTGGCGCTGGGCTCCTACGGCACCATCCCGCTGGGTCGTGACGACGAGGCGCCCGAGTTCAACGGTGTCTCCTGGGTCGCGATGATGTTCAGCGCGGGAATGGGCATCGGTCTGATGTTCTTCGGCGTCTACCGCAAGGGCCGTCTGCAGCTGATCAGCTCCGCCTTCGAACCACTGCTGGGGGCGCGGGCGAACGGGGCATGGGGCAAGGTCATCGACATGCTGGCGATCTTCGCCACCCTGTTCGGATCTGCGGCCTCCCTCGGGCTGGGCGCGTTGCAGATTCGCAGCGGGCTGCAGATCGTCGGCGGCATCGGCGAGACGGGCAACACGATCCTCGTCATCATCATCGCGGTGCTGACGCCGCCTCGATCGTCATGGGGTTCGCTGTCGCAGCGCGGCACGATCCGGCCCACCTGGGGCACGGTCGTCTTCTGGGGTGTCGCCACGGGCGCGGTCGCCGCGGTGATGCTGCTGGTGGGCGGAGCGGATGCGCTGACCGGACTGCAGACGATCACGATCATCGCCGCCCTGCCGTTCCGGCTGGTGATGATCGGCATGGCGGTCGCGTTGCTGAAGGACCTGCGCCGCGACCCGAAGGTGGTGCGCCGCGTCTACGCCGCCGAGGCCGTCAACAGCGCGGTCATCAGCGGCGTCACGCAGCACGGCGACGACTTCGTCATCTCGATCGAGAAGGACCCGAACCGCGACGGGGCATCCGGCACGCCGAAGCGGCACTAGAATCGGCCGGTGGGCAACAAGTCGCGGGTGGACAAGTCGACCAAGGGCGCCAAGGACCGCAAGAACAAGCTCCCGAACGACGTCTACAAGGCCGAACTGTTCCGTCTGCAAACGGAATTGGTGCAACTGCAGGAGTGGGTCCGCGAGACCGGCGCCCGCGTCGTCATCGTCTTCGAGGGTCGCGACGCCGCGGGTAAGGGCGGCACGATCAAGCGGATCACCGAGTACCTCAGCCCGCGTATCGCCCGGATCGCCGCGCTGCCCGCACCGTCGGACCGCGAGCAGGGGCAGTGGTACTACCAGCGCTACGTCGCCCACCTGCCCGCCAAGGGCGAGATCGTGTTGTTCGACCGGTCCTGGTACAACCGTGCCGGCGTGGAGCAGGTGATGGGGTTCTGCACCCCCGCCGAGCACACGTTGTTCCTGCGGCAGACACCGATTTTCGAGCAGATGCTCATCGAAGACGGGGTGATCCTGCGCAAGTACTGGTTCTCGGTGTCCGACGACGAACAGCTCCGGCGGTTCCGGTCCCGGCTCAAAGACCCGGTGCGGCAGTGGAAGCTCAGCCCGATGGACCTGGAATCGGTGTACCGCTGGGAGGACTACTCGCGGGCCAAGGACCAGATGATGGTGCACACCGACACACCGGTGAGCCCCTGGTACATCGTCGAATCCGATGTGAAGAAGCACGCGCGGCTGAACATGATCGCCCACCTGCTGTCCACCATCGACTACTTCGACGTCGACCCCCCGAAGGTCGGGTTGCCGAAGAAGCCGGTGGTCAGCGGCGACTACCGGCGCCCCCCGCGCGAGCTGTCGACCTACGTCGACGACCACGTCGCGACCCTGCTGGGCGACCCCGAGTAGCGGGAACCTCGCTAGTCTCATCGGGTGCGCATCTACGTTCCCGCCACCCTGGCCATGCTCTCGCGGCTGGTCGCCGACGGATCACTGCGCCCCGTCAACGGGACCGCGTTCGCGGTGACGCCGACGCTGCGGGAGGCCTACGCCGACGGTGACGAGGACGAACTCGCCGACGTCGCGCTCCGGGACGCGGCGCTGGCCTCGCTGCGTCTTCTCGCTGACGACGCGACCGAGGGTCTCCCCGCCCGGCGCGCGGTGCTGGAGGCCGACGTGACCGACGCCGACGCGGGTATCACCCTGAGGCCCGACCTCGACGACGCCGTGGTGCGGCTGGCGGCGGGGGAGATCCCACTGGAGCGGGTGATCGCCGCGTACGTCGACAATGCGGCCGCGGAGTCCGCCGTGCTGGCCGCCGTCGAGGTGATCGACGACGCTGATCTGGGGGACGAGGACGCCGAACTGACCGTCGGGGACGCGCAGGACCACGACCTGGCGTGGTACGCGGCGCAGGAGCTGCCGTTCCTACTCGAACTGCTCTGAGGGTGGCTACGACACCGTAAGTTACGGTACCGTAGGTATGCGCCTGTGGGGTCGCGACTCGTAGACACAACCGGCAGGAGCCGTCATGGCCAAGAACACGATCAAGACCACGGCCAAGGTCGCCGACACCGTGCGACCCACGATCGCCGGAGCCAGGGAACGTCCCGGCTGGCACGTCGTGCGCACGATCGTGGGCCGGATCACCACGCCGTTGCTGCCCGACGACTACCTCAAGCTGGCCAACCCGCTGTGGTCCGCGCGCGAGTTGCGGGGCAAGGTCCTCGAGGTGCGCCGCGAGACCGTCGACTCGGCCACGCTCGTCATCAAGCCCGGCTGGGGTTTCTCGTTCGACTACCAGGCCGGTCAGTACGTCGGCATCGGCCTGCTCGTCGACGGCCGGTGGCGCTGGCGCTCGTACTCACTGACCAGCACCCCCGAAGAGCACCGGTCCCTCGGCAGGGGGTCGCGCACCATCACCATCACCGTCAAGGCCATGCCCGAGGGCTTCCTGTCCACGCACCTGGTCGGCGGGGTCGAACCCGGCACGATCGTGAGACTGGCTGCGCCCCAAGGCAACTTCGTCATGCCCGACCCGGCGCCCGCGTCGGTGTTGTTCCTGACGGCGGGCTCGGGCATCACCCCGGTGATGTCGATGCTGCGGACGTTGGCCCGCAGAGGCGGCATCGGCGGCTCCGGGCACATCGTGCACGTGCATTCCGCCCCGACGGAGTCCGACGTGCTGTTCGCCGACGAACTGGCCGAGCTGGCCGGGCGGCACGACGGCTACCGGCTGCACCTGCGCGCCACCCGCGCCGAGGGCCGGCTGGACCTGGCGCGCCTCGACGAGATCGTGCCCGATTGGCGGCAGCGCCAGACCTGGGTCTGCGGACCCGAGGCGATGCTCGACGCCGCGCAGCGCACCTGGGCGGACGCGGGGATCGCCGATCAACTGCACCTGGAGCGGTTCGCGGTGACGCGTGGCCGGGTACACGGAAGTGGCGGAACCGTCGAGTTCGCCCGCGCGGGTAAGACGGTCACCGTCGACGCGGCGACGTCGTTGATGGACGCCGGCGAGGACGCAGGCGTGCAGATGCCGTTCGGGTGCCGCATGGGAATCTGCCAGTCGTGTGTGGTGGGCCTGTTGAAGGGCCACGTGCGGGATCTGCGGACCGGCGTCGAGCACGAACCGGGCAGCCGGGTGCAGACCTGCGTCTCCGCGGCATCGGGCGATTGTGTGATCGACGTCTAGCCTTTACTGCGTAGTAACCTACGACGACGTAGGTTACGGTAGCGTAGGTAATAGGTAATAGAGAGGAGGCTGATTATGGCGATCACCGACGTACCCGAGTTCACGCACCTGACCGACGCTGACATCGAGAATCTGGGCCTGGAACTGGATGCGATACGCCAGGACATCGAGGACTCCCGCGGCGCGCGCGACGCGCGCTACATCCGCCGAACCATCGCCTTCCAGCGCGCTCTGGAGGTGGCCGGCCGCCTACTGCTGGCCGGCAGTTCGAAGCGTGCGTACTGGTGGGCGGGCACCGCCACACTGGGCGTGGCCAAGATCGTCGAGAACATGGAGATCGGCCACAACGTCATGCACGGCCAGTGGGACTGGATGAACGATCCCGAGATCCATTCCTCGACCTGGGAATGGGACATGAGCGGCGCGTCCAAGCACTGGCGGTTCACTCACAACTTCATGCACCACAAGTACACCAACATCCTCGGCATGGACGACGACGTCGGCTACGGAGTGATCCGGGTGACGCGCGACCAGAAGTGGAAGCCGGCCAACCTCTACGGCAACCTGCTGTTCAACACGCTGCTGGCGATCGGCTTCGAGTGGGGCGTCGGACTGCAGCATCTCGAACTCGGCAAGATCTACAAGGGCCGCGACGACCGGCAGGCCACGCTGGGACGGGTGAAGGAGTTCGGCGTCAAGGCCGGCCACCAGGTCGCCAAGGACTACGTCGCCTACCCCGCGCTGACCTCGCTGTCGCCGGGCGCGAGCTTCATGTCCACCCTGAAGGCCAACGCGGTGGCCAACGTCATCCGCAACGTCTGGGCCAACGCCGTGATCTTCTGCGGCCATTTCCCCGACGGCGCAGAGAAATTCACCAAGACCGACATGGTCGGCGAGTCGCGGGGGCAGTGGTACCTGCGGCAGATGCTGGGCAGCGCGAACTTCGAGAACGGCCCCGTGCTGCGCTTCATGAGCGGCAACCTGTGCTACCAGATCGAGCACCACCTGTACCCGGACATCTGCAGCAACCGGCTGCATGAGATCTCGTTCCGGGTGCGCGAGATCTGCGACAAGTACGACCTGCCCTACACCACGGGATCGTTCCTGGTGCAGTACGGCAAGTCGTGGCGGACCATCGCCAAACTGTCACTGCCGGACCGGTTCCTGAAGGACACCCGCGACGACGCACCGGAGACGCGCAGCGAGCGGATGTTCGACGAACTGGAGCCACACGAGCGGCGCGGCCTCAAGTCGGCCATCGCCGCGGTGCGGGCCAGGCGCCGCGCCAAGCGGGAGCAGAAGGCTCTGGACGCAGCGGTTCACGAGAAGCGCGACGACCTCGCGGCGTAAGCCACGTCACACGCAGACACGAAACTCGCACGGTTCCTTGAGGAACCGTGCGAGTTCGCGTCTGTCGGTCCGGCTAGCCCGGCACGTAGTCGAAGGTGTCCGGATTCGGCCCGATGCGGCCGTCCTCACCCTTGTCCAGCGCCGAGATCGCGTCGAAATGCTGCGCCTCGAGCTCGAAGTCGAACAGCTCGAAATTGTCCTTGATGCGTTGCAGCGTCACCGATTTCGGGAACACGATGTCGCCGCGCTGAATGTGCCAGCGCAACACCACCTGGGCGGGCGACTTGCCGGTCGCCTCGGCGACCCGGGTGACGACCGCGTCGTCGAGCACCTTGCCCTGGGCGATCGGTGACCATGCCTCGGTCTCGATGCCGTGCCTGCGGCCGTAGTCGCGCACCTCGTTGTTGCCGAAGTACGGGTGCACTTCGATCTGGTTCACCGCGGGCACCGTCTCGGTCTCGTCGGCCAGGCGCTGCAGATGGGCAACCTGGAAGTTCGACACGCCGATGCTGCGGGCCCGGCCGTCCTTCTTGAACTCCTCCAACGTCTTCCACGTCGACACGAAGTCGCCGTCGTAGAGCGTGGGAAGCGGCCAGTGGATCAGGAACAGGTCGACGTACTCGAAGCCGAGGGCGGCCAGCGTACGGTCGAACGCCCGGCGGGCGTCGTCGGGCTTGTGGAACGAGTTGTTGAGCTTGCTGGTGACGTACACCTCGGAGCGGTCGATGCCGGAGTCGCGGACACCGTCCCCGACACCCTTCTCGTTCTCGTACATCTCGGCGGTGTCGATGTGGCGGTAGCCGATGTCCAGCGCCGTCTTCACCGCCGCGGCGGTCTCCTCGGGCGGGATCTGGAAGACACCGAAGCCCAACTGGGGAATTCGCGTGCCGTCGTTCAGTTCGATCGTGGGTACTGTGCTCACAGTGTGATCCTCCTTCGGGGTCAGCGTGCCCGATGGGCACCCGCTGCAAACCCGCTCGTCATCGGCATTCCCCCGGCACAACGCACACCCGTGGGCTCAGCCTTCCCGCATCGCCGTGAGCAGTCGTCGCGCCGCGCTCACCCGTCCAGCCGCCGGTCCGGTCAACGCGTCGAGCGCGCACTCCGGGTCCGCGGGCGGCCCCATGTGGCCGCACCCTCGCGGGCAGTCGGCGATCGCCTCGGCCAGGTCGGAGAACGCCATCATCACATCGTCGGCCGCGATGTGCGCAAGCCCGAACGACCGGATGCCCGGCGTGTCGATCACCCAGCCGCCGAACTTCAGGGGCAGCGCCACCGACTGCGTGGAGGTGTGCCTGCCCTTGCCGACGTCGGTCACCGTGCCGATCGCCCGTTCCGCTTCGGGCACAAGGCGATTCACCAGAGTGGACTTGCCCACCCCGGAATGGCCCAGCAGGGCGGTGACCTTGCCCGAAAGCAGGGCGGCGACCTCGTCGATGTCGTCGCCGCGGCCGGCGGTGACGATCGTCAGGTCGAGGTCGGCGAACTGCGCGGTGAACGGCTCCGCCGGTGCGAGATCGGACTTCGTCAGGCACAGGATCGGCACCAGCCCGCCGGCGTACGCGGCGATCAACGCCCGTTCGACCAGACCGGCCCGCGGCGGTGGATCCGCCAGCGCCACCACGATCAGCAGCTGGTCGGCGTTGGCGACGAAGACGCGCTCGGAGGGGTCGGTGTCATCGGCGGTGCGGCGCAACACCGTTCGGCGTGGCCCGCGACGCACGATGCGCGCCAGCGTGTCGGTGCGGCCGGAGAGGTCGCCGACGATGTCGACGTCGTCACCGACGACGATCGGGGTGCGGCCCAGCTCCCTGGCCCGCATCGCGGTCACCCGGTGGGCCGGGTCGCGGCCGAGCACGCAGCCCCAGCGCCCGCGGTCGACGGTGACCACCATGGCTTCCTGCGCGTCGGCGTGCTCGGGGCGTGTCTTGGTCCGTGGCCGCGAGCCCCTGCCGGGCCGCACCCGGACATCGGTCTCGTCGTATTCGCGTGGACTCAAGCCTCGACCCTCTACAGCTCGTCCGCCTGGCCCGCCAGCATGTCCGCCCACAACTGCGGGAACTCGGGCATCGTCTTGGCCGTGGTGGCGATGTCCTCGACCTCGACACCGGGGACCCGGAGCCCGACGATCGCGCCCGCGGTGGCCATCCGGTGATCGGCGTAGGACCGCCACACACCGGCGTGCAGCGGTTGCGCGGTGATGGTCAGCCCGTCCGGGGTCTCCTCGCACTGCCCGCCGAGGCGGTTCAGTTCGGCGGCCAGCGCCGCCAACCGGTCGGTCTCATGGCCGCGCAGATGGGCGATGCCCCGCAGTTGCGACACCGAACCGGGGGTGGCCAGGGCCGCCATCGCAGCCACCGACGGCGCGAGTTCGCCGACGTCGCGCAGGTCGACGTCGATACCGTCGTAGTTTGTCGCGCCCTGCACCTCCAGGTAGGAATCGCCCTGGCGCACAACCGTACCCAGCTTCTTCAGGATGGAAAGGATGGTGTCGGCCGGCTGGGTGCTCACCGGCGGCCATCCGGTGACGCGGACGGCTCCGCCGCTGACCACGGCGGCGGCCAGGAACGGCACCGAGTTGGACAGGTCGGGTTCGACGGACCAGTGTCTGGCCGCGACCGGCCCGGGAGCGACGTGCCACCGGTCGGGCACTGAGTCGTCGACCTCGACGCCTGCGTCGCGCAGCATCGACACCGTCATGGCGACGTGCGGTGCCGAGGGCACCGGCTCGCCGGTGTGCACGATCGTCAACCCGGCGGTGAACGCCGCGCCCGAGAGCAGCAGCCCGGAGACGAACTGTGAGGATCCCGACGCGTCGATCTCGACGGTGCCGCCGCGCACCGACCCGCCGCCCCGGACCGTGAAGGGCAGGCCGTCACCCTCGACGGTGACGCCGAGGCCGCGCAGCCCGTCGAGCAGCGGTGCGATCGGGCGGGACCGCGCCTGCTCGTCGCCGTCGAAGGTGACCGTCTCGCTGCTCAGTGCGGCCACCGGCGGCACGAACCGCAGTACGGTACCGGCCAGCCCGCAGTCGATCCGCACGCCCGGTTCCGGGGCGAGGGCGCCGCTGACGGTCAGCCCGGTGTCGTCGCTGTCGGAAGCCTCGACGGAGAGGCCGAGCGCCTGCAGCGCGCCGATCATCAGGTCGGTGTCGCGGCTGCGCAGGGCGCCGCTGACCGTCGAAGGGCCCTGCGGGACGGCCAGCGCCGCGAGGATCAGCACCCGGTTGGTCTGTGACTTCGACCCGGGCACGGTGACGGTCGCATGCACGGGGGTTGCGGTCGACGGGGCCGGCCAGGTGCTCACGGGTTCCCATTCTTGCCTGTCGACGAATCTGCGGTGTCGCCGGTGTCTGCCACCATGGAAACCATGTGCGGGCGATTCGCGGTGACCACCGATCCGGCGCTGCTGGCCGAGAAGATCAAGGCGCTCGATGAGACAGCGGCGGCCGGCTCGCCGGCGCCGAACTACAACGTGGCGCCGACGACCACCGTCAGCACGGTCGTCACCCGCCACACCGAACCCGAGGACGAGCCGACGCGCCGGGTGCGGCTGATGCGGTGGGGGTTGGTGCCGGTGTGGGCCAAGACCACCGAGGGAGGGGCCCCGGACACCAAGGGGCCGCTGCTGATCAACGCCCGATCCGACAAGGTGACCACGTCGCCGGCGTTCCGCACGTCGATCAAGAGCAAGCGCTGCCTGGTGCCGATGGACGGCTGGTACGAGTGGCGCGGGCAGAAGGGCGCGAAGACGCCGTTCTACATGTACGCAGGCGACGGCGAGCCGCTGTTCATGGCGGGCCTGTGGTCGACGTGGCGGCCCCGCGAAGACGCAGGCGCGCCTTCCGCAAGTTCACCGCTGCTGAGCTGCACGATCATCACCACCGACGCGGCGGGCCCGCTGTCCGAGATCCACGACCGGATGCCGCTGACGATCAGCGAGCGGGACTGGGACCGCTGGCTGGACCCCGATGCCCCGGTCGACGAAGGCCTGCTGCGTGGGCACGGCGACCTCGACCGCATCGAGATCCGGGAGGTGTCGCGGCTGGTGAACAGTGTCCGCAACAACGGGCCGGAGTTGATCGAGCCGGCAGAGCCGCAAGCCGAGCAGGGTTCGCTGCTGTGAGCGGTCAGCGCCGGGTGGCCGTGACCACCGCGTAGGGGGTGTCGAAGGCGACCCGCCCGCGGTCGTCGACGTGGCGGCGCATCGCCTCGTCGAACGCGGCGATCAGCTGGTCACGCTGCGGATCGGGCACCCGTGCGAGCACATCCACGTGCGCCGGTGACTCGTCGGTCACGAACCGCATCGCCTCGGCGTGGGAGGCGTATTCCCAAGTGTGCGTGCCTGATTGGATCGTGACGTCCTCGAAGTCGGCGGCGAGCCTCGCCGCGGCGATGTCCGGGTCACCCCACTCGTCGGGTCGGTAACCGGAGCCCGGTGGCACCCCGAGCACCGCGACGATGGGGTCGAAGAACGGGTTGTCGTCGGTGCGCACCCAGGTGGAGAACGCCAGCGTGCCGCCCGGGGCCAGCAGTCGGGCGATCTCGGCGACCTGGGCGGTCGGCTCGACGAACACGATGCCCATGTTGGAGACGGCGGCATCGAAGGCGGCGTCGGGCAGTCCGGTGGCGGACGCGTCGGCGGCCACCCAGGTCACCGAGCCGCCGCCGTCCTTCTGCGCGCCGAGCGCCATCAGCTCCGGGGTGATGTCGACTCCGGTCACCCGCGCGCCGCGGGCAACAGCCGCCAGCGCGGCGTTGCCGGTGCCGCAGGCGAGGTCGACCAGCGTCACGTCGCGCAGCGGCCGCCGCCGCTCCAGCGCGTCGACCACTTCCTCGGCGATGGGGGCGATTCGGCGGGCAACGGACTCGTAGCGTCCGGCAGCCCAGATCGTCGGCGATGACACCACCTCAGCGTGCCACGATGACGGAGTGGACGGTGGGCTCGACGGTTATGCGGTGGATGCGCCGCCGCTGCCGCGCCCGGTCGTCTTCGATCAGTTCTGGGCAGACCTCACGTTCGTGCACTGGCCGGTCGACCCGGCCGCGGTCGCGCACCTCTTCCCGCCCGGAACCCGCCCGGACGTCTTCGCCGACGGGCTGACGTACGTCGCGCTGGTGCCGTTCGTCATGCGTCACACCCGGGTGGGCACCGCGTTGCCGCTGGGGTACTTCGGGTCCTTCGCCGAGACCAACGTTCGGCTCTACTCCGTCGACGACGCCGGCAGGCACGGCGTGCTGTTCCGGTCGCTGGAGACGCAGCGGCTGGCTGTGGTTCCGGTGACGAGGATCGGCATGGGGGTGCCGTATGCATGGGCGAAGATGCGCGTCGCACGGTCGGGCGACCGGGTCTCCTACGTCAGCGTCCGGCGCTGGCCGCACCGTGGTCTGCGCAGCCGGATGACGGTGCGGGTGGGCGCGCCCGTCGAACCGACACCGCTGGAGATCTGGCTGACCGCCCGGTGGGGCGCGCACACCCGCAAGGCCGGCCGCACGTGGTGGATGCCCAACGAGCACGCCACCTGGCCGCTGCAGGCCGCCGAGGTCGCCGAACTCGACGACGATCTGGTGGCCGCGGCCGGTGTCGACGTCGCGGGTCCGCCGCTGCGGGCGTTGTTCACCGAAGGGGTGTACGCCCGGTTCGGCAGGCCGGCCCGGGTGACCTGAGCAGCTTGGGTTCGCGAACGTGCATTCCCTGCTGCTGTCGGCGCGTTGGCGCTACAAGGAATGCACGTTCGCGGACGACCCGTCTCAGGGCTGGGTGTAGCCCGGCGGGTTGGCGCTGTCCACCCAGAAGTCCACGCCCAGATCCGAACCGGGTACGCAGTCGTACACCGAAAGATCGGTGACGCCCGCTTCCAGCAGCACGTCCTCACACAGCAGCGTGTTGCCGGTGAAGCTCGCGGGTTTGGTCAGCACCGCGTACGCGGCGTTGGAGTACACCTCGGGCTTGCGCGAGCGGGCCATCGACTCGTCGCCGCCGAGCAGGTTCTGCACCGCGGCGGTGGCCACCATGGTGCGCGGCCACAGCGTGTTGGAGGCGATGCCCGCTTCGCGCATCTCCTCGGCAATGCCCAACGCGCACAACGTCATACCGAACTTCGCCATCATGTACGGCGTGGGCCGCAGCCACTTCGACTCCAGCAGGATCGGCGGCGACAAGGTCAGGATGTGGGGGTTGTCCCGGCCCTTCATGTGCGGGATGCAGGCCTGCGACACCGCGTAGGTGCCCCGCACCTGGATACCGTTCATCAGGTCGAAGCGCTTGAGCGGCACCTCCTCGATGGAGCCGAGGTTGATCGCCGAGGCGTTGTTCACGCAGATGTCGATGCCGCCGAACTGTTCGACGGTCTTGGCGACTGCGGCGGCCACCGAGTCGCCGTCGCGGACATCGCCGACGATCGGCAGCGCCTGGCCGCCGACCTCCTCGATCTCCTTGGCCGCGGTGTAGACGGTGCCGGGCAGCTTGGGATGGGGTTCGGCGGTCTTGGCGACCAGCGCGATGTTGGCGCCGTCGGCCGCGACCCGCTTGGCGATCGCCAGGCCGATACCGCGACTGGCGCCGGAGATGAACATGGTCTTTCCCGCGAGTGACATGGGCATCAGACTAGACAGCCCGGATGTCCGCGGTCACCGCCTTGGTGAGGGCGATCAGATCCGCGGGCGCCAGCGAGACGTCCCAGCCGCGCTTGCCCGCGCTGCACAGCACCCGGTCCCACTGCAGCGCCGAGGCGTCGACGACGGTCGGCAGCGGCCTGCGCTGGCCCAGCGGGGAGATGCCGCCGACCACGTATCCGGTCGAACGCTGGGCTGCCGCCGGATCGGCCATCGTGGCCTTGGGCACGTCGAGCGCGGCCGCGGCGGCTTTCAGCGACAGCTTCGCCGGCACCGGCAGCACCGTCACCCCCAACCCGGTGGGCAGTGCGACGACCAGCGTCTTGAAGATCTGGTCGGGAGACAGGCCGCCGGCCTGCGCGAGCTGGTCCACCGCCTCCTCGCCGAACGAATCGCTGCGGGGGTCGTGGTGGTACTGCACGACGGTGTGCGGCACACCCGCGGCCAGCAGAGCCGCGATCGCCGGTGTTGCTGCCCGCGCCACGGGCCCACCCTAGCGCCACTGAGCAGGGCGGTCGGGGAACAAGAGGCCCCGTCGGCGCTGTTGTTGACGACAGCTGTAGCAGGCGCGGAGCCGACCAGAGAAACTAGTCGGCCGCAACCTCTAGGATCGGCGGAAGGGGATTGATGGTGCCAGCGTTGGCCCTGGAGGCCCCGACGCGTCCGGTGGATCTGCCGGACCTGTTTGGCGGCGCCGCTACAGAAGGGACGGTGTTCCCCACGATGACCGACACCGATGGGGTGGCTTCCGAGGCGACCCTCGCGACAGAACTCGACCCGGAGCCGGCCAAGCCGGTGGAGACGGATGCGGAGTTGACGGCGCGTTTTGAACGCGATGCCATTCCATTGCTCGACCAGCTCTACGGCGGTGCGCTGCGGATGACGCGCAATCCCGCCGATGCCGAGGACCTGCTGCAGGAGACCATGGTCAAGGCCTATTCGGGTTTCCGTTCGTTCCGTGAAGGGACGAACCTCAAGGCGTGGCTGTACCGCATCCTGACCAACACCTACATCAACAGCTACCGCAAGAAGCAGCGTCAGCCTGCGGAGTATCCGACCGAGGAGATCACCGACTGGCAGTTGGCCGCCAGTGCGGAACACTCCTCGACAGGGCTTCGCTCGGCCGAGGTCGAGGCGTTGGAGTCGATGCCCGACAGTGAGATCAAGGAAGCGTTGCAAGCGCTGCCCGAAGACTTTCGGATGGCGGTGTACTACGCCGACGTCGAAGGCTTCCCGTACAAGGAGATCGCCGAAATCATGGCCACGCCGATTGGGACGGTGATGTCGCGGTTGCACCGCGGCAGGCGCCAGCTTCGTGAGTTGTTGGCCGGTGTGGCCCGTGACCGCGGATACCTCCGGGGTGAGCAGTTCGACACGCCGGAGGAGGTTTCGTCATGAGCGGCACCGATTCGAGTGCAGGCCAGGACACGTCGGGCAACGAGGAGCGCTGGACTCCGCCCGTGGGTCCGGTGGACCCGGAGCATCCCGAGTGCGCGGCCGTCATCGCCGAGGTATGGACGCTGCTCGACGGCGAATGCACCGTCGAAACTCGCGACAAACTGCGCCAGCACCTCGAGGAGTGCCCGACGTGCCTGCGCCACTACGGCATCGAGGAGCGCGTCAAGAACCTGATCGCCACCAAGTGCAGCGGCGAGCGCGCCCCCGAGGGACTGCGCGAGCGGCTGCGCATCCAGATCAGCCGCACCACGATCATCCGCGGTTAGCGCACTGCTTTCGAACCGCAGTTGGGCCGCTTGCCGTGGTTGGCCTTGGTGTGCTTGCGGTCGCGCTTCTTCCGGCCACGCTTGGCCATGGTGTACCTCCAAGTAGTCGGTGGGTTGTCAGCCCGCACGGGGCGAGAACGTTGAACCCATTGTCGCATGCCCGACCGACACCGATTTCACCGTGGGCGGGCGGGCGGTGGAAGCGAAGCCACGCGCGATCCGCCGCCGCTCCGAGCTTTGGCCGCCGGTGTGGTTCGATAGGACCCGTAAGCACCAGCGGTTGGAGTTGAGTGGGGTGAAGATGGCCGAGGACGTTCGCGCGGAAATCGTGGCCAGTGTGCTCGAGGTCGTGGTTCACGAGGGCGATCAGATCGGTGAAGGCGACACCCTGGTGCTGCTCGAGTCGATGAAGATGGAGATCCCCGTGCTCGCCGAGGTCGCAGGGACGATCAGCAAGGTGAGCGTGTCCGTCGGCGACGTCATCCAGGCCGGCGATCTCATCGCGGTCATCAGCTGACTCGCCCGTTGGCCCGGATCGACCCAGACGTCCCGAACGACCCCGTCGCCGCGAAGACTGTAGGCCGCCGTGTCCACCCTCGGTGAGCTGCTCGCCGAACACACCGTCCTTCCCGGCAGCGCCGTCGATCACCTGCACGCCGTCGTGGGCGAGTGGCAGCTACTGGCCGACCTCTCGTTCGCCGACTACCTGATGTGGGTGCGCCGCGACGACGGTCGGGTGGTCTGCGTCGCGCAGGTGCGACCCAACACCGCGTCGACGGTGCTTCTGGCCGACGCCGTCGGCACCCTCGCCGACAGCGACGACCTCCCGATCGTCGCCGCCGCCTTCGAGTCCGGCGTCATCGGTCGCGCCACGGTCGAGGGACAGAGCGGATCGCCCGGCCTGAACGTCGAGGCCGTGCCGGTGCGTCACGGCAACCACGTCGTCGCGGTGCTCACCCATCAGACGTCGCTGGCGCCGCGACAGGCCAGCCCGTTGGAGGCGGCGTACGTCGACTGCGCAGGCGACCTGCTGCTCATGCTGTCCGAAGGCACGTTCCCCAACGTCGGTGACCTGGCCATGTCGCGATCGAGCCCACGCGTGGGAGACGGCTTCATCCGGCTGGACGACACCGGCGTGGTGACCTACGCCAGCCCCAACGCCATCTCGGCGTATCACCGGATGGGCCTGGCGGCCGAACTCGAAGGGCACAACCTGGTCGCCGTGACCCGTCCGCTGATCTCCGATCCCTTCGAGGCGCAGGAGCTGGCCAACCACGTCCGGGATTCGCTGGCCGGCGGGTCCAGCATGCGGATGGAGGTCGACGCGGGCGGTGCCGCAGTCCTGCTCCGCACCCTGCCGCTGGAAGTGCACGGCGCCACGGTGGGAGCCGCGGTGCTGATCCGCGACGTCACCGAGGTCAAGCGCCGCGACCGGGCGCTGCTGTCGAAGGACGCCACGATCCGCGAGATCCACCACCGCGTCAAGAACAACCTGCAGACGGTCGCGGCGCTGCTGCGACTGCAGGCGCGCCGTACCACCAACGCCGAGGGCCGTGAGGCGCTGATCGAATCCGTGCGCCGGGTCTCCTCGATCGCGCTGGTGCACGACGCCCTGTCGATGTCGGTGGACGAGGAGGTCAACCTCGACGAGGTCGTCGACCGGATTCTGCCGATCATGAACGACGTCGCGACCGTCGACGCCCCGATCCGGATCAACCGGGAGGGGGAGCTGGGCGTACTGGACGCCGACCGTGCCACCGCCCTGATCATGGTGATCACCGAGCTGGTGCAGAACGCCATCGAGCACGCCTTCGACGCCACCACCGCACAGGGGTGCGTCACGATCCGTGCGGAACGTTCCGCCCGCTGGCTCGACGTCGTCGTTCACGACGACGGGCGCGGGCTGCCCGACGGATTCAGCCTGGAGAAATCCGACCGTCTCGGACTGCAGATCGTGCGCACGCTGGTGTCGGCGGAACTCGACGGATCGCTGGGCATGCACGACCTCGCGGCGGGCGGCACCGATGTGATCCTGCGGGTGCCGATCGGCAGGCGCGGCCGTACAAGCCAATACTGACGGTTGCTCGAAATGGCGGAAAATGCCGAATTCGCCCCAATTGCATTCACATGGTTTCGGCCCCGTCTTTCGCCGGGGCCGAAACCATGTGTGCTCGGGGTAGGGGCTAGACGCCGCTGCGCGCCTTGGTCCGCGCGTTGCGGCGCTTGAGCGCGCGACGCTCGTCCTCGCTCATGCCGCCCCACACGCCGGCGTCCTGACCCGACTCCAACGCCCAGCTCAGGCACTCCGCGGTGACCGGGCAACGGTTGCAGACGAGCTTCGCGTCAGCGATCTGGGCAAGGGCCGGGCCGCTGTTTCCCACGGGGAAGAACAGTTCCGGATCCTCGTCGCGACAGACCGCCTTGTGGCGCCAATCCATGGGTCTAACTCCTTTTCATGTGCGCGACAGAGCGCACGAGATTTACTTCGGCTGTTAACGCAAGCGCCCCAAATGTTTCTGCGCTGTTGCATCCGATGCTTTCACAGGCTGAACAGATGTCAATAGAACTTCGTTAACTCGTGGGCAATGTCACTAGCGAGGTCCGTTACCGAACGCCTAACTCAGTTGTACTACACTCAATCCACCTGCGCCCTAAATCCCGCGAGTGAACTGAGTTTCACAGCCGATTCGTGCTGGTCAGAGCGATTAATCAGTCGCCGACCGGGGGCGGCGCGACCACCGCGACGGCATCCGCGACGGCGGCGAACGTCATCTTCTCGCGCAGCCCGACATAGTCACCGTCGATCTGGCAGGCGACCGGCGTGTCACTAATCACCCTGAGCCAGTCGAGGTTGTCGTCGCGGATCAGGTGCTTGGCTTCCAGGCGCGGGGTGCGCGCCAGCATCTGTCGGACCACTCGCAGGTTGGCCCACACGTTCATGCTCGTGATCGCGAACACGCCGAGACCGGTCTCGAACGTGGTGCCGGGGTTCGTCCACACCGGGCGCTTGTTGGCGTAGGTCCACGGGCTGGAGTTCGACACGAAGGCGAAATGCACGCCGGAGACCGGGTCGCGCCCGGGCAGGTGCAGCGTCAGCGACGGCTCCCTGCGCGCGTTGGCCAGCATCTCGCGGACCGCGACGCGGATGTAACGCGAGGCCGTGACCTTGCGGCCCTTCGCCCGTTGCGCTTCCACCGCGGCGACGACGTCGCCGTCGACACCCATGCCGGCGGTGAACACCCCCCACCGCTCCTGGCAGTCCATCAGACCGATGCGCCGCCAGGTCTTGGTGCGCCGGTACTCGCCGAGCAGGTCGACGAGCTGGTTGGTCGCCTCGGTGGGGTCGGGGCTGATCCCCAGCGCGCGGGCGAACACGTTGGCCGCGCCGCCGGGCACGACACCCACCGCGGGGCCGGCGCTGCCGGGGCCCAGCTCGCCGAGGATCCCGTTGACCACCTCGTTCACCGTGCCGTCGCCGCCGTGCACGATCAGCACGTCGACCCCTCCGCGGGCAGCCTCCTGCGCGATCTCGACGGCGTGGCCCCGGTGATCGGTGTGCACGACGCTCAGCTTCACCCGGCTCTCCAGGGCGTGTGCCAGCAGATCGCGGCCGGCGGGCGTCGTCGAGGTCGCATTCGGGTTCACGATCAGCACGGCACGCACGAGGGGTGAGCCTAACGGGGCGAGGGACGCCCCCGCGGACGCGGCGGGTGACCGGGTACCTGACCAGGTGAGTCCCCGACAGTGCCTCTCCGGTCTGGAGGGGATTCGCCGGTACCGTATGACGGTGACCGAACGCCGACTGCTACTCGTCAACGGGCCGAACCTGAACCTCCTCGGCACCCGGCAGCCCGAGGTGTACGGCTCCACCACGCTGGCGCAGATCGAAGCGCGCGTCGCGGAGGTGGCCGCCGAGTCGGGGCTCGAGACCAGGGCCGTGCAGAGCAATCACGAGGGCGAACTGATCGACGCGATCCACGCCGCACGCACCGACTGTGCGGGCATCGTCATCAACCCCGCCGCCTACAGCCACACGTCCGTGGCGATCGCCGACGCGCTGCGCTCGGTCGGACTGCCGGTCGCCGAGGTGCACCTGAGCAACATCCACGCCCGGGAAGAGTTCCGGCACCACTCGTACGTGTCCGCCGTCGCCGCCATGGTCGTGGCCGGTGCGGGTCCGCTGGGCTACGAGATGGCGGTGCGGTACCTGGCGGGCAGGCTGTCGCAGTGACGCCCCGTGCGGTGCGCGGGGCCGGTGTCATCACCGCGCTGCAGGGAACCCTCGCGATCGTGGCTGCCATCGCGCTCACGGTGCGCGAACTCGGCGGTCACAAAGAGGCGGCGATCAGCGGATACGGCACGGCGGCGTGGTTCGCGATCATGGGATCGGGGGTGCTGGCGGCGGGCTGGGCGCTGTGGACCGGTCGGCGGTGGGGGCGAGGTGTCGCGGTGTTCGCCAACCTGCTGCTGCTCGGCGTCGCCTGGTACGTCTTCAGCTCCGGCCAGTTGCGCTACGCGGTGCTCGTCGCGCTGGTCTCGGTAGCCGTGCTCGCGTTGCTGTTCAGCCCGTCATCCGTGCACTGGCTGAGTCACGACTCGCGCGCGAGTTCCGACAGCTCCGAACCGGACACCCGGTAGGTGATCCACTCGCTCTGCGGCCGGCCTCCGACGCTGTCGTAGAGCGCGATCGCGTTGACGTTCCAGTCCAGCACCGCCCAGCTGAGCCGCGAATAGCCCTGCTCCACGCACTCGCGGGCCAGCGTCGCGAGCAGCTTGCGGGCCAGGCCCCGCCTACGGAACTGCGGGCGCACGAACAGATCCTCGAGATAGACACCGGCCACGCCGTCCCAGGTCGAGAAGTTCCGGAACCACAGCGCCACGGCGGCCGCCCGGCCGTCCACCTCCGCCAGGTGGCCGTACACCACGGGATGGGGGCCGAAAAGCGCGTCCCGCAACTGGTTTTCGGTCACCGTGCACTCGGCGGCCGCGCGTTCGAACTCGGCGAGTTCATGGATCATCGCGGTCAACTCGGCCTCGTCGCCCGGACGGACGGCGCGGATGATCTCACTCACGGCTCGACTCCCAACGCCGACAGGATCGTTCTGAATTTTGCTGTGGTTTCGTCGACTTCGTCGTCGGGATCGGATTCGGCGACGATGCCCCCACCGGAATGCGCGTCGGCGGTGCGGCGGTCGGCTGACAGTTGCGCACAGCGGATCGACACCACCCAGCGGCCGTCGCCGCGCTGATCGCACCAGCCCACCGCGCCCGCGTAGAAGCCACGGTCACCTTCGAGCTCGTCGATCAGCGCGGTGGCCGGGCCGGTGGGGGAGCCGCCGACCGCGGGGGTGGGGTGCAGTGCGATGGCCAGATCCAGTGCGGTGGTTGATCTTTCGCGCAACGTCCCGGAGATGGGGGTGTACAGGTGCCAAACCGCCGCGGTCCTGGTCAGCTGCGGTTGCTCGGCGATGCGCAGTTCGGTGCACAGCGGCTCGAGTGTTTCGCGGAGCGCGTCGACGACGAGCTGATGCTCGTGACGGTCCTTGGCCGACTCGGCGAGTGCGGCGCCGTTGGCGGCGTCGGCGTCGGGGTCGGGCAGCCGCGGGGCGGATCCGGCGAACGGGCGGCACGTCACCTGCTGCCCGCGGCGGTCGACGAGAAGTTCGGGGCTGGCGCCGACCAGTGCGGTGCCGGAGTACCCGTCGCCGGCCGCCGACAGGTCGACGAGGTACGCACTGGCCTGCGCGTCGTTGGCGACGAGCCGGTACAGCACCGTCCTGGCGTCGAGTGGGCCGTCGGCGGCCACCCGCAGCGCGCGTGCCAGCACGACCTTCTGCAGCTCAGTGGCCGGGTCGCGCAGTCGGGTCAGCGCCGCGGCGACACGTCCGCGGTGCTCGTCGGCGGCCGGGATGGTCTCGACGATGCGCGCGGTGGCCAGCTCTCGGACGGGCCATGCAGGCAGCGAGTCGGTGAATGCCACCGACTGCGGGCGGATCAGTGCCGCCGGCTTGGACAGGTCGAAAGGCAACGCGCCCAAGATGATCGGCGTGCTGTGCGAAGCCAGCGCGGCCCGTGCATCGGCGATCCGGGGGAACGCGGTGTGGATGCCCTCGGCGGTGACGACACCGTCCGGGCCGGTGAGGACGAACGTCGGCTCGCGGGTCACGCCGGTGCGGTCGGCTCAGGGTGGCCCGTCAGCCCCAGCGCGGTCAGTTGACGCACCCCGTGTTCGAAACCGCACACGGCGATGGACACCGCGGGCATCGCGAACCGGATGCCTTCGTAGACGGGCTGCTCGATCCAGCGGGTGATCACCGCGCGGGAGAAGTGGCCGTGCCCGACGAACACCACGTCGCGCGACTGCATGTGCTCGAGCGCCAACGCGATCGCCCGGTCGGCACGCTCGCAGACCTGCGCCGACGTCTCGCCGCCCGGACACCCGTGCGTCCACACCAGCCAGTTCGGCACCGCCCTGCGGATCTCGACGGTGGTGGTTCCCTCGTAGTCCCCGTAATCCCATTCGCTGATCAGCGGATTGACGGCGTCGACGGTCAACCCGGCCAGTTCGGCGGTGACTTTCGCGCGCTTGCGCGGACTGCAGACGACGTAGGGGTCGTCCAACCGCAACTGCTGCAACGTCTCGGCCGCCGCCCCGGCCTGACCGCGACCCCGGTCGGTGAGCTCCAACTCGGTGCGGCTGGTGTGCCTGCCCGTCTTCGACCACTCCGTTTCACCATGTCGGAGCAGGATCAGCCGATGCTGCAGAAGGGCCACAGTGTCCGATTGTGCCGCACGCTGCTTCACCACACACGCGCGCATGACAGGATGGTCGGTGTGACGCGGATACTTGCGGTCGCCAATCAAAAGGGTGGGGTCGCCAAAACGACGACGGTGGCGTCGCTTGGTGCGGCGATGGTGGAACTGGGGAAGCGGGTGCTGCTCGTCGACCTCGATCCCCAGGGATGTCTGACGTTCTCGCTGGGCCAGGATCCCGACAAGCTCGCGGTCTCGGTGCACGAGGTGCTGCTCGGCGATGTGGAGCCCGGTACGGCGCTGGTCGAGACGTCGGAGGGAATGACGTTGCTGCCCGCCAATATCGACCTGGCGGGTGCCGAGGCCATGCTGCTGATGCGTGCGGGCCGGGAGTACGCCCTCAAGCGGGGGCTGGCCAAGATCTCCGGAGACTTCGACGTCGTGATCATCGACTGTCCACCGTCGCTGGGGGTGCTGACGCTCAACGGCCTGACCGCCGCGGACGACGTGATCGTTCCGCTGCAGTGCGAGACGCTCGCCCACCGCGGCGTGGGTCAGTTCCTGCGCACCATCACCGACGTCCAGCAGATCACCAATGCCGACCTGTCCCTGCTCGGCGCGCTGCCGACGCTGTACGACTCGCGCACCACCCACAGCCGTGACGTGCTGCTCGACGTCGCCGACCGCTACAACCTGCCGGTGCTGTCGCCGCCGATCCCACGCACCGTGCGGTTCGCCGAGGCCACCGCCTCCGGCTCGTCGGTGCTGACGGGCCGCAAGAACAAGGGCGCGGTCGCCTACCGGGAACTCGCGGGTGCGCTGCTCAAGCACTGGAAGAACGGCAAGGCGCTGGCCACGTTCACGCCCGAGGTGTGATTTCGGTGTAGTTCGCCCCCAAGAGCGTGACCAAGTACACCGAAATCACCGCTGACCGAGCGCGACCAGTTCGTCGCCCCGCTGCTCCAGCAGCAGGGAACCGGCAACGGCGGGCACCACGGGACCGTTGACGGCCGGACGCTGCACCGGGATATGGAGATCGCCCGCCCCGGTCGCCGGATCGAAGACGTCGTAGCCGCTACTGACGGGCACCATCAGCCGCCCCGCCATGACCGCCGCCGGACCGACGGGGGCGTTGTCTCCCGCCGCCGCGACGGTGTACTTGTACTGAAGGTTGTTGGCGGAGAACACCATCAGGCTGTCGCCGGTCCACCACGTGACGAGGTCGCCCACCCGTGACGTGGTGGCCTCGGGAGCGGGCGCCTTCGGGACCACGGTGCTGGCGATGACCGAGCCGGTCTCGTCGACGATGTCGACCCGCGGTTTCGGCGTCGGGATGTACACCGCGGTCGTCGTGTCCGTCACCGCCACCACGCGGGCGCCGCTGCCGTCACTGACACCGGTCTGCTGGACGTACTTCAGCTCCGGGGTGTCCTCCTCGTCGGAGGGACGCAGCAGCGTCAGGCGCAGATCGGCCTGGTTCTCACAGGCCTCGAGCACCGACACCGCGCTCGAGCTCGCCGCCGCCGAGGTCAGCCGGCACAACGGCGTCGTCGGCGTGCCCGGCTTGATGGGCGCATCCAGCGCGCCGTAACTGAGCATCCGCACCATGTCGGAGCGCCACATCTCCAGCCGGGTGTCCCCGGCCGACAAGACCGTGGTGCCGTCGCCCGAGAGGGTGACCTCACGGTCGGAGTAACTGGTGCGCGACGGACCGCGCACCCCGGTCTTGGCGTCCACCGTGCTGACCTGGCCGCAGCCCCGCACGTCCGGGTAGACCGCCACCGCGTAGCTGTACACCCAGGTGACTCCGCAGAGATCGAGGTCGCGAGCGTAACTCCACAGTGTGTCGCCGGTGGCGGGATCACGGCCTTGGATCTCGCGACCCGAACCGGTCACCACGGCACCCGCGACCACCAGGGGCCGGCTGGTCTCGGGACTGGGCGCGCTCCACAGCTGCGTCAGCGAGCCCGGCACCGCGGCGGCGGGTTTGAGGCTGGGGACGGGGGCGGCGGCGGGCACGCTGATGGTGGCTCTCGCGTCGCTCGTCCACCAGACGACGGCCGCGACGAGGACGACCACGCCGGCGATGGCCGCCGCAGCCACCATGTCCGCCCGAGTCCGGCGTTCGGGTTTGACCATCGCGTGGGCGGGTGCCGGCTAGCTGGGGCCCGCGGCAGCAGCCTTACTGGGGCGACGCCGGCGGCGCCTGCGCCCCGGCCGCGCGCCCTCGGACGTCACGTCGCCCGACGCGCCGTCGCCCTCTGCGGGCGCGCCCTGCTCGGCCGCGACGGGATGACCGTCGAGGTGGGCACCGCCGGTCTTGCCAGCGCGGGTGCGCTGGCGGGTCCTGGTGCTGCGCCGTGCGGGCTTGTCCTGGCGGTCCTCGGTGCGCCTCGGCTCCCTCTTCGCGGTGCCGGCGGTCCGGGCGGCGCCGACCTTGCCGGTGGCGTCGGCCGGGATGTCGAGCTCCTCGAACAGGTGCGGTGAGCTCGAGTAGGTCTCGGCGGGGTCCGGGGTTTCCAGATCGAGGGCCTTGTCGATCATCGTCCAGCGGGGCAGCTCGTCCCAGTCGACGAGGGTGACCGCGATACCGGTCTTGCCCGCGCGCCCGGTGCGGCCGATGCGGTGCACATAGGCCTGCTCGTCCTCGGGGATCTGGTAGTTGATCACGTGCGTGATGTCGTCGATGTCGATGCCGCGGGCGGCCACGTCGGTGGCGACCAGCACGTCGACCTGACCGGTGCGGAACGACTTGAGCGCCTTCTCCCGCGCGCCCTGGCCCAGGTCGCCGTGCACGGCACCGACCTGGAAACCGCGCTCGGCGAGTTCGTCGGCGACCTTCTGCGCGGTGCGCTTGGTGCGGGTGAAGATCATGGTGGCGCCGCGGCCGTTGGCCTGCAGGATGCGGGCGACCATCTCGACCTTGTCGAGCGCGTGCGCGCGGTAGGCGAACTGCTCGGTGGTGTCGTGGGTGGCCGACCCCTGAACGCCCTCGGCCCGGATGTGGGTGGGCTGGTTCATGAACGTGCGGGCCAGCGTGATGATCGGATCCGGCATGGTCGCCGAGAACAGCATCGCCTGCCGCTTGGCGGGGATCTGCTTGAGGATCCGCTCGATGTCGGGCAGGAAGCCCAGGTCGAGCATCTCGTCGGCTTCGTCGAGCACCAGGGTCGACAGCCCGCCGAGCTGCAGATGCCCCTGCTGGGCCAGGTCGAGCAGCCGGCCGGGGGTGCCGACGACGACGTCGGCGCCCTTCTGCAGCGACTCGATCTGCGGTTCGTACGGGCGTCCGCCGTAGATCGCCACGACCGACAGCGGCCGGCTCTTGTCTTCGTGGTCGGCCGTCAGGTACTTCGACGCGGCGGTCAGGTCGCCGTGGACCTGAATACACAGCTCACGGGTGGGGACGACGATCAGCGCGCGCGGGATGCCGCTGAGCGGGCGCTCGGTGTCGGTGGTGATCTGGTGCAGGAGCGGCACGCCGAAGGCGTAGGTCTTGCCCATGCCGGTGCGCGCCTGGCCGATCAGATCGTCGCCGGCAAGGGCCAGCGGCAGGGTGAGTTCCTGGATGGCGAAGGGATGTTCGATGCCGGATTCGGACAGGGCGCGCACGATCTCTTCGCGCACTCCGAGCTCGGCAAACGACGGACTGGTATGGGGGATTACAGGTGTCATGCTGGGGAAACGAAGCCTTTCACAGTCATTCCTCGTGGCGTTCACGCGCGCACGAGTCGTGAAGAGAACTTCGTCGGGCCCTGCGATGAGGAGGCGGGCCGCCGGCGTGCACGCACATTGTCGAGGTGCCTGCGGCGAGTAATAGCCCGACGTGACCTGGATCGATCTGTCGACTTTCGCGCCGACACCACCTACATGGTAGCCGGTCGGTTCGCTCATCGGTCACTGCACGGTCGGCGTCTACAGTTGGGGCCATGAATTCGACGCCGTCTGCGGCTGCTGGTCCTGCCCCTGTGGGCGAGCGAAACGGCCCGGTGGCGTCGGGCGTGTCGGACCAGCATCCCGGCATCGTCGAGCTGTTCGCACTGCTGGCCTACGGCGAGGTAGCGGCGTTCTACCGCCTCACCGAGGAGGCGCGGATGGCGCCGAATCTGCGCGGCCGGATCAACATGGCCAGCATGGCCGCCGCCGAGATGAACCACTACGAGGTGCTGCGCGACGCGCTCGAGCGGCGCGGGGTCGACGTGGTGCCCGCCATGACGAAATACGCGTCGGCACTGGAGAACTACCACCGGCTGACCACCCCGAGCACCTGGCTCGAGGCGCTGGTGAAGACCTACGTCGGCGACGCGCTCGCCGCCGACTTCTATCTCGAGATCGCCGGTTCGATGCCGGACGCCGTCGCCGACGTGGTGCGCTCGGTGCTCTCCGAGACCGGACACTCGCAGTTCGTGGTGGCCGAGGTCCGGGCGGCCGTGACGGCCAGCGACCGCCAGCGTCACCGTCTGGCGTTGTGGTCGCGGCGGCTGCTGGGTGAGGCGATCACCCAGGCGCAGTACGTCCTCGCCGATCACGACGAACTGGTCGATCTGGTGATGTCGGGCGGGGGCCTGTCGCAGATGACGGACTTCTTCGAAAAGTTGCAGCACACCCACAGCACCCGGATGCGGGAGCTGGGACTGGCCTGAGCGCTACCGCGTGCAGTTGGTGATCATCGAGTTGTTGTTCTGCGCCGCGATCAGCCCGCCGTTGGCGTCGGTGATGCTGCAGTTGAGCTGACCGGCCACGCTTGTCGCGGTCACCGAGCTCAGCGTGACGCCCGGGTCGAGAACCACCGTCTTCGACCAGGGCAGCGCGACGTTCACGTCGGTCACCAGAGCGCCCCGCTGATCGGTGTAGATCACCGCCACCAAGTCGATGAGCTGGCGGTTGCCGGTGACCCGGTAGGTGACGGTGCCGGGTGCCGCCGCGGCAGGCGGCGGCGCGGCCTGGGGTGCGGGCAGCAGCGGCGGGGCGGGCTGGGCCGTCGCGGTCTCGGCGGTCGGGCCGGGTGTCGGGGTCACCGTGGTGACCGTCTCGGCGGGTAGCGACGGGGCCGCCGCGCGGGGCGCCGTCGGTTCCGGAGCGGCGCCGGCGGTCGGCGCGGGGGCGTCACCGGAGGCGATCGTCGCCGACACCGAGCCGCTGTCGCCGCCACCGAGGATCAGGCTGGCGGTGATGACCGCGACGAACAGGATCGCACCGGCCACGCCGGCGATCCACATCCACCGCCGGTCGATGCGGGCTTCGTCGATGCTGTAGTCGTCGTAGCTCTCGACGGGCCCGTAGTCGTCGTAGTCCTCGTCACCGACCCCGTAGTCGCCGCCGGGATAGGGCGGAAGGGCATCGGTGTCCAGGTCGCCGTGGGCGTCGTCGTACCGGTCGGCGGCGTCGAGACCGCCGCCGTAGCGTCTGCCCCCGCGCGGGCTGCGAAACCGCTCGGTCGGAGTCAGCGAATACGGTGATTGCGCGGTATAAGGCCTGTTCATCCCAGCTGTCCCAGTCGTTTCCATACGTTGTGGGGCGATGCTATCGAGATGGAAGTGACGGATGAGGTTGACGCGCCTGCCCCGCGGTCACGGTCGGGACTCGGTTCGGTCGCCCTCGCGTTGCGGCGTTTCCGCCGCTGTTCGCTGACCGCTCTGCCGTTGTTCGCTGACCGCGTAGGTCCCGACACCGCCTCGCAGCGGCGACGTCCACTAGCCTCCTCATGGAGTAGTCCAGAGACGATCCAGAGACGAAGAGAAGGGTTCTCACCGTGGAGGTCAAGATCGGTGTCACCGACAGTCCGCGCGAGCTGATCTTCAGCAGTGCGCAGACTCCGGCCGAAGTGGAGAAGTTGGTCACCGACGCTCTCGGTGCCGAGGGGAGCGTGCTGAGCCTCACCGACGAGAAGGGTCGGCGTTTCCTCGTGCAGTCCGCCAAGATCGCCTATGTGGAGATCGGCGCAGCCGACTCGCGCAGGGTCGGCTTCGGCGTGGGAACCGTTGGCGCGGAAGTCACCAAGACCGCCGGCTGACCTCTCCGCCGAAGTGGCATTCCGGCAGCGAAACGACGAGTAACGCGCTGCCGGAATGCCGTTTCGGCGCGAACTAGGAGCGCGTCAGCGGCACGTGTGACAGCCCGCCCCAGATGAACTGCACCGTGCCTTCGACGGCGTCGTCCTTCGCGATCGGGCGCTCATTGTTGAGCCAGTAGCGGGCGGAGTCGACGCTGATGCTCACCAGGCCCACGGCGATCATCCTGGCGCGGTGGGGTTCCAGACCCGAGTCGTGGCTGATCAGGTCGAACACCGCGTCGGTGCACGATTCGGTGGCGACCTTGACCTGCGCGGCCACCTGCGGCTCGGTCACGTAGTCGTTCTCGAAGATCAGTCGGTAGCCCTGGCTGTCGTGCTCGATGAAATCGAAGAACGCCTCCACGGCGGCGCGCACCCGCTGGCGGTTGTCGGTGGTGGTCCGCAGGGCCTGACGCACCCCGGACACCAGGTTGTCGACGTGCCGTTGCAGCACCGCCAGGTAGAGCTCCACCTTGGAGGTGAAGTGTTGGTACAGAACGGGTTTGCTGACGCCGGCCCGATCGGCGATCTCATCCATGCCTGCGGCGTGGTACCCGCGGTCGACGAACACCTCACTGGCAGCGATCAACAACTGTCCGCGCCGCTCGTCCCGGGGGAGCCGGTTACCGCGCCGGGCCGCGCTGGGGGGTAGCCCGGTGCCGTTGGCCGGTGGTCCTCCCCGCCGCTGCGCCGTCTTGGCAAGATCGCTCATCAGAACCTCTTGGTCTATTGCCGGCGCGACCGGCGTGGTGAATTGCGCTCCGCAATGACACTACTACCGTTCGCTGGCAGCACGCGTGAGGAGCGTCGGCCGTTGGCGCGGCGCGTGGTGGCGCGCCAAAAGTGCAAGTCCCTTCACCTGTGTCATTCTGTGTCGGTGACCTACGACCCGGGGCATCGCGGGAGCGGTCGCGTTCCCGTGCTTCGCGACGAGTGGCGAGAGCCGCTTCGCGCGCAGCGTGATCCGCTGGCCGAGCATTCCGGCCGGGTCAGATCCAACCGGGACGACCGCAAGCGGTGGCGCAAGCAGACCTGGCTTGGTCGCTTCATCTCTACCTACGGATGGCGTGCCTATGCGCTGCCCGTGCTGGTCGTGCTGACCGTGGTGGTCGTCTACCAGACCATCACCGGCACCGCCGTACCGCAGGTGACCGACGAGGAAGGTCCTGTTCAGGGACCTCCGACGATCGGCGTCGCCAGCACCGCCATCGTCGGAGCGCCGCCCAAGGGGTTGACGGAGTTCGATGCCAGTCTGCCCACCGGGATCCTGCCCGAAGGCGGGCCGTTCACCGCGGCCGGCGCGCGGACGTGGCACGTCGTGCCCGGTGCCACCCCCCAGGTCGGACAGGGCACCACCAAGGTGTTCACCTACACCGTCGAGGTGGAGGACGGCGTCGACACCACGACGTTCGGCGGTGACGACGGATTCGCGCGCATGGTCAGCGAGACACTGGCCAACCCGAAGAGTTGGACGCACAATCCGGAGTTCGCCTTCACCCGGGTCGACGCCGCCGCCGGGGTCGAACCCGACTTCCGGGTGTCGCTGACGTCGCCGATGACGGTCAGGGACGGCTGCGGGTACGACATACAGCTCGAGGCGTCCTGCTACAACCCGGCTTTCGAGGGCCAGCCCCGCGTGTTCATCAACGAGGCGCGCTGGGTGCGCGGCGCGGTGCCGTTCCAGGGCGACATCGGCTCCTACCGGCAGTATCTGATCAACCACGAGGTGGGTCACGCCATGGGCTACCCGCGTCACGAGCAGTGCGCCGAGAACGGCGAGCTGGCCCCGATCATGATGCAGCAGACGTTCTCGACCAGTAACGACGACGCGGCCAGGTTCGACCCGGGGACCGTCGTTCCCGACGGCAAGTCCTGCCGCTTCAACCCCTGGCCGTATCCGATCGCCTGACCTTGCGACCCGGCGAGCCGGGAAGGGTCGGGGCCTCGTTGCTGTTGACTGCAGTACCTGCTGTGATGGGTGCAGATAGCCAACCAAGGAGATACTCGGTGTCGACACCGCTGCCGCCGCTGGTCAAGCCAGCTGCTGAACTAACCCGCGAAGAGGTGGCCCGCTACAGCCGCCACCTCATCATCCCCGACCTCGGGCTGGACGGGCAGAAGCGGTTGAAGAACGCCCGCGTCCTGGTGATCGGGGCCGGCGGGCTGGGCTCCCCGACGCTGCTCTACCTCGCCGCCGCGGGAGTGGGAACCATCGGGATCGTCGAGTTCGACGTCGTCGACGAGTCCAACCTGCAACGCCAGATCATCCACGGCCAGTCCGACATCGGCCGGTCGAAGGCGCAGAGCGCCAGGGACTCGATCCTCGACATCAACCCGCTCGTGAACGTGGTCCTGCACGAGGTCCGTCTGGAACCGGACAACGCCGTCGAGCTGTTCTCCCAGTACGACCTCATTCTCGACGGCACCGACAACTTCGCCACGCGGTACCTGGTCAACGATGCCGCGGTGCTCGCGGGCAAGCCGTACGTCTGGGGCTCGATCTACCGCTTCGAAGGCCAGGTCTCGGTGTTCTGGGAGGACGCCCCCGACGGTCTCGGCCTGAACTACCGCGACCTCTATCCGGAGCCGCCGCCACCGGGGATGGTGCCGTCGTGCGCCGAGGGTGGCGTGCTGGGCATCCTGTGCGCGTCCATCGCCTCGGTGATGGGCACCGAGGCGATCAAGCTGATCACCGGTATCGGCGAGCCGCTGCTGGGCCGGTTGATGGTGTACGACGCGCTGGACATGTCGTACCGCACGATCAAGATCCGCAAGGATCCGGCGACGCCGAAGATCACCGAGCTGATCGATTACGAGGCGTTCTGCGGCGTGGTGTCCGACGACGCCGCCGAAGCCAGCAAGGAAGCGACGGTCACTCCGCGGGAACTGCGCGAGCTGCTCGACTCCGGTACGAAGTACGCGCTGATCGACGTCCGCGAGCCCGTCGAGTGGGACATCAACCACATCGAGGGCGCCGAGCTCATCCCGAAGTCGACGCTCGAGTCCGGCGACGGTCTGGCGAAGCTGCCGCATGATCGCGTGCCGGTGCTGTACTGCAAGACCGGGATCCGGTCGGCCGAAGCGCTGGCGGTGATCAAGAAGGCCGGTTTCTCCGATGCGATGCATCTGCAGGGCGGCATCGTGGCGTGGGCCAAGCAACTCGAACCCGACATGGTGATGTACTAACGCGGGGTTGGCCCCCGTTCCGCTTAGGCTGAGGCGGTGACCGCCGAGCGCCCGCCAGACCACGTGCTTGCGGCCTTCGGGCTTTCCGGCGTGCAGCCGGTGCCGCTGGGATCCAGCTGGGAGGGCGGCTGGCGCTGCGGTGAGGTCGTGCTGTCCATGGTCGCCGAACACGCGCGGGCGGCCTGGTCGGCCAAGGTGCGCGAGACGCTGTTCGTCGACGGGGTCCGGCTGGCGCGGCCGGTGCGTTCCACCGACGGCCGCTATGTCGTCGCCGGGTGGCGGGCGGACACCTACGTGGCGGGCACGCCCGAACCCCGCCACGACGAGGTCGTCTCGGCCGCAGTGCGACTGCACGAGGCGACCGCCAAGCTCGAGCGGCCGCGGTTCCTGACCCAGCCGCCGGTGGCTCCGTGGGCCGACGTCGACGTGTTCATCGCCGCCGACCGGGCGGCGTGGGAAGAGCGTCCGCTGCACTCCCTGCCGCCGGGCGCCCGGGTGGCGCCGGGGACGGCGGACGGCCAGAAGTCCGTGGAGTTGATCAACCAGCTCGCTGCGCTGCGCCGGCCGACCAAGAGCCCGAGCCAACTGGTGCACGGGGATCTCTACGGCACGGTGCTTTTCGCCGGTACCGCAGCGCCCGGCATCACCGACATCACTCCGTACTGGCGACCTCCGGCGTGGGCCGCGGGGGTGGTGGTGGTCGACGCGCTGTCGTGGGGTGAGGCCGACGACGGTCTCATCGAGCGGTGGACGCCGCTGCCGGAATGGCCGCAGATGCTGTTGCGCGCCTTGATGTTCCGGTTGGCTGTGCATGCTCTTCACCCGAGGTCGACGGCCGCGGCGTTCCCCGGCCTGGCACGCACGGCCGCGCTGGTGCGACTGGCCGTCTAGGCAGCTTGGGCTCCGCGCCGAACGTGCAGCCAGGGTCGTCGCCGGACGGATTCTGCGACCGTCAGTGCACGCTCGGCGATCAGAAGCTGTGGCGGTACTCACGCAACGGCACCCGGCCGTCGGCAGCGAGGACGCCCTCGGCGCGCAGCAGTTCCAACTGCCGGGTCGCCAGGTGTGGGGCGGGTCGGCCGGACGCGGTGATCACCCGGTGCCACGGCAGGTCCGACGAGTCGGTGCGCATGATCCACCCGACGATGCGTGCGCTGGAAAGCCCTGCCGCATCGGCGATATCGCCGTAGGTGGCGACCGTGCCCGGCGGGACGGCAGCGACGAGGGCGCGCACCCTCTCCACCTGCTCCTCGGTGATCGCCGCCATGGTCAGGCCAGTCGGTCGGCGATCACCGCGGCGGTCTCCGCGGGCTTGGCCAGCGGCACCATGTGGTCGCAATCCCATTCCAGCAGAGCGAAATTCGAGCCCAGCCCGGCTTCCAGCGTGGTGATCAGCTCAGGGGTGGCGTACGGCGGGCTGGTGCGGGCGGCACGCACCAGCGTGGTCGGCGTGCCGTCGCGCGGCAGCGGAACGGGGCGGGTGAGCTCACTCCAGTAGGACAGCATCGCGGGGATGCTGATGCGCCACCCCGCGCGGCCGTTGGGCAGCTCGACGAGGTGTTCGTCGAGTTCGCGGTCCAGTTCGGCGGCGGGCACATCGGCCCACGACCCGTCCGCCTTCTCTGCCCGCGCTTCGTCGCGGTCGGTGTAGTCAGGCGAGTCGAACATGCTGTCGGCGACCTCGCGCATCCGTCGCCCGTCAAGGGCCACCGCCGGATCGAGCAACACCAGGCCGGCGATCAGATCCGGACGGGTCGCCGCGAGGCTGAGAGCGATCGCCCCGCCGAACGAATGTCCAACGGCCACTACCGGACCGGCGGCCTCGGCCTCGAGAAAGGCGGCCAGCGCTGTCACGTTGGCCTCGATCGTCCACGGCGCGTCCCACGACGACCGGCCATGGCCGAGCAGATCGGGCGCGACCGCCGCGACGTCGGGCAGGTGCTCGGTGAACAGGGACTCCCAGCGTCGACCATGCCCCGTCAGCCCGTGTATCGCCAGCACCAGCGGCGGCTCGTCGGGCCCGTACCGGTACGTGTGCAGCAGGTTGGTCACGCCGTCGATGCTGCCAGCTCAGGTCCGGTCGGGCTCGTCGGGGATGCCCTTCGCTCAGTCAGTGCGCCCGCGGAAAGGCATCGCGAACTCGAGCAGCACTGATCGAGTATCCGGGTCGGCATGTCCGAGTTCGAGCTCGATCAGGCCGCATTCGACGTTGGCGGCCAACCACAGTCGTGCGGCAGCGCGCGGCTGCGGCCACCCGAGCGCGACGAAGTCGGTCGTCAGGAGGGCGACGGTGGTCTCATTGCGCCTGGTGATCTCGGCCTGGATGGCCAGGATGCCGCGCGCTTCCAACGTCAGTGCCCTGACGCCACGGTTACGGAGGCAGGCGTCGAGGTAGATGCCGGACATCGCCTCCAGTCGTCGGCTACCCGGGGCGATGGCGACCACGGCGCTCTGCACCTCATCGACGATCCGGTCGTGGAAATGTCGGTGCAGGGCCACCAAATAGGAGGTTCGGTCGCCGAAGTGGTGGAAGAAGGTGCCCTTGGCCACACCGGCTGCGGCGGTGACGGCATTGATGCTCAAGCCGTCAAGGCCGGTGGTCTCGGCCAACTTGAGACCGGTACTGAGCAGGCTTTCTCGCGTCTTTTCTTTCGCGTTGGCCCGCGTGCTGCTCACCATGTTGCCCTTACTCGCCGCTTAACCGACCGACCGGTCAGGCAACTATAGCTTTCGCGGCCGGGGCTTCGGCCCACCCCCGAGCGCAAACCAGGGGGTAGGAGTTCGGATCCGGGCACGAAGAGCGCAGGGCCCACCTCGGCCACGCAAAGTCATTGACCGGGCGGTCGGTCAATGGTTTAGTGGCAGGCATGCCCGAGATCGAGACGCGCGCGGGAACCTTGGCTTTCCGAGACAGTGGCCGCGGGCCCGTGCTCGTGGCGTTGCACGCCACCCTGCATGACCACCGCGATTTCGACGCGGTCCTGCCCGCCTCGAACGCCATCATCGTGTCATCGCCGTGGACTGGCCTGGCTGTGGGGACTCTCCGGCTCCGCGCACGCCCGGCCGGCTCAGCGCCGCGTTATTCGCCGACGGGCTCGAGGACCTCGTGGACCATCTGGGTGTCTCCTCGGCGCTACTGATCGGCAACTCCGTCGGAGGTTTCGCTGCGGCCCGACTGTCCATCAACCGGCCACAGGTGGTGGCCGGCCTGGTGCTGGTCAACACCGGCGGCTTCATCCCGATGACACGGAGCACGCTGTTGTTCTGCCGACTGCTGGGCACTCCGAGCATCACGCGACCTGTCCTGCCACTGTTCGCTCGTCTGTACATGAGGCCTCGCAGCGCGCTCGACCGCCAGATTCTCCGCAGAGTGATCAGTCGCGCCAGAACCGATGCCGGAGTTCAGCAGGCCGCGGCGTTGTGGCGCAGCTTCGGCAGTGCCGAGCACGACTTGCGCGGACGCGCCGGCGAACTGACAGCCCCGACGCTGATCGTGTGGGGGGCTCGCGACAAGGCAGTACCGCTGTCGGCGGGCCTGGCCACTCACGCCTCGTTGCCCCATGCGCAATTCGCGGTGCTCGACACGGGTCACGTGCCGTTCGCGTCGGCGCCCGAGCAATTTCTCGCACTGGTCGAACCGTTCTTGCAGTCGGCGACCGCGGCGCCCAGGTCCTAGCTCGTCCGATGCGGTCGACGAATGATCGGAGAAGGAGTTCCATGTCGATACCCGAGGCGTCGGGGGCCATGTACCGCGTTGGTGGGGCGGTGGTGATGTCAGCCGTGATCGGTCTCGCCGCGACGATGACCCAGGGACTGCCCGCGGCGACGGCATTCTCACGGGCAGGGTTGCCGGTGGAGTACCTGGATGTCCCCTCCGCGTCGATGGGGCGCGACATCCGGATCCAGTTTCAATACGGCGGCCCACATGCGGTCTACCTCCTCGACGGCCAGCGCGCCCAAGACGACTTCAACGGTTGGGACATCAACACCGCCGCCTTCGAGTGGTACCACGACTCGGGGTTGTCGGTCATCATGCCGGTCGGCGGCCAATCCAGCTTCTACACCGACTGGTACCGACCCGCCAAGGGCAAGAACGGCACCTGGACCTACCGGTGGGAGACATTTCTGACTCAGGAACTGCCCGCCTGGCTGGCCGCCCACAAGGGCATCTCACCCACCGGCCACGCCGCCGTGGGCCTGTCGATGGCAGGCGCGTCGTCGCTGACCCTGTCCATCTACCACCCGGACCAGTTCGTCTACGCCGCCGCCCTATCCGGTGCACTCAACCCCTCGGAGGGGTGGTGGCCGACATTGATCGGCATCGCGATGGGAGACGCCGGCGGATTCAACCCCCGCGACATGTGGGGCCCGTCCAGCGACCCGGCGTGGCAGCGCAACGACCCGACCGTCAACGTCGACAAGTTGGTGGCCAACAACACCCGCCTCTGGATCTACGCCGGCACGGGTGCGGTGTCGGAGTTCGACGCCGGCACCAGCGCAGGCAATCTGGCCGCCGCGCAGTTCCTGGAAAAGTTCCTGGCGCGTACCAGCAAGACGTTCATGGAGAAGTACATGGCTGCCGGCGGACGCAACGGCGTCTTCAACTTTCCCAGCGACGGCACCCACAGTTGGAACTACTGGGGTCAGCAACTGCAGGCGATGAAACCCGACCTGCAACGGGTCCTCGGCACCGCTGGTGTGCATTGATGCACGTCAGCGTGACTTGTCGGACCCACGTGATGTCATTCCCACATGTCTGCGCCACACACCGAGTTGACACCGGCCGCGCTGGGTCGGCGCGAGATGCGCGGCACCGTTCGCGTGCTGGGTGGTGCCGGCACCGGTAAGAGCAGCCTGCTGGTCGAGGCCGCGGCCGCACACATCGCCGCGGGATGCGATCCGGAATCCGTTCTGCTGCTGACGGGTTCGGCCCGCCTCGGAGCGCAGGCCAAGGCCGCGATCACCGCGACGCTGCTGGGTTCCGGTGAACGCACGGTGGTGCGCGAGCCGCTGGTGCGGACCGTGCACTCCTACGCGTTCGCGGTGCTGCGCCTGGCCGCACAGCGCAACGGCAGCCCGCCGCCGAGGTTGATCACCAGCGCCGAGCAGGACGGCATCATCCGCGAACTCCTCGCCGGCGACCTCGAGGACGGGGACGCGTCACCGGTGCGGTGGCCCGCGCATCTGGGTCCGGCGCTCAGCACCGTCGGTTTCGCGACGGAACTGCGCGACCTGCTGGCTCGCTGCAGCGAGCGCGGAGTCGATCCCGCTGCGCTGCAACGCATCGGCCGGATGGCCGGGCGGCCCGAGTGGCAGGCCGCGGGCCGATTCGCCCAGGCCTATGAACAGATCATGCTGCTGCGATCGGCGGTGGGGATGGCCGCTCCGCAGGCGACCGTGCCCGCCCTTGGTGCGGCCGAACTCGTCGGAGCTGCGCTCGAGGCGTTCGCGACCGACGCCGACCTGCTGGCCGCCGAACGCGCTCGCGTCACGCTGCTCCTGGTCGACGACGCCCAGCACCTCGATCCGCAGGCCGCCGGTCTGGTGCAGGTGCTGGCGGCCGGGGCTGAGCTCACGGTGATCGCCGGCGACCCGCACCAGACCGTGTTCGGGTACCGCGGTGCCGATCCCGCGTTGCTGCGCGGGGACGGCCCGGCGTTGATGCTCACCCAGTCGCACCGCTGCGCGGCCCCGGTGGCCGACGCCATCGGCGCCGTGGCGCGCCGCCTGCCGGGCGGAGACCGGCCGCGGACATTCACCGGTACCGACGCGCCGGGCGCTGTCACCCCCGGGTTGGCGGTGCGCATCGCCGCGTCACCACACGCCGAGGCCACGCTGATCGCCGACGCGCTGCGACGCGCGCACCTCGTCGACGAGGTGCCGTGGGCGCAGATGGCGGTGATCGTGCGCTCGGTACCTCGCATGGGTGCCGCGCTCGGCCGCGCGCTGACGGCCGCCGGGGTGCCTGTGGACGTTCCCCAAGGCGATGCGGCGCCGGCGGATCACCCGGCCGTGCGGGCGCTGCTGACCGTGCTGGAGGCCACCTCGGACGGTCTCGACGGGAAACGGGCGCTGGCGCTGTTGACGGGTCCGATCGGCCGCGTCGATCCGGTCTCGCTGCGGCAGTTGCGGCGTGCGCTGCGTCGCGCCGCACCCGAATCATCCGCCGGCTTCGGGGATCTGCTCGTCGAAGCCCTGCAGCGCGGGTCCGGCAGCTTCTCCGAGGAGCAGGCCCGTGCGCTGCGGCGGGTGCGTGCCGTGCTGGCGGCGGCCCGGCGCAGCGCCGACGACGGCCGCGACCCACGGCACACACTGTGGCAGGCGTGGCACCGCTCGGGTTTGCAGCGGCGCTGGCTGACCGCCAGCGAACGCGGCGGGCCGTCCGGGGCGCAGGCCGACCGCGACCTCGACGCCGTCACCGCGATGTTCGACGTCGCCGAGCAGTACGTGGAACGGACTGCGGGAGCGTCGCTGCGCGGACTGGTCGACCACCTCACGGCCCTCTCCCTGCCGCCGGCGCGACGTGACGACGGCCCGCAGCCCGATGCGGTCGCGGTGCTCAGCGCGCACTCCGCGCTGAACCGGGAATGGGACTTCGTGGTCATCGCCGGGGTGCAGGAAGGGTTGTGGCCCAACGTCTCCCCGCGGGGCGGGGTGCTGGCCACCCAGGAGTTGGTGGATGTGATGGACGGCGTCGCGGACGCCGGACAACGCGGGCTTTCCAGCCGTGCGCCTCTGCTCGCCGAGGAGCGCCGACTGCTGATCACCGCCATGGGCCGGGCGCGGCACCGACTGCTGGTGACGGCCGTGGACAGCGACGGCGGTGACGAAGCGATGTTGCCGTCGTCGTTCTGCCAAGAGTTGAGCGCGCTGGCCGCCGAACCCGTGGCCGAAGACTCCCCGCCGATCCGGGCTCCGCGGCTGCTGGCGCCATCGGCCCTCGTGGGGCGCCTGCGCTCGGTGGTGTGTTCCCCGCCGGGGGCCGTCGGCGATACGGAAAGGGCCTGTGCTGCAGTGCAATTAGCCCGCCTGGCCGAGGCCGACATCCACGGTGCGGACCCCGCATCGTGGTACGGCATGCGTGACGTGTCCAGCGATGAACCGCTGTGGGCCGACGACGGCCACGTCGTGACGTTGTCGCCGTCGACCCTGCAGATGCTCTCGGACTGCCCGCTGCGCTGGTTGCTCGAACGACACGGCGGCGCCACCGGCCGCGACGTCCGCTCGACACTGGGATCACTGGTTCACGCACTCGTCGCCGAGCCGGGCAAGACCGAGTCGCAGATGATCAACGACCTCGAAAAGGTCTGGGGACAGCTACCTTTCGATGCGCCGTGGCACGCCGACAATGAGCTGACCCGCCATGTGGAGATGCTGTCGACCTTCCTGCGCTGGCGCGCCGACACCCGCCACGAACTCACCGAGATCGGCACCGAGGTCGATGTCGAGGGCGAGGTGAGCCGTCCCGACGAGGGCGATCTCCCCGCGGTCCGGGTGCGTGGGCGCCTCGACCGCCTCGAACGCGACAGCGAGGGCAGGCTCGTCGTGGTCGACATCAAGACGGGCAAGAGCCCGGTCACCAAGGACGACGCCCAGAGCCACGCCCAGCTGGCGATGTACCAGCTGGCCGTCGCCGAAGGTCTGCTCGCCGACGGAAGCGAGCCGGGCGGCGGGCGTCTGGTCTACCTCGGTAAGACCAGCGGCGGCGGGGCGACCGAACGGGATCAGGCCGCGCTCACCCCGCAGGGCCAGGCCGAGTGGAGTGCGGTGGTGCACCAGGCCGCCGCGGCCACCCAGGGTCCGCACTTCGTCGCGCGCATCAACGACGGCTGCGCGCACTGCCCGGTCCGGGCCATCTGCCCCGCCCAGGACACCAGGAGCGGTCAACCATGAGCCCGCGGTACAGCCCTGCCGAACTGGCCAGTGCGCTCGGTCTTTTCGCGCCGACCGACGAACAGGCCGCCGTCATCGCCGCCCCGCCGGGCCCGTTGGTGGTGATCGCCGGTGCCGGCGCAGGAAAGACCGAGACGATGGCCGCAAGGGTGGTGTGGCTGGTCGCCAACGGCTACGCCCGTCCCGGTGAGGTGCTGGGTCTGACGTTCACCCGCAAGGCCGCGGGCCAGTTGCTGCGACGGGTTCGCGCCCGGCTGGCCCGGCTCGCCGGCGCAGGATTGATGATCCCCGGTACCGAACGCTCCGACATGGGTGACGACGCGGTGACGATCGGCACCTACCACGCGTTCGCGGGCACCCTGCTGCGCGAATACGGCCTGCTCCTGCCGGTCGAGCCCGACACCCGACTGCTCGGCGAGACCGAGTTGTGGCAGTTGGCGTTTCGCGTGGTGTGTGAACACCCCGAGTCTCTGGAGACCGAGAAGTCACCGTCCTCGATCACCGCGATGGTCCTGAGGCTGGCCGGGCAGCTGTCCGAACACCTCGTCGACACCGACCAGCTTCGCGACACCCACCTCGAGCTCGAGCGGCTGGTGCACACGCTGCCCCCCGGCCGGTATCAGCGTGACCGTGGCCCGAGCCAGTGGCTGCTGCGGATGCTGGGCACGCAGACCGAACGCACAGCGCTGGTTCCTTTGATCGATGCGCTGCACCGGCGCATGCGCGAGGAACGAGTCATCGACTTCGGCATGCAGATGGCGTCGGCCGCGCGGCTGGCGTCGGGCTTCCCCCAGGTCGGCGAGCAGCTTCGGCAGCGTTACCGGGTGGTGCTGCTCGACGAATACCAGGACACCGGGCACGCCCAGCGGGTCGCGCTGTCGGCGCTGTTCGGTGGCGGCGTCGACGACGGACTCGCGCTCACCGCCGTGGGCGACCCGATCCAGTCGATCTACGGGTGGCGCGGGGCGTCGGCGACCAACCTGCCGCGGTTCACCACCGACTTCCCCCGCTCCGACGGCACCCCGGCACCCAGCCTGGAACTGCGCACCAGCTGGCGCAACCCGCCGGAGGTGCTCCACCTCGCCAACGCGGTCTCCACAGATGCGCGACGCCGTTCGGTGGAGGTGCGCTCGCTGCGGCCCCGGCCCGACGCCGGGCAGGGTGACGTGCGGTGTGCCCTGCTGCCCGACGTGGAGGCCGAACGAGAATGGGTTGCCGAGAACGTGGCGCAGCTCTACCACGACGGCGTCCACGCATCGGGTGTCCCGCCGACCGCGGCGGTGCTGGTGCGGCGCAACGCCGATGCCGCGCCGATGGCCGACGCCCTCACCCGGCGCGGGGTCGCCGTGGAGGTGGTCGGACTGGCCGGGCTGCTGTCGGTGCCCGAGGTGGCCGACGTGGTCGCGATGCTGCGACTGGCCGCCGACCCCACCGCCGGGACCGCGGCGATGCGTGTCCTCACCGGTCCTCGCTGGCGCCTCGGCGCGCGCGACATCTCCGCACTGTGGCGGCGCGCCGTGCAGCTGGACGACATCGGCGCACCGGCACACCGCGGGGGACCCGAGCAGATCGTCGCTCAGGTCGCTCCGGACGCCGACGCGGCGTGCCTGGCCGATGCGATCAGCGATCCGGGGGCCGCCACGGCGTACTCCCCGGCGGGCTACGCCAGGATCTTGGCGCTGGGCCGTGAGTTGAGCGCATTGCGCACCCACCTCGACAGCCCCCTTCCCGACCTGGTCGCCGAGGTGCGCCGGCTCCTCGGGGTGGACGCCGAAGTTCGAGCTGCCAGACCGGTGTCGGCGGGCTGGTCGGGCACCGAACACCTGGATGCGTTCGGGGACGTGGTCGCCGACTTCTCGAGCAGGCCGGGCACCACGGTGTCGGCACTGCTCGCGTTCCTCGACACCGCCGAGCAGGTGGAGAACGGGCTGGCGCCCGCCGAGGTCACGGTGGCCACCGACCGGGTGCAGATCCTCACCGTGCATGCCGCCAAGGGCCTGGAGTGGCAGGTCGTCGCCGTCCCGCACCTCAGCGGGCGGGTGTTCCCGTCGACAGCGTCCCCCCGCACCTGGCTGACCGACGCGGCCGACCTGCCGCCGCTGTTGCGCGGGGACTGCGCGACCGTCTCCGCGCACGGTGTCCCGGTGTTGGACACGTCGACGGTCAACGATCGAAAAGCCCTGTCGGACAGGATCTCCGACCACAAGCGCAGCCTCGATCAGCGGCGCACCGACGAAGAGCGCCGGCTCCTGTACGTGGCCATCACCCGCGCCGAGCACACGCTGCTGGTGTCGGGTCACCACTGGGGCGCCACCGAATCCAAGCCCCGTGGCCCGTCGGCGTTCCTCTGCGAACTCAAGGACGTCATCGACGCGTCGGCCGCCGCGGGCACGCCGTGCGGGGTCGTCGACGTCTGGGCCGAGGCCCCCGCCGACGGCGAGCAGAACCCGCTGCGCGACCGGGTGGTCGAGGCGATGTGGCCGGTCGACCCGGTTGCGGGGCGCCGCGAAACCCTCGATCGGGGTGCCGCGTTGGTGTCGCAGGCGATCTCGGCGGACCTCCAGGACGTCGAACCTGCCGATGTGCACGGCTGGGCCGCCGACGTCGACGCGCTGCTGGCCGAGCGTGAGTTTGCGGCCAATCGGCCCACCCCGCCGCTGCCAACCCAACTCTCGGTGAGCACGCTCGTGGAACTCGGGCGCGACCCCGACGCCGTCGCCCAACGGCTGCACCGTCGGCTGCCACGGCGGCCGGACTCACAGGCCTTGCTGGGCACAGCGTTTCACGAATGGGTGCAACGCTACTTCCAGGCGGAGAAGCTGTTCGATCTCGACGACCTTCCCGGAGCGGTCGACGCCGACCGCCAGGACAGGGGAGAGCTCGAGGAATTGCAGGCCGCGTTCGCGGTGTCCGCGTGGGCGGCGCGCACGCCCCTCGATGTGGAGGTCCCGTTCGACATGGTGATCGCCGGCCGGGTGGTGCGTGGACGTATCGATGCGGTCTTCGCCGATGAAGACGGCGGGGTGACTGTGGTGGACTGGAAGACCGGAGACCCGCCTTCCACGCCAGAAGATCTGCAGCGCAACGCTGTTCAGCTCGCCGTCTACCGACTTGCCTGGGCGCGGTTACAGGGCTGCCCGGTGGAGTCGGTGCGCGCCGCGTTCCACTACGTGCGTTCCGGGCGCACCGTCAGTCCCGACGTGCTGCTCACCGCCGACGAGGTGGCTGCGTTGATGGACCTGCCCGCCGCTTGATCGTCGCCCGACTGTGCCTGATGGTCGGGTTCCTCAGCGCGGCTCGTGCCTCGCCGCTTGATCGTCGCCCGACTAGCTTTCGCGGTAGACCTTCAACGCCTGGGTGATCATCGGGATCTGCAGCGGAAGCCGTGCGATGGCGGCCACTTTCATCGGCAGTGGCTTCATCGGATCCTTGAACCACAGGCGGACCATGTTCACGTTGCCCGGGAACACCCCGACGAACAGGGCGATGGCCGCCAGCGCGCCGACGCGGCGGGACTTGGGGGCGACCAGCAGTCCGCCGACGGCGACCTCCGCGACCCCCGAGGCGTAGGTGTAGAACCGCTGAGTGCCGGGAAGCTCCTCCGGGACGATGCTGTCGAACGGCTTGGGGGCGGCGAAATGCAGCAGCCCCATCCCGATCAGCCAGGCGCCCATCTTGGCGCCGCGCGATGACGTGGTGATCTGCTGGAGTTCGGGCAAAGGGGAGGTCATGGTTACATTGTGCTGGTGCGGCAGCCCCCAACGGTGACGGACCCTCATGGCTAGAGGTCGCTTGCGGCGGCGGCTCGGGAGAATCAACCAGTCTTTGGCCGATCAGCCGGTCCATTCCCTCGTCGATCGCGTCGAGATCCCGCAGGACGTGGCGAGTCCCTGGGTGCGCATCACCAAGCGGATCGTGATCGCGATGGCAGTGTTGTGCGCGGTCGTCCTCATCGTCTACATCGACCGCGACGGGTACAGCGACACCCAGAAGAATGGCCTGTCCCTGCTCGACTGCTTCTACTACGCGACGGTCTCCCTGTCGACGACTGGATACGGTGACATCGCGCCGATCACCGAGACCGCCAGGTTGGTCAACATCGTGATCATCACGCCGCTGCGGGTGGCGTTCCTGATCGTGCTCATCGGCACCACGGTCGAGACGCTGACCACGGAGTCCCGACAAGCTTTCAAGATCCAGCAGTGGAGGAACAAGGTGCGCAACCACACAGTGGTCATCGGCTACGGCACCAAGGGCCGCACTGCCGTCGCGGCGATGGTCGGCGACGAAATTGCGCCCGGCGACATCGTGGTCGTCGACGAGAACCCGGTGGCGCTCGCTCGAGCGAAGAGCGCGGGCCTGGTCACCGTCCGCGGCAGCGCCACCGACTCCGAGATCCTGCGGCTGGCCAGCGCCCAGCATGCGAAATCGATCATCGTCGCCACCAACCGCGACGACACCGCCGTCCTCGTGACGTTGACGGCCCGCGAACTCGCGCCCAACGCCAAGATCATCGCCGCGGTACGCGAGGCCGAGAACCAACACCTGCTCCTGCAGTCAGGCGCGGACTCCACCGTGGTGACCTCCGAGACCGCCGGCCGACTGCTCGGCATCGCCGTGCAGACACCCAGCGTCGTCGAGATGATGGAAGACCTGTTGACCCCCGACGCGGGCTTCGCGATCTCCGAACGCGAGATCACCCCGAAAGAGGCCGGGGGGTCGCCGCGGCACCTGCACGACATCGTGCTGGGAGTGGTGCGTGAAAAGAAGCTGATCCGCGTCGACGATCCGGACGTCGACGCGCTCGAGCTGGGGGACCGGCTGCTGTACATCCGCAGCGCGGACGCCGAGCGATGAGCAGAAGGCGGCGATGAGCGCTGGCGCGAAGAGCAGAAGGCAGCGATGAGCGCTGGCGCGAAGAGCAGAAGGCGGCGATGAGCAGGCGATACCGATGAACCCCTCAGGGTTCAGGCTGCGCAACGTTCCGCTGCTGTCCCGGGTCGGCGCCGACCGGGCGGACACCCTGCGCACCGACATCGACGCGGCCCTCGCCGGATGGCCGGACGCGCTGCTGCTGCGCGTGGACCGGCGCAACCAGGTGCTGATCGCCGAAGGCAGCGTCGTGCTCGGCCGGGCCGGCGCGGTGGGCGACGCACCGCCGGAGGACGCCGTGTTCCTGGGTCGTCTCGACGACGGGCGGCACGCGTGGGCGATCCGTGCCGAACTGGAGGCCCCCGAGAATCCCGGGGCACCCGCCGAGGTGCTCGACCTGCGGCGCGCCGGCCAGATCTTCGACGACGTCAGCGCGCAACTGGTGGCGACCGCCACTGCGCTGCTCAACTGGCATGACAGCGCCAGGTTCAGCCCCGTCGACGGGGCACCGACCAAGCCGGTCAAGGCCGGGTGGTCGCGGGTCAACCCCGTGACCGGTCACGAGGAGTTCCCTCGTATCGACCCCGCGGTGATCTGTCTGGTGCACGACGGCCACGACCGCGCGGTGCTGGCCCGTCAGACGTTGTGGCCGCAGCGGCTGTTCTCGATCCTCGCCGGCTTCGTGGAGGCCGGTGAGTCGTTCGAATCCTGCGTGGTCCGCGAGATCGCCGAGGAGATCGGGTTGACCGTCACCGACGTCGAGTATCTGGGCAGCCAGCCGTGGCCGTTCCCGCGGTCGCTGATGATCGGCTTCCATGCCATCGGCGACCCGGAGCAGGAGTTCTCGTTCAACGACGGCGAGATCGCCGAGGCGGCCTGGTTCACCCGCAGCGAGATCCGCGAGGCACTGGAGCAGGGGGACTGGAGCAGCGGCAGCACGTCGCGGCTGCTGCTGCCGGGGTCCATCTCCATCGCCCGGGAGATCATCGAGTCCTGGGCGGCGCTGGACTGATCCACATGTTGCGTCCTGGAAGTTGGATTGGACTAGCGGGTGAAAGTCCCGTCCCGGTAGGTACCGGAACGCCGGGTAGCAGGCCCCGGTTTGTCGTGGAGACGCGGCGGGCTGAGCGGGGTGTCG
>Ga0209347_1001010_pt1 | contig 53867 bp, 55 predicted proteins | sample AutmiccommuBRH23_FD_187382 | JGI IMG/M metagenome (GOLD analysis project Ga0209347, IMG submission 187382) | Deep subsurface microbial communities from Mt. Terri, Switzerland - Autotrophic microbial communities BRH/23 (SPAdes) (version 2) | ecosystem: Environmental > Aquatic > Deep subsurface >... | reverse complement strand
CTCATTTTTGGTTGATTTGGTTAGCATCTTAATTATACCAAAAACCGAGTGTTCATGCGGATCTTAATCGTTTTTTAGTCTCTTTTTAGGTCAAAAAATTAGCTTTTTTATGGGTGCAAAACTTCAGTTCAATCAATATGAAACGGCTGTCTAGAAGAATATTGGATTGTGGAACCTGAAAACAAGCTTGTAAACGTGTATATTTTGCAAGAGAATAAAAGATATGGGAGACCAGATACTCTATTCCGATGAGGATAAAATAAAGGTGATCACCTTTCCAGAATTAATAATCGACCTAAAGTCAGTTTTTGTAAATCTATAGCAAGAAATAGTGAAACTAATCTAATGGGTCTGACCGAGTTTAAGTTGAAAGGTCTTATCACAAAGCCCACTAGCCTACCGACGCAGTTATGCATGGTTGGCCGTGGGCTAATCTCATTTGCCTCATCCGTAAGGCTATAATTTTACGCACTATTATTTGATAATGTTGCAGAATATGCTTGGTAAGAATACAATATAAACAACCAATAATATATTAAGGGGCGCTTTATATGGCAACAAAAGTTAAAAAAAATGTTACCTTTTCATTACCCACTGATTTAATGGAAAAGTATAAGGGGTACGTAAAAAGCAGCGATATACCTTCAGTAAATGCTGGGGTGAAAGAAGCACTTGAAGAATACTCAAGAAAGATAGAAAAGGAAAAATTGAAAAAGGAAATGATGAAAGCAGCAAAAGACCCGTTATTCATCCAAGATTTAGAAGAAAGTATGCGCGCATTTGAATCTTCCGACTTAGAGACTGCAGGGAGGGAGATGGAATGGTAGAATACCAGTGGGGAATTTATTACCCAAAGACTCAATAGCAATGGCACATCAGATTAGAGCAATTGCCAAGGAAAGGCTTGGAGAAAAATACGGTAGTATTAAATCGGATGAGATAAAGGAACAGATAAGAATAGCGATAAAGACATATCTAGATCTGTGAAATATACACACGGCCTATCGACGCAGTTACGCTCGGTAGGCCGTAGGCTTTCATTAATCCAATATTGCTTGAAAAATATCGCTAAGCTTTATGATTAAGTCAGGGAGGATAGTAACAAGAAGCTGGTCGTCTGCTGTATAAACATTGGGACTTCAGTATTTGCCATCTGAACCTATAGCGTAGACAACAATCGTTGCCTTTATTTCTCAACAATCTCAATCAACGTATTTCTCTTTCAAAGCCAATATCTCATCTAAACTATCCAGAAAAACCTCAACGATCTTGGGGTCGAATTGTATACCTCGTTCCTCTTTAAAAAGATTAATCACTCGGTCAAGTTCCCAGGCTTTTTTATAACAGCGATCACTGGCTAAAGCATCGAACACGTCAGCAATTGCAGTTATGCGGCCATATATATGAATTTCTTCTCCTTTTAAGCCTTGAGGATACCCCTTACCATTCCATTTTTCATGGTGTTGGTGGGCGATGATCGCTGCAGATTGGAGAATTTGGCGATTAGAATTTTTCAAGAGATCAAAACCAGTTTGGGAGTGTGCCTTGATAATCTCAAATTCCTCATCTGTGAGCTTGCCGGGTTTCTTTAAGACCTCGTCGGGAATAGACACTTTGCCAATATCGTGCATGGGGGAAGCCATTTTGATAAGTTCTGATTCGCTTGGGCTTAAGCCGTATTTAAGGGCTAGGACTTTGGAATATTCTGCAACTCGCTTGACATGGTTTCCGGTCTCCTTGGAACGACTTTCACCGATTTCACCCATGGTAAAAATAATTTCCTTTTGGGTTTGTTCAATCTCTTCATTCAATATAGCTGATTCCAAGGCTTTGCCACTATAGGAAGCAGCAAGGGTTAAAAGATGCATATCTTTTAGTGTGAATATACCTTCTTCGGTCAATTTATTAATTGCTTGATATGTCCCCATAATCTCGCCGTTCTGATCTTGAATCGGGATCACTAAAACAGATTTGGTATGATAGCCTGTTTTAAGATCGACCGCTGGATTAAAACGCTTATCAGTATAAGCATCCTCAACGAGGATGGTTTCGTTGTTCAGCAGAGCATATCCGGCGAATCCTGTATCAGCCGGGATTCTTAAAGGTGGAACGCCATGAGCTACTTTCGTCCAAAGCTGATGGTTAACCTTGTCAAATAGCCATAAGGTACAGCGATCTGCTAGGATAAGATCACGGCCTAAATCTGCCATAATGAGTAATAAACGGTCTAAATCCTTTTCTGAGGCAATTAGGGATACGTAATGAAAAATAATGTCTAATAATTGCTCTGGAGCAAGTTCTTCTTTGAACTTAACCTCAAGATCATAGAGTTCGTGCATTATGGTTCACTCTCCTTATTCGATAGAGAACTCTTTGAGGAGTTAATGCTAATATAGAAAATTATAGCAGGATTCCAACAAAATGTGTTAAATATTTTCTATATAAATATGGATTTAAATTCTGCGTGAATAGTGTTATAAAGCGGTTATAAGCTTTCGTACAATGTACTTATGATTGACAAGAATTTTCTTCATGTTATTATATAGGACAGAAAGAGGCTGGATTCTATAATATAGAAGATTTCGTATATAAGTCCATTTTGAAATTCTGGGTAGTTCGGGTAGGAAATGACGACGAGAACCCTTGCGACTTCGAAAATCGAAGGTCAGGCAAGGGTTTTATTCTTTGTTGAGAATGACTCTAGGCATTTATTCACTACAAAAGACAAACAAGATACTTGAAATAAAAGAACGGAGTGTTGCTAATGCTCGTACCAGCAAAGCGTCTAGAAGGCTTAGGAGCCTCGGTTTTCACGGAAATGGACAATTTGAAAAGAGAACTAGAAAAAGAGGGCAAAGAACTAATCAATCTAAGTATAGGGAGCCCAGACCGAGCCCCTGCCCTGGAAATCCGTCAGGTTCTCAGTCAGGCTGTTCTTGACGAAACCCAATATGGATATACGCTGACTCGAGGAACAGATGAATTTCGCAAGGTTTGTTCAGCATGGTATTTAGAACGATTCGGAGTGACGCTGAATTCTGAAACTGAGGTTCTGCCTCTAATGGGTTCTCAGGATGGACTGGCTCACATTTTCTTAGCTTATATTGATCCGGGCGATTTGGCCTTAATCCCTGATCCGGGATATCCGATTTATACAGCTGGTTTGATACTAGCCGGTGGAGAGAAAGTTGCGGTCCCATTATTAGAGGAAAATAGCTTCTTACCAGATCTTGGCAAGATTGATCCGGACATAGCCCGTAAGGCAAAAATCATGCTCTTAAATTACCCAAATAACCCCACTGCAGCAGTGGCAAGTCTCACATTTTTTGAAGAAGTTGTGGAGTTCGCTAAGCAGTACGATCTACTCATCTGCCATGATGTAGCTTATTCTGAATTAGCATTTGAAGGATACCGCCCTGTGAGCTTTTTGCAAGCTCCAGGTGCCAAAGAGGTTGGCATCGAATTTCATTCTGTCTCTAAAACGTATAATTTAGCCGGGGCGCGCTTGGGGCTTGTCGTTGGAAATGCTGATGTCATAGGAAATCTCTCCCAACTCAAATCTAATATTGATTATGGGGTTTTTGGTCCAGTATTGAAGGCGGGTGCTTTTGCCCTCAGTTCTGTGCAGGACTCGGTCGAAGAGAATCAGAAGGCCTATCAAAGACGGCGGGATATCTTAATTGAGGGTTGTGCCTCCGCAGGTTGGAACATACCCATTCCCCAGGGGTCAATGTTTATTTGGGCACCTGTCCCTACCCAGCAAGATTCGGTTACCTTTGCGAGGGAGCTGGCTCGTGAAGCGGGCGTGATTGTCGTACCGGGGGTGGCTTTTGGAAGCTGCGGTGAAGGATATGTAAGAATAGCTATGGTGCAAGAGGAACGCGTGCTGCAGGCAGCAGTTCAGCGGATTCAGCAGTTTCTGAAGAAGATCGGGGTATAGATAAAGGAGATTTGGTATGAATCGCTCTCAACAACTTGGAGAAGAAAAGATCGGAAAGCTTCTACGTAAGTTTTCCATACCAGCCATTATTGGCATGCTAGTTAATGGCCTTTATAATATTGTGGATAGAATTTTTGTGGGTCAAGGAGTCGGCTCCTTAGCGCTCTCTGGGACTGCGATCAGCTTTCCTTTCACGCTTGCCATTATGGCTTTCGGAATGTTAATTGGAATTGGCGCAACGTCAGTGATCTCTATTCGCTTGGGACAACAGAAAAATGAAGAAGCGGAACAGATTGTTGGTAATGCGTTTGTTCTTCTTTTGGCCATTTCTTTAACTATTACTCTATTGGGTTATGTCTTTATGGATTCACTTTTATTCCTTTTTGGGGCAAGTGGAGAGGTTTTCCCCTACGCTAAAGAATACCTTACAGTTCTTTTGGCGGGCGCGGTTTTCCAGACAATCGGTTTCGGCATGAACAATTTCATCCGTGCGGAGGGAAACCCCAAGATTGCCATGTATTCCATGATTTTGGGAGCGGTATTAAACACGATTCTAAATCCGATTTTTATTTTTGGCTTACACCTGGGCGTGAGGGGTTCCGCTCTGGCGACAGTAATCTCACAGTTTGTTACTGCTGTTTGGGTGTTGTCATATTTCCTCGGTAATCGGGCATTACTTAAGATTCGCCTTCGAAACCTTAAGCTTAGCTGGGTTTTGGTCAAGCCTATTCTGGCGATTGGGGTTTCTCCGTTTTCCATGCAGTTGGTTGGCAGTGTCGTCACTATTCTCCTGAATAAAACGCTGGTTAGCTATGGCGGAGATTTATCAGTTGCCGCTATGGGCGTCATAAACAGCATAACAATGCTCATCTTTATGCCGGTTTTCGGGATAGGCCAAGGTGCGCAACCTATTCTTGGTTATAACTATGGTGCGCGAAGATATGATCGGGTTAAACATACCTTAAAGTTATCAATGATTGCCTCAACTGGTGTGATGGTTTTGGGGTTTTTGCTGGTTGAACTTTTCCCAGTCGCCATCATGACTCTTTTCAGTAAGGATACGGAACTCATTAGTATTGGATCAAATGGGTTGCGAATTTTTTTGGTAATGCTCCCGATTATTGGATTTCAAGTGATGGCCGTGAATTACTTTCAAGCAACGGGCAAGCCGAGAAAGTCGTTATTTTTGAGTATGTCTCGTCAACTGATTTTCTTAGTGCCGATGATCTTGATTCTTCCCAAGTTTTGGGGACTGACGGGTGTCTGGTTAGCGGGACCAGTTGCAGACTTAGCATCTTCCGGTCTCACAGTGCTCTGGTTACGGAGGGATCTAAGGCAGTTAGATCTACCTCTAAAGAACACTTAGTGAACAAAGGCTTGAGGACATTCCTTTTCGGCGACCTGACGTTTGTCTGGTTGCCTTTTTTGGACTGTGATTGAGTTCATTATAGACCTCCTGAGTTCCTGCGAGGTTAATGAAATGCATACTTTTTATCAATTCTTAGATGAGATATTCCTTTAGTCCTGATATAATAGGACTAAAGGCCCAGAAAACTTACAAAACCCTTAGGGAATTTAGCTCATATGTTTGCCCTATCTTAGGGGATGGATCACTAAGGGTGCTTTTATAAGTAGGAAATGTACTTTGTACTTAAACACATCAATAGGCACTTGTAAAAAACTAAAATTTATAATTTTGACAAGGAGTGACTTAATGCAACCATTAGAAGCTTTTTATGAGAAGAAACTGACGTGTATTTATTGCACCAAGCCGTTTAAGACGCTGAGGGTGCGTTCGCGCTTTTCGATTCCTTATCAGATTGATAGCGATTTCTGTCCCAACTTTCGAGCAGGGAATTATAATCCCCATTTCTATTTTGTTAACGTCTGCCCAGAGTGTGGTTTCGCTTTTTCAGAAGAGTTTTCGGACCGATTTCCTATAAGCTCTAAGGAAATTATTCGTGTTCAAATTACTGAGAATTGGACAAAAAGGGACTTTGGCCAGGTTAGGGACATCCAACAAGCATTAGAAGCCTATAAATTGGCTATTTTAGCTGGGTCCCTAAAAAAAGAAAAAAATGCCGTTCTCGCAGGACTTTGTCTTCGGCTGGCGTGGCTTTACCGGTCGGAAAACAATTCGGAGCAAGAAAAGCGTTTTATGGGCATGGCACTTAAGGCGTATGAAGAATCGTTTGTTCTTTCGGATTTTACGGGCACATCGATGTCTGAATTGCAAGTGCTGTTTATGATCGGCGAACTAAGTCGTCGCTTGGGGCAATATGCAAAGGCAGTCTCTTACTTCGCTAAGGTTATTCAACATAAAGATGCTAAAGATAAACAGAAAATCGTCAACATGGCCCGAGAACAGTGGAGAGTAGCCAAGGAAGAGAAGCATCAGGAAACAATTCAAGAGTGAAATTTTGAAACAAAGCTGTGGAGGGTTGCATAGGCCCTCCACTATTTTCTTCAGTCGGTGAAGAATGATATAATCTATACAATGGAGTTATAAACGAAATGAAATAGACCTAGGGAGGAATTACCCTTGGAATTTACTCAAATCATTGCAAAAGAACTTGGTTTAAAAACAACTCAAATCAAAGAGGCAGTTAACTTATTAGATGGGGGTAACACGATCCCTTTTATTGCTCGCTACCGTAAGGAAGTGACCGAGGAACTTGACGAAAATGTATTGCGCGAAATCGTTGAGCGTTTAGATTATCTGCGCCGATTGGATCAGCGAAAAACAGAAGTTTTGCGGCTGATTGACGAACAGGGAAAACTGACTGAGGAACTATCGGCTCAAATCATCGCAGCAACAGTACTTCAGGACGTCGAAGATCTCTACAGACCCTATAAACAAAAACGCCGCACCCGAGCAACTATTGCCAAAGAGAAGGGCCTTGAGCCTTTGGCAATTTGGTTATTAGCTCAATATCCTGGAGCAAGAGTAGATCCCCAAGCAGAGGCAGAAAAGTATTTGAACGAGGAGTTAGAGGTGAATTCTACGGAGGAAGCTCTCGCCGGCGCGATGGATATTATTGCGGAAACCGTCGCGGATGATGCCGTTCTTCGTAAACGGATCAGGGAAGAAACTTTTCGCATTGCGGACGTAGTGGCTGCTGCAGTGGCGAAGAAAGCCAAAGAACGTTCTCCCTTTGAGATGTATTATGAGTTCCGAGAGCCTGTGCGCAGGATTCCGCCCCATCGTGTTTTGGCCCTGAATCGCGGAGAAAAAGAAGAGTTTTTATCCGTAAAGATCGAAGCACCGTCAGAAAACCTCCATAGAATTATTGAATTGCGTTATGTTAAGACGGGCCCGTGTGCTTCATGGGTCCAAAAAGCGGCAATTGATGCGTATAAACGCTTGATTGAGCCTTCAATTGAACGGGAAGTTCGAGCTGAGCTTTCTGATCGTGCAGAAGAACAAGCGATAAAGGTATTTGCGGCTAATCTGAGACAGCTTTTACTACAGCCACCGGTGAGGGGGAAAATGGTTCTGGGACTCGATCCAGGATTTCGGACAGGGTGTAAGTGGGCAGTTGTCGATGAGACGGGAAAGCTACTTCAGGTTGGCGTGATTTATCCTCATTCTGGAAAGAGCAAACGAGATGAATCCAAGGCTATATTGCGGAAGGCAATTGCCGAGTATGATGCCAATATAATTGCCATTGGGAATGGTACAGCCTCAAGGGAAACCGAAGAAGTCGTGGCTGAAATGATTCGTGAGGACGGGATTTCCACCGAATTTATCCTAGTGAGTGAAGCGGGGGCCTCCGTATATTCGGCTTCAAAATTAGCAGGCGAAGAATTTCCTGAATTCGATCTTTCCTTACGGAGTGCTGTGTCTATAGCTAGGCGGCTTCAAGATCCTCTCGCAGAACTAGTCAAGATTGAACCTAAAGCTGTTGGCGTAGGACAGTATCAACATGATGTCCAGCCAAAACGGTTGGAAGAATCCCTGCACGGTGTTGTGGAATCCTGTGTGAATGTTGTAGGAGTGGATTTGAATACTGCATCAGCATCTCTGCTCCAATATGTGGCTGGGTTAAAGCCGACTGTCGCCAAAAATATCGTGGCTTGGCGGGATGAGCATGGGAAATTTAGCCGTCGTGATCAACTTAAGAAGATTCCACGACTTGGAGCGCAAACATATATCCAATGTGCTGGCTTCATTCGTCTTCCAGATGGGGTTAATCCTCTGGAAAACACGCCAGTTCACCCAGAGTCCTATCAGCTGGCCGAGGACATTTTGAAAAAGATTGGTCACACCTCCAGGGATTTACGCGATCATCTCTCTGAAGTGCGCAAAAAGCTTGCGCTTCTAGAACCTAAAGAGCTGGCAGAGGAGTTCAGCGCAGGAGTTCCGACCGTCAGGGATATTTTGGATGCCCTCCAAAGACCAGGTCGAGATCCTCGGGAGGATTTACCGCGCCCGTTACTGCGGCGGGATGTCACCCACTTGGAGGATCTCGGCGAAGGGATGGTCTTAGAGGGGACGGTACGTAATGTCGTAGATTTCGGAGCGTTTGTGGATATCGGTGTCAAGCACGATGGGCTTGTGCATATTTCACAGCTGAGCGATAAATTCATCAAACACCCCATGGAAGCGGTGGCTGTGGGCGATATTGTCAAGGTGCGCGTAATCGGCATTGATAAAGCCAGAGAACGAGTGAGTCTTTCCATGCGTGATCTTTCCACCAATGTTACGACTACATGATCTGAACTTCTGGACAGCATGGTTTCAAATTTAAAAAAAGAGAATAACCACGGCTTGATAAGGTCGTGGTTATTCTTTTTACAACACTAGCGTATATTTTCTTCCATCATCTCGACAAACGCATGCCCAAGGTAAGGGTCGAATTGTCTCCCTGATTCTAGCTGTATTTCTTCTAAAGTTTTCTGAAGGCTCATAGCTCTTCGATAAAGCCTACCTGACGTCATGGCCTCGAAGGCATCAGCTAATGAAACAATCCGTGCCGAAAGCGGGATTTTCTCTCCTCGAAGCCCTTGTGGATAACCTTTTCCATTAAAGTGTTCATGATGATGAAGGGCAATGGGAATAATAGAGTGCAAAGCTTTGGCAGGTTCTAATATCCGAGCCCCAATCTCGGGATGGTTTTTAATCCTGTCATATTCATCTTCTGTCAATCTACAGGGTTTAAGTAAAATATCATCGCGGATTCCGATTTTACCAATGTCGTGGAGCAAAGCACCCATACGGAGTTGTTTTATTTCTTCTTCAGAAAGTCCTAACCGAAGGCCCAACATGACAGCATATTTCGTTACCAGAACTGAGTGTTCCCAAGTTTCTATGTTCCTTGCTGCAAGTGCCATTGCTAAAGCCTGCAAAAATTCGTTGAGTGATAGTGCTTTTATACTTCCATGCGTAACGCTATCGTCACTTTCAAGAAAGGATTCTTGAATCTGGTACGAATCTATTATGCTGCTATTCCATGAGCGCATGCGCCACCTCCAAAAGTGAACTCGTTCAACTAAAGTTGAACATCGAGACTTCGGTGACGAAAGCTTCCGGTGACGATAGTCTCCTGTGGAGAGTATCGCCGAAAGCGCACAACCCTGAACGAATACTAATGCGCTGTAGGATTGGTTTCGCCGAAGGCGCAGATCCACTGACGAATACTTTCGCGCCGTAGGATGGAGTCTACCTCCTTCGCCGCCAAGTTTTTCTATTGGGAAAGGCGGCTCGGCGATACTCGATCCTACGCCGATAGGTATTCCTTTAGGGATCACGGCTTCGGCGATACTCTCCACTGGAGACTATCGTACTGGAGACCATCGTCACCGAAGCAGAGTACGGGGGTACCACTCCCACTTGTAAAAGTGGGAGTCTTACGATTGGATAAGTACAGGTTTATGCGAAAACCGTTCGAACCTTGTCTATAAGTTCGTAAATATCAAATGGTTTTATCAACACATCATGAGCCCCTTGCTTCTTTGCTTGTTCCTCTATCTCCTCTCCGCTAATCATAATCACCGGAATGTTCTTAGCGAACTCGTCCTTCTTCAGCAATCGTAATACATCTAAGCCACAGATATCTGGCATGCTATTATCTAATAAAATAAGAGATGGTTTGTATATAGACAAAGCATACCTTAAGCATTCGTCACCTCTGCCCACTTGTTTTGACTCATAGCCTGCGTTGGCAAGTACCTCCGCAAACAACCTGCGAATGGACGACTTATCATCTACCACTAATATGTACTCGACCACGACCATTCTCCTCTCTTATTATACATTCTATACTAGAAGCATATATTTTCAATATAATATATAAACTTTAAGTTTGTGAAAGAGTTGAACGCAGACCTTTACAATGGTAATGAGGTGATAATTATGGAAAGTATCCGAAAAGTGGTAGGAAAAAACATACGGTTCTACCGTCTGTCTAAAGGCTTTACTCAGGAATTCCTTGCTGAAAAACTCGATCTAAGTAGTACATATATCGGTTATCTGGAAAGAGCCCAAAAATCCCCTTCGTTGGAGCTGATTTCTAAAATATCAAAAGTACTGGAAATTGAACCAGCTTTGCTACTAACCTTACCAGATAAGGGCGATGATGAACTAAAACGTTTAATATCCCTTTTATCAGGCAAAGCACCTTACTCTGTTGCCTTCGTCCATAATATTGCCACTGCTTACTTCAAATCCCTCGAAGACCATGACTACCAAAAGGACCAGTTGCATCACTGATGCGGTCAATTTTATAAAGACTTCTCGCATCTATATTAACAACAATGGCAGTATTAGATTATCCGTTGTTTTTGCTTTACCACTGACGATATACATTCTCTGACAATGTAAGAGAACTTGTCCACGTAATTGGTCGCTGGTCGTAAATGGTATTCTTTTTAAACCCCGAGCTGTGATAATAGCAATAGTCTGGTATAATGATCAAATGGGCTATTAGCGCTTTCGGAGATTACGGGAGAGAGTAATCTTTACAAGCAAAAGAAGAGAATGGAAAAGAGGGTTATCTTAACGTGCAGATCGTTCAAAACAGACGTTTGCAGGGGATTGTTGCTGTCCTTGCTGCAGGGACGGGTTATGCCTTCATGTCTATACTGGTCAAGTGGGCTTTCCTGCTTGGGCTCGGTCCGATTCAGGTTATTGCCTTGCAATCGTGGATTGCGTCGCTAGCCCTACTTATCTATACGGTGTTCTTTAAACCTGAGATATTTAATGTTCCGCTGCGTACTTTTGGGCTTTTAGCCCTCCAAGGTGTGGTCGGGGCCTTGGGAACTAGCCTTTTATACGCATATGCGCTCAAGTTTCTTCCTGTTTCTGTGGCGATATTACTTCTTTATCTCTATCCGGCCTTAGTTTTAGCAGCGGGAGTGCTAATTTGGCACAAAAGGGTAAGCCGACAAGAGTTGGTAGCGCTCCTTTTAACCTTGGTAGGAACCACGCTGGCGAGTGGAATCTTTTCGGGAGTGGGTGCAGTCGCCTGGATCGGTATCGTTCTGGGTTTGGCTGCGGCGATAGCCTATGCTGTCTTTAATATTGTTGGGGAAATAGTATTGGCGAGGGTATCCCCCTTAGTTGCAATGTGCTTTACCCAATGGGCTTGTGCCATAGCACTGTTAGTGATCTTGAAGGGAGATATCAAGAGTATTCCTTGGCAAAACGCTCAAACCTGGGAAGTTGGACTCTTGCTAGCCACAGTTGCCTCGATCATCCCGTTCTATATGATTTTGGTAGGAATTCAGCGGCTGGGGGCTGATCAAGCAGCTATTCTTAGTACGTTCGAATTGCCGATGACGTTTATTTTAGCAGCTGTTTTTCTGAACGAGTTTCCTACGGAGGATCAATGGATAGGTGGATGCTTAGTAATGTGTGGGATTTTATTATTAAACTGGAGGCGGAATGGTGAACAAAGAAATGAAGAAAATATTAATCAAAAACGGGCAAATTAAAACTATGACTGGACATGAATTTGCTGGGTGTCTTTTGGTTGAGGGAACGAAAATTACGGCGCTCGGGGAAACTTTGGACGTTGACCATATATCGGATGCAGTAGTGATCGATGCCATGGGCTGTCTCGTTTTGCCAGGCTTCATTGATGCGCATTGTCATGTAGGAATTGGCGAAGAGATCTATCGGGTGGAAGGGGAAGACTTTAACGAAATGACGGACCCTGTGACACCGGATATGCGGGCAATTGATGGGATTAACCCTGAAGATGAGGGTTTTCGTGATGCCCGTCTAGGTGGGATTACGGCTGTCTTTAGCGTTCCTGGGAGTGCAAATGTGATTGGGGGAACCGGAGTTGTCATGAAGACGGCTGGCATTATCGTGGATAAGATGATTGTACGCGATCCCGCTGGTTTGAAAATAGCTTTCGGTGAAAATCCAAAGATGGTTTACGGAGAACAAAAGAAAATGCCCATGACGAGGATGGGAACGGCTGCACTTCTTCGTCAGGCTTTAGTGGATGCTCAGACGTATCAGGATAAACTAGAACAAGGTAAAGAAGATCCCGATAAAATCCCAGAACGGGATTTAGGTTTAGAAGTACTGGTCAAGGTGATTAATCGTGAAATTCCTCTGCGGGCTCATGCCCATCGTGCCGATGATATTATGACAGCGATCCGGATCGCTCGAGAATTTAACGTGGACCTGGTTATTGAACATTGTACGGAAGGGCACAAGATTGCGGAGGAAATGGCTGAACTGGGCTATCCTGCCGTTGTGGGGCCACTAATGACGAATCGTTCAAAAGTTGAGCTTAAGGATAAATCCTTCAAAACAGCGGGCATATTAGCCAAAGCGGGGGTGAAGGTGGCTCTCATGACCGATCATTCCGTGACCCCGATCGAACAGCTTCCGCTCTGTGCGGCCTTAGCGTGTAAAGCAGGGATGGAAATAGAGGATGCGCTACGGGCTATTACGATTAATCCAGCCGAAATCTTGGGTGTTTCTGATCGAATCGGGACTCTAGAAGTCGGGAAAGATGCGGACATTGTGATTTGGAGTGAACATCCGTTTATTATTACTTCTCGTCCTCTCTATGTAATTATTAATGGCGAGATCGTTTGTCCAGAGTCGGGGGAAGATGATCTTAGAGGCAATTCATGAATTGCCTCTACAGGAAAATGAGTTCCAAATCGTCTTTTGGGCTCCCGATCTTTGCAGGAATTGGAATGGCGGTCATCTGGGGCTTCTCCTTTTTATTTACCAAAGAAACATTGGATCACACCTTTCCGCTTCAGCTGCTTGGCTTTCGATTTGGGGCGGCCGCACTTCTGCTGACTGTCTTAAAGTTGACGGGAGTAATTAGAATTAATTTGCAAGGAAAACCGACGTCTTCCCTGCTTCTCCTAGCCCTCTTTCAACCGGGGCTTTATTTCATGGGGGAGACGTGGGGTGTCAAGTGGACCTCTGCCTCTGAGGCTGGGATGGTGATCGCTCTGGTTCCAGTTGCCATAGCAACCATGGCCGCCATTTTCCTTAAGGAAAAGCTCAATTCGAAGCAGATGCTTTCGATAGCGGCTTCCGTGTTGGGTGTGATCATCATCGTTTCCACAAAAGGAAAACTTCAGTTTGGAGAGCATCTATGGGGAATCCTGGCTCTACTCTTAGCAGTTTTCTCTGCTGGTGCGTACAGTATTTTGGCAAGACATTCTTCAAAGAGGTTTACGCCATTGGAGATGACTTTTGTAATGATGTGGGCGGGGACTGTGATTTTTAACATATTGGGGATTGGGCAAAGCGTCTTCGAAGGCTCGTTTGTCGTTTATTTAAAGCCGCTTCAAACCGTGAGTGTCTTATGGGCGATTTTTTACCTGAGTGTTTTATCATCAGTACTGGCTTTTTTTCTTTCGAATTATATGTTTGCTACCTTGTCTGTTTCCCAAACTGCCCCAATATTTAACTTGATAACGGTTGTATCGGTTTTCTCAGGTGTATTTTTTCGGGGAGAACAGTTCAGTTGGATTCATGCAGTGGGTATAATGCTGATTATTTCAGGAGTATGGGGTACAATCTTTTTTGGTAGAATCGCTCCAGATCGAGGTTCGAGATTTGAAATTCGAAGTTCGAACTCCGTAGTGTGAGATGTGTAGTATCGTACACCTAATGTTGCTCGTAGGTTGTTAAATAAATGATATAACCTAGGGGTAACTCATGAATTACCCCTACAGGTTTAATTCCTTAGCCGAACAGGATACAATACAAATGTTTGTATGAGGAGGAAAAGACGCATGGACTATAGAGTCACGAGTGCAACCGTCGAGAAAACACGAGAGCTGGGAAGAAACTTGGGTGAGTGTTTGAGAGGTGGAGATGTTGTTGCGCTGATCGGGGATCTGGGTGCCGGAAAAACGGCCTTTGCGCAAGGGGTGGGCGAGGCGTTTAGCGTGAAAGGCCCCATGACTAGCCCGACCTTCACCTTGATACACGAATATTCGGGACGAATTAAAGGAACAGAAGTGAGTTTAGTTCATATGGATCTATATCGGTTAAAACACCCGGAAGAGGCGGAAGTGATTGGAGTAGAAGACTCGTTCCGGGAGGATGCCGTATGTCTCATTGAATGGCCGGAGATTATCGAAGATTCTTTGCCGGAAGATCGATTAATTGTCGAGATTCTGGGAAGTGGGGAACAGCCTCGTGAGATAATCTTTCGAGCTGTCGATCGCGCTTGGGAGCAACGTCTCAAACATCAGTAAGTCTCAAAGTGTCAAAAAGCTAGAGAAACGGCTTCGGAGGTTGCAACGAAAAGTTTCTCGTAAGTATGAAATGAATAGGGAGGGAAGTCGTTTCGTCAAAACCTGCAACATTATAAAAGTTAAAAAGCAGATTCATATTTTAATTTTTTCTATATACTTTTATAAAGTTTTGGCAACGTTCCGATGAAATATTTAACGATTGATACGACAACGAAAGTATCAGCGGTCTCTTTAGCGGAAGACGGACGTCTTATTGCTGAAGGCTTTTTACATACTTCCAAGACACATTCCGAGCGTCTCATTCCCATGCTTGACCAACTGCTGATAGCTGCTTCTTGGACACTGAAGGAGTTAGAGATGATCGGGGTAGTGCGAGGTCCGGGTTCGTTTACTGGAATTCGGATAGGGATCGCAACGGCACAGGGGTTAGCTCAAGTTCTCAAGCTCCCTCTTCTTGCCGTATTGTCTCTTGATGCTTTGGCTTGGGCCGGGTTGGGGAGATTAGAAGACATTGTTCCAATCTTGGATGCCCGTAAGAACGAGTGGTATACGGCCCGTTATCGCTGGGCGAAAGGGGAAGGAGAGAAAGCCGAGTGCTTAACACTCCCTCAAGCCATACCTACTGAACTTTGGTTAGAACACTTGAAGGGTCTGGACTGTCCTATTTGTTTTGTTGGAGATGCCGCTGCCAAGTCTAAGGCTCGAATCGAGGAGGTTTTAGGAGAGCGAGCTTTAGTTTTGCCGGAGTATGTTAGTTTACCTCGTGGAGCCTATGCGGCTCGGGCGATTTGGCAACGTTGGCAAGAAACGGGCGTTGGAGAATTAGTTGAACCGTTCTACATTCGTTTTTCCGAGGCGGAGGTTAATTGGGCGAAGAAAGAGGAAGCCCGAGGGAGAATGGAGCATGAATAAAGGGATTGTACGTCCCATGCAAATGGATGATTTGGAAGCAATCCTAGAAATCGAGCGAGTTTCTTTTGCAACTCCTTGGTCTTTAGAGGCCTTTAAAGTGGAGCTTAAAGATAATGAGTATGCGCGTTATCTTTGTTTAGAGTTAGATGGTCAAGTGATCGGGTACATGGGTCTTTGGTTCATTATAGATGAAGGGCATATTACAAATGTTGCCATTACTCCGAACCACCGGGGGCAACATTGGGGGGAGTTTTTGATGCGCTCAGTGATGGAAAAAATGGCAGAGCAAGGTATGGAACGGATGACCTTAGAAGTACGTGTCTCAAACAGCCCGGCTCAATCTTTATATAAGCGCCTAGGCTTTGCGATTGCAGGAGTTCGCAAAGAGTACTATGCGGATACTAGGGAGGATGCGATGATTATGTGGGCGGAATTGGGAACGGAAGTGACTGTAACGTGATGGGGATTAAAGAAAGTGAGATAGTAATTTTAGGGATCGAAACAAGCTGTGATGAGACATCCGCAGCGGTTCTAGTTAATGGAACAGATTTGCGCAGTCATGTCATTTCTTCTCAAATAGTGACGCACCAAAAGTATGGCGGGGTTGTACCAGAAATCGCCTCTCGCGAACACAGTCTGCACATTCAACCAGTCGTGCAGCAAGCAATGGACACGGCAAAGGTTGGGTTTAAAGATTTATCTGCCATTGCGGTGACTTATGGTCCTGGTCTTGTAGGATCACTCTTGGTAGGGGTTTCTGGAGCGAAGGCTATGGCTTATGCTGCTGGAATCCCGCTGATTGGCATCAATCATTTGGAAGGGCATATTTATGCAAATTTCCTACATCATCGAAATCTGGAATTTCCGTTCCTGGCTCTGTTGGTTTCCGGAGGCCATACTCATCTTATTTTATTTAAAGCGCACGGACAGTACCAGGTTTTGGGCCAGACTCGCGATGATGCGGCAGGTGAGGCACTTGATAAAGTAGCCCGAACTTTGGGCCTAGGTTATCCAGGAGGGCCCCAGATTCAAAAAGTGGCTATGGATGGAGATGCACAAGCTTTTAAGCTTCCTCGGGCCATGTTAGAACGGGATAGTTTAGATTTTAGTTTTAGTGGTATGAAATCGGCTGTTTTAAACACCTTAAATTCTGCACGCATGCGGGGAGAAACACTTAACGTTCCGGATCTTGCGGCTTCTTTTCAGCAAGCGGTTATAGACGTTTTAGTCCAGAAAGCGTTGCGGGCAATCGAACGGACAGGAGTCAAGACATTGCTGCTCGCGGGTGGTGTTGCGGCGAATAGTCTACTGCGGGAAACATTAGATAAAGAGCTGTCTGAGCGGAGTGTGCGCTTGGTTTATCCGCCCCCCATTTTTTGCACGGACAACGGCGCGATGATTACGGTCGCGGGGTATTATCACTATTTAGCGGGGGATATCTCGCCTTGGACATTGAACGCTGTTCCGGGACTAAACCTTACCTAGCACGGTTGTGGAGCTAAGCTAAAATGAGAGATGAACTAACGGATCGTTCTTTGATCCGTAGTTCATCTCTCATAATTATTCAGGCAATAGATGTAGCTTTTTAGATTGATCTCTAAATTATATAAATAAGAACTTAAAGGAACCAAACTATTTGTGTAGAATATAAAGAATAATCAAAAAAATAATCAAAAAAAGGGGGAGTAGTCATGGCAGACGTTAAAGGAAAGTTTATTACTCTTGCAGGAAGTTTGATGGCATTTTATGAAACTCAATTAAAAAAAGCGGATGAAGAACTTTTCAAAAGCACCGGAAAACACTGGGATGGGTTGGATCCTGAAGGCTGGTATAATACAAAGATTTTTAATTCCTTTATGCAATCCTATGCCGAAGGGTCGCCTACTAAAGACATGGCCATCGTTACGCTGGGGAAGAAAGTATATCCAACAATCAAAGCATCGGTGGGACTTCCTCCAAACCTGAAAACACCGTTAGATTTTATCAAATTTGAAGCAGAAGGTTTTTTAGCTAATCACAGGGGCGCAGATGTGAAACCTAGGAAATTTTTACTGAGCGAAGACAAACACGTCATCATTCAAGCGCCCGCACCAGGTTATAACCCAAAACTTTTTGAAGGAGTGTACCTTGGCATACTTGAAATGTGCGGCATTCGAACAGGAAAAGTAGTTCAGCTGAAAGCTGCGGCCAAAGGCCAAGGCACTGACGAGTTCGACATCCGGTGGTAGTTTTCCTTGCATATAAGTGATCTACTTGAGGTGTAGGGGGACCGATATACCATGAAGGATTTATTTAGGCCAGTCCAGGCTCTCTTTAATCATTTTCAGCTTAAAATGAGAATTGTGATCCTCGGCTTAATAATGATACTGCTTGAATTTGTAGTTTATATTGCGGGTGCATATCAAGCGGCTGTACTTGTTGTGTGCGCGATTATCACCATTTATTTACTTGCAGGACTGTTTTTCTCGTTGGACATGGCTACCATCCTTCACCAGGAACCACTCAGTTTAACCCAGGGAGAAGAACCTGTGAACCAAATCAGCGACAATAAGTCAAACGTTTTCAATCAAATCATTGCCACTACTGGAGATGTAAAAAATACAAGTCGGCAGTCATTCGAATCACTTTGTTCAATATCTACCATGATACAGGAGGTGACAAATGATTCCGACTCACAAACCAGAATTGTGAGTGAGCTAAACAAGGCAGTGGAGGAAATGGCTTCCGGGCTGCAAAAAATCGCCGAAAAGTCAACCATGGTAGCTCAAAGGACGGCAGATGTTGCAGAGGGTGCGCGGGAAGGAACTACTTCCATCCATGCGGTTACACAGCAAATGAATGCCATAAATGCAGCAACTTTGAATTTGTACGAAATATTTGAGACCTTGAACAAGAAAATTAGCGGAATCAATCAAATTACCAATGTGATTTCCAATATTGCCTCCCAGACGAATCTTTTGTCTCTAAATGCTTCCATCGAAGCGGCAAGAGCGGGAGAAAACGGCAGAGGCTTCACAGTCGTTGCAATAGAAATCAGAAAGCTTGCGGACCAGTCAAAGAATTCGGTGACACAAATTGTAGACTTGCTCAATGAGATACTGGACTACAACACAAAATCTGTTCGTTATATGCATGAGGTGGAGAATAGTGTAACTGGCGGTATATCCATTGCTGATGCATCGGGTAAACATTTTGAGGGAATCATGAATTCAATTACTGATGTCTCAGGTGAAATAAGTGACATGTCTGACACTTATCAGGAGATGTCGGCAACTTCGGAGGAAATCCTTGCAGAAATCTTAAATATCAACCAACTGATCATTAATACTTCAGAAAGTATACAGAACATTAACGATATTTCGATGAATGAAATATCCACTTCTGAAGAGATTGCTGCTTCAGCCTTTAATCTGGACAAACTGGCCCAAAAGTTGAAGGACTAATATTTATATTTATATTTATATTTATCATAACTATAAGTTTTTGAGAAATAAGGAGTAAAGCGGTTTTATGGGGTTAAAGCTGCTTTACTCTTTATTTTTGAAGCTTTCTTTGGTGTCACAAGCTCCAACGAAACGAAATGAAGCGATTAATTGAACGTCCTGTTCGAGTCCTTGGTACTAAGAACACTCGGCCATCCTTGGGCCAGTGGTGCCGACTCCCTAATACCACCTTCCCCGACCTAAGCCCGGAACGCAGCGTCACACGAGCGCTACGTCTTAACGCAAATAGATAGCAAACTTCGTGAAAGCGACCGACCCCATATACAAGACGGTGCACAAGAAATGTGCCGTCTCCCAAACAACTCCAAAGTAGAACTAATCGTCCTCCGTTCCACGCTCCGTTCCCCGACCCAAGCTCGGGACGCAGTGTCACACGAGCGCGACGTCTTTACGTAAGCAGAATAGCAAACTTCCGTGTAAGCGACCCCAGATACGGGGCAGCGCATAAGGATGTGCGCTGCCGCCACTGCATCAAGGATGGCGCATTTGGCACGATAGTCTCCAGTGGAGATTATCGCCGTAGGCGGTTTCTTTAAAGAATACTACCGCCGAAGGATGTACCCCGCACCCCCTTTAGGAGCTTACACGGATAGTTTGCTCTGCGTCGTAGCACTGAGCGCTGTGTGACCCAAGTCCCTCCAAGTCCCCGACCGTATGTTCTGTGGATAAGACGGAATTGTGGATAATGTGGATAAGTCTGTAGATAAGTCGTAGAAGCAGTTTTGCGGTTTTTCGCAAAGTAGCTTCTTTAAGGATCACATTATCCACAAAGCCTGTGGATAATGTGGATAACTGAGGAACAAGGCGGCACAACTAGCTTTGGAAAGTGGATAACTTTAGGGCTTAAAAAAAGGTTATTTACCAATACTTGTTCTCCGATTCTTCGATAAGTAACCGAAAACACTTATAATAAATTTTCAAAATAGGAAGGATTTTCTCTCTATTAATCGAATAGCAGTATAGTACGAGATTTTTCTGAAGGGTAGTATTGACATGAGTGAGGACCAACAGTCTATAAAGGCCGATGTGCGCCAAGCGTGTTTATGTCAGCGGGCCTATTTAGGAGAGAAAGAAAGAAAAAGTAAAAGCACAATTATTCAGCAAAAACTTATGGATTTACCGGAATTCCAACTGGCTCAAACCGTAATGTTATTTCTTAACTTCCGTGAAGAAGTAGAGACTACGGCTATGGCAGAGGCAACGCTAGCAGGTAAGAAAAAGCTAGTTTTACCCCGCTGTGCGCCGCAAAGTATTCTCCTTCCCATCGAAGTACATGATCTGATACAGGATATTGAACCAGGAGCTTATGGAATTCGCGAACCCAAATTGACACTTGGAGTAGTAGAACCATCAGAAATCGATTTGATTATCGTACCTGGTTCTGGGTTTGATTTGCAAGGGAATCGTTTAGGGTATGGAGGTGGTTATTACGACCGCTTCTTTATGCTGTTAAATCCCTTAACACCCAGAGTCGCTCTTGGTTTCCAATGTCAAGTTATTCCTCAAGTACCAGTTGGCAAATATGACGCTAAAATGTCGATGTTAATCACAGAAAATGAGGTATACAAGTTTTAATTGTTAGCAATTAGTAGGGGGGATTTATTTGTGCACCGCGTGTGAAGATTTAGTTGATCCTAAGCAGATTAAGTTGGATGAAATTATTGCGAAATTTAAAAATGAGAATGGACCTCTAATTCCGGTTTTGCAACATGCCCAAGAGGTTTATGGGTATTTGCCAGCTGATGTGCTTAAACATATCAGTAAAGGTTTGCGGTTACCTCTAGCAAGGATATATGGAGTGGTTACGTTTTATGCTCAGTTTCGGTTAACTCCTTCGGGAAGAAATGTGATTAACGTCTGCTTGGGGACGGCTTGCCATGTCCGGGGGGGAGCCAAGGTCGTGGAAACGCTCGAGAAGGAATTAAAGATTAAAGATGGGGAAACGACTGAAGATAGGCGTTTCACCTTGGAAGTCGTGGCCTGTATTGGAGCGTGTGGACTTGCGCCGGTGATCTCGATCAACAATGAGGTTCATGGGAGATTGGTACCGGAGAGTATTAAAGGAATATTAGCCGAATACGAGTAGGGGGATAAAGGGATGGCAGAGAAGCAAAAGATTTTAGTTTGTGCGGGAACCGGATGTTCTTCATCGGGAGCCCATAAACTTATTGATGCCTTAAAATTAGAGCTAAAACAGCAAGGACTCGAAGACAGCGTGAGCATAGTGGGTACTGGGTGTCAAGGGTTTTGTGAAAAAGGTCCTACGCTGGTTATCGAACCTCAGCAGGTGTTATATTGCTCAGTTACAGCGGATGATGTATCTGAAATAGTTGCTCAAGATATTATGAAAGGCGAACGTGTGGAGCGCCTTCTTCTTAAAGATCCGGTAACTCAAGAACCTTTGAGTACAATGTCCGAGGTCCAGTTTTTTGCTAAACAACATCGCATTGTCCTGCAAAATTGTGGAGTTATTGATCCTCAGAAAATTGAAGAATACACGGCACGGGACGGATATGTTGGTTTACGGAAGGTACTCAAAGAGATGTCACCGGAGGAAACCCTGGAAGAAGTTAAAAAATCCGGGCTGCGTGGTCGCGGTGGCGCAGGATTCCCAACAGGGTTGAAGTGGGGCTTTTGCCGTGCAACTCCGAGCGATAAGAAGTATATTATCTGCAATGCAGACGAAGGTGACCCAGGAGCCTTTATGGACCGCAGTGTACTTGAGGGGGATCCACATTCTGTAATTGAGGGAATGCTTATTGGGGCTTATGCTATGGGTGTCGATGAAGGATACGTTTATTGTAGAGCAGAATACCCCTTGGCTATCAAGCACCTGGAAATTGCGATTCGACAAGCCGAGGAAGCAGGCTACCTAGGTGATAATATTTTGGAATCGGGCTTTAACTTTAAGCTAAATGTTTTCGCTGGCGCAGGAGCCTTTGTGTGTGGAGAAGAAACTGCGTTAATGGCTTCTATCGAAGGAAAAAGAGGGATGCCTCGTGTTCGCCCACCTTTTCCAGCTGTCAGCGGCTTATGGGGGAAACCAACCAATATTAATAACGTCGAAACCTGGTCCAATGTTCCGCATATTTTGCGCAACGGAGCAGAGTGGTATTCCCAATTCGGAACGGAGAAGAGTAAAGGGACGAAAATCTTTGCCCTTACCGGAAAAGTCAACAATACGGGTCTGGTAGAGGTCCCTATGGGAACAACCCTCCGAGAGATCATCTTTGAAATCGGGGGCGGAATTCAAAACGGCAAAGCCTTTAAAGCTGTTCAAATTGGGGGCCCTTCAGGTGGCTGCTTGCCTGAGGATATGCTTGATCTTCAAGTAGATTATGATACCTTAACGAAAGCCGGAGCTATGGTTGGCTCGGGTGGACTCGTAATCATGGATGAGACCACCTGTATGGTGGATATAGCCCGCTTCTTTTTAAATTTTTCCACGCATGAATCGTGTGGGAAATGCACGCCCTGCCGAGAAGGTACTAAACGAATGTACGAAATCCTGGACAGAATTACTAAGGGAGAAGGGAAAGTGGAAGATCTCGATACGTTAGAGAATCTCGCTTTGACCATCAAGGAAACATCCCTTTGTGGGTTGGGTCAGTTTGCTCCAAGTCCCATCTTGGCAACCTTGAAATACTTTAGACATGAGTATGAGGCGCATATTCTAGATCATAAGTGTCCCGCCCACAACTGTTCAGCATTGCTTAGTTATTCAATTGATGCCGAAAAGTGTAAAGGCTGTGGACTCTGTGCTAAGAACTGTCCGGCGAACTGTATCACAGGCGAGAAGAAGCAACCGTATGTAATCAAAGAGGACGATTGTATCAAATGTGGAACATGTATTGATAAATGTAAGTTTAATGCGGTTATTCGAGCTTAAGCTAGGAGGCTCATATACCTTACCTTCCTTAGCGGATAGGCTGGATAGACTGAGAGGAGGCACTTTCGAAGTTGATAACATTAACGATTGATGGACGAGAAGTCAGCGTTCCAAAAGGAACGACCGTGCTCGAAGCTTGTCGTATGCATGATATTCCTATTCCTACCTTGTGTCATGACAAGGATCTTAACCCTAACGGCGCCTGTCGTTTGTGCGTCGTCCAAATCGAAGGGATGCGTAATCTTCCACCGTCTTGCGTCACTCAAGCAGCTCCGGGTATGAAGATAGAAACCCAAAATGAAAAGGTTATTAAAGCACGCAAAACGATTTTGGAACTATTAGTAGCCAATCATCCCTTAGATTGTATGACCTGCGAGAAACTGGGTGATTGTGTTTTAGCCAAGTATGCCTATGAATATGGTGTAACGGGCGAAATTTACCAAGGAGAGAAACGCAACTCCCCGCTGGATAACACAAACCCCTATATTTTAAGAGATCCAAATAAATGTATCTTATGTGGCAAATGTATTGACACCTGTAGGGCAGTAGCCGAACGAAGCGTAATTGACTACGCCTATAGGGGATTTAATACTAAGGTTGCAACCTTTTTGGACACCGATTTAAAGGATTCTACCTGTGTTTATTGCAACAGATGTGTGGCAGTTTGTCCGGTAGGAGCCTTAATTGACAAAAATATGATAGGTAAAGGTAGAACTTGGGAGCTGAAGAAGGAAGAAGTTACTTGTACCTTCTGTGAATCTGGTTGCAAATTTGATATTAATTATAAGAATGGTAAAGCTATCGCAGTAACAGCCAAATCAGCTGCCAATGGTCGACCACTTTGTCTGAAGGGGCGTATAGGATCTGACTTTAAGTATAACTCTGAGAGAACTGATCTGCCTTTCGTCAATCAAGACGGTGAGTTTGTCCAGGTTCCATGGGCAGAATTCTTGGGTTTAGGTAATATCGTGGAAAAGATCAACTCGCTAACGAAATAAGGCTACAGGATATAATTTGCGAATTCACTTAAGTACGAAAAAGGGGCACTTCTGAGGAAGGCCCGTTTTTCGTATCCACCTTTAAAATCTAGCTTAATTAAGCTAAACCATTCTTAAATGAACTAAAGCAAACTGAGAGGAGTGAACACATTGGAGTGGCTTACCTTAACAATTGATGGGCGAGAAGTCAGTGTTCCCAAGGGAACGACCGTGCTTGAGGCCTGTCGTATGAATGATATCTCGATTCCTACTTTGTGTCATGATAAAGAACTCACCGCTGACGGGGCCTGCCGTTTATGCGTCGTCCAAATCGAAGGGATGCGTAATCTTCCCCCATCTTGCGTCACTCAAACTACCCAAGGGATGAAGGTGGAAACTCAAAATCCCAAAGTACGTAACGCGCGCAAAACGATTTTAGAACTTTTGATAGCCAATCATCCGTTGGATTGCATGACCTGCCAGAAGATGGGAGATTGTTCTTTAGCGCAGTATGCTTATGAATATGGTGCCACCGGAGAAGTTTATCAAGGCGAGCATCGCGATCTTCCAATTGATAAGGGTAACCCTTTCATCTTAAAGGATCCTAATAAGTGTATCTCCTGTGGAAAGTGTGTTCGGGCGTGTAATGAGATTCAAGGACGAAGTATCCTGGACTTTTCCTTCCGTGGATTTGCTACCCAAGTGGGTCCAGCCTTTAATATGCCCTATCATGAGTCAGAATGTGTTTTCTGCGGTTCCTGTGTCTCAGTCTGTCCCGTTGGTGCTCTTACAGAAAAGGGGATGGTGGGCAAGGGCCGCCGCTGGGAAATGGAAAAGGTTACGACCACCTGCCCATATTGTGGCACGGGCTGTAGTTTTGACCTGAACGTAAAAAACGGCAAAGTTGTGGGAATCACTTCAACTGACGGAGACGTGAATGATAGTGCACTTTGTGTAAAAGGCCGCTTCGGCTATGGCTTTATTCATCATCCTGATCGACTAAAGACTCCGCTCATTAAAAAAGATGGCAAGTTAGTAGAAGCCTCTTGGACGGAAGCTATTAGTCTAGTGGCGGAAAAATTGGGTGGGATCAAGAAAACCAGTGGCTCGGATGCGCTGGGTGTCTTTTCCTCTGCTCGCTGCACGAACGAAGATAACTACTTAATGAGTAAATTTTCTCGCGCGGTGCTCGGTACCAATAATATCGACCACTGCGCACGTCTCTGACACGCTCCCACAGTCGCCGGTCTGGCGGCAGCATTTGGCAGCGGTGCCATGACGAATACTATTAAAGAAATAGCCGGGGCGAATTTTATATTGGCCTTAGGTACTAATACCACAGAGGCTCATCCCATTATCAGTTTGCAAGTGAGAAAGGCAATGCGAAGTGGGGCTACTCTCGCAGTAGTCGATCCACGTAAAACCGAACTGGCTGACCTAGCCAACTACCATCTCCAAATTAATTCGGGCTCTGATATTGCCCTCTTAAACTGCATGGCCAATGTGATTATTGCGGAAGAAATCTGGAATAAGGAATTTGTTCAGGAACGCACGGAAGAGTTTGAAGCCCTGAAGGAAATGGTGGCCAAATATACGCCGGATTATGTGGAGAGCATTACTGGCGTTTCAGCGGAAACCATCAAAGCAGTTGCCCGAGGGTATGCGTTAGCCAAGAATGCAACTATTCTGTATACCATGGGTATTACCCAGCACATTTGCGGCACACATAACGTGTTTGCCGTTGCCAATTTAGCAATGCTCTGCGGCCAAATTGGTAAAGAATTCAGCGGTGTCAACCCTCTGAGAGGTCAGAATAACGTTCAGGGGGCCTGTGACATGGGTGCGCTCCCCAATGTATTTACCGGTTACCAGCCTGTAACTGCTGAGGAGAGCAGAGCTAAGTTTGCTTCAGCCTGGGGCGTTCAAGACCTCCCAGCCAAGCCAGGCCTCACTCTTGGTGAACTTCTTGATGCAGCGGGTACGGGTGATCTCAAAGGGATGTATATCATGGGTGAGAACCCAGTTTTATCGGACCCCGACGCTCTTCATGTGACCCATGTTTTAGAAAAACTGGATTTTCTAGTTGTGCAGGATATCTTCTTGACTGAGACAGCAGAGCTTGCCGATGTCGTGCTACCAGCAGTTAGCTTCGCTGAGAAAGACGGTACCTTCAGCAATACTGAGCGCCGCGTCCAGAGGGTACGTAAAGCTGTCCAACCAGAGGGAAACGCTAAGGCTGACTGGGAAATCATCTGCTTGGTAGCCACAGCTATGGGCTATCCTATGCAATATTCTTCGGCAGGAGAGATCATGGATGAGATCGCCCAAGTCACCCCATCCTATGGCGGAATCTCTTATGCCCGCCTTGAACAAGGGAGCATCCAATGGCCTTGTCCAACCTCAGATCACCCTGGAACCAAGTACCTCCACTCGGGTAAATTCTCTAGAGGTTTAGGAAAATTCTATCCGGTGGAATACGTTTCACCCGATGAATTGCCCGATGTCGAGTACCCACTAGTGTTGAGTACCGGACGACGCCTATACCACTATCATACTGGCACCATGACTCAGCGTACTGGAGCCTTAGAGGTGGCCTATCCAGAGGAATACTTGGAAATAAACAGTTCAGATGCAGAAAAGATTAGCGTCTGTGACGGTGATAAAGTAAAGGTAACTTCCCGCCGAGGTAGCGTAGAAGTGGCGGCCCGGGTGACTGATACTGTGACACCGGGATTAGTCTTTACCTCCTTCCATTACCCAGAAGTGGCCATTAACCAATTAACCAATCCCGCTCGGGACCCGATTTCTAAGATACCAGAGTTCAAGGTCTGTGCGGTGAAAATAACTAAGCTGTAGGAAAGCGTGACACGAAGAGAGTGGTTAGATAGTATTTATGAACTGGTTCCCGATTAGGTCGGGAACCAGTTTTTTTAAAAAATATTTCCAGCATACACCCAGGGAGTAAGCACAGTATGATTAGAAAATACATTAAAATGTTGTCTGTCTAGTTGGCTTTGATTTAATTTAGTTTGAAGTAGTTGACTCTTGTTTGTGAAAATAGTAATATTAATTTAACCACTCTGTGGGGGAGTGGTTCCCGTACTCTGCTTCGGTGGGGGTAGACTCCCCCCCACCGAAATCTCTATGTTCAACTTTAGTTGAACGAGTTCACTAATAAAACAATATAAACAAAAATATACAATATAACAATTAGTTAGTGAACTAAAATAAGCTATTCTTAGAAATAACGGGTCCGCCCCGGCATGAAGGAATTTAATCGTGCTGATGCCTCCCCTGAGATTCTAAAAAAGCTATGAGTGATCTGAATTAACTTATCTAGCAAACTGAGAGGAGGCACTTTGAAGTTGATTACAATAACTATTGATGGGCACGATTTTAACGTTCCAAAGGGAACGACTGTGCTCCAAGCCTGTCGTATGAATGATATTCAAATTCCAACCTTGTGTCATGACCCAGAACTTACCCTTACTGGTTCCTGTCGGTTGTGTGTTGTTCAAATCGAAGGAATGCGCAATCTTCCTCCGTCTTGTGCCACACAAGCAACCCAGGGTATGGTCGTGGAAACCCAAAATCCGAAAGTCCGGGCAGCACGTAAAACGATTCTGGAACTCTTGTTAGCCAATCATCCCTTAGATTGCATGACTTGCCAAAAGATGGGGAATTGTTCTTTGGCTGAGTATGCCTATGAATATGGTGCTACTGGAGAACTTTATAAAGGTGAGCAGCGCAACCTGCCAATTGATAGCGGAAACCCTTTTATCCTGAGGGATCCCAATAAATGTATCTCCTGCGGGAAATGTGTTAAAGCGTGTACTGAAATTCAGGGGAAAAGCATACTGGACTTTTCCTTCCGTGGCTTTGATACTCAAGTGGGACCAGCTTTTAATCTCCCCTATCATGAGTCCGCTTGTGATTTCTGCGGTTCTTGTGTCTCGGTCTGTCCTGTAGGAGCGTTGACTGAAAAGCAAATGGCCGGAAAGGGACGTCCTTGGGAAGTAACGAAAGTTCAAACGACTTGCCCGTTCTGTGGTGTAGGCTGTAACTTTGATCTGAATGTCAAGGACGGGAAAGTTATTGGGGTGACCTCGAATCCGAACGCACCCGTCAATGGCAAAGCTTTATGTGTCAAAGGTCGCTTTGGAATGGATATGATTTACAGCCCAAATCGCGTAACAACTCCGCTGATTAGGAAGGATGGGGTCTTAGTTCCGGCAGAATGGGATGAGGCCTTAGATTTAATTGCCACGAAGTTAGGTGAGATCAAGAAGACCTATGGCCCTAACTCTATTGCGGCCTTAAGTTCTGCCCATTGTACTAACGAGGAAAATTATCTAATGCAAAAATTCATGCGCGCGGTAATCGGTACTAATAATATCGATCATTGCGCAAGGACCTGACACGCTCCCACTGTGGCCGGTCTGGCCACTTCATTTGGATCTGGAGCGATGACTAACTCCATTAATGAAATTCCAAACACTAAAGCAATGTTTGTGATTGGTTCAAACGCAACTGAAGCTCACCCCGTGATAGGGACGAAAATGAAGCAAGCGTTAGCTAAGGGCTCAAAACTGATTGTGGTGGATCCTCGGTGCACCGATCTTGCTGAACATTCAGATGTTTGGCTAAGGCTTCGTTCAGGAACGGATATTGCTCTAATCAACGGAATTATGAACATTATTCTTGCTAACGGTTGGGAAGATCGCGCGTTTATCGAAGAACGCACGGAAGGTTTTGAACAAGTTCGTGAACTTGTTCAAAAATATACTCCTGAAGTCGTGAGTCAAATAACGGGAGTTCCTGTAGAACAGATCGAGGAAGCTGCTAGACTTTATGCTACTGCGGAATGTGCAGAGATCTTCTACACTTTAGGGATTACAGAACATGTCTGTGGTACGGATAACGTGATGAGTTTGGCGAACCTAGCAATGCTTACGGGTAATTTAGGTAAAGAGAGTTCGGGTGTTAACCCAATGCGTGGGCAAAATAATGTTCAAGGCGCCTGCGATATGGGCGCACTGCCTAACGTCTATCCTGGTTACCAACAAGTTACAAACCCTGAAGCACAGGCAAAATTTGAAGCCGCTTGGGGAGTCCCCCTAGATCCTAATAATGGTTTTATGATTCCTGACATGTTTGAAGCGGCGGTTAGCAAAGATCTGCGGGCGCTGTATGTTTTAGGCGAAGATCCAGTCATTACAGATGCTGATGCAAACCATGTGCGGAAAGGCCTTAAGTCTCTGGATTTCCTTATAGTCCAAGAAATTTTCTTGTCCGAAACAGCTAAGTTGGCGGATGTCGTCTTACCTGGGGCTAGTTATGCTGAAAAGACAGGCACATTCTCAAATACTGAGCGGCGAGTGCAAATGGTTAATCAAGCTATTAAACCTATCGGTAATGCTAAGACCGATGGGGAAATCATTTGTGAACTTGCAACTCGTATGGGTTACCCCTTCGAGTATCAATCTTCGGAAGAAGTTATGCAGGAAATTGCCAAGCTGACCCCTATATTTGCAGGGATCACCCATGCACGGTTAGGAACGCAAGGATTGCAATGGCCAGTACCTCATGCTGAACACCTCGGTACCAAGTTTTTACATGAAGGAAAATTTAACCGAGGAAAAGGGCAATTTGTGGCGATAGATAATCAGCTACCTGCCGAATTACCGGATGAGGAATACCCGTTCTTACTCAATACTGGGCGTAAGCTTTCCCATTATAACGTTTTCACACAGCACTCTCCATCTCTAGAAGAGCATTCGCCAGAAGAGTTGGCGGAAATAAACCCGGAGGATGCTAAACGGATCAGACTCGAAGAGGGTGAAGTTGTCAAGGTGGCATCCCGTCGCGGTGAGCTGAAAACTAAAATCAAGATCACGGAACGTGTGCCTGTAGGTATGCTCTATATGACCCTTCACTATTTTGATTCTCCAACTAACGTACTAACCAATGGAGCGTATGACAAAGTCACTAAAACGTATGAGTATAAAGTCTGTGGCGTGCAGATTTCAAAAATTAGTTAGTTTAATAAATAGATGGACCCAAAACATGAAAAGACCTAATTCCGCTCAAAAATCCCCCTCCAAGGTTAATTGGAGGGGGATTTTATAATCTATATTATTAAGATTGCACCGTATCAGGAGTAATTGTTGTTCTTGTCCACTCCCTTATCAGCTTTTGGCAATCTAATTTCTAAGACGCCACTTTGTAAGCTGGCATCTACTGATTCGGCTCTAATACTTGTTGGTAAAGCGATTGTTCTGTTGAGAACCAAATGTTCATTGCCAGTCCAAGCTAATCATTTGCTATTTAGGTGCAGATCGACAAAGTATTAGTACAAGAATAGCCCCAGATATAATTCCGGTTTTTTATAAACATCTGTTCAACCAATAGCAATTGGTAGTCTATAACGTTCATATTTATTAATTAAGGACGTTGCGAGAAAACTTCTTATGAAACATTTTGATCATTCTGAGGAACAAAAAATGAACGATATTGTAGAGAAACTAAGTAAAAAGTATTTCTCACATAATTATATAATTGGACGTAAAGAAGCCCTCGAATCCCTCAAACTACCAGTAGTTTACAGTACAGAGATTTTAGAATCAAAAATATGGTCATTATATGAAAGCTAATGAAGCATATTTAAATCTAAATAAACCTTACAGTCCGGAATTAAGCGCCGAAGCTAATGGGAATTTTATGGTGTCTTGTGGGATCATCGAAAGTCTCTTCAGATCCGATGAATACATTTTTAAAGGTGTACTAGAAAAAGATAGTACGGATACCGTAAGAAATGTGAATATTCTTGAACAAGGTTGGCAAAAAATTGAGGAAGGTGACTAACAATGATCAGAATACCATTTGGATATATAAAAATATTCGATACTTCTGGCTGTATATCGGAAAAATATAAAGTTAACGACACAGATTCAGACATGGTAATTATACCCGTAGAAGATAGAGAGATTAGTGGGCGTTATAAACCTTATAGAAGTAAGTAAATAAGTAAGTAAGTATCACTACAATATTCTAGTAATCTTCGTATTCACTCCATCCCAAAGGGCGATGTTACCATAACTTACTAGGTTCAGACCTAATATTAACGTCTTGTCCCTCGGACCGTCGAAAAAAATTAAAAGAGCAAGTAGCTAAGGTCCTAATCCGATCAGCTGCTTCTGCTTGCTCTTTTAGTCATCAGAGCTAATTCAGTTAAGTGGGCAATTAATACTTATCCTAGCAAGTATTATACCTGTGCTCATTATTATATAACTCAAAGAAAGAGGTGTAAATATATTAAAAGGTCTCAAGTGACTAGTGATTATCAGCGAGCCTTACCCTCTCCAAGGTCGAAAAAAAATATTTTTAGAGGACAAGTTTCGTGCGGATTCGTCACTGGAGTGTGTAATAATAGAAAGCGAAAGAACCAATGGGTCTTATGGATTATAAACTTGTATATCGGGGCGGGCGACGAAGGATATCTTCCCAGAGGTTTGTCCAATAAGGTTATTTTTAGCTGGATGGGTGGTTAGATCTATGAGAATTCCATTGATCGCTTTGCTCTTACAAGGAATACCTGAACAAACTGCAATTGTAACTTTAGCGTTTGTAATTGCCGGAATACCCCTAAAGTGGAATAGAGTTCTGTTGATTGGGATTTTTCTAGCTTTTTGTGCGTATGTAATTAGACTGTTTCCAATCCTTTTTGGGATTCATACTATTTTACTCCTCTTCGTATTATTTATTATTTTATCGTGGTTTACTAAGGGAGATATCGGTCTATCCTTTATCGCAAGTTCAGCGAGTATTTTGGGGTTAGTAATATTTGAGTTTAGTTGCATGTCATTGTTTATGCTTATTTTTGGATTTACACCTGAAAACCTATTCAATGACTTAGTTATAAGAATTGTAGTAGGAGAACCGCATGTGTTTCTTTTATATATCTCAGCTTTTCTATTAAATAGATTATACTTAACAAGAGTTGCTTGAGAAAAATTTGGAAATTTATTTTTTAGTAAGACAAGATTCGTGTAAATTCGCACCTTGGAGTATGTAATAATTGAAATTAGAGGAAAAATGGTAGGGCGTTGTGATGTTGTAGAATAGATATGGTTATGTTTGGTTGGAGAGGTTGTGAGATCTATAAACATTCCATGGATTGCTTTACTTTTGCAAGGTATACCTGAACAAACTGCAGTTGTAACTCTAGCTTTTGTAATTGCTAGAATACCTCTACAGTGGAAAAAAATTTTACTGATTGGGATTGTTTTAGCTTTTATTTCTTATATTGTGAGACTGTTTCCCATTCCTTTCGGGGTTCATTCATTTTTAATAATTATTTTATTATTTATAGCTTTAACTTGGTTAGGCAAGGGGGATTTCAGTTTATCCCTTCTTGCAAGTTTAGTAAGTTTTCTAGCTTTAGTAATATTTGAATTGGTGTGCTTATCATTGCTAATGCCTGTTTTTGGAGTAACACCTGAAACCCTATTCACTAACCTATTAATAAGGATTTTGATAACAGAACCGCAAGTAATTCTTTTATTAATCTCTGCTTTTTTATTATATAAATTTATACCAAAAAAGAGGTTAGAAATGAATGAATTTATCAGAAAATATTAGTAATAAACTCACTGGAGTTATTACTAATGAATTGAATTATAGCCAAGATAAAAAGGAAATTATAGCATATGCCATTGAAACTGCACTATTATTCGTCTTAGGCTCATTATTAATAATGCTTTTAGGATATGCTTTAAATGCTTTTATGTCGGCTGTTATTGCGGCTATTTTCGGGAGTTTATTACGAAGAGTATCGGGAGGAGCTCATTTTAACACTCCTCTAAAATGTATGTTTTTTGGTTCTATCGCATATGGGCTGATTGGCGTTTTAGTTAAAAAAGTTATTGCTTACGACTTAAATAATCAACCTATTCTGATTATTATTTTACTTGTATCTTTTTTGCTAGTAGCCTTCTTAGCTCCTGTAGATAGCGAATCAAAACCAATTCATTCTAGTAGCTTAAAAGTTAAACTTAAGATTTCGTCAATGGTTTTTATAATTGTTTCATTCTTAATAATTTCTATTATTGATAACAAATTAGTGAGTGTTAGTGCAGTTCTAGGTGTATTTTATCAAACTATCACCTTACTGCCTATTTTTAATAGAAAAGGAGGTGAGTATGGACTATGAAAAGATCCTTTTTTACCATAATTGCTTCAGTGTTAATGCTTCTAGCTAGTGCGACCTCCGTTTTTGCGTGTGGTTGGTATGCATATCAACCTAAAACTCCGAAAGCATTGCAAAGATAATCAGGATTTAGTCAGTCGTGCAAACACGTTTAGCAACAATATAAAAGCTGGGGATATCCCAGCTTTTATATTGTTTGCCATAGATCTAATAAGCTTTTTGATACATTTAGATTGATAACTTTTGGGTGGCATAACTATAACTAAGGTTCCGCAGGCACCTAAAATGCTTGGGTCTGTCAAGTTTTCTTTATACTATTTCGGACAGTTGGAGGATTGTTAGATGGCTCTTAAATTTAAAAACGTCCTAGATAAACAATCTATCATTCAATTAACTTTATTTAAAGTCATATTTAGTATCTTTGCTTTTCTTATTATTTTTATCTTTGTCTACGGACAAAATTTCTGGGAGAAACAGGTCCTAAGATTAAATTATACTTTATTTATAAATGCATCAAGAGTGGGAACAGAAATACAAGCTAATATTTCTTCGATAGAAGATTTAAAAAAAGATAAAAGTTTTACAAAGGACCAAAAAATATTAAAACTAGATGGTATTATACATTCAATTGTTAATAACAATAGTGATAATTTAGTAGGTTATTATGATATAGAATTGGATTTAATAGTTAATAATCATAATAAAACCGATATTTCGTTTGATGAAATTCGTTCTACAATAGGATTAATAAATGAATTTAATTACTTATCAAACAATAATAAAGTTATTAGGATCAATATACCAATCTATGATAAGGGGAAATTAGTAGGCTATGTTTGGGCCTATGCGAAGAATGATAATTATGTATTATTATCTTTCTATGACTCGAGTAAAATCCTAATATTAGTTTTATGTTTATCAGCCTTAATTATATTTTCAATTAGAAAATACATTAAGCAGATTGAATTATACTTGGACGAGTTTTGTAAAATGATGATTAATAATAATAATAGTGAACAAGAATGGATTTTAATAAAATTACCCGAATTAAGACCTATTTTGTATCAAATTAGTAGCTTCGCGGATGGTTTAAAACAGAAAACCTTAGAATTGGAATCATCTAAACGTCATATAAACAATATTATGGAAGGAATTTCAGATGGTTTTTATGCAATAGATCGCAAATGGCAGTTTACGTTCGTTAACAGCGAAACGCAAAAACTTATGTTGGATGATAAGACTGAACTATTAGGAAAAAGCATATGGGAGATATTCCCTCAGACAATCGGCACCTTAACTTATGATAAACTGCAAGAAGCGATGTCTCAAGAGGAATCTATTCATTGGGAAGCTGAAGGCTTTATAGCTCCTGATCAATACTATGAATATCATGCTTATCCATTTGAGGAAGGTTTAACAGTTATATTTAGAGATATTACCGTAATGAAACGACAACAGCTAGAGTTTGCCCGTTTAGAAAAACTTAATCTTATAGGTCAATTAGCAGCAGGAATCAGTCACGAGATAAGAAATCCCCTCACTACTGTTAAGGGCTTCCTACAAATATTTGGCTCAAAATCTAAGTACGAACAAGACAAAGAGAACATTGATTTGATGATCTCTGAGATTGATCGTGCCAACGAAATAATTACAGATTTTCTATCCTTGGCCAAAGCAAATCTAGATAATACTAAACCCAAAAACATCAATGAGGTCATCAATAAAGTTTTCCCTATGCTTCAAGCAGATGCCTATAATAATAATAAAGAGGTTGTTTTTGATCTCAATACATTACCTGAAATCATGATCAATGAAAATGAAATAAAACAACTTATTTTAAATCTAGTACGTAATGGTTTGGAGGTCACTCCAGAACATAGTAGTGTTATTATTAGCACCTATTTACAAGAAGATAGAGTCGTACTAGCCATCAAAGATCATGGAACTGGAATTCCTCAAGAAATACAAGAAAAAATCGGCACTCCGTTTTTCACCACAAAAGAATCTGGAACAGGCCTTGGGCTAGCTATTTCTATGGGAATTGCTCAAAGACATAGAGCTGTTTTTAAATTTAAAACTGGAAATGATGGGACAGTATTTTATACGATTTTCCCGACTTATCCTGGTATTTGCGCAGAGACCAGTCCATGTTAAAGATTAAGACCCCGACAGTATAATACTGGCGGGGACGTAGGATTGAAGATTAGCTACCTTATTATGTAACTAGCAGGATGCAGGTGTATATAAATAATAAAGGATAAAAAAATTTCTTCGGATTTCTCTCGGAGGAATTGTTTGCTATGGTGTCAGGATTTCTAACGTGACAGTAAAAGTTTGATGTGGTACATTAAAGGCAGAACAATTGGCTTGAATTCCAAATTGAGATTAAAAAGGGTGAAGGTGAAAAGTTATAAAACAGCAAGATGTGATCATGTATACCTTACCCCTTTGCCCGTACTGTGCTCGCGCCAAGCGCTTTCTTTCGGGTAAGGGGATTAAGTATATTGAAAAGAATATTTTATTTCCTAATAATTTTAAAGATATGAGAAAAGTGACCGATGCGATCGGAGTTCCCGTAACAATTGTAGGGGAACGGATTCTGACCCGCTTCTCGTCCGTTGAATACGAGGAGGTCTTCAAAAATTACTAATTCACTGCAGGACTCCGGAAAACAGCTTCCGAAGTTGAAGGCGACTGGTATTTTGCTAGTAGGCGGAAAAAGCTCGCGAATGAAAAAGAATAAGGCCTTCCTTGAACTAGAAGGTAAGCCTTTAGTGGAGCGTTCTTTAACGATCTTACGAGCAGTCTTTACAGAAGTTTTAATTAGCAGCAACACGCCCGAACTGTATGCTGGCTACGAAGTACCGGTCATTTTAGACGAGATTCTTGAGCGGGGCCCTTTAGAAGGGATTTATCAGGGCTTAAAATCGGCGACTTATGATGAGGTTTTTGTTGTAGCCTGTGATATTCCATTTTTAAGTGTAGATCTTATCCGTTTTTTGTCTTCTTGGATTCCGGCTTATGATGTTGTCGTTCCTCAGCTTCAATCTGGCCTCCATCCTTTACATGCCTTTTACCATAGGCGTTGTCTTCCCCTGATCAAAAGCAATCTCGAGGCTGGTCGCCTTAAGATTATTGATCTTTACCCGAATTGGTCTGTACGGTATGTAGGAGAAACGGAACTTCAAGCCTTTTTTGATTTGAATAAAGTCTTTTGCAACGTGAATACACCGGAAGATTGGTCGGCGATCCTTAAGGAGTGATTCGTTCAGGACAGGTATAAATATTAAGGCGATGCTCTCTTGCAAATCCCACAACGGTGATATTCAAAGCTGCCGCTTGAGAAAGGGCCAAATCGGTTGGTGCACTACGAGCAATGAGGATAGGCACCTTCATTTTGGCAACCTTAAGCAGGATTTCTGAGGAAACGCGACCGCTGAAGAAGATCACATGGTTTTCAAGCTTTAAATCTGACTGAAAGGCACTACCACTGAGTTTATCAAAGACATTGTGCCTGCCAATATCATAGCTCGTCAGGATTACTTTGCCTTGATAACCAACCCCTCCACTGTGTACCCCTCCAGTTGAATCATAGAGGGTTGAATTAGACTCTAAAAACTTTATATAATCATAGGCTTCTTGGAGAGGAATGTAGTGGCCTGAGATGAGCGGTTTAACCATTAGAACATCGTTGGCAAAGCAAAACGAGGCTCTACTTTTACCACAGCAGGCGGAAACAAATCGTTTGCTCATCAACTCTTTTTGCAAGATACATGGTTTGCCCTCGACCCAAACCAAGTGGTCGGAAGGATCATGGCGAATTTCGTACACGTCATCAGGAACACGGATAAACCCTTCATTAAGTAAAAATCCAAAGACGAGTTCTTCAGTTTGGGAAGGCGAGCTTAAAAGCGTTGCAATTTCTTCGCCATTGTAGTGGATTGTTAACGGAACCTCTCGAACTACTTCGTCTTCCACCCTTTCAAGAATTAGTCCCTTTGCTTTTAGAATGGAATGAGTAACTGTTTCATTTGGCATGTTGTCCTCCTCAGAGCTTCTCTCTTTTTTAGTTTACAATATTTTTGCTAAAACCTGAAATTGTTTTCACTGAAAAGAGTATTAGTTAACCTAGAAAAGAGGAATATTGTAATCCATCACGAATTACATATCAGATAGAGATTAAATTATTTTGTCATCGCTCCAAAGCTGGATTACCTAAAGCACAAGCTATGGTGACCAGACAAGTGCCTTTAAGGCACTCGGGTATTATGGGAAACTATAATATCTCCTGTTGGAAAGGAGTCTGTCGACAGGTGGATTGAATCCCCCGGTTGTTTACAGACCGCGGGTTTTTTTATTTGCCCAGTTTTATATACAGAATTTAATCTTGAAAAGAGGAAATTTTTATGCAAGACCAATTTCAAAGGAAAATCGACTATCTTAGAATCTCAGTCACAGATCGTTGTAATCTACGCTGTAAATACTGTATGCCAGTTGAAGGAGTGCAGTGGATGCCCCATGAATCCATTCTTTCCTTTGAGGAAATTCTTCGACTCATGAAAATAAGTACGCAATTAGGGTTTCGACGTTTTCGTATCACAGGGGGAGAACCCTTAGTTCGTAAAGGAATTCTAGACTTTTTGCGGGAGGGAGCTAAACTTCCTGGAGTTGAGGATCTTATGATTACAACCAACGGATTGTTACTTCCAAAAATGGCCTTTGATTTAAAAGCGGTGGGTGTTCAGCGAGTGAACATCAGCTTGGATACCATGAATCCAGAACGCTTTCTTGATAACACTCGTGGTGGAGATGTTTCCAGTGTAATTCAAGGAGTCTTTCGTTCGCTGGAAGCTGGCCTAAATCCAGTAAAAATCAATGTCGTAGTCGTTCGTGGGTTTAATACGGATGAGTTATCCAGCTTTTTGACATTAGCAAAGCAATACCCTCTCCATGTACGTTTCATAGAACTAATGCCAATTGGCATTAGTTCTGAGAATCGGGCCGATTTTGTTCCAATAAACGAAATGAAAGAATTATTAGGACTAAAAGAGTACGTTCCAACACAAGGTATCCTTGGTGGGGGACCGGCAGAGTATGTTCGACCAAGGGGTTATAAGGGTAGCATTGGCTTTATCAGCGCTATGAGTCGTCATTTTTGCGATACATGCAATCGTGTACGTCTAACAGCGGACGGAAAATTGCGACCTTGTTTGCATAGTAAACATGAAGTAAGTCTACGGGATGCCCTCCGAAACGGAACTTCGGACGCGGCAATAATGGATCTTTTTGCAAATGCAGTTTGGTATAAACCAGCGGAGCATCATATGAATGACGAAGCATTACAAGGACTACGTGTAATGTCTCAGATCGGAGGGTAGGAAATGAGTTTAACACATTTTGATGAAGAAGGGCGCGCCCGAATGGTTGATGTAAGTGACAAAGCTGAAACGGCCCGTGTGGCGGTTGCTCGGGGAAAAATCACGATGAAAGCAGAGACATTCGAACGAATTCGCTCTGGGTTAATCGCCAAAGGGGACGTTTTGGCAGTGGCTCAAGTTGCGGGGATTATGGCAGCAAAGCAGACATCACAGATAATTCCAATGTGCCATCCTCTCATGATCACAGGGGCTAAGCTTAGTTTTAACTTAGTGGAACCCGGCGAGGTATATATTGAAGCGATCGTGAAAGTCAATGGAAAAACTGGAATTGAGATGGAAGCCCTGACGGCGGTCAGTGTCGCGGCGTTAACGATCTATGATATGTGTAAAGCGATGGATAAAACAATGACAATTGGGGATATATATTTAGTTGAAAAGCTAGGGGGAAAAAGCGGACACTATCGAAGTTCGAAGTTCGAAGTTCGAGATTCGTAGTCCAAGGTTCGAAGATTGACTATCGCATATTTGTGCCTTGGACAAGGTTTGTAAGTTTATTTATAAATTGGATGAGATGAAAGAGAGGACTTTATAATGGGTAAAATAATTGCTGTTTGTACAAGTGAACGTAAAGGGATGCGTAAAAAGAATGTGGGCGAAGGAATTCTAAAAGTTGGCTTTGGCCTTGAAGGAGATGCACATGGTGGAGATTGGCATCGTATGGTCAGCTTGCTGGCGATGGAAAGTATCAAGAAAATGATGGACAAAGGATTAAAGGTTGGGCCGGGTGACTTTGCGGAGAACTTAACAACGGAAGACTTGGAACTATTCACCCTTCCCGTTGGTACAAAACTAAAGATAGGGGAAACCGGTATCGGAGAAGTCACTCAAATTGGGAAAGAATGTCATACCAAATGTGCGATCTTCTATCAGGCTGGGGACTGTGTCATGCCGAAAGAGGGAATTTTTATTCGGTTATTGGAAGGCGGAGTGGTTCGTGTCGGGGATAGCATCGAGGTGATGGCATAATGCTTCGAGTAGGGGTGATTACGGCTAGTGACAAAGGGTCGCGTGGAGAAAGGGAAGATCTCTCCGGGCCAACGCTTATTAAGCTTGTTCAAGGCATTGGTGGAGAGGTCGTAGAGTATGTGGTTCTCCCAGACGAACAAACGTTACTTGCTGAAAAAATGCGCCAATGGGCAGATGAACTTTGTCTGGATTTGATTTTAACGACCGGTGGGACGGGCTTTTCAATGCGTGATGTTATGCCTGAGGCAACTTTATCCGTTGCTGACCGTTTGGTGCCTGGCATTGCAGAAGTAATGCGAATGGAAAGCTTAAAAGTGACAAATAAGGCTATGCTAAGCAGAGCAGTAGCAGTCCTTCGTAAGCAAACGCTGATTATCAATATGCCTGGTAGTCCCAAAGCTGTAAGCGAATGCTTTGCCGCAATTGCCCCAGCAATTCCTCATGGAATTCAAATCCTCAAAGGGGAAGCCAGTGAATGCGCGACTACTATTAAATAGTAATCGTATCAAAAGAGGTTGGTAGCTTAGCTGCCAATCTCTTTTGATACGAAACCATGATAAGTCTTCTGGTGCTTGTCACCTCTGTCCATGGTCTTGCGTATAATATCGTAAACATATGGCTTGTGAGGTGAATATTGTGAAAGCCATTGCGTTTGTCGATTACGAAAACATTTGGACAGGGTTATTAGAACGGGGGTATGATTTAACACCAGATCAGTTAGTACAGTTTTTACAGATATATTCAACACGAAATGATATTGACTTATTGGCCATCTATCTTTACGCCAACTTTGATCGAGAAGAGTTCTGGCGAACCCAAACAACGTTTGAGAAAACGAATGTCTTTACGCGTCATGTCTTTGGAAAAAACAATTATGCTAGTACGGGACTCCGTCGTAATGCAGCAGATCTAGAATTAATTCTTGAGGCTCAAGAAATCTTGCTGACACGAGCGTCAACGTTTGATATGTTTTTGTTGCTTACTGGGGACGGAGACTTTCTTTCACTCCTCAGAAAAGTCCGAGCTTGGGGGAAAGATGTAAAGGTTATTGGGGTAGCGGGGAGCGTTCATCATGCGCTACACCCTTATTGTGAGGGGGATGATCTCTTACAGTGGGTCATTAATGAAAAGCCCGAAACGGAGTATCATCCTGAACAGGATTTGGAGCAAGGGATTCAGATCCTGGGAAATCTTCAGACTCGCTTGCCCTATGTTGCATCAACAAAGGCGAGAGCCGCCTTAACAGAGGTTCTGGGACGATCTATTTCACAAGTTAAAGAATTCATTCGGTATATGTTAAGAGAAACTATACTCATTGAAAGGGAGCATCCCGATCCAAATCTCAAAATTGGTAAAACAAAAGTATATCTTCTCAATCTGGAGAATGCTTTGGTTTTGGAAGCCTTAGGAGGCATGCGTGAAGAAGTTTCTCAGCGACAAAAATTAATACTGGAGCATTAAATATGCATAGAATTATGAAAATATGGAAATTATAGTGTTTAGAGGATGCGGTGTTGTGCTTGGGGGAAGGCCTTGGATCGAATAATATCTAACGCCTGAAATAGAGAGCAATAACTCGATTGAAGGAGAAAATATAGTATTATTGCCCATATTTGGAGTCTATGGGGGGTTGCTTTCCTGCGGCCCCTTGCATATTATTATAGATATATTGTTAGCACTCAACAGAGTCGAGTGCTAACAATATCGAATAAAAACAATAAGGAGGGACTTTTCTTCATGAACATTAAACCTCTCGCAGACCGAGTGATCATCAAAGCACTCCCAATGGAAGAAAAAACTAAGAGCGGAATCTATATGCCAGATACCGCAAAGGAAAAACCACAAGAAGGCGAAGTTATCGCTGTAGGTCCTGGTAAAATGGAAAAAGGTGTTCGTGTTGCTCTTGATGTCAAGGCGAATGATCGCGTAATTTATTCCAAATATGCAGGTACCGAAGTCAAGTACGATGGGGAAGAATACTTAATCCTGAAAGAGGCAGATATCTTAGCAATTATTGGCTAGTTTAATAAGACTTAAATTTAAGGAGTGGAAATACGTTGGCTAAACAAATTATTTTTAATCAAGACGCTCGTCATGCGTTAGAACGTGGTGTCAATGCGCTGGCTGAGGCTGTACGTGTAACCCTAGGGCCTAAAGGCCGTAATGTTGTACTTGACAAAAAATTCGGATCTCCTCTGATTACAAACGATGGAGTAACCATTGCTCGAGATATCGAGTTGGAAGATCCATTTGAGAATATGGGAGCTCAGCTTGTTAAAGAAGTTGCTACCAAAACTAATGATGTAGCTGGGGATGGCACAACAACTGCTACAGTTTTAGCACAAGCTATCATTCGCGAAGGGCTTAAGAATGTCGCGGCTGGTGCAAATCCTATGGGTATTAAACGTGGAATTGAGCAAGCAGTTGAGGTTGTAGTCGCTGACATTAAAGCTAATGCTAAACTCGTTGAGACGAGCGAAGCTATTGCTCAAGTTGCCTCAATCTCTGCGAGTGACAAGAATATCGGCGACCTCATTGCTCAGGCGATGGAGAAAGTCGGTAAAGACGGCGTTATTACGGTTGAAGAAGCAAAAGGTATGACTACTGAACTTGAAGTGGTTGAAGGAATGCAATTTGACCGTGGCTATATTTCCGCTTATATGATCACGGATACCGAAAAAATGGAAGCTATACTTAATGATCCTTACATTTTGATTACCGATAAGAAGATCAGTGCAATTCAAGATGTTTTACCAGTTCTAGAAAAAGTTGTCCAAGCTGGTCGTCAACTGATGATCATTGCCGAAGATATCGACGGGGAAGCTTTGGCAACCCTAGTTGTCAACAAGCTTCGCGGTACGTTTGTCTGTGTTGGAGTTAAAGCACCAGGTTTCGGCGATCGCCGCAAAGCTATGCTGGAAGACATTGCTGTACTTACGGGCGGAACAGTTATCACAGAAGATCTCGGCTTAAAGCTGGAAAATACGACCATTGAGATGCTTGGACGTGCCCGTCAAGTTCGGGTAACTAAAGAGGAAACTACGCTTGTTGAAGGATCAGGTGACACCGAAAATATTAAGCAACGTGTAGAGGCTATTAAACGACAAGTCGAAGAAACCACTTCAGACTTTGATCGCGAAAAGCTCCAAGAACGTTTGGCAAAACTATCCGGTGGTGTTGCCGTAATTCAAGTCGGTGCAGCAACCGAAACCGAAATGAAGGAGAAGAAACTCCGGATTGAAGATGCTTTGGCTGCCACCCGTGCTGCTGTTGAAGAAGGAATTGTTTCCGGTGGGGGTACTGCTCTGATTGATGCCATCAAGTCCTTGGATTCACTTAAATTAATCGGTGACGAGGCAACTGGTGTGAATATTATTCGTCGTGCACTCGAAGAGCCACTCCGACAGATTGCCAACAATGCTGGGCATGAAGGCTCCGTTGTAGTTGGGAAGGTTTTTGAATCCGCCACAAGAGGAATTGGCTTCAATGCGATCACTGAAGTCTATGAGGACATGATTGCTGCTGGTATTGTTGACCCAGCTAAAGTAACTCGTTCAGCTCTGCAAAATGCAGGCTCCATTGCCGCAATGCTGTTGACCACGGAATGCTTGATCTCTGACCTGCCGTCTAAAGATGGTGGTATGGGTGGAGGCATGCCTGGCGGTATGGGTGGCATGGGCGGTATGGGCGGCATGATGTAATATAAACTCCAGAACCCGCTTGAAACGAGGCTCTGAGTATTATTAAAAACGCTAAACTTATCTCCATGGTAACGAAATGGTAACGCAATATAATTAAAGATATCCATACCCTAGAGAGTATGGAGTAATTAGAGGCTTTTCATGAGTTCACTGAACTTTTGAGAAGCCTCTTTTTTTCATACTTTGAGATTTCGTATTGGACAACTTCATTAATTATTTTGTAACTATTTCTTTAGTTTTTCGTAAAGATATGTTCCAGAAAAACTATATTATTAAGGTATCGGGAAGATTGTCTAAAATTTGCATGTTTACTTAGTGACCTATATAGTCAGGAGGGTTACTTATGATGAAAGAAGTCTTTGCTAAATCTTTGGATTATCTGAGCTATGAAACATTAAAAACAGACAGTATCCTCATCTTGCAGCGTAACGACATTTATTACTATATTGTTAAATCTCGTAATGATTTTATTGTCTGGGGGGATTTTCCGGTTTATTGCCGCATCGTCAAAATCTTTAAATCTTATAAAGAAGCAAGGGATTACATTTTAGGTACTCCAAAACATCAGAACAAATTCTTTGATCTGTTCTGTCATCTGATTGGCCTTAATCAAGTTATGCGTACGTAGTTCTGACACTGAGTAATGGGAGTGCAGGGGTACAAAGTCACTTCGACTCGTACCGTTCTATTCTAGTATCTCACAAGATGTGTTACTATAAATAGTGTGAAATCTATTCGCTTTTTTTCAATAATGATTACTTATTGTGGGTATGATGGAGGACATAGGTGGAAATAAATAACAAACTAGGTATAATAATAGATTGATAGATTTTTAAAGCTAAGAACGTAACTTTTTTGTAACTTATATTAAGATATTTGTAAATCAATATTTATGTAAAAAGGATATTGTAGATGAAGAGGACAGGCGCAGTGCAGTGAATTAAATACTTAAAAAGGTATGGTTAAGACAGGGGGGAGATATAACTATGGGTGATTTGAACTTTTTAACAACAGCTATTCTTTTTGCCTGTTTAGGTTATGGGTTATGCTATCTAGCGATGGCCAAGCCGGGGAGGCAACCAATGGAGAATAACCTATCTGAGGATGATTTTTCAAGGCTGTTAACAGCAAGAGAGTATGCAAAAAGTGAAAATACTGGAATTTCTTAATTGCATCGATTTTAAGTCAAATGGCTTTTTGATTAGGCAACCATACACTCGTGACTTCAGTTGCGGGTTTGGTTGCCCTTGTGTACGGGAGGTGGTCGCATGAGTGAAAACAAGGCTAAAATATTGGTGGTCGAGGATGAGGAATCGATCCGGCGCTTTATTACCCTGAATCTCAACGTTGCAGGGTTCCAGGTCGGAGAAGCCTCGAGCGGTGAAGATGCTTTGGGTTTGCTCAAGTCTTTTGCTCCACAGGTTGTGGTTTTAGATATTATGCTACCAGGAATCAGTGGACTGGAAGTATGTCAACATATCAGGGAATTCGCGCCAGAAACTATCGTGATCATGCTCACGGCCAAAGGGCAGGATACCGACAAAATATTAGGACTGGATTTTGGGGCGGATGACTATATGGTCAAGCCTTTTAATCCGTTGGAATTGATAGCTCGGATTAAGGCGATCCTGCGGCGAACAGCTAACCTTAGAAATACCAAACAAATTATCAGTGACCTGAACCTTCGGTTAGATCTAGCGGCAAATAAATTCTTTAAAAATAATGCCGAAACCGAGCTGACGCCGACCGAATTTGCCCTGCTCAAAACTTTGATGGAAAATCCGGGCCGAGCACTTAAACGTGATGACATGTTAGACACTGTATGGGGAGAGGACTATTTTGGTGACACTAAGACCTTAGATGTACACATTCGCCGCCTACGGGAGAAAATTGAAGACAATCCTTCTCAACCAGAATACATTAAGACCGTCTGGGGTTACGGATACCGATGGCGGCAGGAGTCTTAGGTATGAACAGTATTAGAACAAGGCTAACGGTTTCCTTTATGGTTGTAATTGTCATCACAATTATCAGTTTGGAGATACTCCTAATTTATACTGTTAGGCAGAACTCCTATGGGAGCATGGAAAGCAGTCTCGCCAGTCAGATCCGGATTTCCGCGGATTTATATACTAAATATTTTGCAGATACCACCCTAGAGGAAAACGTGCTCTACAATGTCGATGTCTTCTGGAAACAAACCAATGCTCAAGTGGAGATTATCGACAAAGATGGGAGCATCATCATGGATTCCATCGGACTAATCCCGGCAGAGGATGCCCGCAGAGACGATATCCAAGCCGCATTAAAGGGTGAACGTGGGAAATGGATTGGGGAACAAGACAACGAACAGGTAATGGCTATTGCCTATCCTTTGCGGGCTAAGGGGCAAATTATCGGCGCCTTACGCTTTATTACCTCTTTACGTGAGGTTAATGCCGATATCGGGAGGATAGCAAATATCTTTATTGCCATTGGACTTGCGGTGCTTGTAATAGTCGGCCTTTTCAGCGTTTTACTAGCCAACACGATTGTGATTCCTTTGCGTGAAGTTACCGAGACAGCCCTTATCATGGCTAAGGGCAATTTTCATGCCCGCAGCAAGAAACGACAGGCGGATGAGATCGGAAAACTTTCGGACACCCTGAATTATCTAGCCGAAGAAATTGTTAAAAAGGATCAATTAAAAAATGAATTTATCTCGTCAGTGTCGCATGAGTTACGCACCCCACTTACGTCTATTATGGGTTGGGCAATCACTCTGCAAAACGGTAACTTTCAAAATAAGGACATGCTCAATGATGGTTTAGGGATCATCGCTAAGGAAAGTGAGCGGTTAACCTTGATGGTGGAGGAATTGCTGGATTTCTCCAAGTTTGTTTCTAGCCAGGTTAAATTACAGATGCAACCCATTGACCTAGCCCGTCTTATGGAACATATCAGGAAACAGTTGACTCCCAGATCAATAAGGGAAAACATCGACTTTAGAGTTAGCTATCCCGGTGATTTGTCGCCCATGGTTGCGGATGGGAACCGGTTAAAACAGTTGTTTATTAATGTATTGGATAATGCCTTCAACTTTACTCCAGCGGGGGGCGAAGTTTCATTTACTGTTGAGGCTAGGAAAGGGCGATTCATGTTTCTCATCAAGGATAAGGGGTGTGGTATAGCGCCGGATGAGTTACCAAGGGTCAAGGAAAAATTCTATAAAGGCAAAACTTCCCGATCTAAAAACGGGATCGGACTGTCTATTTGCCAGGAGATTGTCGATTTGATGGGTGGGAGTTTAGAAATTACCAGCGAGTTGGACGTAGGAACTGAGGTTTATGTGGTAATCCCGCAGGGTATCGAATCCTCTTCTCCAGCGGGACTTGCAGGAGTTGATGCGAATGGTTAAGGTGAGGAGAATTTTTTGGGTAGTCTTCGTGGTACTATTACTGAGCGGTTGTGCCGCGCCATCGGGGGACACAGACGGAAAGATTATCGCCCCAGTCAATAAAGTCAGCCCGCTTGAAGGAAAATGGGTGGTTACAGCAGATTTAAGGGTTGATGCTGACCACAAACCGAATCAGGTTTGGATCGGCAAAACGGCCCAGTTTACTCAGGATGTCGCCAGTCTGGGAGACTATGTATGGCATAATCCGGCCTTTAAGATAAAAAAGGTCAATTCCCAGGCCTACTTACTTTCAAAGTTTGTTAGTATGCCGCTGGAGCTGGTGTTCAACAGTCCGGAAGTGGAGGTCGTGACGGTATCCACGGCGGATAATTTTCTGGGTGAATTTATGAAAATTGATGACAGGCATGCAGTAGCTTTTGTCCAAAATAATGCTCTGTATTTAGAGAAAGTTCTGGATTCTGTGGATCCGTCTTTGGCCACTATTACGCCCATCCCTGGCAAGTCAACGCTGGAGAAGACGAACCTAAGTGGAGTAACCGGAGTAACCGGAGTATCCGGAGTACTCTTGGGGCTTAAAACAGTCGGCAAATCCGACGGAAAGAGCGATCCGAGCTATAGTTATCGAACTATATGGATAGCCACTGATAACGGGCAACTTCATCCTCTGCTGGGAGAGAAGGATATATTTTTCCCTCGCCAGAGTGGTTTTTGGCAACTGAAAGTGTGTCGGGCACAGGATGGAGGCAAAGTCGAAGATGTGATGTATGCTTATGACATTTCTACCAAAGATCCATTAAGTCAGCCGCTCAAGCTGAATCCTGCTCGCTGGCTAAATAAAGTAGGAACTTTAGCTAGGAGTATAGATTATATCAGTAATGACTACGTGACTGTTGAGAATAATGGGAGCGGAACTTTAGTCAGTGATGGCTCAGCTTGGACAGATCAACGTTTGCAGGTTCTGCCCGTAGATCATATAGCCGGATCTGAAGGAATTAAGTTATCTTACCTGGTGGGAGATAGTGGTTCCTTGGCATTTAAAAGCGCCAGAGACCAGGTGCAACAGGCCATCGTAAATGGGGATAGTAAGGAGATAGGTACAGGCGAGGCCGAGCAAAATTTTGGCTTGGTCCGTAAAAACGGTCATTGGTTTTTCCAAGGGCGCATCAATTATAGCAGTGAGGACAAACCAGGCTATGTCGACTTTAATGTTAATATTGTTCCACCAGCCAAGCTGGTCTCGTATGACACGTTGTATTTAAGCTGGCAGAATATCAAGGATCGGGTACCGGAAGCCGTGGATGCGTATACTTCTCCCAACAGGGATATCGCTATCGTAGTGATGAAAGGTCGATTATACGTTTATGCCATCAAGGGAGGTAATTTTGACGGGGAACCTCTCGCTAAGCTAAAACTGAACGAAGGGGAAACCGTTGTAATGTCGGAATGGGCTACCACGGGGCTTTATGTGGATAATTGGGAGAAGAGCTTTAGTGCAAATGGGGCAACAGAGATCAGAACCCTGCCGTGATCGAGGTTCGAGTGGATATGATCTTTACAGTTATGAGCATATTCAATGTCAATTAATGACTTTCCTGAATTGGTGGAATAGGGCAAACTAGTTACACATATTGTAGAGTAAGAACTCCGCCAAAGGGGGCATGAGATGAAGAAAAGAGGATATGGGTTAATCATCGTAATCAGTATCGTGTTGGTGGGGGGGCTTCTTGGACGCTATTTATGGCAACCAGACCCTACGGATTTAGTCAAACACGGCTTAGAACGATTGAACACAGCGACCTCTTTTCGCTACAGTTTGACCCAGCATCAATGGGTCGAGGGAAAAGATCGAGTACTCACTCAGGTTCTAGGGGAAAAAGATGGTGGGAACACTCGAATCTTGGGACAGCTGGCCGGAAGCGAAGTAGAGATGATCAAAATGGGGGATTCTACTTACAGTAAAGATCCTTTTAGTAAGAAGTGGATCAGATTTGCAAACGCTCTAGCAGCTCAGGAAGTCTTTTTGGCGGAGCTCAACCCTTTATCTTCGCTTCAAATGAAAGAGCTTGGAGAGGTGATGCTTAGCGATCAAGGGAAAGTAAATGGAGAAAAAGTTTGGGTATGTCATTTATCACCCAGCGTGCAGAATCAAATGATGGAGGTATTTTGGACCGATTTCCAGTATACATTATATATTCGTAAGTCTGATAAAATTCTAGTAAAAGCAATAATTGAAGCCAAAAATAAAGTGAAGTCCGACCCAATGACAATGACACTTGAGTTTAAGGATATTGGAAAGAAGATAAATATACAAGCGCCGGATATTTAAAAAACGGTGTTCCTATGGGTGCAAAAGGGGCAGAAATAACTCTCTGGGTTATTTCTGCCTCATTAGTATCTTAACGAAAAAAATTAGTGCTTTGGACCGTTGTTGACTCGTAAAACGTTTGCACAATGGACAAGCCTCTGATATAGTTTTAAGATAAGTTTTATCGTAAGTTGGAGGTGCCCTAAATGGAAGAATATATTGAACGAGTATTAATTTCTAGGGAAGACTTGGGAAGGCGTGTGGCAGAACTTGGCGTTGAGATTACTCGAGATTACAAAGGAAAAAAAATCTTAGTCCTTGGGATATTAAAAGGTGCGGTTCCCTTTATGGCGGATCTCATCCGAGAGATAAAATTGCCTTTGACCTATGATTTTATGGCTCTATCAAGCTATGGAGTCTCAACACAGTCTTCTGGAGTAGTGCGTATCCTTAAGGACTTAGAACGTAGTGTCGAGGATGTCCACATTTTGATTGCCGAGGATATTGTGGATACGGGATTGACTTTAAAGTACTTAAAAGACAACTTAAAAGGACGGAATCCTCTAAGCGTAAAGGTGGTTACTCTACTCGACAAAGCCGCCCGCCGGAAAGCGGAGGTTACTCCAGATTACAACGGTTTTTCGATTCCAGATGAATTTGTTGTGGGGTACGGCCTTGACTTCAACGAAGAGTATCGGAATCTGCCCTATATCGGCGTGTTAAAACAGGAAGCGTACAAGAATTAGGAGCCAGTGGGAGGAAGTGTCTTAGCACGTTCGCACACGTTCCATTGCTATTCGCTTGTCGCTAAGGCTAAACCGCGTAACCTCTGGGCTTTCTGCATGTGCGACCAACGCGGTTCTTAACGCCTTATCGACTGTGCTCATTGACGCAATTCCTCTCTTCGTGCTCTCTAAGCTAAGAAACTTCCTCTTGCTTGGGTTGGCGGGGGTTTGGAACGACCGAGAATACCGCGGCGCTGTTGCGTTTATGACGCAAATGTGCTTGGCGTGTTTTCTGGGGAGACGCAAGTAGGGCCGGTTATTGACTTGCATTTCTGGGCTAAGAACCTAATCTGACTTAGGGCGCCGGGGATTGGTACGACCAGGGGCTGTGGTGCTGTTTGCGTTTATGACGCAAATGCGCTTTGTGTGTTTTCTGGGGAGACGACAAGTTGGGGCGGTTTCTTCTGGGCGTTGAGGCTTCTTGGGAAGCTGTTTGTAAATGAAGAACTAATAATACTAAACAGGAATGGTGATGAAATATCGTGACACAGGAAGTCGTATTGGTTTTGGATTTTGGTGGACAGTACAATCAGCTTATTGCTCGTCGTGTGAGGGAAGCTCATGTGTATTCTGAAATGGTTTCTCATAAAACTTCGATTGAGGAAATTCGGTCTCGCAAGCCAAAGGGCATTATCTTTTCGGGCGGACCGGCAAGTGTAAACCAAGTGAATGCTCCTGAAGTGGACCCTGAAATTTACAACTTAGGGATTCCCATATTGGGTATTTGCTATGGGATGCAGCTGATGACGGTACAATTAGGGGGAAACGTAAAACATCCTGAGGCCAGCGAGTATGGGAAAGCCATGCTGACGGTTGATAGGACATCAGGCCTGTGGAAAGACTTGGGTGGAGAGCGTCCGTGTTGGATGAGCCACGGTGATTCTGTGCACGAATTACCTGAAGGCTTTGTGGTTGCTGCTCATACTTGGAATACTCCAATTGCAGCCATGATGAATGAAGAGCGGCATTTTTATGGTGTTCAGTTTCATCCTGAAGTGAAACATACCCCAGATGGGCAAGCAATGTTAGAAAAATTTCTCTATGATATTTGTAAATGTGTTGGGGACTGGACTATGGAGTCCTTTATAGAATTGCAAGTGGCAGAGATCCGTGCTAAGGTCGGAAAGAAGCGTGTCCTATGTGCTTTGAGCGGTGGGGTGGATTCTTCGGTTGCTGCGGCATTAGTGCATCGAGCAGTGGGAGATCAATTGACCTGCGTCTTTGTTGATCATGGCTTTATGCGTAAGAATGAGGCAGAGCAGGTTAAAAAAATATTTACGGAACAGTTCCAACTGAATCTGGTGTTTGTGGATGTCCATGAACGCTTTATGCAAAAGCTACTAGGGGTATCCGAGCCGGAACTGAAACGCAAAGCGATTGGCAATGAGTTTATCCGTGTCTTTGAGGTAGAAGCCTTAAAGCTTGGCCAAGTAGATTTCTTGGTTCAAGGGACTCTTTATCCGGATATTGTGGAGAGCGGAACGGATACTGCGGAAACGATTAAGAGTCATCATAATGTGGGTGGCTTGCCTGAGGACATGCAATTTGAACTGATCGAGCCGTTACGTTTGCTCTTTAAAGATGAAGTGCGCGAACTCGGAATTGAACTCGGGATGAGTGAAGAGATTGTCTGGCGGCAACCATTCCCTGGACCTGGACTGGCGATCCGTATTCTCGGGGAAGTGACCCGTGAGAAATTAGACATTTTACGCGAAGCAGATGCTGTTATCATAGAAGAAATTCGTCGAGCAGGAATGTATCGTGAATTATGGCAGAGTTTTGCCGTCCTCCCTTCGATTAAAAGCGTTGGTGTAATGGGTGATGGCCGTACCTATGAGTATCCCATCATTCTAAGAGCTGTCACCAGCGAAGATGCCATGACCGCGGATTGGGCAAGGTTGCCGTATGAACTCTTAGAGAGTATATCCTCAAGGATAGTGAATGAGGTGCAAGGAGTCAATCGTGTGGTTTATGATATTACCTCGAAGCCGCCTGGAACGATTGAGTGGGAATAAGAAACACAGCCCCGAGAACCTCAGTAAATCAAGGATCTCGGGGCGTTTTATGCTTAGTGATAACAGATTGATAACAGTTACAGCTTTTCAAGTGCTTTATGTATCCTGTACAACCTCGACAAACCACAACAGTCGTCAGTTTATAGCTTCCAATATAGACAGCGATAGGTCACAGTTTAATATATCTTATTGCAATATCCCCATCAAAGATGTGTACCATGAGCTTTTTGATGATGCACTCCAGCGATACAATGCTATGCAGACCAGAGCGACCGCTGCATTAACGATTATTATGAAAAAATCAGAACGCCAAACAGGAAAAATTATTTTATGAGGTCATTTTTCAGGTGGGCAACATGGAAAATATGGCTTCAAAATCTGCCGATGGACAGCTCGCGGCAAAGATGCTCGGCGAGTTCATGAGCGGCTTTCAAGAGCGTAATACCTATCTAAAAGTATTTTCTGCTCATCTGCATATGGATGAAGTCACGCCGCACCTGCATGTAGATTTTATACCGTTTACCACCGGCAGCAAGCGCGGGCTGGACACCCGTGTTTCTCTCAAACAGGCGCTGGCTAATCAAAGTTTCACTGGTGGTACCAGGGGTGACACGGAGTGGAACCAATGGGTCAAATCAGAGAAAGAGAAGCTTGCGCAGGTGATGGAGCGCCATGGCATTGAGTGGGAACAGTTTGGAACCCACGAGGAGCACTTGAGTGTCATTGACTACAAAAAAGTTCAGCGCGCCAAAGAAGTCGTTGCACTTGAGGATACAATTACCGGCAAGCAGGAAGAACTTGACGATTTCCTTTCTCGGCTGGTGGATGTCCAAGATCAGCAGCAAACAGTGGAAAGCAAAGAAAGGTTTATCCCCATCATGCCGGTCATTACGATAGTGACCCGGAATATCAATTGCCGGAACCAAGGCCGTTGATGACAGCAAAAAGTTATAGAGAGAAAGTAGCAGCTCCATTGGTGCAAAAACTTAAAATTGTAATTCGCAGTATCTTATCACAGTTCTTTGAAAAGACAAGAGAGCTGATAACGGAACTTGATCGAGCAAATAGTCAAATTCGAAGCCTATATAAACGTCTTGAAATAAGCGACGCAAAAGGTGAACGCCTTCAAGGAATTGAGAAAGATTACAACCGGCTGCGTCGGTTTTTGGGAGGATACAGGACAGATGAGATAATTAGTGAAGTAAAGGTACAGGAAATTGCGGATAAGGCAAGGAGTGAAAGAAAAAGTGAAGTTTTTGGAAGGGGAGGCGAGGGAACGGCAACATGGAAAATTGCTGGAAAACAAGATTATGAACGATGAGGAGGATTTTACAATGAAAAAGCATATCGCAGATAAGAAATCAGGCATTAGCTATACACGAAACGGCGATTACCATATTTCTGGTTTGGATTCACAAAAACAGGAATACGAAATCAGGAGATTCGGAAGAGAACATTTGCAATATCTAAAAGAGAATCAGCCAATGATGTATACTGAATTCCTTCTTTCTGGACGGATCAATGCCTACCTACACGAGGTTGACATTAAAGCCATGGAGATGATTAACAGACTGGTTAGAGAATATTCCCTGCAACAAGGAGTAACCGAGCAGTTAAAAGCCAAAAATCAGATGGAATGGGTCGGGAGAATGAACAATATTCGAAATGCAGTTGAAGAAGTAGTCAGAAATGAAATAACCAGTTAAAAAATGGAGGGTTTGCGGAAATGCGTTGCCCCTTCGGAATCGGACATGAAAAAGATCTCCTGTCGTAGGATAGAGATTACAGTAGGAGGTCTCTCACTTGTAATCAGCAAGCCAGGGGTTCAAGTCCCCTCTTAAGCTCAAATGCAAAAGACTGTGTAGTTTCAATGGCTACACGTTTTTTTACCCATTTGTTATTATCCATTATTTGGGAAAAAAGACCTTTTATTATTCGCTTGAGAGATGTATAATAATGCTGACATACTTTAACAGGAGTTTTTGCTATGGATTATGTTACACCGAAAGATAAATCAATAGAATGGGGTCTTACCCAGCGCAGAGTTGAAGTGCTCTGTGATAAAGGTCGTATCCCCGGAGCTTATCGCCTCGGTCGTGTTTGGGCTATTCCCCAAAATGCCGAAAAGCCGATAGATGGGCG
>Ga0209347_1001009_pt1 | contig 53879 bp, 42 predicted proteins | sample AutmiccommuBRH23_FD_187382 | JGI IMG/M metagenome (GOLD analysis project Ga0209347, IMG submission 187382) | Deep subsurface microbial communities from Mt. Terri, Switzerland - Autotrophic microbial communities BRH/23 (SPAdes) (version 2) | ecosystem: Environmental > Aquatic > Deep subsurface >... | reverse complement strand
GGCGGCCCGGTACGCGGCGAGGAACCGGCCGGGCACGTGCGAGACACTGACCACCCGGCCGCCGTACGGCGAGCGGTTGATGTGGACGTCGAGCAGGGACAGGAAGATGCTGACCTGCTGCCAGTCCCCCTCTGGCGCGACCCCCTCCTGAGCAGGGCCCGCATGCACGACCATCCCGTCGGCCGGCGCGAGGACGACATCGGGGTCACCGACCGGGGCCCGGTCCGGAGCGCGGTCCGGGTCCCGGAAGAACAACGTGACGCCTGCCGTGAGCAGGCCGAGAGCCACGGTGGCGCGCGGCCTGCGTGCGACAGCAGCGATGACGGTGGGGACAGCGGCCAGCGCGGTGAACGGCTTGGCGGCGGGGTCGATCTTCACGGGGGCTGCTCCGGGCGGTGGGGGTTCGTTGCGTGACCGGACCCGAGCCTAGACTCATCCATCATGACGGAGGCCGGACACGAGGGGTCAGCAGCAGATTTCGCCGTGACCCTGACCGAGCTGCACCGCAGCTACGGCTCGGTCCACGCCCTGGACGGCCTTTCCTGGCAGGCGGCCACCGGTCGGATCACCGCGGTGCTGGGGCCCAACGGGGCCGGCAAGACCACCGCCGTCGAGTGCGCCGTGGGCCTGGGGCGACCGGACCGCGGCGTGGTCCGCGTCCTCGGAGCCGACCCCGCTGAGGCCGACGCCGACCACCGGGCCAGGGTCGGGGTGATGCTCCAGACCGGCGGCCTTCCGGGGGGCAGCAAGCCGATGCGCCTGCTCGACCACCTGAGCCGGTTCTACGCCGCGCCCGCGGACGTGGGGGCGACGGCCCGACGGCTCGGGGTCGTCGACTTCGCCGGCACGACGATCCGCCGTCTCTCCGGCGGCCAGAAGCAACGCCTCGCGCTCGCGGCCGCCCTGCTCGGCCGCCCTGAGGTGCTGTTCCTGGACGAGCCGGCAGCCGGGCTCGACCCGCACGGACGCCTCGAGGTGTGGGACATCATCCGGGCCCTCCGGGACGAGGGGACGACCGTGGTCGTGACGACCCACTCGTTCGAGGAGGCCGAGCGGCTCGCCGACCATCTCGTCATCATGAACGCCGGCCGCACGGTCGCCGAGGGCAGCCTCGACTCGGTGACCGGGGGCCGGTCGCTCGAGGACGTCTACTTCGGACTGACGACGAGAGGCCGGGCATGACCACCCAGAGCGTCCGGCCGGCCACGCCCGGCCCCGGGTCCGACGCCCAGCGGGCCGCGGCCCCGTCCCAGCGGGTCGTCGCCCAGGCTCGCTTCGAGATCGGCACCCTGTTGCGCAACGGCGAGCAGCTCCTCGTCTCGCTCATCCTCCCCGCCATGGTGCTCCTGGGTCTGCGGGCCACGAGCACCCCGTCGCTCGGCCCGGGTGACCGGATCGACCTCGCCGTCCCCGGTGTCCTCGCCCTCTCCGTCATCTCGTCCGCCTTCACGTCGCAGGCGATCGCCACCGGCTTCGACCGCCGCTACGGCGTGCTCCGCTATCTCGGTGTCACACCGCTCGGTCGGTCCGGGCTCGTGGCCGCCAAGGTTCTCGCCACCCTCGCGGTGCTCGCGCTCCAGGTCCTGCTGCTCGGAGGCCTCGGCCTCGGGCTCGGCTGGACGCCGGCCCTGGCCGGGGTGCTGCCCGCGGTGCTCTTCGTCATCGTCGGGACCTGGGCCTTCGTCGCACTGGCCCTCCTCGTCGGAGGGACGCTCCGAGCCGAGGCAGTCCTCGCCGTCGCCAACCTCCTCTGGGTCCTCTTCCTCGCTCTCGGAGGGGTCATCCTGCCGCGCACGCAGCTGCCGGACGCTTGGGCGGGGCCCGCCGCCCTCCTGCCCTCTGCAGCACTCGGGGACGGGCTACGGAGCGCACTCGTCGATGGCTCGCTGAACGGGCCCGCCCTCCTCGTCGTCCTCGGGTGGGCAGGGCTCGCGACTCTCCTCGCGGCGCGGCTCTTCCGGTTCGACGACTGACTGGATGAGACTTGGGGCCGGCCGCGCGAGACGGGGCCGGCCGGCCGCACACCGTGTCGCGGCGCGACGACACCCACCTGGAGGGGCAGTGTTCGACTTCATCCTCGGCCTCCCGATGCACGCGCTGGTCGTCCACGGCCTCGTCGTCCTGGTGCCGCTCCTCGCCGTCCTGGCCGCGCTCTTCGCCCTGGTGCCACGATGGCGCGGCCCGCTGCGCTGGGCCACCGCGACCGGAGCCGTCCTCGCCGCCGGACTTGCCTGGGTCGGCGCCGAGAGTGGCGAGGCGCTGCTCGTCAGGGTCTCGCAGGTGAGGGCAGCGACGACCGACTTCGAGCTCGTCCAGGCGCACGTCGACGCGGGCTACCGGGTCCGCCTGGCGGCGACGGTGTTCATGGCGATCGTCCTCGCAGCCGCCTGGCTGCTCAGACCACGCTCCCGGGAGGACATCACGACTCGGCCGCTTCAGGTGATCCTCGCGGTGCTCGTCGTCCTCGCCTCGCTGTCGCTCGTCGTGACCATCGTCCTCGCCGGCCATGCGGGTAGCGCGGCGGTGTGGTCGGACCTCGGCTGATCGGCGGGCCCCGGCCCCATTCGCGTCGCCCACCCCGGGTCGGTGCGCCACCGAACCGTGGGCGGGCATACGCTCTCACACGTGTCAACGCCTACGTCCGCCCCGCCCCAACCTGCCTCGACGCACATCTTGGGCCGCTGGGTGCGACCGATTCTCGTCGCGAACCTCGTCGCCGAGGTCGGCATCGTCGTCACCGGCGGGATCGTCCGCCTGACCGGGAGTGGCCTGGGCTGCTCGACGTGGCCCGAGTGCCAGCCCGGTTCGTTCACCCCGGTGCGCACCTCGGCAAGCGAGTACCACGATCTCGTCGAGTTCGGGAACCGGACTTTGACCGGAGTGCTGGCCGTCCTCGCAGTGCTGTCCGTGTGGGCCGTGGTGAGCACGTGGCCGGCGCGGCGACGGCTGCACCTGGTCGCCTACGGGGTGCTCCTGGGCGTCGTCGCGCAGGCGGTCGTCGGTGGGATCACCGTCCGCACCGGGCTGAACCCGTGGACCGTCATGTTCCACTTCCTCGTGTCCATGGCCCTCATCGGCCTCTCCACGACCCTGGTCCGGGGCGCGCAGGACGACGAGTCAGGCCCTGGAGAGCTCACCGTCCATCCCCTCACGCACCGGCTCGCGTGGGCGACAGCCGGCGTCGGCCTCGTCGTGCTCGCCCTCGGAGTGGTCGTCACCGGTTCCGGCCCGCACTCGGGTGATGCGGACACGCCCGCTCGCACCGGCTTCGACCCTCGCTTCGTGTCCTGGATGCACGCAGACGCGGTGATGCTCTTCGTCGGGCTGGTCATCGCGACGATCGTCGCGGTCCGGCTCACCTCGACCGCGGCCCGGACGAAGCGGGCCTGGGACGTCGTTCTCTACGTGACCATCGCCCAGGGCTTCGTCGGCTACGTCCAGTACTTCGCCGGACTGCCCGAGCTCCTCGTCCTGCTCCACATGCTCGGTGCGAGCCTGCTCGTCGTCGCGCTGACCCGCGGGATCCTCGAGACCCGTCGACTCCCGGTCTAGCCGGGTCGACCGGCTCCCCTGACGGCTAGGTTGACCTCGTGGACCACCCGGAGCAACCCACCTTGCGCGACGGCGACCTGCTGCTGCGACCGCGGACGACGGAGGACGGCGAGGAGCTCATGGCACGGGCGACCTTCCTCGTCGAGTTGCGGGGGAAGGTCGCGGGGTCGGTCGAGGTCCGGCAGCTCAGCGAGGGCGTGGGCTCGCTGTCCTGGCTCGTGCACGAGCCCTATCGCGGCCAAGGCATCGCCACCCGGGCGGTGCGGCTGGTCATCGACTTCGCGTTCAGCACGCTCGGCCTCAGCCGAGTCGAGGCACGGGTCAACCCGCTCAACCGCTCAGCCCTCCGGGTCGCCCTGCGCGCGGGACTGCGCCGGGAGGGGCTGCTCCGCGCCAACGTCCGAAGCGGCGCACAGACCGACGACACGGTCCTCCTCGGACGCCTCGAGGACGACCCCGCACCCGGGACGCGGGAGGGGTTCACCGCCATGCTCGACTCGGCGCTCCCCCTCAAGCGAGCGATCGCCCAAGGGGTGCTCCGCAACGAGCGTGGCGACATCCTCCTGTGCGAGCTGGCCTACAAGGCCGAATGGGACCTGCCCGGGGGGGTCGTCGACCCGGACGAGTCGCCGGCGAGCTGCCTCGTCCGGGAGATCGAGGAGGAGCTCGGCCTGACGGTCGAGCCCACGGGCCTGCTCGCGGTCAACTGGATGCCACCATGGCTCGGCTGGCGCGACGCCGTCCTCCTGGTCTTCGACCTCGGCGTGGCGGCATCCGACATCACCGACCGGCTCGTTCTGGAGGACCGCGAGATCCGGGCCGTGCACTGGGCCGACGAGTCGGTCTGGGTCGAGCGGGTCGCCGCGTACACGGCACGGATGCTCCGCTCCGTGACGCAGGGCGCCAGCAGCCCGTCGCCCATCGCGTACCTCGAGGACGGACTGCGCCCGGAGTGGGAGCCACCCCGGACGTGAGCCCGCGAACGAGCGGAACTCAGCTCAGCGGCATACGCCTCGCGTGGCCACCCGGCCTCAGGCGAGGCCGGGAAGGGCGAGGTGCCAGATCGGGTCCAGGGCCACCCCGACGAAGAGGATCGTCAAGTACGTGATAGAGAAGTGGAACAGGCGCATCGGGCGCAGCTTGGACTCGGGAGCACCGGAGCGCGCCGAGGCGAGGAGTCGGTGCGCCTCTGCCAGGAAGAGCACGCCGGCCCCGACCGCCGTCACTGTGTAGATCCAGCCCATCGACCCGACCGGGACCAGCGCGAGCGACGTCAGCACCATGGCCCACGCGTACAGCGCGATCTGCCGGGCCACGACCACCATCTCCTCGAGTACCGGCAGCATCGGGACCTCGGCCTTGGCGTAGTCCTGCTTGAAACGCATCGAGAGCGGCCAGTAGTGCGGAGGCGTCCAGAAGAAGATGACCATGAAGAGGATGAGCGCGGACCAGCTGATCGAGCCCGTCACCGCAGACCAGCCGATGAGCACCGGCATGCAGCCTGCGGCGCCACCCCAGACGATGTTCTGCGCGGTCCTGCGCTTGAGCAGCAAGGTGTAACCGAAGACGTAGAACAGCAGCGCCGCCAGCGCCAGCCAGGCGCTGAGCCAGTTGACGAGGAGCCCCAGCCACACCGTCGAGGCGACGCCGAGGACAGCGCCGAAGGTCAGGGCCGCGCGCGGGCTGATCGTCCCGGTGACGAGCGGGCGCTTGCTGGTCCGGTGCATGACCGCGTCGATGTCCCGGTCGATGTAGCAGTTCAGCGTGTTGGCCGCTCCCGCGGACAGGGTGCCGCCGACCAGCGTCGCGAGCACGAGCAGGAGGTTGGGGACGCCGCCGGCGGCAAGGAACATGACCGGGATCGTGGTGATGAGGAGCAGCTCGATGATCCGGGGCTTCATCAGCGACACGTACTGGCCGACCAGGAACCGCAGCCCACTTCCGTCCGGACCGGAGAGCGCCGAGAGCTCGGCGCGGGCGTCCACCGTAGTCAAAAGCAGTCCTTGTCTTCGTCGCAGTTCCGTCGCGCCCGACTCTCCGGTGCTCCGGTGACAGGCAAGTCTGGCCCGAAGTCTAGCCCGTGGTTCGCGCGGATGACTTCGCGAGGTGCGCGCGGCGGGTGTGCTCGGGGTATGGGAAGGCGGGTGGAGAGCCGCTCGAGGTCGGCAGCGCCGGGACCGCACACCGGCCGTGAGCTCGCTGGCAACTCCCTGCACGCGCACCTGAACCCACGACCCCACGCACTAGGCTCGTCACCGTACGCGCCGCCCGCACCCGGCCCCAGAAGGAGACCGCCCTCGTGCCTACCCCGACCAGTGCAACCGCCACGGAGACCAAGCCCAGTCGACGGACGTCGGCGAGCAAGGACCCCTTGGCGGGACGCGACCCGAGGCTGCCCCGGCCACTCTGCGCGGATGCCGGCTGGTCCGACCTCGACGTCCGGGCCGTCGACACCGTCCGGCTGCTCGCGGCGGACGCGGTCCAGAAGGTCGGGAACGGCCACCCGGGGACGGCGATGTCCCTGGCCCCCCTCGCTTACCTGCTCTACCAGAACGTCATGCGACACGACCCGACCGACCCGGCCTGGCTCGGCCGGGACCGGTTCGTGCTCTCTGCAGGACACTCGAGCCTGACCCAGTACATCCAGCTCTACCTGAGCGGCTACGGGCTCGAGCTGGCCGATCTCAAGGCGCTGCGCACGTGGGGCTCCAGGACACCTGGCCACCCGGAGGTCCACCACACCGTCGGCGTGGAGATCACGACCGGCCCCCTCGGGTCGGGCCTCGCCTCCGCCGTCGGGATGGCCATGGCCCAGCGGCGCCAGCGCGGCCTCTTCGACCCCGACGCAGAGCCGGGCACGAGCCCCTTCGACCACCGCGTCTACGTCATCGCGTCCGACGGCGACCTCCAGGAGGGGGTGACGCACGAGGCCTGTGCGCTCGCCGGGCACCAGGAGCTCGGCAACCTGACCGTGGTCTACGACGCGAACCAGATCTCCATCGAGGACGACACCGACATCGCCTTCAGCGAGGACGTCGCCAAGCGCTACGAGGCCTACGGCTGGCACGTCGTCACGGTCGACTGGCGCGGGAGCGGCGACGGCGACAGCTACGTCGAGGACGTCGACGCCCTGCTCGCGGCCATCCGCTCGGGGGATGCCGAGCCGACCCGACCCACCCTCGTCATCCTGCGAACGATCATCGCCTGGCCGGCCCCGACGAAGCAGGACACCGGCAAGTCGCACGGCTCGGCGCTCGGCGCGGAGGAAGTGGCTGCGACCAAGGAGCTGCTGGGCTTCGCCCCGGAGAAGTCCTTCGTCGTCGAACCGGCCGTCCTGCGGCGAGCCCGCGAGGTCGTCAAGCGGGGCAAGGCTGCCCACCGGGAGTGGGACCGGTCCTACAAGGCATGGCGCAAGGCGAACGCCGAGCGGGCTGCCCTCCTCGACCGCATCGTGGCCGGCAAGGCGCCGGACGGGCTGGCCAAGGCACTCCCCACCTTCCCGGCCGATGCCAAGGGTGTCGCGACGCGCGCCGCTTCAGGCAAGGTCCTCAGCGCCCTCGCCTCCGTCATGCCCGAGCTCTGGGGGGGCTCCGCCGATCTGGCCGAGTCGAACAACACGACGATGGAGGGCGAGCCCTCCTTCATCCCGACGTCCAAGCAGACGGAGACGTGGAAGGGCAACCCGTACGGGCGGACCCTGCACTTCGGCATCCGCGAGAACGGTATGGGGATGATCCTCAACGGCATCGCTCTCGAAGGGCTCACCCGGCCCTACGGCGGCACGTTCCTCGTCTTCTCCGACTACATGCGGCCGGCGGTCCGGCTCGCGGCCCTGCAGCAGCTGCCCGTCACGTACGTGTGGACGCACGACTCCATCGGTCTCGGCGAGGACGGCCCGACCCATCAGCCCGTCGAGCACCTGGCCGCCCTGCGAGCCATCCCGGGTCTCGACGTCGTGCGGCCGGCCGATGCCAACGAGACCGCTGCCGCCTGGGCCCAGATCCTGACCAGTGGGGCCGGTCCAACGGCCCTCGCGCTCACCCGGCAGGCTGTCCCCACGTGGGACCGCCGCACCCACGGGAAGGTCAGCGGCGTCGCCAAGGGCGCCTACGTGCTCGTGGAGGAGTCACGTCCCGGCGACCCGGACGTCGTCCTCGTCGCCACCGGCTCCGAGGTCCAGCTGGCCGTCGAGGCGGCCCAGCAGCTCGAGAAGGGCCGGATCGCGACACGGGTCGTCTCGATGCCCTGCCGCGAGTGGTTCGAGAAGCAGCCGAAGTCGTACCAGAACAAGGTGCTCCCGCCTGCCGTCCGAGCCCGCGTCAGCGTCGAGGCCGGCGTCTCGATGGGCTGGCACGACATCGTCGGCGACGCGGGTCGAACCATCAGCCTCGAGCACTTCGGTGCCTCGGCCGACTACGTGACGGTCTTCCGCGAGTTCGGCATCACGTCCGACGCCGTGGTCAAGGCGGCGAAGGAGTCGATCAAGGCGGCCCGCGCCACGGTGCACGCGCCGGGCATCACCGAGACCAACCCGCGCAAGCGCGCTGCGAGCGGTGACACCGACGTGTCCAGCTCGACCCCACGGGCTGCCGCGAAGAAGTCCGCGACGGCGCACACCTCGAAGAGGAAGTGACCACCATGACGAACCCGAACACCAAGGCCCTGTCGGACGCCGGAGTCTCGATCTGGCTGGACGACCTGTCCCGCGAGCTGCTCGAGACCGGCAAGATCGCGGAGCTGATGGAGGAGCGAAACGTCGTCGGGCTCACCTCGAACCCGTCCATCTTCCAGGCCGCCCTGGCCAAGGGCGACCGGTACAACGAGGACCTCGCCGCCCTGACGTCCGCCGGCAAGAGCGTCGAGGAGGTCGTCCACGAGCTGACCACCGCTGACGTGCGCGCCGCCTGCGACCTGTTCCGTCCGCTCTATGACCGGACCGGCGGCGTCGACGGACGGGCCTCCATCGAGGTCGACCCGCGCCTCGCCCACGACACCGACGCAACCATCGCGCAGGCCAAGCAGATGTACGCCGACGTGGACCGGCCGAACGTCCTCATCAAGATCCCGGCAACGCGGGCGGGCCTGCCTGCGATCACCGCCGTCACGGCCGAGGGCATCAGTGTGAACGTGACCCTGATCTTCTCGCTCGACCGGTACCGGGCCGTCATGAACGCCTACCTCGAGGGCCTCGAGAAGGCGCACGCCGCAGGCAAGGACCTCTCGACCATCCACTCGGTGGCGTCGTTCTTCGTCTCCCGCGTCGACACCGAGATCGACAAGCGACTCGATGCGATCGGGACCGACGAGGCCAGGTCGCTGCGCGGCCAGGCCGGCGTCGCCAACGCCCGTCTCGCCTACCAGGCCTTCGAGGAGGTCTTCAGCACCCCGAGGTGGCGCAACCTGGCCGACGAGGGTGCCAACGCCCAGCGCCCCCTCTGGGCCTCGACGGGGGTCAAGGACCCGGCCTACCCGGACACGCTCTACGTCACTGAGCTCGTCGCCCCCGGCGTCGTCAACACGATGCCGGGCACGACGCTCGAGGCGACCGCGGACCACGGTGAGATCCGCGGCGACACCATCTCGGGCACGTATGCCGAGGCCGCGGCCGTGCTCGACGCCCTCGACGCCCAGGGCGTCTCCTACAGCGAGGTGGTCGAGCTGCTGGAGGCCGAGGGGGTCGACAAGTTCGAGAAGTCCTGGGGTGAGCTTCTCGACGGCGTCACCGAGGAGATGGAGAAGGTGCGGGCATGACCTCCCTCGCCGTCAGCGCGTCAGGCGCGGCCGCCGACGCCGTCGCGCGGCACGTGCCCGAGCTCGTCCGGGACTCGGTCGCGAGCCGGCTCTTCGCCCAGGACGCCGGCCTCTGGGGTCCCGATGCGGAGGCGGAGGCAGGGAAGCGACTCTCCTGGGTCGGGCTCCCCCGGTCCTCCCGTCCCCTCGTCGGCGAGATCGCCGCACTGCGCGACACCTTCCTCCAGCAGGGGCTCACCCATGTCGTCCTGTGCGGGATGGGTGGGTCCTCACTGGCGCCCGAGGTCATCTGCGGCACCGCGGGCCGGCCGCTCGTGGTGCTCGACTCCTCCGACCCGGACTTCGTCCGCCGGACCGTCGCCGACGACCTCGAGCACACCGTGGTCGTCGTGTCCAGCAAGTCCGGTTCGACCGTCGAGACCGACTCCCAGCGACGCGCGTACGAACAGGCCTTCTCTGACGCAGGAGTCGACCCCGCCGAACGCATCGTCGTGATCACCGACCCGGGCAGCCCACTGGACGAGGAGGCCCGGGCCAAGGGCTACCGCGTCGTCAACGCCGACCCGAACGTCGGCGGACGCTACTCGGCTCTGACGGCGTTCGGCCTCGTGCCGAGCGGGCTGGCGGGGGTCGACGTCGCAGGCCTGCTCGACGAGGCGGAGTCCGTCGCGGACCTGCTCGCGGCCGACGACGAGGCCAACCCCGCTCTCCGCCTCGGAGCCGCCATGGGCGGCACCTCCCCGCTGCGCGACAAGCTCATCCTCGTCGAGGACGGTTCGGGGATCCACGGTTTCGCGGACTGGGCCGAGCAGCTGATCGCCGAGTCGACCGGCAAGGACGGCACCGGTGTGCTGCCCGTCGTCGTCGAGTCCGAGCAGGCGCCGGAGCTCGGCTGGTCGGCACCGGACGTCCTCGTGGCGCGGCTCGTGGCCTCCGACGACGAGAGCCGTCCGGACGGGGACGAGGTTCGCGTCGGCGGCACGCTCGGCGCCCAGCTGCTGCTGTGGGAGATCGCCACCGCCGTGGCCGGTCGGTTGCTGGGAATCAACCCGTTCGACCAGCCGGACGTGGAGTCGGCCAAGCAGGCTGCCCGTGGGCTGCTCGACCAGGGGGCCCGGGAAGCCAGCCCAGCGGCATACGTCGACGGAGCCGTCGAGGTCCGCGCCCTCGGCGGGAACTGGCTGTCCTCCAGCGGGGACGGCCGCACCGTGGCGGACGCCGTCGAGGCGCTCCTCGGGCAGGTCACCGAACGTGGCTATGTCGCCGTGATGGCCTACCTGGACCGGCTCGGCGACGCCGGACTGGCCGACTGCCGGGACGCCCTGGCCGCCCGGACGGAGCGGCCGACGACCTTCGGCTGGGGGCCGCGTTTCCTCCACTCGACCGGTCAGTTCCACAAGGGCGGCCCGGCCGTCGGCGTCTACCTGCAGATCACCTCGGAGCCGGGCGACGACCTGCCGGTTCCCGGTCGCGACTTCACCTTCGGACAGTTCATCGCCGCGCAAGCGGGCGGGGATGCCCAGGTGCTCGCCGAGCACGGTCGCCCCGTCCTCCAGCTCCACCTGACCGACCACGACGCAGGCCTCGCCCAGGTGCGCGCAGCTCTGCTGGCAGGGGCGCGCCGGTGAGCCCGGCTCGGGTCGCCCCGGGCCTCAACCCGCTCCGCGACCCCGAGGACAAGCGCCTCCCCCGCATCGCCGGACCCTGCGGCCTGGTGCTCTTCGGGGTCACCGGTGACCTCGCTCGCAAGAAGCTCATGCCCGCCATCTACGACCTGGCCAACCGCGGCCTCCTGCCCCCGGGCTTCTCGCTGGTGGGGTTCGCGCGCCGCGACTGGGCGACCCAGGACTTCGGCAAGGTCGTCTACGAAGCCGTGCGCCAGCATGCCCGCACCCCGTTCAGCGACGACGTGTGGCGCAACCTGTCGGAAGGCTTCCGGTTCGTCCCGGGCACGTTCGACGACCCCGCTGCCTTCGACCTGCTCACCCAGACCGTCCACGAGCTCGATGCGGAGCGGGGTACCGGCGGCAACCACGCGTTCTACCTCTCCGTCCCGCCGGCGTTCTTCGCCCCGGTCTGCGAGCAGCTGGAGCGGTGCGGCCTGACGACCGCGAGCGGGGACTCGTGGCGCCGCGTCGTCATCGAGAAGCCGTTCGGACATGACCTGCGCAGCGCACAGGAGCTCAACCGGATCGTCGAGAAGGTCTTCCCGCCGGACAGCGTCTTCCGGATCGACCACTACCTCGGCAAGGAGACCGTCCAGAACCTCCTGGCGCTGCGCTTCGCCAACCAGCTCTTCGAGCCGGTGTGGAACTCCCACTACGTCGACCACGTGCAGATCACGATGGCCGAGGACATCGGCATCGGCGGGCGGGCCGGCTACTACGACGGGATCGGGGCAGCCCGTGACGTCATCCAGAACCACCTGCTCCAACTCCTCGCACTGACGGCGATGGAGGAGCCGGTCTCCTTCGACGCGAAGGATCTTCGCGCGGAGAAGGAGAAGGTCCTCTCGGCCGTGCGCCTTCCGGACGACCTGGACGCGCACGCGGCCCGAGGGCAGTACGCGGCCGGGTGGCAAGGCGCCACCGAGGTCGCCGGCTACCTCGAGGAGGACGGTGTCGACGCAGGTTCGACGACCGAGACGTTCGCCGCGGTGACGCTCGAGGTGGACACCCGCCGCTGGGCCGGTGTCCCGTTCTACCTCCGCGCCGGCAAGCGCCTCGGCAAGCGGGTCACCGAGATCGCGGTCGTCTTCAAGCGGGCCCCGCACCTCCCCTTCGCCCACACGGCCACCGAGGAGCTCGGTGAGAACGCCGTCGTCATCCGGGTCCAGCCGGACGAGGGAGTGACGATCCGCTTCGGGTCGAAGGTCCCCGGGGCCCAGATGGACATCCGCGACGTGACGATGGACTTCGGCTACGGCTCCTCCTTCACCGAGGCCTCTCCCGAAGCCTACGAACGCCTCATCCTCGACGTCCTCCTCGGGGATCCGCCGCTCTTCCCCCGCCACGAGGAGGTCGAGCTGTCCTGGCGCATCCTCGACCCGCTCATCAAGCACTGGGCCCGGAGCGGCAAGCCGCAGCAGTACCCCGCCGGCACCTGGGGGCCGGCCTCCGCGCACGCGATGCTCGCCCGCGACGGCAGGACCTGGAGGATGCCATGATCAGAGACCTGACCGACACGACCACGACGGAGATCAGCAAGACCCTCGTGCGGACCCGGAACGAGGTCGGCGCCATGGCTCTGGGCCGGGTCCTGACCCTCGTCATCGTCGTCGACGACACGGACGCCTCCGAGGCGATCGACGTGGCCAACCACGCCAGTCGTCAGCACCCCTGTCGGATCATCGTCGTCATCGCGGGCGACCGCAGGGGCCGCAACCGTCTCGACGCGCAGATCCGGCTGGGTGGGGACGCGGGGGCAAGCGAGATCGTGGTCCTGCGGCTCTACGGTCCGCTCGCGAAGCACGGCCCGAGCGTGGTGGTCCCCCTCCTGCTCCCCGACTCCCCCATCGTCGCCTGGTGGCCGGGTGAGGCACCCGGCGACGTCGCCGACGACCCCATCGGCGCCATGGCGCAGCGGCGCATCACCGATGCGGCGCAGCACCGCAACTCCCGCACCATGCTCAAGAAGCGCGCCCAGACCTACCAGCCCGGCGACACCGACCTCTCGTGGACCCGGATCACCCGCTGGCGCGGGCTGCTGGCCGCCGCGCTCGACCAGCCGCCGCATGAGCCGGTGACCCAGGCCGTCGTCTCCGGGGCACCTGACTCCCCGTCCACGGACCTGCTCGCCGCCTGGCTCGCCTACCGGCTCAAGGTGCCGGTCCAGCGGGTCGCCACCCCTCGGGGGTCGGGCATCAGTGCGGTTCGACTCGAGCGCAAGAGCGGCCCGATCGATCTCGTCCGTCCGGGCGACACCATCGCGACCCTCTCGCAGCCGGGCCAGCCGGACCGTCGGATCACGCTTCCCCGACGTGAGGCGAGGGACATCCTCGCCGACGAGCTGCGGCGTCTCGACCCCGACAACACGTACGAGGACGCCCTCCTGAGAGGTCTGGACAAGCTCAAGCCGGTGCGCCTCTCCGCCGCCGCGGCGGCCAAGGCCGGCAAGGCGCCGGACCCGGAACGCTCACGCCGCCTGGCCGACCGGTTGAGCCGGGACGACTCAGCGCAGGAGGCGATGGCGATGATCACCGCCCCGCCCGCACCGGAGCGCTCGGAGACCGGCCAGGTGCACTCCGCCACGGTGCGCAAGCTCGCCGGCAAGCGCACGCCGCGCGAGAAGGAGGCAGCGCAGGAGGTCAGGCCGAGCGGCCGGTCCACCCGCACGGACAAGCCTGGCGCGGAGACCCCCAGCAAGAACACCCCCGCGACCAAGAAGGCCTCGTCATGACGGCCGATGACCGCGGGGCTCCCGAGCCGGCTGTCGTCATCCATCCCGGCAAGCAGTCGCTCGCCGACGCGGCCGCAGCCCGCCTCGTCGTCGCCCTCCTCGACGCGCAAGGCGTCTCCGGCGAGGCACAGGTCGTGCTGACCGGTGGGTCGCTCGGCTCGGAGATCATCCGGTCGCTGACCGGGGTGCCCGGCCGGAGCGCCGTTGACTGGAGACGGGTCCGGGTCTGGTGGGGTGACGAGCGCTTCCTGCCCCGAGGCCACGCGGACCGAAACGACACACAGAACGACGAGGCCGGCCTCTCGAGCCTCGGCCTCGATGCGGCCAAGGTCCACCGGGTCCCGGGACCGGACGAGGTTGACACGCCGGAAGCCAGCGCTGACGCCTACGCCGAGACCCTGGCCCGACACGGCGCCGCAGCCTTCGACGTGCTGATCCTCGGGGTCGGGCCCGACGGGCACGTCGCCTCACTCTTCCCGCACCATGACGCCCAGCGGGCCACCGGCACGCCGACCGTGGCGGTGCACCACTCGCCGAAGCCGCCGCCCGAGCGGGTCTCGCTCACCTTCGAGCGGCTGGCACAGGCCCGCGAGACCTGGTTCCTCGTGTCCGGCGATGACAAGGCGCACGCCGTGGCGGCCGCGCTCCGGCCGGGCACCGACCGTTGGGACGTGCCTGCCAGCGGGCCGAGGGGCACCGAGGCGACCCGCTGGCTCCTGGACACCGCCGCAGGGGCCGGCCTCAGCTGAGGCGCCGGGTCTTCGTCCCCGCTCTCCAGCCAGAGCGGCGCGGGGTGACCCGACCACAGACGCACGTATGCCGCTGAGCGGGCGCCCGCTCAGCGGCATACGTCACAGGGGTGGTGGGCTACTGGATCAGCCCGCGCTCACGGAGGCTGGACAACGCCTCGTCGAGGATGGCCGCGCCGTCCGCGTCGCTGCGGCGCTCCTTCACGTAGGCGAGGTGGGTCTTGTAGGGCTCGACCTTCGGCGGGGCGGGCGGGTTCTCCTTGTCCTGTCCGGCCGGGAAGCCGCACCGGGGGCAGTCCCACACCTCCGGCACGACCATGCCGGGCTCCTCGGCGAAGCTCGGCCGGGTCTCGTGGCCGTTGGAGCACCAGTACGAGATGTAGACCCGAGGTGCGGTGTCCCCCCGCTCTGCCTCGCCCATTGGGCCCGCTCCGACCCGGCTTCCTCGAATCGCGTTACCGCTCGCCATCGGCCCGTCCTCTCAGCTCTGGAACCGGGCGAGCAGGCCCAGCCCGATGATCGCCGTGGCCCACACGACCGCGACGGCGACCGTGAACCGGTCGAGGTTGCGCTCGGCGACCGACGAGCCGCCGAGTGAGGTCGACATGCCGCCACCGAACATGTCGGAGAGGCCGCCACCCTTGCCCTTGTGGAGCAGGATGAACAGGGTCAGGATCAGGCTGGACAGCACCAGCAGGACCTGCAGCACGATGCGAACCGCATCCACGTGGTCACTCCAAATCGTCGGTGACGGGCGTGCTACCCGTCGCTTGGTCGGCCGGCCCGGGCTTGTCGAGCGCCGCGGACGAGACCCGGGTGAGCCCCTTGCTGAGGCTCGGTGTGAAGCCCCGCCTGAGGACAGTGGTCAGGATACCTTCCCGCGGCCGGTGGGCCGAATGACCGAGCGGCGGCGGGTGGTGTGGGTCAGCCCGCCGTCAGGTGGTCGCGGTAGCGGCAGATCGACGCGAACTCGGCGGGGTCGATGGACGCCCCACCGACGAGGGCGCCGTCGACGTCCTCCTGGGCCATGATGGCGGCGACGTTGGCCGCCTTGACGCTTCCCCCGTAGAGGATCCGCACGCCGTCGGCGAGGTCGCCGCTGTAGAGCTCGGCGAGCAGGGTCCGGATGGCGGCACAGACCTCCTGGGCATCGTCTGGGGTCGCGACCTCACCCGTCCCGATGGCCCAGATCGGCTCGTAGGCGATGACGATGCTCGCGGCCTGCTCTCGGGTCACCCCGTCGAGGGCCGCCCGCAGCTGGGCGACGACGTGCTCGACCTGGCGGCCCTCCTTGCGGACCTCGAGGCCCTCGCCGCAGCACAGGATGGGCGTGAGGCCGTGCCGGTAGGCCGCCTGGACCTTGGCCGCCACGACGGCGTCGGTCTCGTGGTGTCCCTCCCGACGCTCGCTGTGGCCGACGACGACGTAGGTGCAGCCGAGCTTCTTGAGGAACGTCCCGGAGATGTCACCGGTGTAGGCCCCGGACGCGTGGGGGGACAGGTCCTGAGCGCCGTAGCGCAGGTGCAGCCGATCGCCCTCGACGAGGGTCTGGACCGAGCGCAGGTCGGTGAAGGGAGGCAGGACCGCGACCTCGACGCCGTCGTAGTCGTGCTTGGCGTCCCGGAGCGTCCAGTCGAGCTTCTGGATGAGGTGGGTGGCCTGCAGATGGTCGAGGTTCATCTTCCAGTTGCCGGCCATGAGGGGCACCCGACCGACAGTCTTGGAGGTGGCCATCAGGCGGCCCCCCCGTCACGAGCGTCGTCGCCGTCGCCGTCGCCGTCGAGCACGGTGAGGCCCGGGAGCTCCTTGCCCTCGAGGTACTCGAGGCTCGCTCCGCCACCGGTGGAGATGTGTCCGAAGTCCGAGTCGGCGAAGCCGAGCTGTCGGACGGCGGCCGCCGAGTCGCCGCCGCCGACGACGGTGAGCCCGCCGTGGCGGGTGACGTCGACGAGGGCCTGCGCGAGGGCCTTCGTGCCCGCGGCGTAGGGCTCCATCTCGAACGCGCCCATCGGGCCGTTCCAGAAGACCGTCCTGCAGTCCGCGAGCTTGCGGGCGAAGAGGTCGGCCGACTCGGGGCCGATGTCGAGGCCCATCCGGTCGGCCGGGATCGCGTCGACCGGGACGACGTCGTGCTCCGCATCGGCGCTGAACGCTTCGGCGGCGACGACGTCGACGGGCAGCACGATCTCGACGCCCTCCTGCTCGGCACGCTCGAGGTAGCCCTTGACCGTGTCGATCTGCTCCCGCTCGAGCAGGCTCGTGCCGACCTCGAGGCCCTGGGCCGCGAGGAAGGTGAAGACCATGCCGCCGCCGATGATGAGGCGGTCGGCCGTGCCGAGGAGGTTGCCGATGACGCCGAGCTTGTCCGACACCTTGGCACCCCCGAGCACGACGGCATACGGACGCTCCGGGTCGCGGGTCAGGCGGCGCAGCACGTTGACCTCGGCCTCGACGAGCCCGCCCGTGGCGTGCGGCAGCAGCCGTGCGACGTCGTAGACGGATGCCTGGGCGCGGTGCACGACACCGAAGCCGTCGGAGACGAAGACGTCCGCGAGTGAGGCGAGGGCCCGAGCGAACTCGGCGCGGTCGGGCTCCGACTTGGCCGTCTCACCGGCGTTGAAGCGGAGGTTCTCGAGCACGACGACCCCGCCGTCCTCGAGCGAGTCCACGGCCTTCCGGGCGCCCTCGCCGACGGTGTCCTCGGCGAACACGACCGGGGTGCCGAGGAGCTCGCCGAGGCGGCGGGCCACCGGTGCGAGCGAGTACTTCGGCTCCGGCTCGCCCTTGGGCCGGCCGAGGTGTGCGCACACGATGACGCGGGCGCCCATCTCGGACAGCATCCTGATGGTGGGCGCCGAGGCCCGGATGCGCCCGTCGTCGGTGATCGTGGCGCCGCGCTCGGTCTGCTCGAGCGGGACGTTGAGGTCGGAGCGGACGAGGACGCGCTTGCCGCGCAGGTCCCCGAGGTCGCCAATCGTCTTCACGCGGTTGCCTCTTCGGTCGGTCAGGACATTCGGTCGGGCCCGGGCCCGACCTGGGTGGAGCCGGTGGCCCTGCTCAGGTCGGGATCGGCTGGGTGGTGGGACGGAGGCTTCCACCGCCCTGCAGGCGAGCCTACGAGGCCCGCCCGCGCGCGGGGACGGCGGTGCCGGTCTCAGAGCGACTGGCCGACGAGCTTGACGAGGTCGACGAGCCGGTTGGAGTAGCCCCACTCGTTGTCGTACCAGCCGACGACCTTGACCTGGTTGCCGATCACCTTGGTCAGCCCGGCGTCGAAGATGCAGGAGGCCGGGTCGGTCTCGATGTCCTTCGAGACGATCGGGTCCTCGGTGTAGACGAGGTAGCCCTTGAGGGGGCCCTCGGCAGCGGCCTTGACCGCGGCGTTGACCTCCTCGACGGTCGTCTCCCGGCCGGCCTCGAAGGTGAGGTCGGTGGCGGAGCCGGTCGGCACGGGCACCCGCAGCGCGAAGCCGTCGAGCTTGCCCTTGAGCTCCGGCAGGACGAGGCCGATCGCCTTCGCGGCACCGGTGGAGGTGGGGACGATGTTGAGCGCGGCGGCGCGAGCCCGACGCAGGTCCTTGTGCGGCGCGTCCTGGAGGTTCTGGTCCTGCGTGTACGCGTGGATGGTCGTCATGAGGCCCTTGACGATGGTGAACTCGTCGTGCAGCGCCTTCGCCATCGGCGCGAGGCAGTTCGTCGTGCACGAGGCGTTGGAGATGACGGTGTGGGCGGCCGGGTCGTAGAGGTCGTCGTTGACGCCCATCACGATGGTGATGTCCTCGTTCTTGGCCGGGGCCGAGATGATGACCTTCTTCGCACCACCGTCGACGTGGGCCCTGGCCTGCTGCGCGTCGGTGAAGAAACCGGTGGACTCGATGACGATGTCCGCACCCACGGAGGACCAGTCGATCTTGGCCGGGTCGCGCTCCTCGAAGACGCGGATCGCCTTGCCGTCGACGGTGAGCGACGTCTCGTCATGGCTCACCTCGCCGGGGAACCGACCGAGGATGCTGTCGTACTTGAGCAGGTGGGCGAGGGTCTTGTTGTCCATGAGGTCGTTGGTGGCGACAACCTCGATGTCTGCTCCGGATGCCTGGACGGCGCGGAAGAAGTTGCGGCCGATGCGGCCGAAGCCGTTGATACCTACGCGAACAGTCACTGCTGTGCACCTCTCGGGTGGGACTCCACTGGTCTGCGATGGGTCGCGGCGCTGCGACGTCTCGTCTGCCCAACCCTAGTCGCTCGTCCTCGGCGACGTGACGTGAGTCTCATCGCATGGGCGGCGCCGCTCCCCCACTCGTGGTCGGCCGGACACGATGCCGTATGCCGCTGAGCCGGCTCCCGCGGGCAGGCTAAGGTCGGCGTCGGGTCGGGTCAGCCCTCGAGCATGTCGGGCGTGAGGTTCGCGTCGGTGCCGGGGATGCCGAGGTCCTCGGCCCGCTTGTCGGCCATGGCCAGCAGCCGGCGGATCCGGCCGGCGACGGCGTCCTTGGTCATCGGCGGCTGGGCGAGCTGGCCGAGCTCCTCGAGACTTGCCTGCTTGTGCTCGAGGCGAAGCACGCCGGCCTCGCGCAGGTGGTCCGGGACCTCCTCGCCCAGGATCTCCATCGCCCGCTCGACGCGGGATCCTGCGGCGACGGCGGCCCGCGCGGAGCGTCGGAGGTTGGCGTCGTCGAAGTTCGCGAGCCGGTTCGCGGTGGCCCGCACCTCGCGGCGCATCCGTCGCTCCTCCCACGCGAGGACCGCGTCGTGGGCGCCGAGCCGGGTCAGCATCGCGCCGATCGCGTCGCCGTCCCGGATCACGACCCGGTCGACGCCGCGGACCTCGCGCGCCTTGGCCTGGATGCCGAGCCGACGGGCGGCGCCGACGAGGGCCAGCGCGGCTTCGGGGCCGGGACAGGTGATCTCGAGCGCGGAGGACCGACCGGGCTCGGTCAGCGAGCCGTGCGCGAGGAAGGCGCCGCGCCAGGCCGCCTCGGAGTCGCAGGTGGAGCCGCTGACCACCTTGGGCGGCAGGCCGCGCACCGGGCGGCCCTGGCTGTCGATGAGCCCGGTCTGCCTGGCCAGGGTCGCCCCCTCCTCGACGACCCGCACGACGTAGCGCGAGCCGCGGCGCAGGCCCCCGGCCGCGAGGACGAGCACGTCGCTCCGGTGGCCGTAGACCTCGGTGATGTTGCGGCGGAGCCGGCGCGCCGCGTTGGCGGTGTCGAGCTCGGCCTCGACGACGATCTGGCCACCGATGATGTGGAGGCCACCCGCGAAGCGCAGCATGGTGGACACCTCGGCCTTGCGACAGCAGGGTTTGGTCACGTCCAGACGCGAGAGCTCGTCCTTCACCTTCGCTGTCATCGCCATGCCCGACATCCTGCCACCCGAATCGACGTGCGGGCGCGCTGCGCTCACGCGGCAGTCGGACGCCCGACCCTCCTGCGAGTCTCAGTTGGCGATGACGTCCCGGAGGGCGGCGGCGAGGCGGAGCGGGTCATGGGCCCCCGGCCGGCCCCTGGCGACGACCGGAGCGATGACGAGCTCGGCACCGACGTCGGCGGCGGCCGCCCGGAGCATGTCCTCGTCGTCGACGACACTCGGGTCGGCCAGCACCGCATCGAGGCGCAGGTCGGGCGCGTTGGCCGCGAACGACGCGAGGTGGTCCTCCGCCCGGAAGTCGCGGGTCTCGTCGGTGGCGACCTCGAGGTTGAGGATGAGCAGCCGTCGGGCCCGGGTCGCGACGAGCGCGTCGGCGAGGTCCGGGACGAGCAGGTGCGGCATGACTGAGGTGAACCACGAGCCCGGGCCGAAGACGACCCAGTCGGCCGCCAGCACCGCGTCCAGGGCTTCGCCGCACGGCTGCGGACACGTGGGCAGGATCCCGATCGACGACACGACCCCCGGGGACGATGCGACACGGTGCTGGCCGTGGACCACGACCGTCTCCTCGGGCAGGTCGGGGTCGTGGCCGCGGATCTCGGCGACGATCTCCAGGGGCTCGGAGGCCATCGGCAGCACGCGCCCGCGGGCCCCGAGCAGCCGGCCGACGAGCTCGAGGCCTCCGACGGTGTCGCCCAGCAGCTCCCAGATGGAGACGATCATGAGGTTGCCGAGCGAGTGTCCCTGGAGCTCTCCGGAGCCGGCGAACCGGTGCTGGAGCACGTCGCGCCACGTGTGACCCCACTCCGAGTCGTCGCACAGTGCAGCCAGGGCCATCCGCAGGTCCCCGGGTGGCAGGACGTGGAAGTCGTCACGGAGACGCCCACTCGACCCGCCGTCGTCGGCAACGGTGACGACCGCGGTGAGGTGGTCGGTGAGCAGGCGCAGGGCGCTGAGCGAGGCGAACAGCCCGTGCCCGCCGCCGAGGGCCACGATCTGCCGCTGGTGGGTCGGGAGCAGCTGCGCCGCCGGTGGCACGGTCACTCCCGACCGAGGTCCCGGTGGACGGTGAAGGTGTCCACCTGGTCCGTGCCGAGCCGGGCGCTCAGGGCCTCCGCGGTCGCGACGGAGCGGTGCTTGCCTCCGGTGCAGCCGACGGCCACCGTGACGTAGCGGCGTCCCTCACGGACGTAGCCGTCGACCATCGTCGCGAGCAGGTCGGTGGCGCGGTCGAGAAACTCCTGCGCCCCGTCCTGCTTGAGGACGTACTCGGCGACCGCCTCGTCGCGACCGTTGAGCGCCTTCAGCTCGGGCACCCAGAAGGGGTTGGGCAGGAACCGCATGTCGAACACGACGTCGGCGTCGAGCGGCAGACCGTACTTGAACCCGAAGCTCATCACGGCGATGCGCAGCTGGACCTTCCGGTCGCCGGCGAAGAGGGAGGCCAGCTTGGCGGTCAGCTGGTGGACGTTGAGCCCGGAGCTGTCGATGACGACGTCGGCGCTCGAGCGCAGGTCGAGCAGCAGGGACCGTTCGCGCTGGATCCCGTCGAGCAGCCGCCCATCGGCCTGGAGGGGGTGGGGCCGGCGCACGCTCTCGAACCGGCGGACGAGGGCCTCGTCCGTGGCGTCGAGGAACAGGACGCTCGGGCGCTCTCCTCGCGCGGTGGCGGCGTCGATGGCCTCCTGGAGGTGCGCGAACCACCCGCGGGAGCGGACGTCCACGACGACGGCGAGCTGGCGCAGCGCCGCGTCGGGGTGACGCTCGGCCGAGGCGGACCGCAGCGCGACGAGGGACTCGAGCATCTGCGGTGGGAGGTTGTCGACGACGAGCCAACCGAGGTCCTCGAGGACGTTCGCGGTCGTCGACCGTCCCGCGCCGCTCATCCCGGTGACGATGACGAGGGGGGCGTCGGCGATCGCGCTGGTTCCTGCCCAGTGCGTCTGGGGGGTGCCCGAGCCAGTGTTCATTCGAGGATCTCTCCCGTGGTGAGGTTGACGGCCGGCTCAGCCGGAACGGTCTCGGACAAGTGCGCGACGATGGCTGCCGCGAGCGCCGGCCCGATCCCCGGTACGGCCATGATGGCCTCCGGCTCGGCGGCCCGAAGGCGTTTGACCGATCCGAAGTGCTTGAGGAGGGCTCGTTGACGCGCGGCGCCGAGTCCCGGGACCCCGTCGAGCGCCGAGGCGGTCATCGCCTTGGAGCGTCGTTGCCGGTGGAACGTGATGGCGAAGCGGTGGGCCTCGTCGCGGAGGCGTTGGAGCAGGTAGAGCCCCTCGCTGGTCCGCGGCAGGATGACGGGGTAGTCGGTGCGCGGGAGCCAGACCTCCTCGAGCCGTTTGGCGAGACCGACGACGGCCACCTCCTCGATGCCCAGCTCGTCCAGCACGGCCTGGGCCGCGTTGACCTGAGGCAGGCCACCGTCGACGACGACGAGGCTCGGGGGGTAGGCGAAGCGTCGGGGGCGACCGGTGGTCGGGTCGATCGGTCCGGAGACCCCGTCGTCCACGAGCTCGGTCACCGAGTCACCCGAGTCGACCGCTGACCCGCCCCCTGACCCGCCCCCTGAACCGATCCCTGACTCGACGCCGGTCGCGAGGTCGAGGTCGCCGGTCCCCTCGGCCTCCTCGAGGTACCGCCGGAACCGGCGTCCGAGCACCTCGCGCATGGCCGCGGTGTCGTCGACCGTGTCCGGTTGGCTCCCCGGCGCCATCCCCGCGGCCGCGGTGGGCGCCCCACCGCGGACGATGAAGCGTCGGTACTCGCTCTTGCGAGCCAACCCGTCCTCGAACACGACCATGCTGGCCACCACGTTGGTGCCCTGGACGTGGCTCACGTCGTAGCACTCGATGCGCAGTGGCGCCTCCGCCAGCTGGAGGTGGTCCTGGAGCTCCTGGAGCGCCTGGCTGCGCAGCGTCAGGTCGCCGGCCCGCGCGACCTTGTGCCGGGCCAGCGACTGCTCGGCGTTGCGCCGCACCGTCTCCATGAGCTGCCGCTTGTCGCCACGCTGGGGCACCCGCACTGAGACCGTTGAGCCGCGCCGGTCGGACAGCCAGACTGCGACGGCTTCGGGGTCGGTCGGCAGGAGGGGGACCAGGACCTCGCGGGGGACGACGTCCCGCGAGCCGTGGTCGGGGTCGACGTCGCCGTAGACCTGCTGGAGCAGGTGCTCGATGAGGAGCGGCAGGTCCTCGCTCTCCTTCTCGACGACCCAGCCGCGCTGTCCCCGGATCCGGCCGCCCCGGACGTGGAAGACCTGGACTGCCGCCTCGAGGTCGTCGTCGGCCACCGCGAAGACGTCGGCGTCGGTCGCGTCGCCGAGCACCACCGCCTGCTTCTCGAGGGCCTTGCGCATCGCGTTGAGGTCGTCGCGCAGCCGGGCGGCCTCCTCGAACTCGAGGCGGGCGGAGGCGTCCTTCATCCGCGTCTCGAGCCGCTTGAGGAAGCGGGTCGTGTCGCCGGACATGAAGTCACAGAACTCCTCGGCGATGGCGCGGTGCTCGTCCGCGCTCACCCGACCCACGCACGGCGCCGAGCACTTGTCGATGTAGCCCAGCAGGCAGGGCCGGCCGCTGGCCGCAGCGCGTTTGAACACGCCCGCGGAGCAGGTGCGGACCGGGAAGACCCGCAGGAGCAGGTCGAGCGTCTCGCGGATGGCCCAGGCGTGGCCGTAGGGGCCGAAGTAGCGGGTCCCGCGCCGTTTTGCCCCGCGCATCACCTGAGCCCTCGGGAACTCGTCCCCCATCGTCACCGCGAGGAACGGGTAGGACTTGTCGTCGCGGTACTTGACGTTGAACCGCGGGTCGAACTCCTTGATCCAGGAGTACTCCAGGGCGAGCGCCTCCACCTCGGTGCGGACCACGGTCCACTCGACCGAGGCCGCCGTGGTGACCATGGTGGCCGTCCGGGGGTGGAGCGCGGTGATGTCCTGGAAGTAGGAGGACAGCCGGGGCCGCAGCGACTTCGCCTTGCCGACGTAGATGACGCGCCCATGGGCGTCCCGGAACCGGTAGACCCCCGGGTCGACCGGGATCTCCCCCGGCTTGGGGCGATAGGTCGTCGGGTCGGCCACGGCACCACCCTATGTCGGCCCACAGACGCTGCCGTATGCCGCTGGGCTCGCCCCGCTCGCGGCTGCCGACCGTGCCCTGCCGCCGCGGGTCAGGTGATGTCAGGTGACGGTGAAGGTGTCCCCGGACCGCGTGACGGACCTCGCCGCGAGTGGCCGCTTGGCCTGGCTGTCCGCGCTCGGGGCTCCGGACGCGATGTCGAAGGTGCTCCCGTGGCACGGGCAGATGATCCGGCCGTCGCGGATGCTCGTCACGGCGCAGCCCTGGTGCGGGCAGGTCGTCGAGAACGCCTTGAGCACACCGGCCGTGGGCTGGGTGACGACGACCTTCTGCTGGGCGAAGATCTTGCCTCCCCCGACGGGGATCTCGGAGAGCGGGGTGCCTCCCGCCCCGTCCGGTGACCGTCCGGCCGAGGTGGTGACCGGGTCGTCCGCGGACGTGGAGGGTCGGCTCGGGTCGGTGGAGCCACCTGCGGTCCCAGCTGCGGTCCCAGCTGCGGTCCCGGCTGCGCGGCCAGGCGAAGGGACAGGTGGGCTGCTGCAGGCGGCCAGGGTGCCGGCCGCGGCGGCGCCGAGCAGGACGCTCCGTCGGGCGGTCACCGGGCCGGGCGCAGGCCCGGTCGCCTGGCTCGTCGCCGGACCGGTCGCCTGACTGGTCGGTGGGCTCGCGGGCGGGGTGAGAGGGTCGTTCACGTCGTTCCCTTCGTCGCGCGTTTGGCCCGGGGCGCCCGCTTGCCGGCCGCCGAGGTGGGAAGGGTGACGGCGGAGGTGCTCTTGGCGGCCGCGGCGGTGGTGCGGACTCTCGAGCCGCTGGCTCCGGCCGAGCGCGTGGTGCGCTTCGCGCCCGTCGCACCGGTGGCTGCGCTCCGGGTCCTGCCGGTGGACCGCGACGGCGTCCGGGCGGTCCGCTCGAGGATCGGCCGGAGGAAGCGACCGGTGTGGCTCGCCTCGACCTGCGCCACCTCCTCGGGAGTCCCTTCGGCGATGACCTGGCCGCCGCCGGACCCGCCCTCCGGGCCGAGGTCGATGATCCAGTCGGCGTTCTTGATGACGTCGAGGTTGTGCTCGATGACGAGGACGGTGTTGCCCTTGTCGACCAGCCCCTGGAGCACGTCCAGGAGCTTGCGGATGTCCTCGAAGTGCAGGCCCGTCGTCGGCTCGTCGAGGACGTACACGGTCCGTCCGGACGACCGTTTCTGCAGCTCGCTCGCCAGCTTGACGCGCTGCGCCTCACCACCGGACAGGGTCGGCGCCGGCTGGCCGAGGCGGACGTAGCCGAGACCGACGTCGTTGAGCGTCCGGAGGTGCCGGGCGATCGCGGGGACCGCCTCGAAGAACTCCGCCGCCTCCTCGATGGGCATGTTGAGGACGTCGGCGATCGTCTTGCCCTTGAAGTGCACCTCGAGCGTCTCGCGGTTGTACCGGGCGCCGTGACAGACCTCGCACGGGACGTAGACGTCGGGCAGGAAGTTCATCTCGATCTTGATCGTGCCGTCGCCGGCGCAGTTCTCGCAGCGCCCGCCCTTGACGTTGAAGGAGAACCGGCCGGGCTGGTAGCCGCGCACCTTGGCCTCGGTCGTCTCGGCGAACAGCTTGCGCATGTTGTCGAAGACGCCGGTGTAGGTGGCCGGGTTCGACCGCGGCGTGCGCCCGATCGGGCTCTGGTCGACGTGGACGACCTTGTCGAGGTGGTCGAGGCCGCTGACCGACTTGTGCCGCCCGGGCACCCGCTTGGCGTTGTTGAGCCGGTTGGCCAGCACGTTGTAGAGGATGTCGTTGACCAGCGTCGACTTCCCCGACCCGGACACACCGGTGATGGCGACGAGGTTGCCGAGCGGGAAGTCGACGGTCACGTCGCGCAGGTTGTTCTCCCGCGCTCCGGTGACCGTGACCTTCCGCCCGTCGTGGCCACGGCGCACCGCCGGAACGGGGATCTCGCGGCGGCCCGAGAGGTACATGCCGGTCAGCGAGTCCGGGTGCTCGAGCAGACCCTTGACCGGGCCCGAGTGGACGACGTGGCCGCCGTGCTCCCCGGCGCCGGGGCCGATGTCGACGACCCAGTCCGCCGTGGCGATGGTGTCCTCGTCGTGCTCGACGACGATGAGCGTGTTGCCCAGGTCGCGCAGCCGGGTGAGCGTCTCGATGAGGCGGTGGTTGTCCCGCTGGTGCAGCCCGATGGACGGCTCGTCGAGGACGTAGAGCACCCCGACGAGGCCGGACCCGATCTGCGTGGCGAGCCGGATCCGCTGGGCCTCGCCACCCGACAGCGTCCCTGCCGCCCGGTCGAGGGAGAGGTAGTCGAGGCCGACGTCGACGAGGAAGCCGAGCCGGGCGTCGATCTCCTTGATGACCCGCTCGGCGATCTGCCGCTCCCGAGGCGTGAAGTCGACGGTGTCGAGGAAGCCGGCTGCGTCGCCGATCGCCAGGGCGCACACCTCGGAGATGTTCTTGCCGTCGATGAGGACCGCGAGGGACTCCGGCTTGAGCCGCGCCCCCTTGCAGACCGGGCAGGGCACCTCGCGCATGTAGCCCTCGTAGCGGTCGCGGCTCCACTCGGAGTCAGTCTCGGCGTGCCGCCGCTTGATGAAGGGCACGACGCCCTCGAACCCCGTGGTGTAGGACCGGTCCCGGCCGTAGCGGTTGCGGTAGCGCACGTGGACCTTGTAGTTCTCGCCGTGGAGCAGGGCCTCCCGGGCCCGGTCCGGCAGCGCCTTCCACGGGACGTCCATGGAGAACTTGAGGTCCTCGGCCAGCGCCGTCATGACCCGCTGGAAGTACTCCGCCGAGCCGCTCCCCTGGGCCCAGGGCTGGATGGCCCCCTCGGCGAGGCTGAGGTCGTCGTTGGGCACGAGCAGCTCGGGGTCGACCTCGAGCTCGGTGCCGATGCCGGTGCACTCGGGACACGCCCCGAACGGCGAGTTGAAGGAGAAGGACCGAGGCTGGACCTCGTCCATCCCGAGCGGGTGGTTGTTGGGGCAGGCCATCTTCTCGGAGAACCGACGCTGCCGCTCGGGATCCTTGGCGTCGCGGTCCACGAAGTCGACGACGAGGATCCCGCCGGCCAGGCCGAGGGCGGTCTCGACGGAGTCGGTGAGGCGGCGCTTGGCGCCCGTGTCGTCACCCTTGGCGACGAGCCGGTCGACGACGACCTCGATGGTGTGCTTGCGCTGCTTCTCGAGCTTCGGCGGCTCGGCGAGGGAGATGACCTCGCCGTCCACCCGGGCCCGGGAGAACCCCTTGGTCTGGAGCTCGGCGAAGAGGTCGACGAACTCGCCCTTGCGGCCCTGGACCACCGGAGCGAGCACCTGGAACCGCGTGCGGTCCTCGAGGGTGAGCAGCTGGTCGACGATCTGCTGGGGCGTCTGCCGGGTCACCGGCTCGCCACACACCGGGCAGTGCGGGCGGCCCGCCCGGGCGAAGAGCAGCCGGAGGTAGTCGTACACCTCGGTGATCGTCCCGACCGTCGACCGTGGGTTGCGATTGGTCGACTTCTGGTCGATCGACACCGCCGGGGACAACCCCTCGATGAAGTCGACGTCGGGCTTGTCCATCTGCCCGAGGAACTGCCGGGCGTAGGAGGACAGGGACTCGACGTAGCGGCGCTGGCCCTCGGCGAAGATCGTGTCGAAGGCGAGCGATGACTTGCCGGAGCCGGAGAGCCCGGTGAAGACGATGAGGCTGTCGCGGGGCAGGTCGACCGACACGTCCTTGAGGTTGTGCTCACGCGCGCCGCGCACGACGAGCGAGTGAGAGGTGGGGTGCCGATCCGAGGGCGTAGCAGTCACGCGCCCCATGCTAGGTCGCCGGACTGACAGTCCCGGAATCCACGATCGGCCGGACCCGGGACCGAGCCCAGCGGCATACGGTGTCCTCATGAGTGGGAGCCGGCCCCCCGGGAACGTCACGCCGATCGAGGACTACGCCGTCGTCGGCGACACCCGGACGGCGGCGCTCGTCAGCCGCGGAGGCTCCGTCGACTGGCTCTGCCTCCCCCGGTTCGACTCCCATGCCTGCTTCGCGGCGCTCCTCGGCACCCGGGAGAACGGTCGGTGGCTGCTCGGGCCCGTCGACCCCGACGTCCGGACGACCCGCCGGTACCTCGACGACTCGTTCGTCCTCGAGACCACCCACGAGACCGCGACAGGAGTGGTCCGGGTCATCGACCTGATGCCCCTCGGCGACGGGCGGGCCGACCTCCTGCGCCGCATCGAGGGTGTGCGCGGCACCGTCCGGATCCGCCACGAGTGGATCGTCCGGTTCGGCTACGGCCTGATGCGGCCCTGGGTCAGCCGGCACACCGAGGAACGGGAGGCGGGCATCGACGAGGTCATCACCGCGGTGGCCGGCCCCGACATGCTCGTCCTGCGCGGCGCCCGGCTCCCCCGAGCGGAGGACGGACGTCACGTCGACGAGTTCGACGTCGCGGCCGGAGAGACCTACACCTTCGCCACGACGTGGTTCCGCAGCCACGAGACCGTTCCGGCGCCCCTCAAGGTGAAGGACCGCATCGTCGGAACGATCGACCGCACGCACCGCTGGGCGGCGCGCAGCGACTACGACGGGCCCCATGCGGCCGCCGTGACCCGGTCCCTCCTCGTCCTGCGGCTCCTGAGCCACGACGTCACCGGCGGCATCGTCGCCGCCCCGACGACGTCCCTACCCGAGGACTTCGGGGGCGAGCGCAACTGGGACTACCGGTTCTGCTGGCTCCGCGACGCCGCGCTGACCCTCGAGGCCCTCCTCGGCTGCGGCTACCTCGAGGAGACCGACCTGTGGCGCCAGTGGCTGCTCCGCGCCGTCGCCGGCGACCCCGAGGACATCCAGATCATGTACTGCGTCGACGGCGCTCGTGACCTCCCCGAGCGCGAGCTGCCCCACCTGCCCGGGTATGCCGACTCGCGCCCCGTGCGGATCGGCAACGGCGCCGTCGGCCAACGTCAGACCGACGTGCTCGGCGAGGTGATGATCGCGCTCGAGCACGCCCGCCAGCGGGGCCTCACCGAGACCGACGACTCCTGGAAGCTCCAGCGCGCCCTCGTCGAGAACCTCGCCGAGCACTGGCAAGAGGCCGACAACGGGCTCTGGGAGATCCGCGGCCCCGTGCGGCAGTTCACCCACTCCCGCGTCATGGTCTGGGCCGCCTTCGACCGGGCCATCCAGGCGGTCGAGGAGCACGGCCTCGAGGGACCCGTGGACACATGGCGCCACCTGCGTGACCAGGTGCGCGCGGAGGTCCTGGACAAGGGGTGGAACGAGGAGCGTCAGACCTTCGTGCAGCACTACGACACGACCGAGGTCGACGCCTCGCTGCTCACCCTGTCGGCCGTGGGCTTCCTCGCGGGCGACGACCCCCGCATGCTGGGGACCATCCGCGCCGTCGAGCAGGACCTGATGCCGCACGGGCTGGTCCTGCGCTACCGCACCGAGTCCGGGGTCGACGGCCTGGAGGGCGGCGAGCACCCGTTCCTCGCCTGCTCGTTCTGGCTCGTCATCGCGTACGCGAAGGCGGGCCTGCTGGCCGAGGCGACCGCGCTGATGGACCGTCTCGTCGGGCTCGTCAACGACGTGGGGCTGCTGTCCGAGGAGTACGACCCCGTGGAGCGGCGCATGGTGGGCAACTTTCCCCAGGCCTTCTCCCACCTGACCTTGGTCGGCGCGGCCCTCGCGCTGGCCGAAGCCACCGGAAAGGCACGACATGCACCTCATTGACCTGTCGACACGCCACCTGCCCAACGAGACCGAGCGGCTCGTCGCGACGGCCGAGTCGTTCTCCGACGACGACGTGCGCGCCGCCTCCCTCTGCGCGGGCTGGACGCGGGGCCACGTCCTCAGCCACCTGGCCCGCAACGCCGAGGCACTCCAGCGGGTCTGCTCGGCGGTGCTCACCGGTGAACCGGAGACGATGTACGACTCGAACGAGGCGAGGGACGCCGAGATCGACGCCGGCGCGGGCCGGGATGCCGCCACGCTGGCCGCGGACGTCCGGGCCACGGCGGCGCTGCTGGCTCCCCAGATCGCCCGGGTCGGCGTGCAGCACGTGGGCACCACGGTGGAACGTGTGCCCGGGGGGCAGCTCATCGCGGCCGAGCGCGTCGCCTTCATGCGGCTGCGCGAGGTGGTCTGGCACCACGTCGACCTCGACGCCGGCTATACCTTCGCGTCGACGCCCGACGAGCTCCTCCACCTCTTCCTCGAGGACATGGTGGCCCGGCTCGGCTCGAGCGACGGCACTCCGGGCCTGCTCCTGCGCACGGACGAGGGCGACGAGTGGACCGTCGGGGACGGGGCTACCACGGTCACCGGGCCACGCCACGGTGTGCTCCACTGGCTCGCCCGCGGCCGCACGGACGGCCTCCCCGGCCACCCCGAGGACCTCCCCCGCCTTCCCTTCGGAGGCTGACCGTGACCGACTCAGCGGGGATCGAGCCGACCGACTGCGCCGCGGACGACTACACCGGGCGGGTCGTGCCCGACGGTCCCGTGGCCGTCCGTGAGCTGCGCGACCTGACGATCCGCAAGCTCGCCGTGTCCGAGATGAGCAACAACGTCTACCTCCTGACAGACCGGGCCACGGGCCGCCAGCTGCTCATCGACGCCGCTGACGACGCCCCCCGGATCCTCGAGGTCGCCGGCACCGGCGGGCTCGAGACCGTGGTGACGACACACCAGCACTGGGACCACGTGCGCGCGCTCGAGGCGGTCGTCGCGGCGACAGGTGCCCGCACGGTGGCCGGCGCCGCCGACGCAGACGACCTCCCGGTCCCGGTGGACGTGCGAGTCGGACAGGGCGACGTCGTGCGCGTCGGCGACAGCTCCCTCGACGTCATCCACCTGCGTGGTCACACGCCGGGCTCGATCGCGCTCGCCTACGACGACCCTGCCGGGTCGACCCACCTGTTCACCGGGGACTCGCTCTTCCCCGGTGGCGTGGGCAACACCCGCAATCCCGGCCAGAGCTTCGCCTCCCTCATCGCCGACGTGACGACCCGGGTGTTCGACCGCTACGACGACGACACGTGGTTCTACCCCGGCCATGGCGACGACTCGACCCTCGGCGCGGAGCGGCCACACCTCGACGAGTGGCGCGCCCGCGGCTGGTGACCGGAGGCTGGTGACCGGAGGCTGGTGACCGGAGGCGCAGGCCCGATCTGCGTCGATCCGGTTGCGTCGGTCCGGGCCGGGGTCGGTCTGCGAACGTCTAGGCCGTCTCAGCCTCCGGCTCGGCCGCGTCACCGGCTGAACCCAACTCCGCGATGAGCGACTCGAGCTCCGCCCGCACGACCTCGACGTCGTAAGGGACGTTGCTCACGACGAAGTGGCGTCGCGGGCTGTTGGCCACGCAGAGCCCCACCCCGAGCCGGGACCGTGCGTGTTTCTCGTTCCAGATGCGTTCCAGCTGGGCCCCGTCCCAGTCGCGCGGAGCGTGGAGCCAACCCTGCATGACGACCAGGGCGTCCTCCGGGTCGGGGCGGTGCTTGGGAGCTTCGAGTTCTTCCACCGTGATCTCGCCCATGCCACGACGGTACGTCGAGCGGACGGCTCGTGTCAGCCTTTCCTTGAGGACGGCTCGTCCCGAGCCTGCCTCTCACCCGCGGCGCGCAGCCCCGGACGCAGGCGGGACCCCGTGGCAGGATGACGACCGTGCCGCGCCACCGCCTGACACTGGATCGCTCCTCGGCCCCTCTGCTCGTGTTCGCCGGTGTCGTCTCCGTCCAGTTCGGTGGCGCTCTGGCCGCGACCCTGGTCCCCCGGATCGGGGCGGTGGGGTCGGTGCTGATGCGCCTCGCCTTCGCCATGGTCATCCTCTGTGCGGTGGCCCGGCCCCGACTGCGCGGCCGCTCCGGTCGGGCGTGGGGCACCGTCGTCCTCTTCGGAGTGGCGCTGGCCGCGATGAACACCGCGTTCTACTCCTCGCTCGCCTACCTGCCGATCGGCGTCGCCGTGACCGTGGAGTTCCTGGGGCCGTTGGCCCTCGCGGCGGTCCTCAGCCGACGGCTGCGCGACCTCACCTCGGTGCTGGCTGCGGGGCTCGGGGTCGCACTCGTCTCCGGGGCGACCGACGCCACGTGGGGTCGGTTCGAGCCGATCGGCCTGCTCTGGGCGGGAGCGGCCGGCGTCCTGTGGGCCGCCTACATCGTCCTCAGTCAGCGCACCGGGAGGCTGTTCGACGGCGTCGACGGACTCGCCGTCGCGCTCGTCGTCGCCAGCCTCGTCGTCACGCCGTTCGGCCTCACGTCCGTCGACTCGTGGACGCCCGAGATCCTCGCCCTCGGGCTGGGGATCGCGGTGCTCAGCTCGGTCCTGCCCTACTCGTTCGAGCTGATGGCGTTGCGCCACCTGAGCCAGAGCGTCTTCGGCATCCTGCTCAGTCTCGAACCAGCGGTGGCGGCCCTGGCCGGGCTCATCGTCCTCGGACAGGTCCTCGACGGGAGGCAGGTGCTCGGGCTCCTGCTCGTCGTCGTCGCGAGCGCGATCGTCCTCAGTGCGAAGCGGGAGCAGGACCCGCCGGATGCCGTGACCGGGTCGGGGTGACCCGCTGACCTGGGCAGCGTTCAGGCGTCGCGGCTGCCGGTCCCCGTCCGGTTGCCCGCGTCGACGGACGCGGCCCGCGCGTCGGCACGAGCGTCACGGCGCGTCTTCAGGAGGCTGGCAACCGTGGTGACGCCGAGGATGACCACGATGGCGCCGAGAGAGACGCTGATCGGGATGTCCGGCACGCCGTGCAGGGGTTCGCCACCGTTGAGGAACGGCAGGTTGTTCTCGTGCAGGGCGTGCAGGATCAGCTTGACGCCGATGAAGCCGAGGAGGACGGCCAAGCCGATGCTCAGGTAGACGAGGCGCTTGAGCAGGCCGCCGATCAGGAAGTACAGCTGGCGCAGGCCCATCAGGGCGAAGATGTTGGCCGTCAGGACGAGGAACGGCTCCTTCGTCAGCCCGTAGATCGCAGGGATCGAGTCGAGGGCGAAGAGCAGGTCGGTCGTGCCGAGCGCGAGGATGACGATCATCATCGGGGTGATCAGGCGCTTGCCGCCCTGGACGATGGTCAGGTGGGCGCCGTGCCACTCCTTGGTCGCCCGGAAGGTCTTCTCGACCCAGATCAGGAACCTGTTCTCGTGGTACTCGTCGTCGTCCGACTCGCCGCCCTTGGCGAGCTTGATCGCCGTGTAGATGAGGAAGGCGCCGAAGATGTAGAAGACCCAGGCGTACGCGTTGATGACGACGGCGCCGAGGGCGATGAAGACGCCGCGCAGCACGATCGCGATGATGATGCCGATCATGAGGGCGGACTGCTGCAGGCGCTGCGGCACCCGGAAGCTCTGCATGATCAGCAGGAAGACGAACAGGTTGTCCACCGACAGGGAGTACTCGGTCAGCCAGCCGGCGTAGAACTCGCCGGCGTACTGCCCGCCCCACTGCCACCAGACGAAGACGCCGAAGAGGACCGCAGCCGTGACGTAGAACGCCAGGTGCCGGCCCGCCTCCCCCATCGAGGGGACGTGGGGTCTGCGGGCGATGACGAACACATCGATGAGCAGCGCGATCGTCATCAAGCCGATCGTGAGGTACCAGCCCCACAGGGGAACGTGCATGGGAACGCCTTCCGGTTACAGTGTCGACCAGGACATCGTGAGCAACCGGAGGTCTCTCCCGCCCAACAGGCCGGCCGATGGGCCCGGGTCCGACGAGGTCGGAGCCGTGATGACGAACCCATCGCTTCGGGGATACTCCCCTCCGTGAACGCCTGAGTGTTTCATCTGGCGCCGCTCCCGCCCAAATCCCGTTCAGTGGGCGGGACCACCCCCGGCCTCAGCGGGTGGCCTGGGTCATCTGGCGCAGCTCCCGCTTCAGGTCGCTGACCTCGTCCCGGAGCCGGGCTGCCAGCTCGAAGTGGAGCTCGGCGGCCGCCTGGTGCATCTGCTCGGTCATCTCCTGGATGAGCCCGGCGAGGTCGGCCGCGGCCAGGTCGGCCGGTCGCTCCCCGCGCCGACCGCTCGACACTCCCACGTCGGCCGCGACGGCGCCTCGTGCGGCGCCGCTCTTGCCGCGGGACTGCATCCGGCCGGAACCAATCAGCTCCTGGGTATCGGCGTCCTCACGCTGGAGCAGGTCGGTGATGTCGGCGATCTTCTTGCGCAGGGGCTGGGGGTCGATCCCCTTCTCGCGGTTGTAGGCCAGCTGCTTGTCCCGGCGCCGGTTGGTCTCGTCGAGCGCCTCCTGCATCGAGGGGGTGATCTTGTCGGCGTACATGTGGACCTGGCCGGAGACGTTGCGGGCCGCGCGGCCGATCGTCTGGATCAGCGACCGGGCGGAGCGCAGGAAGCCCTCCTTGTCGGCGTCGAGGATCGACACGAGGGACACCTCGGGCAGGTCGAGGCCCTCGCGCAGCAGGTTGATACCGACGAGGACGTCGAAGACGCCCTGGCGCAGCTCGCGCAGCAGCTCGACCCGGCGCAACGTGTCGATGTCGCTGTGCAGGTAGCGGACCCGGATCCCCTTGTCGAGCAGGTAGTCGGTGAGGTCCTCGGCCATCTTCTTCGTCAGGGTCGTGACGAGCACGCGCTCGTTGCGGTCGACGCGGATCCGGATCTCGTCCATCAGGTCGTCGATCTGGCCCTTCGTCGGCTTGAGCACCACCTCGGGGTCGATGAGACCGGTCGGGCGGATGATCTGCTCGACGGGGGGTCCGCTCTTGCCCGACTTGGCCAGCTCGTACTCCCCCGGCGTGGCGGACAGGTACACGGTCTGTCCGATCCGCTCGAGGAACTCCTCCCACCTGAGCGGCCGGTTGTCCATCGCACTCGGGAGGCGGAAGCCATGCTCGACGAGCATCCGTTTGCGGGACATGTCGCCCTCGTACATGGCCCCGATCTGCGGGACGGTCTGGTGCGACTCGTCGATGACGAGGAGGAAGTCGTCCGGGAAGTAGTCGATCAGGCAGTTCGGCGCCGAGCCGGGCCCGCGCCCGTCGATGTGGCGCGAGTAGTTCTCGATGCCGGAGCAGAACCCGACCTGGCGCATCATCTCGATGTCGTAGGTGGTGCGCATCCGCAACCGCTGGGCCTCGAGGAGCTTGCCCTGCTTCTCGAAGCTGGCCAGCTGGTCCTCGAGCTCGAGCTCGATCCCGCGGATGGCCCGCTCCATCCGTTCCGGGCCCGCGACGTAGTGGGAGGCGGGGAAGACATACATCTCCTCCTCCTCGTGGACCACCTCACCGGTGACCGGGTGGAGCGTGTAGATCCGCTCGATCTCGTCGCCGAAGAACTCGATGCGGATCGCGAGCTCCTCGTAGACGGGGATGATCTCGACGGTGTCGCCACGCACCCGGAAGGTCCCCCGAGTGAAGGCGAGGTCGTTGCGGGTGTACTGCATCTCGACGAAGCGACGCAGCAGCGAGTCCCGGTCGACCTCCTCGCCGACCTTGATCCGCGCCATCCGGTCGACGTACTCCTGGGGTGTGCCGAGCCCGTAGATGCACGAGACGGACGCGACGACGATGACGTCGCGCCGGGTCAGCAGGGAGTTGGTCGCGGAGTGCCGCAGCCGCTCGACCTCGTCGTTGACCGAGCTGTCCTTCTCGATGTAGGTATCGGTCTGCGGGATGTAGGCCTCAGGCTGGTAGTAGTCGTAGTACGAGACGAAGTACTCGACGGCGTTGTTGGGCAGCAGCTCGCGGAACTCGTTGGCGAGCTGCGCGGCGAGCGTCTTGTTGGGCGCCATCACCAAGGTGGGGCGCTGCACCTGCTCGATCAGCCAGGCGGTCGTGGCGGACTTGCCGGTGCCGGTCGCACCGAGGAGGACGACGTCCTGCTCGCCCCCCCTGATCCGTCGGGTGAGCTCCTCGATGGCCCGGGGCTGGTCCCCGCTCGGCTGGTACTCCGAGATCACCTGGAACGGGGCCACGGTGCGCTGGAGATCGGTCGTGGGACGCATGTCTACACGGTACGGGTCGGGTCCGACAACGCCGACTCCGTATGCCGCTGGGCTGACTCTCGCACGCTGCTCACGGGACCCGGTGGGTCCACTCCTCCGTTGCGAACTTGGACTCCACGAGCTCCTTCGCAGCGGCCAGCTCGGAGTCCGCGTAGGCCGCGGGGGTCGTGCGGTGCGCCCGGGCGAACGACGCCATGAAGCTGTCGATGATGGCCTCGCGCGACATCCCGGTCTGCGACCGCATCGGGTCGACCCGCTTGTTCGAGGAGCGCGTGCCCTTGTCGGACAGCTTCTCCCGGCCGATCCGCAGCACCTCGAGCATCTTGTCCGCGTCGATGTCGTAGGCCATCGTCACGTGGTGGAGGACGGCGCCGGCCACGAACCGCTTCTGGGCGGCCCCGCCGATCTTGCCCTGGTCGCTGGCGATGTCGTTGAGCGGCACGAAGTGCGCCCGGACCCCGACGTCCGCGAGCGCACCGATGACCCACTCGTCGAGGAACGAGTAGGAACGCTCGAAGCTCAGACCTTCGACGAGCGAGCTCGGCACGACGAGCGAGTAGGTGATGGTGTTGCCGGGCTCCATGAACATGGCGCCTCCGCCGGAGATGCGGCGGACGACCTCGATGCCGTGCCGGGCCGCACCGTCGGGGTCGACCTCGTTGCGCACGCTCTGGAAGGAGCCGATGACGACGAGGGGACGGTCCCAGTCCCAGAATCGCAGCGTCGGGGGGCGCTCCCCCGTGGCGACCTCCCGGGCGATGACCTCGTCGAGGGCGACGTGCATGGCCGGGTCCAGCGTGAGGGGCGGGATGACGTCGAACACGTGGTCGTGCCACCCGGTGGCCTTGCCGAGGGCGCGACGGACGGCGATGCCGATGGCCTCGGGGGTGAAGCCGATGAGCGAGACCGCCCCGTCGAGTGCTCCGTCGACCGCAGCCGCGAGGTGCTCCACCCCGGCGTCGGCCGACAGCCCGCTGAGGGCGGCGTTGATGTCCTCCAGCGCCTCGTCCGGCTCGAGGAAGAAGTCCCCCGAGATGCTGACATCGGACAACCGTCCGTCGGACACGTTGAGGTCGACCGCGACGAGCTTGCCGCCGGGGACCTTGTACTCACCTCTCACGACACCCTCAACAACGCCGTATGCCGCTGACTTCCCGAGCGCTCGCGGGTGACCTCAGCGCGGGGTCCAGCTCGTTGCCGTCGCCCAGGCCTCCGCCCGGGGCAGTGCCGCGGCGAACCACGGCTCCTTCGCTGCTGCGTAGGCGGAGGTGCGGTCGTCCATGGCGAGCAACCGGCTCTTCTCGGCGGCATAGGAGTCGCGCCCCTCGACCTCGTGCGTGAGCCAGTCCCTGAAGAGCAGGGCGAGCCGCCAGCCCGGTGACCCGGTCCGGCGCACATGGACGTGCGCGATGCTCAGGGGATCGGTCGAGCCGTACACCCGCTTCGGCCACGCGTCGGGGCCGAGGTCGGGTGGCTGTGGCGAGTCCCTCGTCAGGTGCGCGAAGCGGACCAGTCCGGCCTCCCGCATGGCGGTGGTGAAGGCCGGTGAGTCGGCGACCGCAAGGTCGCGCACCCCGACCTGGAGGTCGAGCACGTCCTTGGCGGGCAGGTGCGGGACGGCGGTGGAGCCGATGTGCTCCACCTCGGTGACCGCGCTGACGTCCCGGAGCGCGTGAGCGACCCGGGCGACCAAGCGAGCGCCCCGCTCGCCCCAGTCGCTGCGGGGCGCCACGACCGCCCCACGGTCGGGCCTGCGTGAGGGTCGTGAGTGCACGAGGTTGTCGTTCCAGGGGGCGAGCCGGTCCCGCCACAGAGTGTCGACGGCGTCCGCGAGCTCCGACGTCGTCCCGTCATTCGTCAGGACGATGTCGCACGCGGCGCGGCGCTCCGCGTCCGACGCCTGGGCGGCGATCCGGTTGCGCGCGTCCTGCTCGTCCAGCCCGCGCTGCTCCACGAGGCGGCGGACCCGGGTCTCGAGCGCCGTCTCGACGACGAGGGCCACGTGCTCGTGGACCCAGAGCCCCCGCTCGACGAGGAGTGGCATGTCGAACACCGAGACCGAACCGGGAGGCACCTCGGAACGGCGCCGGGCGACGCGGCGGCCGATCGCCGGGCCGGTGATCGCGTCCAGGGCGGCCAGCGCATCGGGATCGGTGAAGACGATGGCCGCCAGGCCAGCTCGGTCGAGCGCGCCATCGGGACGGATCACGCTGTCCCCGAAGCGCGTCCGCACCTCCTCGAGCACCGGCTCGCCGGGTTCCATGATCTCGCGCGCGACCTGGTCGGCGTCGATGACGACGGCGCCCCGCTCGGCGAGGCGACGGGCCACGGTGGACTTGCCCGAGCCGATGCCTCCGGTCACTCCGACGCGCAGCATGGCCGACACGCTACGGCATCGTTCCCGCCCCCGGGCGGAGCCAGGTCGGAGCCAGGTCGGAGCCAGGGTGGCACCGGAGTCGACGGTCAGCCCACGACGGACAGCGCGAGCTCCGGGTCGTCGGTGATGAGACCGTCCACCCCGGCGGCGACGACGCGCCGGAGGTCGTCGGGCTCGTTGACCGTCCACGGCAGGACGCCGAGCCCGAGGTCATGGGCCCGGCCGACCAGGTCGGCGTCGACAGCACTGTGATGGGGCGACACGACGTGGGCGCCCACAGCCGCGACCGCTCCGGCCAGGTCGTCGCCGTGCTCGCGCCAGTCGAGGCTGCCGAGCCAGGGCGACCCTTCGGTGTAGGTGACCCCGGAGACGGCCAGCGCCGAGCGCTGCAGCTCGGGCGCCTGATCACGGGCGAGCTCCAGGACCGCCCAGTCGAACGAGTGGATCAACGACCGTCGAGCGGTACCGGCCGCAGCGACCGCCTCCAGGACGCCGTCGAGCAGCCGGGCCCTGGTCTCCCTGACCCCCGGCTCTGTCGGGTCCACCTTCAGCTCGATCGTCCACCAGGCGTCGTGAGCCCGCTCGCGACCGACCTCGAGCACCTCGGGCAGCGTCGGGATCCGGGCGTCCGGGACATCCCGCTGGCGAGGGAACGCGGACAGGCGCCGCGAGCCGACGTCGATCGTCCGCAGCTGCTCCAGAGTCAGCTCGTCGACCCGCGCCCCGACGAGGTCCTCGGCGGTGGGCCGGCACTTCTCCGCCTCGATGCGGGGATCGTGCCAGACGACCACCTGCCCGTCCACCGTCAGTCGGACGTCGAGCTCCACGCCTGTCGCGCCTGCGTCGAACGCGGCGAGGAAGCTGGGGATCGTGTTCTCGACCACGAGGGCCCGCGCCCCTCGGTGTCCCTGGATGTCCAGCTGACGACCCGGCCACCGTCGGGGACCCCCTGGACGCGTGGGCCCACGATCGGCGGGCAGCGGCGGGGGCATCGCCGGGGTGGCGGCCCGGAGAGCTAAGTCCGGCGAAGCCAGGAGCTGCTGCACGCAACCACGCTGATCGGCGCAGGTGACCCTTCCGCGCCGCAATGGTGTCCTGGACGCGAACTCACGATGAACAACGGATGAACCGCATGGCCGGGTCGGCAGGGCTACGCTCGCCCCAGATCGAGCGCTGGTGAAGCGGCGGTGAAGCTTGCGGAGAGCGGCGGGGAGCGTGGGCACGACAGCGCCCCGGCCCTCCCACCGCAGTGAGAGGACCGGGGCGCTCAGTGGGCGTTACCGCTCGAGCGAGCCCAGCGGCATACGTCCGGGTGTGTCAGTTGCCCGTCAGCTTCTCGCGAAGCGCAGCGAGCGCCTCGTCCGAGGCCAGGGTCCCCTCGGCGGGGGCCGACGTCGACTGGCTCTCCGACGAGCCACCGCTCGCGGACGAGTACGACGTCGCCATCCCGACGTTGGACGCAGCCTCCGCGTCCGCCTTGCTCGCGGCGTCGACCTGGGCCTTGTGGGCCTCCCAGCGAGCGTGGGCCTCGGCGTACTGCCGCTCCCACTTCTCCCGCTGCGTCTCGTAACCCTCGAGCCACTCGTTGGTCTCCGGGTCGAAGCCCTCCGGGTACTTGTAGTTGCCCTGCTCGTCGTACTCGGCAGCCATGCCGTAGAGCGTCGGGTCGAACTCCGACACGGGGACGCTCTCGTCGTTGGCCTGCTTGAGCGAGAGGGAGATCCGGCGGCGCTCGAGGTCGATGTCGATGACCTTGACGAAGATCTCGTCCGAGACGTTGACGACCTGCTCAGGAAGCTCGACGTGGCGCTCGGCCAGCTCGGAGATGTGCACGAGGCCCTCGATGCCGTCCTCGACGCGCACGAACGCGCCGAAGGGAACGAGCTTGGTGACCTTGCCGGGCACGACCTGACCGATGGCGTGGGTCCGCGCGAAGTGCTGCCACGGGTCCTCCTGGGTCGCCTTCAGCGACAGGGAGACACGCTCGCGGTCCATGTCCACGTCGAGGACCTCGACGGTGACGTCGGTGCCGACCTCGACGACCTCGGACGGGTGGTCGATGTGCTTCCAGGACAGCTCGGACACGTGGACGAGACCGTCCACGCCGCCCAGGTCGACGAACGCACCGAAGTTGACGATGCTGCTGACGACGCCTTGACGGACCTGGCCCTTCTGGAGCTCCTTGAGGAACGTGGTGCGAACCTCGGACTGCGTCTGCTCGAGCCACGCACGGCGCGACAGGACCACGTTGTTGCGGTTCTTGTCGAGCTCGATGATCTTGGCCTCGATCTCCTTGCCGACGTACGGCTGGAGGTCGCGGACCCGGCGCATCTCGACGAGGGACGCCGGCAGGAAGCCACGGAGGCCGATGTCGAGGATGAGCCCACCCTTGACGACCTCGATGACGGTGCCGGTGACGACGCCGTCCTCTTCCTTGATCTTCTCGATCGTGCCCCACGCGCGCTCGTACTGGGCGCGCTTCTTGGACAGGATCAGGCGACCTTCCTTGTCCTCCTTCTGGAGGACGAGGGCCTCGACCTCGTCACCGACCTTGACGATCTCGCCAGGGTCGACGTCGTGCTTGATGGACAGCTCGCGCGAGGGGATGACGCCCTCGGTCTTGTAGCCGATGTCGAGCAGGACCTCGTCCCGGTCGACCTTGACGATGCGACCTTCGACGATGTCGCCGTCATTGAAGTCCTTGATGGTCGCGTCGATCGCGGCAAGGATGTCTTCCTGAGAGCCGATGTCGTTGATGGCGACCTCAGGCGCGGTCTTCTCGACCGTGTTGGCAGTCATGTAGTAGGAACTCCGATTGTGGACAGTGAGATTGGTGGCGGCTCTGGGGCGCCGTGTGGACATGCTGATCTGAGCACACGAATGTGCTCGAGCATCCTATCGGGGCTCGAGGGAGCCGGTCAAAGGCAGGTTGCACGGTGAGCGAGCCCACGGAGGCGCTGAGACGTCCGGCTGCTGCCGGTGAGACCGTGCAGGCGAACCGAACGTGGTGGGACTCGGAGGCGGCCGGGTACTACGCCGAGCACGGCGCCTTCCTCGGCGACGAGGACCTGGTCTGGGGGCCGGAGCGGCTCCGCGAGGCCGATGCACGCCTGCTCGGCGAGCTCGCCGGTCGCCGGGTGCTCGAGATCGGTGCCGGCTCGGGCCAGGGAGCGCGCTGGGTCCGCGCGCAAGGCGGCGAGGTGGTCGCCAGCGACCTGTCCGCCGGGATGATCCGCGAGGGTTGTGGCGTGAACGCTGCCCTGCCGCCCCCGCATCGCGTGCCCTTCGTGCAGTGCGACGGCCGCTCTCTGCCCTTCCCGGACCGCACCTTCGACGTCGTGTTCACCGCATACGGGGTGATCCCCTTCGTCGCGGACTCCGCTGTGGTGCTGAGTGAGGCTGCGCGCGTCCTGCGACCCGGCGGACGGTTCGTCTTCTCCACGACGCACCCGATCCGGTGGGCCTTCCACGACGACCCCGGGCCCGGCGGACTGACTGCCACCCACTCGTACTTCGACCCCACCCCCTACGTCGAGCAGGACTCGACCCGGCGCGCGACCTACGTGGAGCACCACCGGACCCTGGGCGAGCTCGTGCGACAGGTGGCCGGGACGGGGCTGCGCCTCGTGGACCTCGTGGAGCCGGAGTGGCCCGAGGGACACGACGAGACCTGGGGAGGGTGGTCCCCACTGCGCGGTCGACTCATCCCCGGTACCGCGATCTTCGTCTGCGAGCTCCACGCCTGACGGACCCGAGGACGCAACCGTCAGGTGGTCACCCTCGGCTGCTGACGGAGCCTCAGGTGCGGGCGACCTTGCTCCGCCTGGTGCGCAGACCGTCGAGGCCCTCGACGCCCTTGCCCTGCTCTGCCGGGCGGGGGCGAAGCAGCAGCAGCACCAGGCCGACCACGACCAGGAGCCCCCCGGTCACGAGACCGACCGGCTTCAGGGTGTCGCGGACGAAGCCGAGGAGTCGACCCTTGGAGCCCCAGGTCTCGGCGTTCTCGAGGACCGTCGCCTGGTCGTAACCGATCGTGCCCTTCGTCGTGTAGACCGTGCCGTAGTTCGCCGAGACGAGCGAGCGATCCAGCTGCTCCTCACCCTTGACGATGATGCCCGTGTTGGGCTCCACCCACAGGGTGCGCTTGTTCGCGTACATGACGTCCACCTCGACGTCGTCACCCGTGGCGTCGAAGATCCCGGCGGGCACCGACCTCGAGGTCACCCGCGTGGAGGGGATGGACTGCTGGAACACGTAGGTCTCGGTCCCGAAGAGGTTCTCCTCGCGGATGAACTCGATGGCCACCGCTTCGCTCAGGTCCCCGTCCCAGAACTGGTACGACTTCTTCTGGACGTTGAAGGGAAACTTGAAGAACTGTCCCGCGTGAAGGACCGGCACGAGCTTCTCCGGGTCGTCCAGATCGCCGGCCGAACGGACGTCCAGCGGCGACCCCTTGGCCTCTCCGGTCACGCGATCGAAGGTGACGACCTCCATGCTGTAGGTCAGGTCCCCGACCCCGACGGCCTCCGACTTGACGCCGGTCTGCCACACCGCAGTGCGGTCGTCCCCCTCGGGGACCTCACCGGGGACGCCGATGACGGTGCGGGTGCTCCGCACGTGGGCGTCCGTCAGCTTGTCGTAGTGTGCCTTGTCCTGATCGTCAGACCAGAGCCTCAGCACCTGCATGCCGGTCCCCTCTGACCTCGAGGTGTAACAGTCGTTCACCTCGACACTGCAGTCGCCGGTTCCGCTCTCGGAGATCGCAGGCTTCTGGTCCAGGGGGACCGTGGCGAGCTCGTTGTAGACGTAGGGATTCGCGAGGAACCCCAGGACGATCAGGGCGGTGCCCAGAGCGATTGCAATGCCACCGAGGATGCGACGCAAGAGAGGTCTCCCGACTAGAGTGACGGCGCTGTCCGTACGTCATGCTGACGCGGCTACGCGCAGGTAACATGACTCGCGGCGGAGCCTATCAGTGCAGGCTGGACGCCGTCACGCGTCGGATGTGACGACCGTCACGGACCGAGGAGAGCTTCTTGACTGACGTCGCATCAACCCCCGGCAGGAGTCGGCTGGGTACGACCGATCAGATGCTGGACGAGGACTCCCCCGCCGATGAGTGGCAGCCCTGGCTCGCTCGAAACCCGCTGCGTACCGCGGTCATTGCCATCACCATCCTCACGCTCGCTGCGCGGGTGAGTGTACTCAAGGACAGCTTCTTCATCACGGATGACTTCATGCTCAGTGCGCGGGCCATGGAGAATGACCTCTCCTGGGCGTATCTGACCAGAGTTCACACAGGGCATTTTGAGCCGATTGGGTTCGCCACGATGTGGCTGCTGGCGCATCTGGCGCCACTGAACTGGGCCGCTACGGTCCTCGTGATCCTTGCCGGTCAGCTCCTTCTCTGTCGCCAGGTGTGGCTGCTCCTCACCGAGCTCTTCGGGAGACGCCCGCTGCTCTTGGCGCCGTACACGCTCTTCTGCGTCACACCGTTGACCCTGCCGGCTTTCACCTGGCTGGCTGCAGCCATCATCTGGCTTCCGCTGATGATCGCCATCACAGGAGCGCTGCGTTGGCACGCGCGGTATGTCCGCTCCGGTAGGGCGACTGACGCAGGGGTAGCCGTCGCGTGGTTCATCGTGGGCCTCGCGAGCTTCGAGAAGATCGTCATCTTCCTGCCCTACGTCGTCGTCTTCACGTTTGCCGTCGCGCCCAGGTCGAAACTCACCTTTCGGAGCATGTGGTTACTCGCGAGACGCACGAGGTGGGTCTGGGTCGGCTATCTGGTCGCGTCGATCGGGTACCTCGTGCTGTACATCCCCGGGGTCCGGAGTTCGGGCAACGACTCACCGGTCACGGCCCCCGGACTCGGACCGTTGGCGGATTTCGTCTTCCTCAGCGTTGCCAGAACCTTCATTCCAGGCACCTTCGGCGGCCCGTGGAACTGGCAGCCGACGAGCTACGCCTTGGCCATCGTGGACTCCCCGCGCGCCTTCGACTGGTCCCTCTGGATCGTGGCGATCGCCATCGTCGTCGGGTCGCTGATGTTGCGCACCCGGGTCGGCAGGTTCTGGGCTGGGCTGCTCGTGTACTTGCTCGGCTCAATCGCCACCGTGGCCGCAGGGCGAGTCGCCTTCGGCGGTTCCATCGTCGCCCTGGAGACTCGATATCTCGCTGATGCGGTGGTCCCCCTGGTGATCGCTCTCGGTGCGTGTCTCATGCCGCTGGTGGACGAGCCGACACCTTGGACGCCGGCAGGGCGGCGGTTCCGCACGCTGCTCTCAGAACCCGCAGCCCTTGGCGTCCTCTTGGCTTCGATGGTCGCAATCGTCGGACTGTCATTCCACGCGATGGGGGCATACGCGCGCTACAGCACAAGCAACCCCGCACGCGCGTTCGTGACCAACACGATTGATTCGTTGGACCAGTTGCCAGCCACAGCACAGATATACGACACCGAGGTGCCCGGCGACATCATCGGACCGCTGTTCGCTCAGTACAACACCGCCAGCCGGTACTTGGCTCCGCTCCTCCCGGATCGCAAGGACGAGCTCTACACTCGACGGTGGTTTACCTCCCCCTATGTCCTCAATCCGGCAGGGGCACTCGTGCCGATGAAGATCAATCCCGTGGCAGTCTCTGAGCCTCGACCCAATGGCTGCTATCCGGCAACCGGGGGAACCGTCCGAATCCCACTCACACAAACCGTCTATGAATGGGGGTGGGCTGTTCGCATCGGCTACTTGGCCGACTCCCCCTCTGAGGCCTCAGTGGGTCTGGGCGCCGACCGGCAGGCTATCCCGATCACTGAAGGTCTCGGCGAGATCTACCTGTCTCTTGTGGGGAGCGGAGCGGAACTCGTCATCGCTGAATTGCCGCCGGACGTGAACTTCTGCATCGGGGATGTTCAAGTTGGTTTCCCAACCCCTTCAGGCTGAACCTTGCCGGATACGGACCTTTGCTCGCACGAGGATCAGGACGGGAAGCCGATGACGCATCCTCCTGCCGGCCGGTTTCACGCGCTCGACGGGTTGCGGTTCGTGGGTGCCCTGGCCGTGCTGACGACCCACGTCGGGTTCGACAGCGGCGATGCTTTGCGTGGGCCTTTCGCATCGATCCTGGCTCGCCTCGACTCCGGAGTCGCGCTGTTCTTCGTGGTGTCCGGCTTCCTGCTGTTCAGGCCACACGCGATGGCACACCTCGAAGGGCGGCACCGGCCGCGGCCGCTCGCCTACTACGCCAGGCGAGCCGCGCGCATCCTCCCGCCCCTCTGGATCGCCGTCATGTTGGCCGCCCTTCTCGTACGGGACGGTTCGGGTCTTGGCGACTACCTGGCGCATGGCACCCTCACCCACATCTACGTCGGCACCCCCCTGACGCCGGGTCTGACCCAGTTCTGGAGCCTGGCCACCGAGGTGGCCTTCTACCTCGTGCTTCCCCTGGTCGCCGCGCTGACGTGCCGGGGCCCCGCGAACGCCACCTGGTGTCGACGTGTTCTGATCGGCTTGTCCGTCATGCCGGCTGTCGGCGCAGGCTGGATGGCGTTGGCGACCACCACCGGGCACTCCGCGGCTCGGCTCTGGCTGCCCGGATACGTCGGGTGGTTCGCGATGGGCATGGGGCTCGCCGTCTGGCACGCCGGTCGAACCACGGGCGTACTCCCGCCCTCCCGATTCGAGGTGCTTTCCCAATTCCCCGGGACGGTGTGGGGCCTCTTGGTCGCGGTCTACCTCCTTTCGACGAGCGCCGTTGCCGGACCGATCGACCTGACGGAGCCCACTCCCTTCCAGGCCGCGACGAAGAACCTGCTCTATGCCGCAATCGGCCTACTGGCGGTGGCCCCTACCGTGCTGGCCATCCCACCTGCGCGAGAGCCGCGTGCCCTGGCGCCGCTGACCGGGCGGACCGGAGTGTGGCTGGGGCGGGTGTCCTACGGCGTGTTCGCTTATCACGTCATCGTTCTCGAGCTGGTCAACGAGATCCCCGGCTACGAGCCCTTCACCGGGGGCTTCGGAACCCGCTGGGCGCTCACCCTCGGCGTGGTTCTCCTCGTGGCCGCGGCCAGCTACTACCTCGTCGAGCGGCCGATCATGCGTCGGGTCCGCGTGGGTAGCGGCCATGGACGGCCCCACACCGTCGTCAGGAGCGCCAGCCAGACCAGCCCCTGAACGAGCCAGGAGTCAAGGTTGACCGTGTCGGTCGGGAAGGGATGGACCGCCACCACGACGCCCGCAGCGAGCAGCGAGACCAAGGGGACCGACGATGTCCTTCGCCTCGTCGTGGCGATGATCGCCACGACCGTGGCCAACAGCGCCAACGGGCCGCCGGCGACGACGGCCACAACGGTGGCCGGGATGGGTGAGCGCGCCCACGTGGCCGGGGGATGAGGATCCTTGCCCCGTCGGGGGGTCCGGACCGAAACGAGGACCACGAGCAGCGCGAGGAGCCCCCCGACGAAGAGGCCGAACTGGTAGGCCCGGTTGGGCGCGAACTCCGCCACCAACCCCGTCGCGGGGCCCGGGGGAACCACGAACCCCTGTTGCCACCCATTCACCCGGACCGGCGTCAGCACCCCGTCACGAGTGGTTGCAGTCCACCCCGCGTTGTAGTTCTGAGGGAGGACCAACACCACGGCGGACGACCGGGCGTCCACCCCTGCGGTCACTACAGAAGGAGCCGGCCGCTCGACGGAGACCGGGGTCGGGGGAACCGTCCGATCACCCCGGGTGATGGAGCGCAGCCGCAGCTGTGTGGGTCTGAACTCCCCACTCGCGCGTGCTTCAACGGTGACTCGTCCCGCCGGGGTCGCCACGACTCCGCTGGTGGTGCAGAGCTCCCAGGGCAGGCTGCCGCCAGTCATCAGGTCGGCAATCGTGCCTCGCACCGTGGTGTCGTAGCGTCGTCCGGCGATCGACACCTCCGGCCCGAACCCGCACGGAACCCCGGTGCCGGCTCCCGGGGCGAGGGGGACGCTGAGCCGCTCAGCACCGACCACCACCAGCTCGCTGAATCCCACGGGAGCGAAGGAGTGCTGGCCCGTCCTGGAGTCGATGTTCTCCATGAGTCGCACGTCGCCGAAGGCCAGGCGCAGCGAACCCGTGCGCTTCCTGGGGAACGTGAGCAGGCCGGTCGAGTCAGCGGTCGCCGTGCGCCTCGTGCCGTCGTCGAAGGTCACCGTGACCGTCACCGGCGTGGACGCCGGGAGCTCGCGACTCTTCGTGATCCTCAACCCTGAGACCACGGTCCGGCGTGGCAGGGAGACCTCGTACCACGGGCGCGGGTCGGCCGGGTTCGCCACCCAACCGGTCCTCGAATCACCGTCGATCCCCGCGTCGGGGCGCCCCAGGGGTGCGACCACCAAGCGGGAGGAGGCGGTGGCCCTCCAGCCCGACGGAAGGGCGAGCAGCTCCTCCAGGGCCGGTCCCTCGACAGGAGCCACCTGCCCTCGCAGGGAGTACTCCCCAGCCCGGCTCGCGTCCCAGCTGCGTCGCCAGCCCAGCTCCTCCGCCCCTACTCCGAGGGTCGGGCTGCAGGCCACCACGCCGTCGAGCAGCAGGCACTCGGACCGTCCTCGTCTCCCCTCCTCCAACAGGACCAGATTCGGATCGGACTCTCCTGCGAGCGAGAGCGTCGGGGCGGGTGTCACCCCCGGGATCGAGAGTTCTGCGATGGAGAATCCGTTCTCGGCGCCGGGTTCGACGTCTGCGAGGGTGACCCTGAGCCACCTCGCCTTTCCGGGGGGTGTCTGGAGGCGGACCCTCGGGCCCGCAACCACGTTGGTGGTCACCGACCCGGTGTCGGTTTCCACCGTGACGGCCTTGGGCCGGGCCGCGATGGGAGAGGCACCCGAGAGCGTCAGGGTCGTGCCCGTCACCTTGGTCGGCTCCTTGAAGTCCACCTCGAGCCACTCGCCGGTCGCCTTGCCGAAACGACCACTCACCCAGCGCGTTCGGTCGTCACCGTCCAGTGCCTGAGGCGGCCCGTGGCCCGGGCCGGTCCGCAGGGTCGCGGAGGCGTCGGATGCTGAGGAGGACGCGCGAACTGAGGCAACTCCGTCCCAGGTGAGGCTGGACTGCTCTCCTGGGACGGAGTAGTCGATGACCTCGCGGCCCGATCGACCCGGGTCGCCAGCCTCCAGCACCCCGGACGTGTTGTGGCTCGGGCGGCCGAAGTTCACCTCACGGCGTCTCAGTCCGTCAGTCAGAATCGTCGGGCCGCCGGCCTCCCCGACGGCTCCCGTCGCGTCCGCGTCGAGGAGCACGTCTCGGGGGCCCAGAGCCTGGGTGACCAGCGGGATGCTCTCGGGTCCGCCGCCCAGGACGGGCATCGTCTCGAGGGGCACGATCCGCGCCTCACCCGCTCCCCCGGTGGCGTAGATCTCGATCGAAGGCCGCTGGAGCAGGCTCCGATAGTCGACGGTGAGGGTGTCGGACTCGCCGAACGCGCCACTGGTGGGGCCGAACGTCGCCACCCGCTCCAAGCCCGACTCGTGCAGGGATCTCGCCATCACGGCCGGGGGGTCGCCTTGGGCATCGAGCCGGATGTCGTTGCGGACCAGGACGAACGCGATGCCGGCCATGTCGAGCGTGCTTGCGAGTCGGTCGACCCGCTGTCCGGTCCCCAAACGGTCCATGAGGGAGTCCAGGAAGCGGGTTGCTCCGGCAGAACCGAGGGGCACCGCATCACGCACGACGTGGGCCCGACGCAGGAGGGCCTGGAAGGGCTCGTCCTTGGTCGAGCCCCACGTGAAGTCGGCGAAGGTGGCCGAGGGCGTCACCAGGACACTGCCCGCTCCGGGCTGAGCGTCCAGCCAAGCTGCCGCCTCGCGCCAGTGGGCCGGAATGGCGCGGTATCCCTCAGGTCGCGCCATGGACGACGAAACCGCCGGGGCCGCGAAGGTGACCATCACACAGACGACGGCGAAGGCGCTCAGCGCCCTCGCTGTCGAGCTCGTGGCCGGCGGTCGGGCTCGCGCGCGGAGCATCCTCGCGCCCCGCTCAAGGGCAAAGGCAACCCCGACCACCATCGGGATCCGCACGACGGGCTCGAACTTGTGGGTGTTCCGAAACGCGGCCAGCGGACCGTCCAGGAGGTCCCGGAACCAACCCGCCCACGGCCAGGTTCCGCCCCCGGCGTGTCCCATGGTGACGAGAGCGACCCCCACCACCACCCCGAGCACGAGGAACGAGCGCCCATCCCCGGCGGACCGCAGTCCCATGAGTCCAACGGCGGCGACGAGCACCGTGGCCAGGAGGATCGCGGGTACCGTCGTCTGAAGCCAGGCCGCGGGCCATGAGGGGCCCGTCGGTGTGAGCAGGAAACCGAGCCAGGGGGAGGTTCCCCGAACGGCCTCGAACGGGCTGGCGGTCCGCGTGGTGACGGCCGCGTTCTCGATCCACGAGAGGAACGGCGGGCTGAACTGCCCCAAGACGAGCAGTGGCACGATCCACCAGGTGGATACGGCCACGATGGCCAGACCCCACGCGGCAGAGAGCCGCAGGTGCGCTCGGTGCCGGCGCCGCGTCGCCAGCCACAGCACGGGAAGCACGAGCGTGGCGAGCGTGGCCGCCGCGTTCACGGCGCCGACGAGGAGGAAGGCGAGCGCCGAGCGACTGGCTCGCCAGCTCGTCGGCCGATCCGGGACGACCAGAGGGAGCAGGACCCACGGCGACAGAGCCAGCGGCCACACCTCGACCGAGGTGACCGCGATCTCGGCCACGAACCTGGGCGCGGCCGCGAAGGCGATCGCGGCGACGAGACGGGCCCAGGGGTCCCTGACTCCCAGGGCCCGCGTCAGGAGCCACATGCCCAGCAGCGCTGTGGTGAAGATCGTGGTCCACCACAGCCGCTGGACCACCCACGGCGGCAAGCCGGCCGCGGACAGGACCCAGTGGAAGGGACCGATCGGAAAGAGGTAGCCGTATGCCTGGTTCTGCAGCTGTCCGAAGGCGCCCGCTGGGTCCCAGAGGTGCAGCGCTCGCGCCAGGAACCCACCGGGGTCCGCGGTCAGGTCGAGCTTGGTGTCGGGTACGACCAGTCCGGTCGACTGGCGAAAGGCGATCGCTGAGAACGACGCGATGGCGACCAGGAGGCGAAGCCGCCACACCAGCGCTGCGGGACCGCTCCTGGGCGCGGTGTGGGTGGGACTGAGCTCCTGCTGCAGCGCAGCGCTCATGACTTCCGCAGCACGAGAACTGCGTTCCACGCCACGACCTCACACAGACCGGGGACGCGGATGACCCACTTCGCCCAGGTGGGGTGGTACCTCGGGAGCACGTCCACCACCGTGACCTTCCCGTCAGTCGCAGCGTTGGCGGCCCAACGCCTCATGCGACCGACCGAGCACGCGTAGAGGCTCGTACCGAAGTCGTTCTTGGGACGCCGGCCGTGGGTGCGGGCGTATCGGTCGGCTGCCCGGTGTCCACCGAGGTAGTGCCACGGTGCCGTCTCGTGTCCTCCCCACGGAGACAGCCACGGGGTCCACGAGATCACGACGGTCCCGCCCGACCGGGTCACCCGCACCATTTCGTCGGCCATGCCCTCAGGCGACGGCACGTGCTCCAGTACGTTGCTCGAGTAGGCGAGGTCGACCGACCCGGTGGCGACCGGAAGGTCGAGGCCGGAGGCCCGGAGCGTGTTCGTTGCCGTGCCACCCCGCGCGGTCAGCTCACCCACGTCGGGGTCGAGGCCGGCGTAGCGCGCTCCCGCGGCCACGAAGGCGTCCGCGAAGTAGCCGGGCCCACCGCCGACGTCGAGGACGGTGGCACCCTCGAGGGGAAGCCACCTCCGCAGCTCCCGAAGGGAGTCCTCCGCGAGCATGGAGTAGAAGTGGTCCGGGTCGGTCTGCTCGACGCGAAAAGCCCTGAAGAGCTGGATGGAACGTCGAAGCGAACCAGCAGGCTCGAGGGTGTGCCGGGTCACGCCGTGACCACCGCTGGGCCGCGATCGTCAGCGGCCACCTCCTGCCGAGCCACCGACTCCAGCAGGCGTTCCCACTCGATGACGGCGGCCTCCCACGTGTAGCGATGGGAGAGCATGCGCGCATTCTGTGCGAGCTCCTCCCGTTTGTGGTCGTCGCTGAGCAGCTCACGCGTCACTCGCGCCATCTCTGCCACATCGGCGACGAGGACCCCGGAGACCCCGTCGATGACCGACTCCGACAAACCGCCGGCACCATGGTGTGCGATGGTCGGCACCCCGTGGGAGGCTGCCTCGATGACATTGAGGCCCCAGCCCTCCTTCGCACTGGGGGCCAGGGCCAGCCAGGCGCGGGCCAGCTCGAGATGCTTGGTCTCCTCGTCGACATGACCGAGGAGATGCACGCGGTCGGCGACGCCGGATGCCGCCACGTGGCGCTCGATTGCGTGGCGCCACCACCCGTCGCCGACGACACGCAGCTCGACGTCCGGCACCTCCTGACGCACGTGCGCCAGCACGTCGATGGCGAGCTCCACCCGCTTGTGCGGCACGAGCCGGCCGAGAACGACGATCGTCGGGCGCTCGGACCGCGCCGCTCCCAGCGCGAGCGGCAAGTCGGCCCCGTTGTGGATCACGTGCATGAGCTCGGGGTCGCGACCCAGCTCGACGATCTCCTGCCTGCTGCGGTCCGACACCGTGACACAGGGGACGTTGCGATAGGCCGCGGGAGAGACTCGTGACTCGATCCACCACCCGAGTCGTGCCACCACGGGACCGAACACGACCGGCCACTGTTCCCGGTGGACGTGGTGGATCAGGGAGACGACCGGCGTGGCCACCGCAAGAGGAGCCCAGAAGGGCAGGCCGTTCTGGGTGTCGACGACGATGTCGAAGGGGCCTTCGCGGCGCGCGAGGCGGCGCAGCTTCATCAGCGCCCTGGCGTACACACCAAGACGTCCCCCCGACCGCACGATCCGATAACCGTCGAGGTGTTCGGTGTCTCCGGCCCCTTCGTGGGCTGCACAGAAGAGGACGACGTCGTGACCACGGCTGGCCAGGCCGGCACAGATCGTCTGAGCGTAACGCTCAGCACCCCCACCCTCGGGATGGGTGAGATCGCGCCAGTTCAGGAAGGCGATGCGCACTGGATCAGCGGGAGGTCGCGCGAGGCGCCGGCCCCTCAGCCGCCGTAGTGGATGAGCAGGCCGGGTTCGACCAGCTGCGCTGGACCGGTCTGGACGGCCGACGAGTCGTTGGGGGCGCTCGACGAGATCACAGCGTTGGCGGCGGCGGCAGCCAGCCCCGCCCCTGCAAGCAGGCTCACGCCGGCGATGAGGAGAGCAGACAGGCGATTTCCGCGAGGGGGCTGGTTCGACACTGATTTCCTCTCAAGCACGCCACCACGGCGTGACTACTGGAGAGTATGTTAGCGGGAAACCTGGCTGTGGCAAGCGAGCCGACGGCCGAGACCGACTCGTTCAGCGCACGCCCCAGACCCTGAACGTCGTCGTCTCCGACAGCAGCCGCAGTGCCTCGAGCGACTCGATCGACACCGGGCGTCCTGGAGTCTGTCGCCACTCGACGAGGACGGTCACCCCGAGCCGGTCCAGTTCGGCACGGTCGAGCCGACCGTGCAGCCAGCCGGCCATCGCTGACGGGTCACCGGACCCCACGGTGAATCGCTCCCCGTCGCGCTCGACGACGAGATCGGAGGCGGCGAGGACGTCTCCGGGAAGTGCCAGTGGAAGCGGGTCGAGGAACGGCCGCTCACCGTTCCACGGCGTGAGACGCATCGGCTGCCACGGCAGCACCAGCGTGGTCTCGTCGGCAACCAGGGCGACCACGCGACTCCAGTCGAGGGGGAAGTCGACGGGGCGGTAGGCGTCGTGCAGCCTGGGTGGGGCATCGGGCGCCGCCAGGACCACCACCGCCGCACCCGCACAGGCCGCGCTCGCGGACACGGTCCGCCGGACCGCGCTTCGGCCCACCTCCCCGTAGCGGCCGAGTCGCTTCAGCACGGTCCCGACGCCGAGTGGGGCGAGCACCGCGAGGACGAAGGACGAGACGGCGAGCAGTCGGTGCGTGTCGCGGAACAGCGCCACTCCCGGTACGGACTGTGCCGCCGCGAAGGCCGCCAAGCCGAACGGGGAAGCCAGCACCAGGACCACTACTGGTGGAAGAAGCAGTCCCAGCCCGAGGAGCCGACGGTGCGAGGGACCGAACGCCGACAAGCCCACCCCCGCGAGGAGCAGGAGGAACACCGTCGCCGCGCCTGCGACCAGGTGGTCCCGCGACGCCAGCGCAGCCCCGTCCGCCCAGACACCACCGCCGCCGAGGACATCGAGGACTCCGCTCAGCCCCGGCGCGTCCGCGCGGAACGCGGCTGCGCCTTCGGCGACGCCGGCGCCGGTCCTACCACCCAGTGCAGGGACGAGCCAGGGAAGGCACCAAACGAGGCCGAGTCCGATCACCGCCCAGGTCTCTCGGCGTCTCCGCTGGGCCAGGACCGAGAGCATCACAGCCGCAGCAGCAGCCGTCAGCCCACCTGAGGGGGTCAGGGCAGCGGGGAGTGCTGCAAGGGTCACCAGGGCCACTCGCGAGCGGGCACGGCCCGAACGCGAGCTCGCCATCACCATCCAGGGCAGCATCGACCAGGCGAGCAGGGTGGGCGCCTGGCCGAGCAGCAGCCGCTCCGTCGCAAAAGGAGACCACGTGCCCACGATCCCGCCGAGACCGGCGGCGAGAGTCCCACGGTGACGCAGGA
>Ga0209347_1001008_pt1 | contig 53929 bp, 64 predicted proteins | sample AutmiccommuBRH23_FD_187382 | JGI IMG/M metagenome (GOLD analysis project Ga0209347, IMG submission 187382) | Deep subsurface microbial communities from Mt. Terri, Switzerland - Autotrophic microbial communities BRH/23 (SPAdes) (version 2) | ecosystem: Environmental > Aquatic > Deep subsurface >... | reverse complement strand
TTCCAAAACCCTTTGCACGCAATTTGAAATATAATGCAATCTGTTCTTCTGAACTTTCTTCCTCGTCATGGTCTTCTTCGTTTTCTAGTGTATTAATTTTTTGACCCATATTACCATTAGTATTTATATCCGTTTCTTCACTAACATCATTTATCCATTTGCTGCTGTCAAAAAGATAGTAAGAATAATTCTTTAACAATTCATCATTACCAAAATATTTTGCTTTTATAATGCTATTAAATATTCCCGATGAACTAGTATCACGATAATTTAATTCTTTAAAATCTTTATCTGTTGCATATCTCAAAAAATTCCCTTCATAATCTTCAACAATTGATCCTTGTAAATAATTTGGGAATTTAATATTTTTTAAAGCTACATTATCATTTCCAATAATAGTCCAACTATTATCTTCTAAAGAAAAATCGTCTAAATGAGCAATGGTGAATATAGGTTTTTTTGTAACAACATCTAAATTAGGTATATCTTTAGATATATAATCAAACAAAACATATAATTTATTGCGTTTAGATTTATCTGATACTATTTGTCCAAAACCATTATTATCTTTTTGGAAAGGGATGTAAAAAACATCCCCAACTTTTATTTTTTTTCGTGCCATGGTTTAAATCCTCCATCCCTCTTATTTTACTCTTGTTTCTAAATAGAATAAACCATAATTTTTCCATTTTTTCGGTGATATAGCATTATATTTATTTTACAATGATCCTCCCATACTTTTAGGACCACCGTAAAAATTTATATAGAATTGCTCATACATTGGCAGTTGACTTTGTCTAATTCCAGTATGCAATTCCACGAAAATATATTCTTCACCAACTAATTCTCCTGCTGTACGATGCTCTTTTTGACGAGCTTTGTACCTAGTTTCGTCTATTGCTCTGCCGACATATTGTTGACCCATTATTTCCCCGCTTATTACAGTTCTTAAATAGACAATTCCAGTCTTAGGATCATCATCTTCCGTTTTGGTTTTGGTTTTACTCTTAGACTTAGATTTAGACTGGGATAAAATAACCGTAGCAATAGGTACAACAGATCTTCCAATTGATCCTCCACCGTAACCACCAGTCGGTACAGCTCCAATACTTGCACCAGGACCCCCACCATACTCCAGGACTGCAGCAAGCCCTGTTGGATCCATTAACATCACAGGATTATTCTCAGCATAAGTATAAGCATTCAACCCTAAAACATCTGCAACCCTAACTGCTAGTGGATCCTTCGCCAAGAACCTGCCGATCTCCGCGTCGTAATATCTTGCTTTCAGATAATACTTGCCAATCTCACTATCGTAGATGTAGCCGGAGTAGCGGTAGGGGTTAAGATCAACGATCTCACTGCCGACTCCTGCTGTGCCCCACTGGTAGGTGATGTTGCCAAAGGCATCATACTTATACTTGGCGACGGTGGTGCCGTTATTGTCGGTCAGCCGGATGACATTTCCATGCTGATCATAATGATACCAATACTGATTATTATTATAGCTCATAAAAACTGGCTTGCCAAAGTGGTCATAGGCAAATCTGTAGATCTTGCCATCGCTCTCTGTTACGTAGGTAATTTCGTCACCGTCGTAATGGTAGGTTTTGGTTACGCCGCCAGCTGTTTTTGTTGCTCTTCTGCCTAGAGCGTCATAGGTGAAGCTGGCGATTGTTATTGAGCCTTGTTTGACTCTTTTAGGCGATTATCTTGTCCGTAGATATAGCTGTAGGTGCCATCGGTTGTTACATTTCCGTTAGCATCATACCCGTAATTACTGCTGCCGATGGAAACTAAACGGTTTTTCTCGGCGTTATAGGTGTAGTTAGTGGTTACACCGTCTCTAATCACCTTTGTCCGATTACCCAGCTCATCGTACTGGTATTCGATGGTTGTGGTGTCGGAATATTTCTCACGCAAAAGCTGACCTAGAGAGTCATAGGTATATTCTACCCATGAAGTGTCCATATCACTCCAGATTTTAGTAATATTGTTGTTGGCATCATAGACAAAACTGCCAGCTACCATGTCCCCAAGACCTTCCCCAGTAATAAAGAAATCAGGTGAAGAATCTCCTTCACCTGATTAGAACATCTCAGATAATGTACTTATTTTACAACCTTCCAGATATCCATGTTTTTCAAGCTCATGTTTAATTACCTCAATGCCTTTCTCTAGATCGTTTACATAACAAAAGATTATCATTTCACCATTGCCGATCTCCCCTCCGTCGCAATCTCCGAGATCATTCTTTCTTAATGCTGAGTCTAATAACTCTTCAATTTCGTATTTTCTTGCGATATCTTCTTCTGTTCCAAAGCCCTCTGCACTCAATTTGAAATATAATGCAATCTGTTCTTCTGAACTTTCTTCTTCGTCCAGATCTTCATCAACGTCTTCTTCACTGATATTCTGGTCTATTCTACTTGCAACCGTTTCATCGTCAATATCATTTACCCACTCGCTCCGATTAAACAATAATCTAGAGTAATATTCGTTTTCGTTGAGTTTCTCAAAATCACCTTCATACTTAGCTTTTATTATTCTATCAAACATACCAGAAGTATAAGAATTCGGATAATTCAACTCTTCAATATCTTTGTTTGAAGCATGTCGTAAAAACCTTCCCTCGTAGTCTATAACTATCATGATCGTTTGGCTAATCTTCCCGTCATCATCAAAAAGAGTTTTTTGTAACAAATAATTTGGGTACCTTATATTATTTAATGCTGCTTCTGTATTACCAATAATAATCCATTCATTACCAAACATTAAAGATGCATCATCTAAATGTCCAATTGCTAATATCGGTTTTCTAATTATGGAATCTAATTCGAGAATTTCATGAGATATATAATCAAATAAAATGTATAACTTATTATAACTTGCCCCTTTCCTATCAGATAAAACCTGTCCAAACCCCATCAGGTCTTCTTTTAATGGAATGTAAAATACGTCTCCTGCCTTTACTTTAATTTTCTTTTTACGAACCAATGTCAATAATTCCTTTCCATTATTTTACTCTTGTTTCAACTCCTGTTATCCCTAAGCTAGACCATCTTTTTTTAGCTATGGCGTTTATTTTGTTTTGCAGAGTTCCTCCCATGCTTTTAGCTTTACCATAAGCAATTATACTTTTCTGTTCATATACAGCAAGCTGACTTAGTGGTATATTTTGATCTATTATTTCAAAAATGTACTCTTCTCCAATTATAGCTCCTTTTGCTTTATGCTCAGCTTGGCGTAATACATATCTATCTGGGTTTATTGATCTTCCGACATATTGTTGACCCACTGTTTCTATTTTTGATTCTGATACTGTTCTTAAATAGACAATCCCGGTTTTAGGGTCGTTATCTTCCTCTTTGGTTTTGGTTTTGGTTTTAGACTTAGATTTATATTGGGAAAAACCAATTGTAGTAATAGGTACAACAGATCTTCTAATTAGTCCACCGTAACCACCAGTCGGTACAGCCCCAATACTTGCACCAGGACCCCCACCATAATCTAGGACTGCAGCAAAACCTGTTGGATCAACTAACATCACAGGATTATTCCCAGCATAAGTATAAGCATTCAACCCTAAAACATCTGCAACCTCAACTGCTAGTGGATCCTTCGCCAAGAACCTGCCGATCTTGGCGTCATAGTATCTTGCTTTCAGATAATACTTGTCGATCTCACTATCGTAGATGTAGCCGGAGTAGCGGTAGGGATTAAGCTCAACGATCTCACTGCCGACTCCTGCAGTTCCCCACTGGTAAGTGATATTGCCAAAAGCATCATACTTATACTTGGCAACGGTTGTACCATTATTGTCGGTCAGCCGGATGACATTCCCATGCTGATCATAATGGTACCAATACTGATTATTATTATAGCTCATAAAGATTGGTTTGCCAAAATGGTCATTGGCAAAGCGATAAATCTTGCCATCACTCTGGGTTACGTAGGTAATTTCGTCACCGTCGTAATGGTAAGTTAAAGTTACGCCGCCAGCTGTTTTTGTCGCTCTTCTGCCTAGAGCGTCATAAGTGAAGCTGGCAATAGTTGTCGAGCCTTGTTTAACCTCTTTTAGGCGATTGTCGTCACCGTAAATATAACTGTAGGTGCCGTCAGTAGTAACATTACCGTTAGAATCATAGCCATAATTACTGCTGCCAACGGAGACTAAACGGTTTTTCTCGGCATTGTAGCTGTAGTTAGTGGTTACACCGTCTCTAATCACCTTTGTCCGATTACCCAGCTCATCGTACTGGTATTCGATGGTTGTGGTGTCGGAATATTTCTCACGCAAGAGCTGACCTAGAGAGTCATAGATATATTCTACCCATGAACCGTCCATATCACTCCAGATTTTAGTAATATTGTTGTTGGCATCATAATCAAAGCGGAATTTGTCTTCTGTCTCACCGCCGGAACCTTCAATCCTTAGCTGCGCAATACGACCCTCTTGGTCATACTGGTAGTAGGTACCGGTGTCATTTCCATAATATTCTTTGATTAAACGTTCAGCTTCGTCATTGAGGTAATAGACACTTTTGCCGGTAGTGCTGTCTTTAAATTGTTTTTGATTGCCTCGATTATCAAAGTAGTAGAGGTAGTTCCAAATGTTGCCTCCGTTTGTTACTTTGAGACTTGTACGCTGGCTGTTGGCATCATAACTATTCTCTAAGAAGTTGGTGGTTGTTGGCTCGGTTATCTTCGTCGCCCTGTTCATGATGTCATATTCTACGGTGTAATTGCTGCTACCGCTGCCAAAGCTGGTTAAATTGCTGTTTAAATCATAGGCGAAGGAATAGGTTAGGGAGGGTGAAGCTACTCCAGTGCCATATGCCAACTCTGTTAAGCGTGAGGCTTGATCATAGCCAAAATCTGTATACTTCCCTGATGGCAATGTAACTTTATCCAAACGGCCGGATAAGTCATAGCTGTAGACCCAAGGGTTGGTACTCTGAACTCCAGACCAAGTTACTTTTTCTTCAAAAAGCTTAATTTGGTTTTGTTCGTTGTATTGAAATGATGCCCAAGTATTGGCGTTCGGGTCAGTCACTTCCGTTAGATTTCCGTTAGTGTCATAACTATATGTATATGACTTGTTAACGGGAGTTATGCCAAGTGCCCCTTGGTAGGGGAAGGTGTAGGACTTTATTTGGTCATACATATTATAGTCCGCTGTAATGGTATTACCTAAAGAATCGGTAAAGGTTAAGGTATTGCCGGTTGTTGCTTCTTTGGTCATGTTTACGGTGTTGCTGGTCGGGCTGGTAATGCCGGTTAGATAATTTCCGTTAGGATCGTATTGAAACTTGGTTAGCAATTCTCCTTCTTGCAAGCGGATATTATCGAAGTAGGCGGTTCCTGTTCCGGCAGTCATCTGAATCCCTACTGCCAGCTTTTTGGTTCCGCTGGGCAGATTGGCAGAATTTACGACTGCGGTTACCCGTGTCCAGTCTTTGGTACCGGTTACGGTATTCGAAGCAACTTGCCCTAGCCAATTGTCGTTTTGGTCATAGGAATGGATTAAGACAAGTGCTGATGATGTTACATTAACTGTCTTAATATAGCCTACAGCAGTATAAGCATCACCGACATTATAGGGAGCTTTTTCTCCGGTTCTGGCGATGCTTACCCAGCTGTTAGGGTTAGTTATTTTAATTGCATGAGTTCCCGTATAAACATTACCATTACTAGCTGTCAGATCAACCCATGAAGTTGCTGTATTATGCGAGCTGCCGTCTCCGGAGGATTTGTACCAGCCATCCGGCCAATTTAACCAGTTGCTAGTATCGTAGTTATACTCAAAAGAAGAGTTATCAGCATAGTTATACTTAGAGACTGTAGCTGTGGGAATGTTAACCATATTTAGCTGAAAATCATCAAACCAGCCGATTGCTGTAGCTGGCATCAGGTTAAAGACGGCAAAAACTTCTATGGCATCAAAATCTACATCAGCGGTTAGTACTCTGGACTGTTGCTGCCAAGCGGTTAGACTTCTGTCAAAGGGAATATACTGTAAAGCGCCTGTTGTACTGCCAATAAAACGAATTTTTAGTCCCCATTCGCCGCCGGTTGCTGGGACATTATCTTGTTTGCCCCAGCCGGAAAGACTAAACTTCTGTCCCTTTGTTCCCGATAGATTTAAGCTTTGACTAACATATTTATAATCACTAGGACTGCCGACTATTTTCTCTGAGGCTACCCCGTGTATTTTCTCGGTATAGTCAATCGAGATGTCAGAGCTAACTGGTCCAGGGTACCATTCATCAGCCCAATCTGATAAGTCAAGGTCATAATCAAAGCTTTGGTTAGTGACTAAAATATTGCCTGTTCGTCCGGTTCCTCCTTCAAAAACGACATTATCAAACCAAGCTTCGCCGATTCCTTTTATACCAATCTGGATTTTGCCTTTCACAGCACCAAAAGGTGCTGTTGCTTGCGTAGACTTATGGTGCCATTCTGTACCGTAGATTCCGGCTGTGCTTAATGAGAGGTTGGTTAGTTCTTGAATTACGACTCCCGAGGCGTCGTAATAGGTTACTTTAAATTCTGTTGTGGTATTGGCTCCTAGTTTCAGATCAGCACTAAGATCATACGGCATTTGGGAAGCTACCGGTATTTCGTAGCTCATAACCCCATATAAACCATTAACATTACCTGATTTGGCATGAAAGGATTTATAACCTTTTGCTTGAACGGTAGTGCTAACTTCATAGATGTCACCAGCGCCTAAGGATCGGGAAGCGCTCCAGCCGGTAGGAATTGTTCCGCTCATTTCAAAACCGCTGTTATAGACATAGTTCTCCGCTAAGCTCATTGCTTCACTTAGGCTTGTCAGGTTGCCGTTACTGGCATAATCTAACATTATTGTACTGCCAACCGGGTCGGTAATATCTGTTGGGTTGTCAGTGCTATTATAGGTTGTTCCTTCGACATTGCTTAAGCTGTCTTTATCTGAGATCATATTGTTTCTCAGATCATAGTTAGTATTTTCGTTGTTGTTATCAGGAGTTGTTATTTTTATTGGATTGCCGCTACCAGCATATTCTATTTTGGTTATTTGATTGCCTGGTCGGTCAATTTGGGTAAGGAAATTATATTCGCTCCAGTGATAGACAGTTGTTGCTGTCTCGGAGGCATTTAATTTTACATCGGTTTGCACAATATTGGCTTGTTCGTTGGCATAGTAAATAATCTGTTCACCGTTCATGCCAGTGACTGTAACTGTTCGATAAGGAACTGCAGCGGAATCAATAACATAGGTATTGGTGCTGGTCTGTCCATTAATTAAACGGCTAACTGTGCTCACCTGATCATAGTTATTGTAGGTATAGGTGACAGTATTGCCCTTGGGATCGGTTATGGTCGCTAGCAATGTTTTGTTCGGGACGTAGGTATAAGAATAGCCGACGGATTCTCCTGCAAAGGAAAGGGTAGCGTCCTTTAATAATCCCGCAGCATTATAGGTATAAGTAACCTTTCGACCTTTGGGATCAAGGGCATAATCTACTTTACCGTCAGCCAAAAAATGAATTCTGGTAATCCGACCAGAAGGGTCAGTGATTATTAAGTCTCCTGTCGCTGCTTCGGTGGTGTAGGTTGTTGTATTGTTATTGCTGTCAACTATTTTTGTCAGCTTGCCAGTAAGCATGTCAAAGAAGAGAAGGGTATTATCTGTTGTTTTAATAGTAAAGATCAGGTTGACATCGTCTCTGGTTAAGGACAGGGTGATCCCTTTGGGCGGGCTATATTGCCCGCTGCTGCTGTCCCGATCAAATATATGACGAGTACCTGTGGCATCTAGGAAGGCAACTGAACCGGTTAAGTCCCAGACCTGCATATCCAGATTGGATAACCAGCCTGCTCCAAAGACCCCAATCTTGGTGGATTGTCTGCTGTTGTACGAACGGGTAACGACAGCATCAATTCCTAAACCAGGGGTCGCCAGATCGGTAGCATTTAAGAAGAGGTTTCCTTTAAAGGGCATGACTCCATCACTGGTATAGGTCCAAAAGGTGTTGATTCCTTGTGGGTCATATAGATAATCGACGACAAGATACGGACGTAGGGTAGTAGTCGCATGATCACTAGAGCTAAAGCCTGCTGGCTCAGCAGTATCCGGGGTGGCGACCAAGGCAATGCCGTTATTCGGGGTCTTTCCTGTGTACCAGTAATTAACAAGATCTTTAATATTAAAAGACTGCCAGCCTATTTGTGAAACTGGAAGAGTAGTAATTAAACTGCCTTTTGCCGGTTTATTGTTCCAATTGAGAGTTCCTTGTGCCCACCAGCTGTTCACAGGATAAATATTCAGATTGGTAGTCGTGCTTTTTGCTAAAGAACTGTAGAGAAAGGCGTTGGCGTATAATATTACTGCCCCATCCGGAAGGGCATCTATAGGAAAGCGTAAATAGCTCTCTGTTTTTCCATAGGTAGTGGTGTTTCCGGCATAAAGGGAGGAAGCTCCAAAATAATTGCCGGTTGGATTAAGCTGGCTGACAAAGGCATCGTGCATAACAATCTGTTCGGTACAAACTGATGGATCGACAGTAACCGGGAAATTACGATTTGGTTGGTTTAACCAGTTGGCATCAAGACGGATATCTAAGTAGGCTTTACCGTCTTTTTGACGGATTGTTTGGGTAACTTGATCAGAGATCGCCGGAATTTCGCCGCTTTCATACATAAAGGGCTTGGGCATTTGGAAGGCGAAATCCTTGGTATCGGCGTGAGTGAAAACAATTGAGCCGTCCTCTGCAGTTTGATATTTTAGATTGGTCAGTTTAAGCTCAAAGGTAAAAGTGGTTGGTGCTTGGTTGGTGTTCAGGATGATGCTTTCCTTTACACCGTCTGAATTTACCGTATAACTGAGGTCAGTATTTGGGTAAGCAGTATTATATGTTAGTTTGTTCGCGTTTGTGGCTACGGTAGAAGATAAGACATCTAGCGGGATAAATTCTAAGCTAGATTTGTCGATGGTAAACTTATTAATTGAACCAGAACCTAGTTGACTAGAGAAATCGGCTTCGAAGCGGTTTGCTTTGTTTTTCCAAGCAAAACCGGCTTTGTTAGAGGGTACTAAGGTATTGTCGATATCCTTCCATCTTCTAGTTACAGGGTCTTGGTAGAAGATATTCTCATTAGCTATTTCAGCTGTAAAAGTTCCATCGTCTTTCAGGAAGTGCTTAGAATTAGCTGTCCGCCATTCCGGGATTTCCACTCTGGCGTTTTTAGCTGGTTTAATAGGGAACTCCCGATGTTTAGTAGCCGGTTCCGGGGTTGGTTGGGCTGAAACTGGGCTAAACGGCAGGGTAATCCCGCTGAATATTAAGGCAAGTGTTAGTAGGAAGATAAGGGCGGTACGCAAATATTTAATCATGGTGGTTAGAAACCCCTTTCATGGTGTAAGTTAGTTTGTATGTTCGGGGTTATTGTTTTTCATTGGTAGACATTTTATGCAAGGTTTGTAGTAATATTTTTGAATGTCAACTAGCGATTGGCATAATATAAAGTGATATGTTGAATTATTACTTTGAAGATGGCAAAGATCGGTACTGCCAAGATTAAACCGACAATTCCCGCCACTTCACCGCCAACCAATAACGAAAAAATTATGAATAACGGATGAATATGCAATCTCCTACCAACTATCTGCGGTGAGACAACATTTCCTTCAATCATTTGGATAATTAAATTAACTACGATTGTAGTTAGCGCCAGCTTCCACGAGATGCTTATTGCCACAAGCAGCGCCGGTGCTGCTCCAATAAACGGACCGATATAAGGAATTATATTGGTAATCGCCACTATTGAAGCTAGGACTAGGGAATACGGCAGCCCAATAATTAAATAGCCAATATAAGCCAAAACACCGATTATCGCGCAAACAATTAATTGCCCGCGGATATAATTTCCTAGTGCCTCATCAATATCCCGAGCTAAGCGAATGATTTCCCGACGGTTTTTTCGCGGCACAAAGGTGATAATCGTTTTCTCTAATATTTTATAGTCCTTAAGGATGTAAAAGGCTACAAATGGGACTAAAACAATCGTAAAAAGCACTTCAATCGTGTTATTTATCCATTCAAGAACGTTTCCGAAGCTGTCTGTAATTTTCTTCTCAATATTATTTAAAGCATTATCGATACCATCTTGCAAAGATTTCGGAAAAGGATTAACATGGTCTGCTCGAAATCCTTCCAGCCATCCTTCAAACTTCTTAACCATCTCGGGGAGCTGTTCTGCCAAATCCTTAATCTGTGACATTAAAACAGGAAAGGCATTGACCACAATTATCGCCAGAGACCCAAAGAAAAGGATATAGATTAATAGCACCGCTAATGACCTCGGCACCCCTCTATTATGCAGCATCGAAACAATCGGATGCAGAAGGTAGGAGATTATTAAGGCAATAAAGAAAGGCAGAAGAAGCCCTTTTACAAAAAAAACAACATAGCCAAAAAGAGAGCTTAGCTTTACTAACAAAAAAAGAACAGTTAAAACCAAAATAGTTAATATTAGATATACAAATAGCTTTTTGTGGGGAATCTGCCCTATTTCGTCCTTCATCCTGCTCCCTCCTCCAAATAAATATTTCTACTGCGTCGAACATCTTCTTCGTTGAAATATGATCGTTGTGCCCGTAGGGTGCTCATATAAATTAATAATCCCTTTAAATGAGTATATGCCGATCTTGGACAATTTACGCATAAATTCACAGAAGACAATCGAAACGGCCGAACTGGAGGTTAGAAGTGAGAAAAAAGACAAGCGAAACGTCAGACTGTGTGATAATTAAAATAAATTGTTTACACAAAGTCACATTTAAGGTATAATATACCTAAGGTATAGAAAGGGTGTGGCTTTTTTGGCGTATATACAGGGAGAAGACAGAAATCAAATAATTTTATTTCCAGAAAGCATTGATGAGTACATAGATGAAGACAATGTTGTTCGAGTAATCGATGAATATGTTGATCAACTTGATGTGATGACTCTTGGATTTAAACACAATATCTCACCTTCTGTTGGTAGGCCTCCTTACAATCCGAAGGACATGTTGAAATTATACATTTATGGCTATTTGAACAGAATTCGTTCATCTAGAAGACTTGAACATGAAACCATTAGAAACATTGAGGTTATGTGGCTTTTAAAGAAAATGCACCCTGATTTCAAAACAATCGCCGATTTTCGGAAAAATAACAAAAAAGCATTAAAAAGCGTATTTAGAGAATTCAACAAGCTTTGTGATGAGTGGGGACTATTTGGTAAAGAGATAGTAGCAATTGATGGATCAAAATTTCGAGCAAGTAATTCTAAAAAGAACAATTTCAGCAATAAGAAGTTAGATAAGCATATAGAATATATTGACAAAAAAATAAGCAATTATATGACTGATCTGGAAGAACATGATCGTTTGGAAAACAACGATAGAAAGCTTACAACAGAAGAGGTTAAAAAACGTATAGACGATTTACGTAATCGAAAAGAGCTTTATGAAGGGTATAAAGAAGAACTGTCAAAAAGCGAAGAAAATGAACTTTCCATAACCGACCCCGATGCTAGAATGATGAGTAGCAATAACAATGGAATGGATGTCAATTATAATGTTCAAACAACGGTGGATGATAAGCACAAATTAATTGTTGATTTTAAAGTAATAAGCAAAGCTAATGATTTAGGTGAATTAGGCAATATGGCGTTACGAACAAAAAAATTGTTTGGGGGAAAAAAGCAAAAGGTATTATAGGCTCAGAATATCGTAATTATGAAGCTTGTAGTAATTGTGAATTTAAAAAAAGGTGCACAAGAAGTGAAAAAGGTAGAAGTATCTTCAGGCATGTAGATCAGGATTTTCTTGACACCATTGATAACCAAACGCATGAAAATAATGAGATATTCAAAGAAAGACAAAAAATAGTAGAGCATCCTTTTGGAACTATCAAGCGAAGTTGGGGGGGATATTATTTCCTAACAAGAAAAAAAGCATCGGTAACTGCCGAGATTGGGATCTCGTTTCTTGCATACAACATGAAACGAGTTATTAACATACTCGGAAGTAAAGAGATACTGATGAGGTTAAGAGAAAGGAGGAAATCGGCGCTGGTATAAGACGCCGATTTCCTTATAAATTTAAAAAGGGGTTTTAATATAAGAGATATCTCAATCAGATGACGTTTTTAATTGATATTAAACAAGATTTTCACACGGTCTGACGTCCCCTTGTCTTCCGCGTTTCATCAGAAATCTTAAAAAAACACCACTTGAGATATAATCTCGAAGTGGTGTTTGCAGTAGCGGTTCTATCTAGCTCGTACCATATTTCTAAACATTCTTGATCGACCGAATAAGCGAAAAGCCCCTAGACTACCCATTACATTTATCATGCCATTTAAAGGCCTATTGAGGATTTTTTGGAATGTGCCAACATTTCTCCGACGACTCATTACCACCCCAAAAACAGCAGCAATAGCGCCTCCAGCCAGCACAGTTGAAAGCAAACGATTCATCCGGGTACCCTCCTTTTATTATTTTCCTGCTACGTTGAGTGCTTTTCAAAGCTCTTTACTAAAAGGTTTCTTGAATTTTTAATTCCTCGTCGGTAAATAAGTCATCCAAGGAGCTTAGACTCCCGTCTTCCTCTACCTGATGAACAGCAAAATGATCACCTTGAACAGTTAATTCAATAAAACAACTCCAACAATAAAATTGATTATTGGCAATTTTTCCTATATCACGGCTTTGACAATTAGGACACACTAACACAATATTTCCTCCTTAAAGCTCTTCCTTTTCAAATACAACATCTCTAATCTCGTCGTTTGGGATGACAATTGCGTCCTTGCCGACGATTTGTCGATCGGGATGTCCAATTGTTCTTCTACCCTCGGTAATATCTGAAAGGAATCCATCTGATATTTCATACCCTATAATTTTTCCCAATTCTTCTTTAAAATAAACATCAATGATGTGCCCTAATTCATTCCCGTTAGTCGTGACAACAGGAAGCTCCTTATAAGGTGTTTTGCCAGAATTAAAGCTGTAAAACTGTTCATTTAAGTGTAGAGGTTGAAGAAAATCAGCTGTACCAATTGTGACAGCATCGTCACCAATCGCCCCAAGCTCCTCATAGGACAGAAAGCTGCCTCGGGAAAAAAAACCTGATCCTTCCACCAAAAATCCTTTTACATCACCATTAAGGTCAAAATAAATATCCTTAACCGTTCCAACCTTTTTACCCGAACTAACATCCAGCACCGACAATCCAATAACCTCTTGCAACTTTTTCATCTTCGCTACCCCCCTATAAAGGGATAGGATTAGTTTGCGTAATCATCGAGATAAAATACTATGATAAAGCTGGTGTTAAGCCATCTTATTTCCTTTTGGCAGTCTGCTTGTGACAACATGAGCAATTTCTTTTGCTGCTTTTTCGACCTGTTCTCTGGTAGTACCTAAACCAAAACTTAAACGTACTGCGGAGCTGCTAATCTCTTCGCTGACATTTAAAGCTTTAATTACTCGCGAAATTTCTACTGCTCCGGCTGCGCAAGCTGATCCGCCGGATATAGCTATCCCTTTTAAATCCAATGCCATAATCATCGTTTGGCTATTTACACCTAAGAAGCTTACATTAAGGATACTAGGCACAGAACTTGAAGGATGCCCATTAACGACAAAAGACTCTCTGCCAAGCGAGTTCTCCCAAAAATTAATCATCAGCTGTTTGTAATCAGAGAATAGCTTGTACTTCTCCTCTTTGCCGGCAGTTAGTACTCGTACAGCCTCGCCAAAACCAATGATCCCAGGAACATTTTCTGTTCCCCCTCTTCTGGCCCTTTCCTGACTTCCACCAATTAACGGGTTAATTTTAGTGCCGTTTCGAATATATAAGGCACCAATTCCCTTTGGTCCATTTATTTTATGAGAAGAAATTGTCAACAAATCAACCGGCAGCTTCTCTAGGTCAATATCCAATATTGGAAAAGCTTGAACAGCATCTGTGTGAAAAATTACCCCTTTTTCCCGGGCAATTTCCCCAATTTTTTCGATCGGTTGAATTGTCCCAATCTCGTTATTTACATACATAACGCTAATTAGGATCGTATCCTCTTGAATAGCCGCCTTTAATTGCTCGATATCTATTAAGCCATGCTTATCGACCGGTAAAACGGTTGCGGTAAACCCAAAACTTTTCAGAAACTCGACAGCACTTAGAACCGCCGCGTGCTCAATTTCCGTAATAATTAAATGCTTGCCCTTATCTTGATTAGCTAAAGCGGTACCTACAACCGCCAGATAGTCGCTTTCTGTACCTCCGCTAGTGAAGACAATTCTGGGAGGCTGGGTATGCAAACCCTCTGCCACTTGAATTCTAGCATCCTCCAGAGGGATTTTTACAGCCCTGCCAACGGAATGAATGCTTGATGGATTGCCGAATTTTCTTGTAAAGAACGGCTCCATTTTTGCAAAAACCTCAGGATGTACCGGTGTTGTAGCGCTATGATCCAAATAAATATGCTCCTTCATAATTTAAGACACCCCTTTTTAAAAATGTTCCTACTGCATCGTTTCAGCTTCCTTAGTTTTTACAACTGCGAAAACAGGTTTTAGCGCCTGATCCCACCATTTGAGCGAAAATTGCATGATCGGTCCGATTAATACTGCCGAGATTATTGTTCCCCAAAAAACCGGTCCCCCTAAAAGAAAACCTAGAATAACCGCCATGATTTCCATAATCGTTTTAATCTTTCCAATACTATACCCTAAACGTTTAGCCAGCACCAACATTAGACCATCTCGCGGTCCGGAACCGATTTTTGCAGTTATATATAGTCCAGCACCCATACCCGAAATAGTGATTCCCAGAAGCAATAGGCTATATTGAAATATTCCTGTAGAGCTTGTGGGCAAAATATATAAGAAAATATCAATAAAAATCCCTACAAAGAACATATTTAAAATGGTTCCGATCGCCACCATCTCTCTATCCAGCAGCAAGGTAATTACCACAATCAGCAGACCAACAATTATTGACCATGTACCGATTGTTAAGCCAAACGTGTAAAACAAGCCAATATGCAAAACATCCCACGCCGAGACCCCTAGATCCGCTTCAATAATTAAGGCAATCCCAAACGCTAATACAATAATTCCAATGAAAAAAACCAAAAAACGAAATAACAACTCACTTCTTGCCATAGCTCACTTCTCTCCCCATCCTGCATCGCTGATTTCCTGTATCAGTTATCTCTCATCTTTAATTCTAAAGTAAGCTATTTTCTTTTACGTTGCTGAATTTTCGCTTCCATCCCTTGGTCACTGGGATAATAATATTGTCTATTTAACAGCTCCTTAGGCAGATATTCCTGATCAACATAGTGGTTAGGATAATCATGCGGGTACTTATAGCCCTTTCCATGACCAAACTGTCTAGCGCCTGAGTAGCTGGTATCCCGTAAATGTAAAGGGATTTGACCCAAATTGCCCTTCCGAACATCGTCAATGGCACTATCAATAGCTGTATAAACGGAGTTTGATTTTGGGCTTTCTGCTAAATAGATAATTGCTTGTGCCAAATTAATCCTGGCTTCCGGCATACCTACAACTTCCAAAGCGGAAAAAGCGGCAACTGCCTGTTCTAACGCACTAGGATTAGCCATCCCAATATCTTCAGAGGAATGAACGATTAAACGTCTGGCAATATACTTCGGATCCTCCCCGGATTCCAGCATTCTCGCCATCCAATACAAAGCAGCATCTGTTGCGCTCCTACGAATTGATTTGATCATCGCACTCATCATATCATAGCGCTGATCACCAGTATCGTAGCGCATCGCCGGCTGCTGAATAGATTCCTCCATCACCGCCAAGGTTAATTGTATTACTCCATTTTCATCCTGTTCAGTAGTAGCTGCAGCTAGTTCTAAAGCATTTAAGGCTTTGCGCAGATCCCCGTTAGCGGTAGTTAATAAATGCTCTAAAGCCTCCTCAGACAACTTTAGGGAGATATTACCTAACCCCCGCTCCTTATCGGTCATTGCCAGCGAGATTGCTTCGGTGATATCTTGTTTAGTTAATGGCTCCAGCTTAAAAATTTGGCTCCTTGACAAAAGCGCTGAATTAACCTCAAAAAAAGGATTTTCCGTTGTCGCCCCGATTAAAATTATTTCTCCCTTCTCAACAGAAGGAAGCAGACCATCTTGTTGCGCTTTATTAAAACGATGAATCTCATCTAAAAACAGAATTGTTTTTTTGCCATAAAGCTTCAATTGCTCCCGAGCATCTTCGATTACCGTTCTAACCTCTTTTATTCCCGTATTAACAGCATTCATCCGAATAAACATACTGCTGCTAACCTGGCTAATCACATATGCCAAACTGGTTTTCCCGGTACCGGGCGGACCATAAAGGATAATTGAAGAAAGCCGATCAGCCTCAATAGCCCTTCTTAACAGCTTTCCTTTACCGATAATTTGTTTTTGACCAAAATATTCATCTAAGCTTCTTGGTCGCAAACGATCAGCCAAAGGAGCCAATTGGTCAATATTTTGGGAAAATAGGTCTTCCATATCTCTATTCACAACCTTTGAAGCTCTAATGGACAAAATGCCTTTGAGCAATTTTGGACAGAATACTTATTGTCTGATTTATATCGTCAAGGTTTATCTCCCGATGTGTAGTTAATCGAACTAAATATTCTCCAAAAACACTTCCTAATACACCTTCGCTCTTTAGTTCAGCAACTAATTCTTTTGCGGTTATTCCCATTGCTTCGATATCAAAAACGACAATATTTGTTTCAACTGTTTCCAGATCAAGACGGATTCCCGAAATATATTGCAAGCCTTCTGCCAGTTTTTTGGCTAAGAAATGATCTTCCTCTAAGCGGTCAACCATTTTCGTTAAGGCAATGATGCCTGGCGCTGCCATTAGACCGGATTGCCGCATCCCGCCGCCGAGCCGCTTCCGCCATTTACGAGCCTGCTCAATCCAATCTCTAGAACCGGCGATAATCGAGCCCATCGGAGCACTTAACCCTTTAGAAAGGCAGACCTGCACAGTATCTACATACTTAGTAATCTCCTTAGCCTCAACCTTCAGAGCTACTGCAGCATTAAAAAGCCGCGCGCCGTCAAGATGTACAGGTACTTGTTTTTCCTGAGCAAGCTGATAAACCTCCTGCATGTAGTCCAGTGGCAATACAGCCCCGCCTGCTCGATTATGAGTGTTTTCCAGAGCAATTAAGGCTGTTTTCGGAAAATGAATATCCGTTCCGCGAATTGCCCTTTTTAGTTCATTTAGCGGTATTTTACCCCGATGCCCGGCAATTGTCCTTGTTTGTACTCCTGCTAAAGCACTTGCCGCCGCTGCTTCATAGTAAAAAATATGGGCATCTGCCTCTAAGATTATTTCATCACCCGGCCTAGCATGTGTTAAAACAGCTATTTGATTACCTTGAGTGCCACTTGTAGCAAATAAAGCCGCTTCCTTACCCAAGATTTCCGCCGCTAATTCCTCTAGCCGATTAACTGTCGGATCCTCACGGTAAACGTCATCCCCGACCTCAGCATTATACATGGCCTCTCGCATTTCCTGAGTAGGCTTCGTTACAGTATCACTTCGCAAATCAATCATCAAGCTGTCCCCCTCAACCCTCATTACTTAGTTACCTATCTTAGTCTCATTTAGTTTCTCAGCAAATTGGTAAACAAACTTCTTCCCCTCATACCAATCCTTGATTCTAGGTATCTCTTCCGAATAATCGCGGTTATATTTCAAATCGACAATAACTGTCGGAATACCTGCTTTTAATAAATTATTAATGTGCTCTGGATCATCTTCAAAAAACAAATCAATTCCCAGCTCCTTAGCAACCTTTCCCTTGTTCTGCGCACTCATATAAAGATTGTTCCCATTAAAAGGAAAACCATGCTCCTGTAACCATTCAATAGTAATTTCTCGAATTTTCGAGAAGCCTGGTCTAGCAGTAATAAAATAAATTTCGTGACCCTCAGCGACCAATTGTTGCAAAGTCTCTGGTGCATGCTCCAAGGGAATACCAATCTTATAGATCTTACCCTCCAAACGGCGCCAAACCTTACGACCTTCATCACCTGTTAAACCATACGGCTCATCTAAATAGAAGGTTTCAACCTCATCTTCTTGAATATTCATATTAAATTCTTCATTATAAACCTTAATTGCTGCTTGTTGGGTATGCTTTATCGTTCCGTCAATATCGATTCCCAGCTTCATCTGAATCCCTCCATTTATCTATTTTATCTTCTTTATATAATATAATAAATCCTGTTACATAAATTTATTTTTTGTGTAAAGCTCCTTTTTTTATGTTAAGCTCCTTATCGCTTTATTGTAACATTCCTGAACATATATTATAATTGAAATGCTCAAAAAATTTCGAGCACCGGATTAATGAACACTTTCCGAAGTATTTAGCAAGTCTCCTGCTCTTTTTAGCGAATTGATTCTTATTATATATTTTTTTTGAGGTGAAAAAAATGAATTTCCAACAAATTCGTCCCCAGAAAATTTACGAAAAGGTTGCCGAACAAATCAAAGAAATGATCATCAGTGGTGATCTGCAACCCGGGGACAAGCTACTGTCCGTCCGTGAATTGGCTGAACAGTTTCAGGTTGGTCGGAGCGCCGTGCGTGAAGCCCTAAGCGCCTTACAAGCGATGGGTTTAATAGACCTGAAACAAGGAGAAGGAACTTTCGTTCGTAAGTTAGCTTCGAAGGATCTACTGGAAGTAAATTATTCTTCCTTGCTAATCGAGCATCGCCATATCGAATCCTTGCTGGAGGTGCGAAAAATTATTGAAACATCTGCTGTTGGATTGGCAGCAAAACGCAGAACCTACGAGGATTTAGTTGGCTTAGAGGATGCATTAAGCTTAATGGAAAAGGACATTTATAATGAAGAACACGGACAAAAAGCCGACTGGCTGTTCCATTACTCGATCGCTAGAGCCACGAAGAATGAGATGTTAGTCTATATAATCGAATCGATCTCTGATTCGATGAAGCGCAATTTAATAACTAACCGTGCTGTGCTGTTTCAACGAGAAGGAATGCCAGAAAAGCTCTTGGAAGAACACAAAAAAATCTATCGAGCTATTGAAAAGCAAGATGTTGAACTAGCAAAGGAACTCCTATTCAACCATCTGCACCAAGTTGAGATTAATATTAAAGAAATTTTGGAAAATAAATAGTTCAAGCGATAGACCAGCAATCCAGTAAGTACATACTGGGCGCATAGCTAAAAAAAGAGCTGTTGCTGTAGGTTAACAAAATAACTGACAATAAGATATGAGAAAAGATGATGTGGGAAATCCCGAGAAACCCCGATATTATAAGGGATTAGGTGGGATTGTAATAAAAAAGTCATGACAGAAATACTGAGAAGTATTAGACAGCCATGACAAGTACAATAAAAAGGGTAAAAAGCGCCTGGAAGCTTGCTACGGCAGGGATGGGCGCTTTTTTATTTGCCCTGATAATAGTTTACCACTAATGATGATCTATTAAAACAGCATAGACGTGCTCACGATCGTGTGACTGTGCGTGATTGAATCACAAATTATTGAAACAAAAGTCAACAAAGCCTTTAATATTAAGGATTTTTGGTTGCAAAAGAAAAACTCCAGTGCGTGAACGGCGTGAGTGTAGTGTGATTAATTATCGTAATAATCCCATAAAAAGATCATATTCAATGGGACATTTTCGAAATTTTAATAAAAGTATGTCCCATTGTAGGAATGACGCCGATTCCAGCCATTTTTAAAATTAAAAAAATGACCGGAGCAATGGGACAAGTTTACACGAGTTTCTACTATACTGTATGTAAAAGTAAAATGATTTAAAAATCTATCATTTGATGTAAAAAAATTAGGCATATTCTTTAGTCGCTGCCTCTTCTCCGCTTCCTCCCCCTCCATTCCTGGAGTTGGATGACATTCCCCTTTTAGTGAGTCTTCGATATTTCATTTCAATGTTTTCGCTTGCATCTTCTTGGTCCCGTGCGTCAAGTTGTCGGTACTTCCAAAGCATGTCCCTTTCCTGATCTGTCAGTGGCCATAATCGATCTACCTCGTACTTCGATTGTTGCTCACCAATTAGGGACTCTTCTTGAATTGGTTCTTCACCAGTTAAAAGCCATTCCATAGATACATTACACAATTTAGACAGTTTATTAAGTATTGCTGCTTCTGGGATTCTTCCTGCTACATAATTAGTAATAGCGTTTTTTGAAAGCTCTAGTGTTTCTGTAGCCTTAGCTTGTGTGTAGCCTGCTTTCTTTAAAGCTTGTTTAAGACGGTCTCCAAATTCTACAGACAAAACTTTCTCTCCTCTCAACACATATGTGGGGTAATAAACCCCACGTTTGTATTATTTTTTTATTGACACCCCACACACGTGGGGTGTATAATTTTAATTGATAGATTAATACATCAGTTTAAATTATATCAGACATCATGCGCAAAAAAAGTAGATTTATGGAGGTGATCAAAAAAAAATTAAAAAAGCCCCACGAGGTGGTGTGATTTATGGATGTACCAACTGTAGGATTAAAAAGTTCTGAAAAAGTTATCGACTGGATTAGACAACATTTTGACACCGCACATATTTGTGTGGAGGATTTTCCACTCTTTCCGGGAGGTAAGCGCGTCATTGATAAGTCAGGGGAAGAAATGATTGTTTATTGGGACATCCTTTATGACCGGGTGACTTACACCCTGCCGGACAAGAAGTAAGCAAATTATGTAGGTTGTGTTTGTCGGTAAAAACACTGAAAACCGAACCGGGTTTTATTTGTTTCCCTTGTGTCAAAAAATAGTTCTTTGAAAACTAAATAGGACGTTGGTTATCAATGTAAGGAGGCTAAATTATGAGCCAAAACAAGGCTGCCCAAAAAAGAGGGCTGCTGCAAAGATATTATGAAATGGCTTGCCACAACATCATGAAAGGAGGGTCAGGGTGAGCAAACAACGACAACGAGGATTATCACCTTTAGGTAAAGTCATCAAAAAAAGATTGGTGGATATCAACAAAAACCAGACTTGGTTAGCAGGCACGGTAGGAATGCATGAAAAATACTTGCATTTGGTCCTGTACGGTGAACGGTCAGGGAAAAAGTATCTGCCTAACATACTGAGAGTTCTGGAACTTGATCCTGAACTGATTAAAAAAACCGCATGAAAGGAGATTAAATAGTGATGTCAGGAAACATTGAAACATTTCTAAGTGAACTGAACGCATTAAAAGAAAAAATGAACCGCGGAAATAATGAATTGCCGCCAGAGGCTAAGTATGGCGGTTTGAAAAAGCAACTTTTTGAATATCAGCAAAAGGAAAAACAGATGCAGGAAGAGATTGAACGAGAAATAGAGGATTTCTTCTCCTATATGCACATGAAAAAGGCTAGTATTGAAGTTCTGAATGGTTTGGGAGAATACGTCCGCAAGGAAATCTCCAGACTGGAAGGACTTATACAGGCAGAAAAAACACAGTGAGGTAATTGAAGGAGTGATCCAGTAGTATGGCGCTGATTATCAAAATATTTGGCAATAAAAAAGGAGTGCCTTCAATTCTTTCACACCTCGAAGGCACCCCACACAGCGCAAGAACAGAAAACTGTTCTTCTATTATTGTACTACTGATACTCCTTGCGTGTAAAGGAGGAGGAAGATATTGGCAGAGTCTTACATCATATTAGAAGAGGCTGCAGCATTTGAAAACATCAGTTATGAAGCCATGAAGAAAAAAATACAGCGCAACCCGCTTATCTTTAAAACTAAAAGTGAACCAGCTGAGAATGGCGGGAAAAACCGAGTCTTGGTCGCCTTATCTTCTCTATCAAAAAAGGCGAGGAGGGCACATAAGGAAGCTCAAAACATCGAAGGGAGGGATGTTGTGGTAAATGAACGAGCAACAGCAACAGACGGTGTGCCGTGGTATATAGATGTTGACCTTAATTGGTACATCGAGAATCATGGCAAAAAGTATTATGAAGCGGTAGAACTGGCCAAAGTGATCCAGAAGTTTTTAAACTATGCTGACGAGAACCGGACGGAGTTTGCTCAGCAATTCGCTGAACTAAACGATATGAGCCCGAGAACTCTGTACCGTTACACTGAAAGCTACCTGGAAGCAAGTGCCTGGTCAATGAAATTAAGTAAGGAAGACGGCGGCAACTATGACTTTTTTAAGGTCCTATCTTTGTGCCGGAAACCAAAGCAAAGCTTTACCTTTCCATCTTTGAATGATCGAGTTAAGGCATTCATTGAAAACTTATGGTTTGATAAGGATTTCGCGGCCAACAATGGCACGATTGAAATGCTCTACGGGAAATTAGAGGAAATAGGCGATCAACATGGTTGGGAATATCCTTCGTATCAAACCGTGGCGCGGTATATCGGTTATTTGATGGATAAAAAACGGGCAAAAAATGCCAGATTTCTAGCTGCCAAGGGAACTAGGGAATATCGAAATAAGGTTATGGTCAAAGCATCGAGGGATACTAGCGGTCTTCCGGTTATGTCCCTTGTACAAGGGGATGTTCATACATTCGACTGCTGGGTGAAATATACATACCCTAACGGAAAAGTGACGGCTATCAAGCCGAATTTAGTTGGGTGGGTTGATGTCAGAAGCAGGTCTATCGTCAGCGATGTTATTTGTCTACATGCCAATGCTCAAATCATGAAACAGTCACTATTAAAGATGGGATACAACGAGATCGGAGGCAAACCTTGCGGTGTTCCTCTATGCATCAACATAGATAACGGAAAAGAATACACAGCCGAGACCCTGACGGGACGTAGCAGAAAAGAACGTGTCAGCTTTGATAGCGAAACGGTTGGTTTTTACAAAAGTATCGGAATTAAAGATGATATCCGAAGCCTGCCATACCAACCTTGGAGCAAATCATATATTGAACGGTTTTTTCGTACCGTCACTGATGAGTTCACAAGATGGCTGGGTTCTTATACTGGAACTCTTACTGGTTCTAAAACGGCGGGTAAAATCAAGAAAAATATCCCTAGTATGTTACAACGGGACGAGTTACTGGATATGGATGAGTTTTACGAGTTGTGGCAGAATTGGCTGCACGAAAAGTATCATCAGGAGGAGCACAGAGGATTAAAAAAAATGAAGGAAAAATGGTTGAAGCCTGCTGAACTTTTCGCTAATGCTGAAGAACGGTATTACAAACCAGCTCCACCTAAATCCTACGCGACTATGCTGATGATGAAGGCTGATAGAGTACATGTCTATAATACAGGCATCCGTAAGTTTGGGCATGAGTATAGGGCGGAAGAGCTAAGTGACTACATCGGTGAGAAAGTGGATATCCGCTGGGATCCGGAAGATATCACGAAGTTATATGTATCAACTACTGATGGTAAGAAAATATGCGAGGCTTTAAGTCAAGAATTACTTTTATTTGCTCCGCGGGTACCACAAAAAGCTCTCGAAGAACACATGAAAGACCAACATAATCAGCTTAAACGGGATCGAGAACGACTTAAGGAGTTCAGAACTACATTTGAGGAACGTATTGATCAGCATGTTAACGGACCAAGTGATATTGTTGGTTTTATTGTTAAGAAAGATGGCAAGAAGTCAGCTAGTAATGTAGTGGCCTTGCCGGGGGACAAGCAATATAGGGAAGAGATTAGAAACAAGAAAAACAGCGCACAAGAAGAAAACGAATTTTATCGGAAGAAAGCGGAGAAAGCGTTGGCTATGCTACGCGAATTAGGTTAAATAAACGGAGGGATGAATAATGGAAGTTGCTACAAAGCTTTACTCTATCACGTCGGATGTTGCCAGAAGTGATGTTGCTAGAAGGGCTAAGGAATACATGGAGAAAAATAACTTAACTATCACAGAAGTAGCGAAGGAAATTAATTATCATAGGTCAGCATTATCGAAGTTCTTGAATGGTAAATATGAGCACGATACCGCAGATATTGAGACAAGACTTGCGGAGTTTTTGAAAGAAAGCACAGGGGAACCAACTGTTCCTTCTACCACTTCGACACCTAAGGTGCAAAAACAACATTTTTACGAAAGCCGGGATGCATCAGATATTATCGGGGTTTGCAGTTCCTGCCAAGAGTTCACCGGCCTTGGCGTAATTGTTGGGAAGTCAGGGTATGGCAAAAGCCATACTTTGGAGTATTACGCAAAAATGCCTAAGGTTGCTTACATTGAATCTGATGACACAATGAGCAGTCGGGACATGGTGAAAGCGATCGAAAAGGCACTAGGAATTCCTGTTGGGTACGGAACGATTTGGGAACGTGTGAATGGCATTAAAGAGTTCTTTAATGTCAATAAAGGTTATCTTCTAATCGTGGATGAAGCGGACAAGCTGATCAGTAAGTACACGCAAAAGAAAATGGAGATCCTACGCTCGATCTTTGATCAGTCCGACGTAGGATTGATTATCGCCGGTGAACCGAAACTGGAATCACAATTAAAAGGTTATCTGTCGCGGTTTGCTAATAGAGTAGATTTCTATTGCTCGTTAAAGGGACTGTCACAAAAGGAGGTTATAGAGTACCTGAAACCATTCCCTTTCAACGATGAAGCACTGCAAGAGATGATAAAAAGAGCTACAAACAATCAAACCGGTTGTTTCCGTTTGTTGGACAGAACGTTGAACAATATTATTCGTTTGAAGGGTGATGATCTAACAGAAATCACTCTTCAGGATATTGCAAAAGCAAGTGACATGATGATGCTATAAGGAGGCGTTAATGTTGTTGGAATTACAGGAGATCGAAAATCAGGAAGTAGCAGGCATGGCACGACTTTATGGGTATCTTGCACATGTGAGGAGCTTTCCAACATCGTTGCGGTTTGCCGCGGTGGTGGCTGGGATTACAGACGATGATGTGATGTGTGCGTTAAAAAACTCGACATATTTCACTGTTGAAAAAAACATGATTTACCGGAGCAATAATCAACAAAAATTGGTGTTTGATTTATCATCTGGTCTCGTAAAAACGCCACATGGGATAGGGAGATATGTCTCTTTTGATTCTGTGACTGGTGAGGTGACTGTAGAAATGGACAGCCAATATCTTTTGAAAATCGACGGTAGGGAATGCTATCTTTTTAATCAAAAGGAGGAGATTTAATGGAGTTTAGTAAAAAAATGAACAAAAGCGGCGGGCTTACATTGCCCGCCGCAATGCGTCGAGAGCTTGGTTTGCAAGGTGGGGAGAGGTTTGGCATTAACGTGAACAATGATGGGAGCATTACCTTGAAACGGGTTCAGGGAAATTGTGTCTTCTGTAGGGCCGATCGAGACCTGATTGTATATCAGGGACGTTTTATCTGTAGTACGTGCGCAGATAATATCACCTCTGCTACAAGGAGGGGTTAGTATGGAGGCAGACAAAGCCATAATACTGGTTGATAAGGCCATTGAACTGGATAAACGAATGAAAGCAGATAAAAAAGAATTGGATGCAATCAAAGCTGAATTGCAAACAGATGCCTTTGCTGAAATGGATGATAAAAATTTAAAGTGGTTGCAGGTGTTTGGCAGTACCGGAACTTTTAATGCGGCATACAAGGAAAAGTTTGAGATTGATGACTATACTGCACTGATTAACCTGTTAGGCGAAAAGGCAAAAGCAAAAATCACCCGCAAAGAGGAAGTAAAATACGAAACAGAAAAACGATACAAGGAAGCTCTCATTGCTTTGTACAAAGGTGAGTACAGTAATGAAATCACGCTTGATGATGTACTCAAAGGGATGGAACTGGATGAAAAGACCATTAAAATGATCAAGAAAAAGCTGAAGGGCGATTATATCAATGATAAAAAGGTCATAGAAAGCGTTGGTGTGCAAGGGGAGCGCGAAGAGGAGTTGGATGCAATCAGGCTTTGCAAAAATGCAGAGCTTGTAAAACGCTTTTTCGAAGACTTGACGTCGGACGAAATTGAGATTGTCCGGAAAGCCGTCTTTGTCGAGGACAATCTAAGCGTTGGATTGGAGTATGAGAAATGAGCGCACGAAAAGGAACAGGGAAAAGATCTCCTGAACAGAATCGTAAAATCTGGGCTCTAGCAAGTGAGTTAGGATTGGATGAAGGGTTGTTGCGTGATCTAGTAGAGAGGCTTACCGGGCAGCGAAAAACGTCCGTACTAACAAGCAAACAGGCAATTGGTTTAATTGACGAGATGAATCGCCTAGGGGGCAAAACACCGACTACTAGCATTAACAGAACTACTAGCACTAACAGAATCGGAATGGCGACCCCTGAACAAATCAGCAAAATCAGATCTTTAGAACGCCAGCTGGGCTGGACTAACAATCCTAAACGTCTTCACGCATTTATGAAAAAGTACGGCGGAATAGAACGTTTGGAGTGGCTGCGGTTTCGCCAAGCACAAAAGTTAATTGAGGGATTGAAGGGTGTAAAGAGCAGCTTAGAACGTCAGCAAGAACAGGGTTAAGTAATGGGTAGAGCTGATATTTACAATGACACCAATGGCGCTGTTTATATTACTGCTGAAACAAGGTATAAGTTGTTTTGGTTTTCTAAAGCGTTCGGGAAAGATCGGAGAGAAATTCGTTATAATCATGATTTAAAATGTTATGCGCTAAAGCTTCAGAATAATACTGAGAAAGAAGCCCTAAAAAGGCTTCTTTCTCAAAATAAATGGCAAAGGAGAGTTGACGGTTGTGGGAATTACCAAGAAAGCAACAAGGGCTATAACTCCTCAAGATTGGGAAAACATCGAAAAAGAACTCGAAAACTTTTATAGGACCGTCAAGCTGCTGATCGACGGATACGTTGTAACACTGAGGCTAACTAGAATATCAGTAAATAAAAATGCCATAATGCTTTATATCAATGGTGGTTTTAATACAAGATGGATAATTGAGGACTGCGAAGAAAGAAGAAGATTTATAAGACCAGTGAAAAGAACGTTGTTAACTCCTAAGAAAAAAGCTGAGTTGAAACTTTCGAAGAAAAGACTAAGGGAGCTTGAAGATAAATGTAAATTCACCAGCTATGCTAGTTACTGGCCTTCTTTTAAGCCATTGAGGAGACACTTACTTAGAAACAATCAAGTTATTGAAATCGAGGAGGAAAACGATGACGAAGTATAGAGGTAAGTATAAAAGATGTCGCACTAAAAAAACTTGTGAAAACTGCGAGTACTATTCGCCAAGGGAGGTCTTATAATGCAAGAAGCCACGTTTGTAGCAATTACTGACTTAGAAATAGGTGACAAAGTCGGCGTATCGTTTGACTCCGATCTAACCTATGAAGTATACGATATTAGAACGATGTACACGGTAAGAGACGGTAAAGTTAAACTTGAATTTTTACTTAGTATCGATGGTGGCACCTTTCCCGTTTGGATGGATCGGGAAGATATAATTTACCCTCTTATCTCAGCTGGTGTTGAAAAGTGATGGCCAAAGCTACTAAATCAATGACTGTTGTTGATAAAGATCCTAATCTATGTTTTGTCCTTTTCTCTAACACCTATTTTAATGCTATTAATGTTGAAGCTGGGTTGGCTAGTCTGCTCCATCAAGTTCAGAAGATCGATGGGGATCGTAAGGTGAAGCGGATGGAATATCTTCGGGATGAAAGAAAATTAATCATTGAGTTTGAAAGGAGTGAAGAAATACATGAATTTAAGCTTTAGCGTGGAACAAATCGCAAAACTAGGAAAGATTCAACGTGAAGTAGATAGTCTGTTGAATGAGTTGCCAGAATTTTCTCTTGAGTGGAATGAGTTAAATTATATCTACGTTGAGCTTGAGAACATTATCAAAGCTGCGAAATAAGGAGGAAAGAGCATAGTGGGTTTGATAAGAAAGGATGGTGAAACTGATAAATGCAGGATATATCCGAACTTAATAAAGCTAAAGGGCTATTGAAAGAGGCTGCCGGAGATATCGAAACTTTCTACGGCAGAGAGACATCTTTGTCAAAGGAAATAAGGCGTTTTTTAACTGAAGGCTCACAGCCTAATATTTATAGAGTTTTCGAAAGGGAGTTTGGTCGATTATTGTCTCCTTTTGAGATTGAGCAGATGACAAAATGGATTGAAGAGGGATATGATTTAGGTCTAATTAAAATGGCTTTAGCTGAAGCAGTTTTTCTGAACAAGCTAAACATGCGCTATATCGACAAGATCTTATGGAATTGGCAGCGGAATAATATCCGTACAGTTGAAGAAGCTAAAGAGTTTACTAGAAAGTTTCGCAGGGAAACTGCTTATAAACTAACTAGCAGTCCTCAGCGGGATAACAAAGGAAAACAGCCATTTGAGCCATACAATTGGCTAGAAGAAGAGGAGTGATGTAATTGGAAAATATCAAAATTAAACTTGAATTTAGGGCTGATATTGAAATAATCAAGCAAGTTCTGAGAGAAAGAGGCATCGAGGTAAACATCAGCAACATAAAGAAAATTGCGAATGTGTATAAAGATATGCAGTACACAATAAAATCTAAAGATTTCTTTGATGAATTCCCAAGGGATAAGGAAACGTTAGCGATGTATGGGTTTAAGTTATCCAAAAAAAAGGAGGATAAAAAATGAGGAAAAAAATTGTTGTAGACATAGGACATGGAGGGAAGGATCCGGGGGCTTCTGCCAATGGACTTGTTGAGAAGGATGTAAACTTGGATGTAGGACTGAAGGTTAGGGATTATCTCCTGAATTATGATGCTGAAGTTAAAGTGACCAGAGAGACAGATATCACATTAGGAAATGACACGAGAGTTAACATGATAAACTCCTTTAATCCTAACCTATGTGTTTCTATCCATCACAATGCAGCAGCTTCAATATCGGCAAGAGGAGCGGAGGTAATCCACGGACATTATGATCTGCAAGATGATAAACTGGCAAATGATATATTAAGTAGATTAATTGAAAAAGGCATGCCTACAAGAAGAGAGTTTACCAAGCTGAATGATAAAGGCGAAGACTGGTACTTTATGATCCGTAGGATATGGGATAATGATACCGATTCAATTATCGTTGAAGGAGGCTTTTTAACCAATCACTTAGACGCCGAGCTGTTAAAAACTCAGTTTTTCCTTCAAAAGGAAGCGGATGCTATTGCAGGAGCTATTGTTGGATACCTTGGACTAGAACTTAATAATAGAGCTTTAACTGAAATTATGGGTGGAACAAAAGCGCAAGCTGCACAGCTCATATCATATGCAATAAGGGTCAATAAGGTACCTTCTCTCCCCTATTGTACTATTGATGAGTTGGCGAAAATTTTTATTGAGGAGGGCGAAATTGAAGGTGTAAGGGCTGACGTTGCCTGGGCTCAATCCTTAAAAGAAACAGGATATTTCAGGTATGGCGGGATTGTTCTCCCTGAGCAAAATAACTATGGTGGGATAGGGGCTCTTAATAATAATGCTAAGGGTGTTGCAGCTGCTTTTGAGAACCCTAGATTAGGGGTAAGAGCTCAAATACAACATCTGAAAGCTTACGCAAGCACTGAGAACCTCAAACAGTTGGGCGTCGATCCGAGATTCGAGTTGGTTAAGAGAGGTTCTGCCAGATATGTTGAGTGGCTGGGTTATAAAGATAATCCAAATGGCGCCGGGTGGGCTTGGCCAGGTGCTGGATATGGCTATGATATAGCCAAGCTTCTAAATGCTATTCTTCAGGAACCGATTGCTGAAGAACACTGGGGAATAAAGTTCATCCAAAACCTCAAAGATCTGAATTTAATCACCGGTGAACATAACCCGCAGGATCAAGTAACATGGGCAGAATTCGCTTCGGTGATTACAAAGTTAGTGAATTCAGAAAAATAAAGCATTTCCTTTAATCGGTTTTTGATGTATACTCGGAGGTGATCTTGATGGAATTAGAGGGCTGGATTAGTAACTTGACGCTGGACATGATTCCGGAGCCACACAAAGAACTGGCTGAGATAATTGGTATCGAGAACTTTATCAAACTTGCAAAAGTGCTCGGTGGGAAAACGGTATATATTCCTAAGGCAGATTCATTTTTGCGGCCTGCTAGGGATATCAACATCAAGAAAGAGTACAATGGTTATAATCAAGCTGAACTAGCTAAAAAGTACGGTTTAACCGAACGTTGGGTTATGGAAATCTGCGGGCCAGCGTTTAATCAATTATCTATCTTTGATATTGAGAACGTATAGACAATATAAGAGCTAATTCGTAGAATTGCTTGGAGTATAAAGTTACGGCAAATATTAGTAGAATACCGGTATGGGCAAAAGCCTAGCCGGTATTTTTTATTTTCTCAAAAGAAAGGAGGAATCTCAATGGAAGGATTGGTACAAGAATTTTTATTCAACGCGGCTTTAACGTTAGTAACCTTGTTAGCGTCATATGCAATTTATGGCATCAAAAAGTTGACAAGCAAGTTGGTTGCAGAAACTAGCAAAATAAATAGCGAGAAGGAACGGAATCTCGTAAATGATGCTATCTGGCGTTTAGACGATGTGGCCACAAAGACTGTCAAGAGAATTGAGCAAACAACAGCTAAGGAAATGAGACAGGCTGTCAAAGATGGTATCAAGAGTAGAGATGATCTGGTTGGACTATCAAGAGATGCTTTTCAGGATATTGTTAATACTATGGAGCCTGAATATTTAAATGTCCTGAAGGCGAGCTTGGGTGATGTGCATTTATATATCAGGAACACAATCGAAGCTAAGGTTCTTGACCTTAAGGAGGGCGCAATCTAGATGGACTTTAGCTGGATTCTACAAACAGCAACCATGATCGGGATAGGTCTTACTGGTTATTTTCTTAAAACTACAGTGACCGAACTAAAGGAACAAATTAAAGCTAACTCAAAAAAGGTGTCAGACGTGGAGGATAAGCTAAACTATAAATTGGATGAACTTGAAAAGGAACTGGACGATTTAAGGAGCGATCTCCCCTTCATCTACGTTACCCGCGAGGACTTTATTCGAGCTATGAATGGCGTTGGCACTAATTTTGATAAAGTCGGTGATAAACTTGATAAAATACATAACTTTTTAATTGAAAGGGGGAAATAGAGTTGTTGGAAGACAATGATTTTCAAGTCAAACAAAACAAAGCCATTAGGGGTTACATCATGCGTGCGCTGGCACGAGGTAACCAAAATACTCTGCTTTCTAAACAAATTGTAAATGCCCTTCTCAATGACGGGCTAATTGTTTCCCCGGATATATCCAAACATCTGGATTATCTCAAGGAAAAAGGGTATATCGAGTTTACGGGGAAAAACTTCAACTCGTATAATGTGTACAGAAATGACGGTGCTATGAGGCTAACCGCTAAAGGGGTTGATCTGCTGGAGGATACGATCAGTGATCTGGGAGTTGACATTTAATGAGCGACAAACATAAGAAAAGGCGGGTTCGTTCTAAAATTGATGATCTTCCTGTACATATCAAGGATCAGGTGGATACCATGCTACTGGACACTCGATATACTTACACTGAGATATCTGACTACTTAGCAGAGCAACAATTTGATGTTTCGAAAAGTTCCGTTGGTCGCTACGCGCTACGCATTGGTCGGGCGACACAACGACTGTTGGAAGCTCAGGAGCAAACAAAAGCCCTAATCGAACTAGTGAAAAAGAACCCGGATGTCGATTATACGGAGGGCGGGCTGCAGATTATGGCTGGTGAACTAACTAAGAAATTCGCTCAAGCTCAAGAAGAATGGGATGATATGCCCTTAGATAAGGCCGCTAGAGTGATGGTCGCCCTATCCAGAACGAAAATTTATAAAGATAAAATAAGGGCTGATCTGGCAGAGAAAGCTAGAATTGCTCTGGCAGAGTTTAAAAAGGAAGTTTATGCAGAATTAGAAGGGACGGAACCCGAACTATCTGAAAGATTGATCCAAGTGGCGAATAGAGTAGCTGAGAGGTTGGAGAATGAATGAGATGGTATGTACTGCAGGTAATGACTGGCGAAGAGGAAACAGTGAAGAAAAGGATCGTCCGAGATATTTATGGTGTAAATGCTCTTGTGCCTAAACAAGCTATTATGGAGAGACATCAAGGTGTCTGGAAAGAAGTCACAAGAGTTCTTTTCCCGTCCTATGTTTTCGTACAAATGACAATGGATGAAAAAAGCTATTATACTTTGAAGGATTTGCCATATGTATTGAGCTTTTTAGGTTCAAAAGGTCCAGAACCCGTGCCTGATAATCAAATGAGTACTGTCATGTGGTTGTGTAGTGATGATGAAGTGATTGGTATTTCTACGATAGAAGTCGGTCAGGATATAAAAGTGATAAGTGGACCTCTTAAGGGAATGTACGGTCAGATCATTAAGTTAAATAAACGAAAAAGAAGAGCGAGAGTTAGGATAACGCTCTTTCAGGTAGAGAAAGAAATTGATTTAGGTATTGAGTTTATTCAAGCATCGGAGTGATCGACACCTGTTTCGGCGGTAGTCAAGGAGCTGCGAGAATATATTAATCTATCAACTGACACTATTAGGCGCCGGGTGGCGGAGCATTATCTGAAGGAGGTGTTGCCATGGGCATACTGGATGATTTTAAAAGTAAAAACATAGACTCTCACCAAGCAGCTAAAGAAATGAAACAGCTCATGGAGCAATATCTCGTAAAGGATGAATCTCTTGAAAGATTACAACTATTAAAAGATTTAAGAGAAGGAAAACCTCTTGTAGGTAAAAGCGGAATAAGAAGAAAGCTGGGGGCAATTGATTTAGAGTACTTTGGTAAAGCATACTTTTCCCATTATTTTAGCCGGGAAACACCTGATTTTCATAGAGAGCTTGATGCAATCTGGCAAAATGGGGTATTAAGAAATCGTGTCCCGCTTACCAATGAGATGGCTAAAAATATAAGTAAAATATCGGGATGCAAACGAGGGGTTGCAGCTCCCCGTGGTCATGCTAAATCTACTAGTTTTACTTTCAAAGATACTCTACATGCTATTGTTTATGAGTACAAAAATTATGCCATCATTATATCGGATTCGTCTGACCAAGCGGAGGGTTTTTTGGAGAGCATTCGTGAAGAAATGGAAGACAATGAAGCAATCCTCGAAGATTTTGGCGATCTCGTAGGTAAAAAGGTTTGGCGAAATGATGTCTTGCTAACGTCGACTAATATCAAGATTGAGGCTATCGGCTCCGGAAAAAAGATTCGTGGTCGGAAGCGTCGTAATTGGCGTCCTGACTTAATAGTATTGGACGACATCGAGAATGACGAAAATGTACGTACACCTGAACAGCGAAAGAAACTAGAAAATTGGTTTTTCAAAGCCGTCAGTAAGGCCGGTGATAATTATACGGACATCCTGTATATTGGAACTCTATTACACTATGATAGTTTACTAGCCAAGATATTAAAGAACCCCGGCTATCAAACTAGGAAATATAAAGCAGTTATATCGTTTTCTAATAGACAGGATTTATGGGATCAGTGGGAAGTTATATATACCGATCTATCAAATGATAATAGAGAACAAGACGCTCTGGTATTTTTCGAGACTCATAGAACGGAAATGCTAGAGGGTACAGAGGTGCTATGGGAAGACAAACTATCATATTATGATTTGATGGTTATGAGAGTGAGTGAAGGTGAAGCTTCCTTTAACAGTGAAGAGCAGAATGAGCCAATTAATCCAGAGGATAGCCTGTTCAATGAAGAGTGGTTCGATTATTATAATCCGCTAGAAATAGAGTTCTTTGATGGATTTGAGTTTTTCGGATTCGCGGATCCGTCGCTGGGTAAGAAAAAGACTAGTGACCCTAGCGCTATTATTACTCTTGCTAAACATAAAAAAACCGGTTATATGTTTGTTTTAGATGCTGACATTGAACGCCGCCATCCTGACAAAATCATTACCGACATCATTGAAAAAGAAAAATGGCTACGATTAGCTTTTGGCAAAGGGTACAGTAAGTTTGGTGTAGAAACAAACCAATTCCAGTGGTTTTTGAAGGAACAGTTGGCCAAGATCAGCGTAGAGGCAAATATATATCTCCCGATTGTAGAGGTCAATCAGACCAGTAATAAGATTATGAGAATCCAGACGCTGCAGCCGGATGTTAAAAACAAATATATCAAGTTTAATATTCGCCATCGAGTGCTGCTGGAACAACTCAAATACTTCCCAATGGCAGCTCATGATGATGGTCCAGACGCACTGGAAGCCTGCAGAACGTTAGCCAAAGGTTCAGGAACCTTGGATTCCGGGTTGCTGAGCATCTTTAAGGGGTTGAAAATATGGCAGTAAATTGGCTTAGAAAAGCAGTCGGCGAAATATCTAAAATCAGAAATAATATGATTGGTATGGTGACGACTGGCGGAGGCAACACGTACACATTGGATAGTAGTCGTGTAGATTACAGGCTTGCTAGAGCTCTTTACAAAAATGATGAGGATAGTTACAAGCTAGGGGCGGGCTTTTGCAAGCCTATTATAAATTCAAAGACAGGGTTTATGGGAGTACCCTCTTTTCTAGCGAAGGAAGAGGACGAGCAAGAAGTACTGGACAACTTTTTTGGATCAAATCGTTCTAAAATGAGCAACACACACAAAAAAGCTCTGATGGAAGGAGATTGCCTCGTCTGGGTCACTAGGGAAGAAACTGATGTTATCCTCTTTCCTGAAACAAAAACGAAGCTTGTTTATAATATCATCCCTAACGAAGAGGTGTCACAAATAATTCGCAATCCTATAAATAAGAACGTTGAAGGATATGTGTTGCGGTCTACCAACGAGTGGATTGACGAAAACGGCACTAAGAGAAAGACGAATGTTACACAAAAAATAACGACCAATCAACGTATAATCAAACTTGAGGGGGATACAGTACCGGGGATAAGTAACCTCATTGAGGAAACAAACCCTTGGGGTTTCATTCCTATTATTCATTTCAGGAATGAGGCAGATGAGACTCGACTCTTTGGTGAAAGTGAACTGGAGTCCATTGAACCTTTTTTGAAAGCATACCATGATGTGATGCTGCACGCGCTACAGGGTAGTAAAATGCACTCTACTCCTCGGCTTAAATTTAAACTAAAAGACGTAGCAGCCTTTTTAAGGAACAACTTTAACATTACTGATCCGGTGAAATTTGCCCAAGAAGGCAAAAGTATTTCGCTGGACGGGCATGAGTTTCTGATTCTGACTGATGATGAGGATGCTCAGTTTATCGAAGTAAAAAGCTCTACCGGTGATGCAGCGGCTCTCCTTAAGCTGATATTTTATTGTATTGTGGATACCAGTGAGACGCCGGAATTTATCTTTGGTGTGCATACTCCTGGGGCTTTGGCGAGTGTAAAAGAACAGATGCCAGTATTTAACCGTACTATAACACGCAAACGGGACAATTTTACTGAAAGTTGGCAACGGTTGGCTAGGATAGTTTTGGCGATGACAGCTCAATCAGAGGGTAGAAAATTTTCCAGCTATGCGACTGAGCTCGAATGGGAAGAAATTGATCCTCGCAACGAAAAAGAGGTTGCTGAGACTTTAGACTTAATTGCTTCCGCTCTTGATAAAGCGGTACAGGGCGAGTTTTTGTCTGTTGACGCTGCAGTAGAATTTTTAAAAGAATACATCCCGACCATGAAGGATTATAGAGATGAAGGCTCAGACGAGGATGATGAATACACCCGAATCATGAAAAATAAAATCGTTCGTGAGAGACTTGCTGACGGTGCGTTGAACCTCGGGGAAAAAGAGGATATTGATAAGGTGCTTGCCGGTGCTGCTGTATGAAGATAGGCCGTAAAGAGATATCTGAAATCAAGGAAGCTGCCGGTGAGTTTTATAAAGATGCGTTAGAAGCCAGAAAAGAATATCTGGTGCTACGTCTAAAACAGGATGCAGAAATCAGAAATATTTTTGTCAGATCCGCTGATCGGATAGCTGAAGAAATCCGTAAAGGTGGAAAAACGACTTTACGGGAACAACAATTACAGGAAATTGAAGCTCAGCTGCGAAAAGAGGCTGCGCTGATCAACGGTGAGCTGACGGATAAGATAAGCGGGTACGTTGAGAAAGGAGTGTCAGCCAGTAGTAACTACAGCCAATCTGTTCTGATAGGGATGCTCGATAAAGCTGGGGAATTTCAGGATATAACAAAAGCCGGGGTTGAGCAAATGTATTTTCGTGTTAACAGAGAAGCGGTTCAGGCTGTCTGGGATCGCACGCATAAGGGGTTAAAGCTCTCTGATAAGATATGGAATACATCGCAACAAACAAGCGGTGTCATGGCTAATATTGTTCAGGATGCTGTGGCTAGGGGACAGGATGCGGTAACTACTGCTAGACTACTAGAACAATATGTGCTCAAAGGTGCTAATGAACTAACAAAACACTACGAAGGTATGATGAAACGGATGAAAGGTAGAATACCTGGGAACATTAGTTATCAGGCTCTGCGGTTAGCTAGAACGGAAACTACTGCAGCGTTCGGGCAAGGGACGATTAAATCGGCTCAGGCATCACCTAGTACCGTGGGGATTAAATATTCGCTATCATCTGCGCATGTGGTTGTAGATATATGTGACATACTAGCAGCAGAGGACGTCGGCTTGGGGCCTGGCGTATATTCGATGGATGACCCTCCTCCCTACCCTGCTCATCCCAATACTACATCTTTTCTTGTTGAAGTAGTAAAAGATCCGGATGAATTTGCTAAGGAGCTGAAACAATGGGTTGAAGACCCTGATAGTCAACCAGAGATCAATAACTGGTATGAGAATGTGTATAAGCCTGAAGCTGAAAGTGATACAATAAGTGGTACAGCAAGAATAGTTCCAGCTGATAAAAAAGATGCTACTCCTGTTCCTAGCGGAGGAAAATTTAAACCAGCTGCTAATATTAAAAAGGCTGAACGATTTGCCATTGATAATAATTTGGCGGACATCGCTGATTATGCAGGTATAGACCTTGAAGTAGCTAATGAATGGAATCAAGGAATATATAATACTTTAAGTCAATTCCCTGAACTAAGAGAAAACATCCAATTTATCGGTACTACTCAAGCTCGGAATAAATATGCTTTGCGAAAATATAATATATCATTAGGGAAAATTAGTCCTAGATCCTTGGCAGTTTCATTAACTGATCCCAAAACAAAAAAGTATGGTATTAATGGAGTTACTATCAATAAGCTCTATGGTAAGGATACAAAGGATCTTAAAGATATACTGGAATATGGCGTAAAAAGCAAGCATAGTCCGGTTGGATGTGGTACCGTAAAAGCTGTTATTGATCACGAGCTCGGTCATCAACTGGATACCCTGCTAGACATATCGAGTCAAGAAAATATCATTAACTTGTATCTCAATTCTACTAAAGCAGAACTATCCAATGGTCTATCCAGTTATACTTGGAACAATAGAAACCGCAACAAGATTAGAGAATTTGTAGCGGAAGGTTGGGCTGAATATAATAATAACCCTACACCGCGCCCAATGGCTCTGGAAATAGGCAGAACCGTTGAAAGGAGGTATGCCGAATGGCAAAAAATAAACCGATAGAGTTAGTAAATATTGAAAGGGATCCGCCTTTTGAAATATTACAATGTTTTGCCTGCAAGAACCTGATGGATAGAAAGAAGATGACTTGTAAGGCTTTTCCAGAAGGTATACCAGAAGAAATACTTTCTCAGCAATTTGATCATCAGAGTCCTTTCAACGGTGATAACGGTATCCGTTTTGAGCCGTTGGATAGTGTAGAATAAAATATACCTTAATATTCGATTTTAAGGTATATTTTTATCGAAATAGGCATATACTACTAAGTTAGAATTTAACCCCCGTGCTCACGCGTGAGCACGGGGTTAGAATTGATTTCGAGGTTGACACTTAGGTTGAAAATACCGAGGTGTTTTTTTAATTGGATTTATTTTTCGTTAAGGAGGTGAACGGGAGAATGGTAGAAGCTAGATTTAAGTTGGATATTAGACACAGTTTCAATGATGGGGTTAATGTAATTTTAAACGGTGTAAAAAGTAAACCTTTTGGAGAATATACTCCATCAGCCCTAATTCAAATGCAAATTAACAATCCGGATGCAGCTGAGTACTTCGAATTAGGAGCAACTTATAAGGTTACCTTTGAAAAGATCGAAGAATAGATCCGTTATCTCTTGGCAGAGGAGGTGAAAACATAGTGAAAAGTAAATTGCTAGAAAAAGCAATTGGAGAAATGAGCCTAGCTGCAGGTGAAACAGCATCCTTCTACGCCATAATTACAGGCGAAATGAAACCGGAAGACGTGCCTATAGCACCGGGAGTTGATGTAAACGCGCTAAAAGTTGGGGACGATGAGCCAATGGAGGTGGTGGTGGAGGTCCCGACAGGGAAATCAAAACGGGGTTGGAACTATAAGCCTGCGGCATTACAAAAGATTGTTGGTGAAGCGATGTCGCAGGGGCTACCTGGTTTTCTTGGGCATCAGAAACCGGAAGACGTAGACACTCAATTTCCGCAACCTGTGACTCATTGGGTTGGTGGTCTGTGGAAGGATGGGAAAGCCTATTTCCGGGGCGTGATTGATAAATCGGCTCCTGATCTTAAACGCTGGATTAGGTCGAAAGTTATCAATACAGTAAGTATCTTTGGCGTACCTAAGTTACAACAGGTTGGCGGAGAAATAAATGTAGTGGACTATACTCCACTTAGCATTGACTGGACTCCCTTAGGCCGCGCAGGTATGCCGACAAGAATTGTGTCCATCGGCGAGATGGACGAAATATTAGGAGGTGGACAAACCATGACATGGAAGGAAATAATGGCACAATTAAATGCCTTGAGGAGTAGCAAAGAAGTCACATTGCAGCAGATTGTTGGTGAAATGGGGCTGACCGTGCAACAGATTGCCGGTGAGATGGATGGCGAATGGTTGAAGGGGGTTACTGCTGCAGTTGAGCAGCTTGGCAAGATAAAAGAAACCTTGGGAGTAACCGGCGAAATGGATGTATTATCTATCGCCAAGGAAGCGGCTACTGCTCTGGATGAGAAGCGAAATGCTGGTCGAACTAAACTCATTGATGATGTTGTGAAGGAAAAAGTTGCTGGGGAAATGGCTCAAAATCTGGTTAAGAAAATGCTTATCATTTCCGACAATACTACAAAAGAGCTGATTGCCGGAGAAATAGACAAGCTGCTTGCGGATGAAACGATGAAGGACACTTTTAGCAAGCTGCACATTGATAAGCCAGCAGCTGTTGGAATATTTGCTACTGGCGATAAAAATAAAGACGGTATGCTCAAAGCAAGGACAGTATCTATATGAGTGCATTGTTAGGATTCAATCCTCAATCCCGAACTTTTATGAGCAGGAGTCAAGATGGCAGGTTTGAAGCAAAACCTGCTACTAAGCAGGGTATTGTAAATAACATCATCACAGGGCAGCCGGGACCAAAGGTATTAAGTCAAAATTCTGCAGCCGCAAGTAATGCGGTGAAAATCTTTTATTAGGAGGTATAAGCAATGGGAAGAATGGTTGCTGGTGCAGCATCTATAAAGGTTACTGTACCGGTTAGTACAACGATTGAACAGGGAAAATTATATCTGTTGAGTGGCTTTTTCGGCATGGCAGTTCAGTCAGTTACGACGGATGAAAGTGAAACTAGTGAAGTTGTACTCCAGATTGAACAAGTTGAGTATGAAACAAGCCAGATTACGGTGGCCGATGCTTTTGCTAAAGGCGATGCAATATACTGGGACGATACTACGAAACTTTTGACAACTCAGGCAAATCTTGATGTTAACGGGAATCCGCAAAACAGGCCTGTTGGCAGGGTTAGCAATGCAAAGGATGCCGACAATGTAATTTGGTTCATTCTCGGACCGCAAATTCAGGCACATTAATTTTCTATTAATTTTGGAGGTGAAATGAATTTTGAAAATATACAGTATTGAAACGATTAAAGCCGAAAGACGGGCGAAACAAATTGAATCGCCTGTCCTATATAGTGTGAACGGCGAAATGAGATCAATTGTAAAAAAGATCGTGAATGGTGAGATGGAAGTATACGATCTTGATAAACCCATTGGCGAAATGATAACAACGCCTGCAGGGCTAAATGGCTTGATACAGAAGTCCGTGATTGATCTTGAACTTGGCAGAGAAGATGTTCCCCTTCTCTACTCTCCTATCTATCGTAAGGTTGAGGACGCTAACTTTTCCGAAAATGTTGATATCAAACCATTTGTCAATGCTCAAGTAATTTTCTTGGAAAAAATGGAGTTCGAAGAAGTAAAATTTGGTTCCAAGAAGGTAGGCACAAAAGATACTGCACCAATTATCACTTATTCTGGAGGTCTCGAATGGACTGAGGATATGGTGCTGTATGATAAGACCTGGGAAATGGCAGAAGCTAACAGAGCAATGGGTGAAGCGTACAATGCGCTGTTAAATCACATCCATCTAGATCCGATCATTGGATTTAATTATGCTGCCAAAAATAAGACTGCTGCAGATGCTACAGCTGGCATTTCACTGCTTGAAAAATTAAGGAAAACAATCAAGACTGGGCTAGTACATGCATCTCAAGACAAGAACACTGATACTAAGTCTTCAAGAAAACCAAATATTTTGCTTGCGCATTCAAGCAATAGATGGGATATCGAAGAAGCCTTGCAACGGATGCAGATAGGAGGAACAGTCTACCCTGCACTAAGTCAGATAGACACTCTTATATTCTACGACGGTTGGAGCGCTGTTGTTGGAGAGAAAACATACTCATATGCCGGTGCTGCTACAAATAAGGCATATCTGATTGAAGGCAAGAAGTATTTCAGGGAACTTATTAAGCATGACCTAAGAGTCGATGCGACCGGCGGCGATCTTAAGAAATTAATAGAAAACGCTATCGTCGGTAGAGCTAGGCGTGGTGTAATTGCATCTCCCGCAAATGCCGTTGAAGAGATAACGTTGCCTTCTTAAGATGATAGCTTAAGATGAAAAAATATTTAAACAGTGCCCGGTTTCTTATAGATACTAGGCACTGTTTTTTAAGATTTTTCTCATAATAGTTGGCAAAGAATGAGCTGAAAAGTTAGATTTAATAACTCGTTTTAAAGGGATGGTGATAATTTGTTACCTACAGATGATCTTAGAACTAGGCTGCGTAAAATGATCAATGAAACAATACCTGCAGGAGGCAGTGAGACTGACACTAATTTTAGTAATCAGGAGCTGGACGACCTGTTGGCGCCAGCAAACAATCTCTATATTGCAGCAAGTATGTGCTGGACAATTAAAGCGGGGCTGCTGAAAGAGAGGGTTGAAAACTATAAGGTCGGTCAAGAAAGCTACGAACATACCACGTTGAAAGACATGGTTGAATTTGCGTTGAAAATGTCTACGCAATATGCGGAAATTGGCCAGCAAACAAATTTCACGGGTGAAACAAAAAGCAGTTATATTCTTAAGATGCAGCCGCCGGAAATTTTGTGATGGAGGCAGCTGCGCGGAAAGAACATATCAAATGGAATATCATGCAAAACCCCATTGACATCACCATACAGCGCACAGAAAAAATCAGATCAGGGGGCGGTTTTAGTGAAACGATAAGCACGTTAGGACCTTTTGCGGTTCGGATATATGCGAATGAAAGTAGGATTCAAAGGAGTGAAAGTGGCTTAATAGGGAGTCAACAAAAGAATTTTTGGGGCTTGCTAGCCGATGATCAGGCAGATATAAAAGCCGGATCTAACGTTATAGATGTTTTTGATGTGCCAGGTCTTGGACATTTTTATGTTGTAAATGTTTACCCGCAGGTCGTAAATGGTGAACTTGTTGGGTATCATGTGGATTTAGAAAGGATTGATTAGATTGGATCTTACAAGTGGAGCTGAAGAAGCGATTAATCGTAAAAAAGCAGGATTATATGCTTTATTGGATAATTGGGCTCGTCAGCTGGAAACTCATGCCAAAGAACATGCCCCTTGGAAAGACCGAACTGGTCATGCGCGACAGGGATTGACAGGCGGCGTAGATGTCAATAACAACAGCTATATCCTTTATCTTTCGCATAGCATGGAATACGGTAAATGGCTGGAATTAGCTCATGGAGGCAATTATGCGATTGTTAATCCTACGGTCGATCAATTTTTTCCTACAATTAAAAAATCTGTTCAAGATTTTTGGGAGTGATATTTTGTGAGAGATGCGATCAGAAATAAATTATTAACGGATATTACTGAAATTAATGATGTCTATGAACCTCATGCAGCTGAACGTAAAAGCCAAAAGCCCTATATAGTGCTTCGGCAAGGTGTTGAAACTGAGGAGAGTGAATGGGCAGGATTTAGACGTATCATTGAAGTTTGGCCGTATGTTGAACGAACATCTTTTAATAGAGTTGATGAACTGTATACAAAAATTGGTGTAGCACTAGATAGACAGTTCCTTACAACTTTAACTGGTGAGGTTTTTTCGTGTTTATATCTCGGTACAGATGGACAGGATTTTGTTGATGAAGAATGGGATGCAATAACCCGCGGAATGCGTTTTGCGGTGGTTGCGTTACAGCCAGTAGCAATAAACGAGACTATAGCATCTGATCCTTGGATTGAAGCACTGTCGATCTGGACTGAGAACTTGTTATGGGATTGGGAGGTTTATCGGAACTATTGGCCGACAGGTTACGTTCGTCCCTCTGTTCTCTGGAGGTTAAGTGACTATAAGGTTGAGGGTTTAACCAGAGCAGGAATCAAAGTGCGAAAAAGTTTGATTGGTCATGTGTTAGGCGCTACTCCAAACCAGCAAATCCAAGCAATCAGCGATATTATAGCGGGGCTAACTAATGAGATTAAGATTCCGTTAGACATTGTATCTAAGAAATATCTAACTGTTAATAATCCCCGCGGTAACTTCAAAGTTGACGGATTAAACCAGGGGCAAATATTAATAGAGTTAAGTCGTAATACCAGCAGACCAAAAGAAGACGTTCCAGTGATGATGAAAGTCGGATCAGCAGGAACATTAAAATAAAGGTGGTGGGATCTTGGCTGCAAACAAAGAAACATCAAAACAAACTGAATCAAGGTATCCACGCGGTGAGTTGATACTAAATGCGAAGCAAATTTTTGAGGTTAATCCTGAGGTTGTTGTCGGAGCATTGTACAAGAACGAAAAAAAGGAATTATCGATTTCAGAAGTTAAATCAGCGATTGATGACTTTCTAAAAAGGAAGGTGAAATAACCGAATGGGCGGATCTTGGAACGAAAATGAGAAGAAAGTAAGAGCCGGTTTTTATATGCGCTTTGTCTCCAAAGCGATAGAGGCAATTAAAGGCGGTTCAAGAGGCATAGTTGCAATACCCATCAAAGCAAATTGGGGACCGGCTAAGCAGATTGTAGAGATTACAAGCGAAAAAGAGCTTATTGATAACTATGGTACCGATGTAGCTGGCAATTTTACTGCTTATAATGCCTTGAGATTATGTATGTTAGGAAAACCTCAGAAAATTTTAGGATATCGGATGGTCGATGGAACAGAGGTTGCTCCTTTTGTTACGCTAGCCGATACTACTGGAGTTCCCGTTAATGTTTTAAAGCTTGAATCGTTATATCCTACTACAAGGGATTTTAAAGTTACTGCGCGAGATAATGCGGTTGATCCTGCAAATAAGAAGGATATAGTACTGTACGAAGGTGCAACTCAGTTACTTGTCTTTACTTTTGATAAAGGGGATATCGACAATGCAGTAGCTGCTATTAACGATGACGCCGACAATAGATGGATAAAGGTGACGAAATTGGCTGATGGCAATAATACATTAGCTGACATTACTGATCAACCAATGACAGGCGGTAATGCTGGAGTTGCTGCTATCACGAGTGCCCACTACACGGAGGCAATGACGGCTTTTGAAGCAAGACAGTTTAATGCGTTTACCTTAGATGGACTGTCTGATGGTGCTATTCAGACATCTGTTAAAGCATGGGTTGACCGTCTGCGGGGCGAGGGGAAAAAGATAGTTGCTTTTGTCGGCGGTGCTTCTGCAGATGATCAGAACATCACAAATGCGAATATTCGTTCAACAGGTTTTAATTTTGAAGGCGTTGTTAATGTCGGTGTGGGTGTTGAGTTGGATGGAGTACAATATTCCAGTGCTTATCATGCTTGTTATGTTGCCGGGAAAGCTTCTGGACAGCAATTAAAAGAGAGTTTAACTTATGCTGCTACACCATTTGATGATGTCATTCCTAGACTAACTGATTCAGAAATAAAAAGCGCGATTCTAGCTGGTACATTAGTTGCTTTCCACAATGGGTCTCAAGTCATCTATGATAAGGCAATTAACACATTGACAACATTGGGCGCAGATCAGGGATCAGTTTGGAAGAAGATTAAAGGTGTTCGTATTATGGATGCCATTGAAACGGATGGAAATGAATTAGCTCAATCGTCTTATATTGGCAAGATCATTAACAATAAGGATGGTCAAATAGGTTTTTTATCCGGGTTGAAACGGTATTTCGAAACCCTATCACCAACATTAATTGCAGATGATTTTACCGTAGAAGAAGATACGGACAAAACGGCAAATGCCTTGGCAGATGAATTCTATTGGAGATACGATGCAAAGCTGATTGACAGCATGGAAAATATTTATGGAACAGGCTATATCCGTTAGGGGGTGCGTTAGATGGGATTAGATGTGGAAAGAGTGGTCAGCGGTAGTTTTGGTGAGCTATGGGAAGACGGGGAATGGCAGGATAATATCAATAGTGTGACTGCAGAAGTCGCAATAGAGAAAAGTGCTTTGAAAGTCTCGGGGACTAGATGGACAAAGCATAAAGTTACTGGTCTAAACGGGACCGGCACAGCTTCAGGGTTCAAGGTGACTTCAAAAATGATACAACAAGCGAAATGGGCTGAAGGTGACAGAGGTGTCCCTTATAAAACTGAGTTTGTTACTAAACTCGATGATCCGGAAAGCTATGGTCATGAGCGCATACGCTTGAAAAATGTGAAATTTGATAAAGTTACCCTAGCAAACTGGACTGCTGGGAGCGAAGTAACCGAGGAGTCGCCTTTTACATTTGAAGGATTCGAGCTTTTAGATCCAATTGAAGAGTCTTAATTTTTGTCAAAATTTTTGCGAGGAGGATATAGTTCATGAGTGAGAATAATCAACTCAATGAGAAGCAAATTCTTGATAAGTTATTTAGCGCTGCCGAGAACATTCCGGAGCAAACCGTAACGATCAAACGGATTGGTCTATCTTTTACGCTGAGTGCTATGAAGGAAGACAAAATCGAGAAGCTTGAAAAACAATACACCGTAACAAAACACGGACCACGAGGACAGCAGGAAAAGGAACTTGATCGAAATAGGTATTTTAGGGCTCTGATTGCTGAAGCGACAATAGCGATTGGTGGAGAGCCGAACGTAAGATGGAGTCATTCATCTTTGTTGGAACGATATAAAGCTTCAGGTGCGGAACAAGTTCTTAAAAAAGTGCTGCTGAGCGGCGAAATTGTGCAACTGGCAGATGTGGTTTTTGAGATATCGGGTCATTATGATCGCGCTGAAGAGGATACACAAATAAAAAACTTATAGCCAGACGAGGATTAGCATTTCTCGTCTGGGAGACTGCTAAAGTGATGAGTAAAACTCCAAGCGAAATATGGGCGATGTCGAGTGAAGATAGAAGATTCGTTTTTCAAGGTATCAAGTATGATCATGAGCAAAAAGCCAGACAACGTAATCAAGGGGGGAGTATTGCCGATGCTCAAAAGAATTAAAAGATTAATATTAAATATTATAATGCCTGATTTTCCTCCGGAAGTATCCAGGAGGGTTGATAGGCGTACCCAATTACGATGGTGGGAGAACCGCCAGAGGCGAAAGGAAAAACGGCAAAGGAAGTTTTAAACAGTATTTAGGTTGAGGAGGTACGACATTGAGCGAGTTATACAGGCAAGAGATAGTTATTGATGTGAATGATGAAGATGCTATTTCACGCATAGAGCGTGTTGAAAAGCGTGTTAATAAAGTATTTAAAGACATTGTTGACCGAGGAAAGTCCGTGTCTCGTCAAAGGTTCAATCCAACCATCGACCTTAAAGATAGAATGACAGCAAGACTAAAAACCATACAACATACGTTGAGAACAGTTGCGAGCAAAGCGTGGAACATTACCATTGCTGCAAAGGATAAAGTTACTAGCGTTTTGAATGGAATCATAAAAAAAATGACAAGTCCAATAGGCTTGCTTGGAGGAGCAACGGCTGGGGCTGCAGGAGTGGTATATCCATTAAAATTAGCCGGTGATATGGAAACTGCTAGATTATCTATGGATTTTTTCACGGAAAGTGTTGAAAAAGGCAAGCAGGTAATGGATGATTTATTAGCCTTTGCAGCAAAGACTCCTTTTGAGTTTCCGTTCTTAAGAGAAAGCGCGACAGGTCTGATGGGTATGTACAAGGGCTTGACAGGTGATGTTGACAAAACTATTAATGAAACTTTCAGAGCATTGAGAGCCTTTGGGGATGCTGCTGGAAGGACAGGCGCTGGAGAACAAGGTATGATAGGCGCTCTATTAGGGTTCAGACAGATTGGAGCCATTGGACAGCTGAATATGGAAGAACTTCGTCAAGTAACTGAAAATCTATTAGTACCTCTTGAATTAGTTCGTAAAGAATTAGGATTGACTAATGAACAAATGAAAGATATCGGTAATGCTAACATACCCGCTGAAAAAGCAATGGACGCTATTCTTAGAGCTTTAGAAAAGAACTTTGGCGGAGGCATGGGAAACCTATCTAAGACATTCTTTGGTCTATGGTCAACAATTAAAGATACCTTCAGGCTTTCTGTAATGAGTTATGGCGACGGCATGCTGGATCCAGTTAAAAGAATCTTTGAAGATATAACGGGAATGACAGATTATACAAGTGAGGACTTTGGAAAGTTCGCAGAGAAATTGAAAAGTTATGGAAAGAGCGTGGGCGATTTCTTTGAGAATACTTATTTCCAGATTAAAAATGTTATAAAGAGATATAGCAATGATCCTGAATTTCAAAAGCTGGATTTTGCCGGGAAGGTATCTTTTGTGATTGGTGATTTGGGGAAGACGATAGATGATTGGTTTGTAGAAAAAGGAGCCTCAAAAATCGGGGAATACGGTGCCAAAATAGGGACTGAAATGATAAAGACTATGGCTGTAGGCGCAAAAGAAGCTATTATGAACAGTACAGTCTTATCTTTCTTACTGGGAGGGTTAATCGCGTCAAAATTACCAGTACCATTACCGGTTCAAATTGCTGTTGCTATAGGTACGGCATTAGGAGCAGCTGCAGGGAAAGTCCTCAATTATCTTATTGATAATGATATGACGTTGGGTAATTATTTAGCAGATAAAGGAATAACAGATAAATTTGAAAATCCGGATAGGAAAATAAATAAACAAATTGAACTGTACGATCAATTGAAAAACAAGCCTGAAGATGAGTGGCTCTATCCTGATACACGGTTAGAAGCTTATGTGCCTTTAGGTAACAAGATTCCTTTGGGTGGGGGGCATGCTACTGGCGGGATATTCGATAAACCCCATGTAGCTTGGTTTGCTGAGGACGGTCGTGAATCGGTTATACCTTTAGATCGGCATCGAAATAGAGCTGTTGATATATGGCGTCAAACTGGCGAAATACTTGGTCAATACAGTGCTGGTGATGATATGGGACATAATAATTTTATTCCTCAAGTTCAAGCTGGTTCGGCAAACATTAATTTGAACTTTGATTTGCAGGGATTAATTGGGCAGATATTAATTCAGTCAAAAGATGAAATTGAAGACAAAGTCAATCAAGCAGGGCAAAAATTCGCCAGAGAATTATTAAGAATTATTAAAAACCTCTCCGATTAAGAAGGAATTATAAGTGCTGAATAGAAGTAATATAAAATATACTCAGCGATAAGGAGGAGTTTTTAATGAGAAGAAGTCTTATAATTGGAGGGGGTTTAATTATAGCTATGATAGTAATTTCACCCCTTATAAATAGCTTTGAGGCGCTCAATAATGAAATAAAATCCAGTAATGAAGCTAATCAAATGAAACAAGGCACTATTGAAAGCCGTGAGGAAGAAAAACCTGATTCTGAAAAAGATTTAGAAACTATCAACTTCGATAATATTATAATTGAAGCAGAATATCAGGAGTTCTTTAAAGACGCAAAGCAAAAAGTAGTAGTTTGGGTAAAGAATGAAACAGAACAAATATTTAATGGAACTGTACATTTTTACGGAGAAGATCGAAATGGAAAATATATTGATTCAGAAACCATTTTTGTTGAGAATTTATCTGCAGGACTACAAACTAATGCAATTTTATGGTTAAAACCCGGAGGAACTGGTTTTAAATACACAATTGACGGAGAGTTCAAACCAATGAAAGAACAGATACATGATTACGAAGTGATATTTGAACGACCGGGCAATAGTTACACCACTCTTTTTGTTGTCGTTCCAGATGCAAACAATTTAATAGATATAGCAAAAGAACTTAAAGAAAAATATTCTGACGCTAATGTTGGAGGATTTCGAGTGTTTTTTTATCTTGAAAAAGATGAAAATTTGGCAAGAGAAGGTGACATGGACTCGTCGTATGCAATGTTTTCAGTTAATTATTTTAGTGGACTATCTGAGGTATTTATTTCTGATACATCTGAAACAATTGAAGTTAATTAAAAAGGTGTGATAACGATGGACTTCTATTTACTTTCACCAGACGGAAATGATCTTCATTTCCCGGTGAATCCGAGCGAAATTAATGTAAAGAGCTCCAGTCAGCTCGAAACGGTAAACATAATAAGTATAGGAGAAGTAGACTTCCCCAAAGGGGATAAGAGGACAGAAATCATGTTCTCTTCTTTTTTTCCGGCTTATTTTGATTCTTACTGCCAGTATGTCGATATCCCTGATCCACAGGATGCTTTGGCAAAACTTATTCAGTACCGGCTTAAAAAGAAACCCCTCAGGCTATTAGTGACTGAAAGCCCAATTAATACGTTAGTATTAATTACTGACGTCCAATATATTCCCTCGAAAGGGGGAGAGCCGGGAGATGTTTATTTTGACATTAACATGCGAACGTGGAAAGAAATCAAGGTAAGAACTACTGTAGACAACCCTATCGTTAATGTCATTGGCGCAAATACTCCAAATCCAAGAGAAGATACAAAACCCGTGCCTAAGATATATATTGTCAAAAAAGATGACAATTTAACTAAAATAGCAAAGTTAGAATTGGGCAAGATGTCACGATGGAAAGACATATACGAAAACAACAAAACTCTGATAGGATCTGACCCTAATCTAATTCTTCCGGGGCAAAAGTTGGTGATGCCAGCATGAGTTCTTTTAATGATTCAAATTATGATGTTATCTTAAGCGGAAAGTACTATTTAAGAGAAATAATAGAGGCTGCAATATTAGAGGATAGCCTTGACGAAATAGCTGCTAGGCTATCTTTATCGCCTGTAGTAACGAGTGATTTTCCTGCTATTTCTAACGGAAATGCCTTGGAGTTAATAGGAATACCATTCGGCGAAACTAAGGTTAAATCGTTATTTAACGGTGTTTTATGGGATATCAATAGCGAAACATCCGGCCTAAAACATATCACTTTAGATGTATTTGATAGGACCAAATATATCGCTGAAAGTGAAGATGAGTATTTATTCCCTGCAGGGCAAACAGCAACTCAAAGAATCAAGCGTTATGCTAGTGATTGGGGTATTCCGTTAGGTAATATCGCTGACACTAAAATACCATTATCTAAAGCTGTTTACCGACCTCAGAGCATCTATAATTTGATTCTAGCAGATCTGCGAGAAACGGTTCAAAAGGGCGGTAAAATGTATAAACCTAGGATTAGTGGAACAAAAATTGATATAATAGAATTAGGCACTAATACAACTGTATGGTTTTTGGAAAGCCTTGATTCTATCACACAAAAAAGGTCACTATCCGGAACAGCAACCCAAGTAAAAATCATTGGGCAAGCAGAGGATGAAGAATCTAGATCCCCGGTTTATGCAATTAAAAAGAAAGATACAGATAAATATGGAACAATACAAAAAGTGATTAATGCTCCTAAAGCAAGCGACTTGTCTGCAGCACAAAAACAAGCAGATGAAATGCTTTTAGGAATACATGAATCATTTTTTGCTAGAGGTATTGATATTAATACCATACGCTCTGGAGACAAAGTGCAGTTGAACGGTATAGAACTTATTGCAATATCCACACAGCATCATTTGGGAGTGCCAGGTGAACTGTTGATTGAGCTAGGTTCAGAAAAATATGTCAGGAGGAACTTCTATGTCTAATGCGTATAGAGAACTGGCAAGAGGTATCAAAAATATGGCTAAGAAACAATCAAATAGTGCTGTAAATGGATTGTATCCTGAATTAGGGACTATTACTTCCACTGGGCTGTTACTGGATCGGTTTAAGTATGAGTTCAATGAGTTCCTGATAGCTGAATACTTATCATTCCCTGATATATTTGCATCGACGGCAGCCGCTGGCTCGGATCTACATAGTCATGACGTACTGACGCCTGATCAATTAAAATCTCTGCAAGCCGGGGATAGAGTATTGGCAATACCGGTTAATGACGGACAAGATTATGTTGTAATAGCAAGGGTGATTGCTAATGGCTAATTTGTTTCCGGAATCAACAGGGACATCTGAATTTAAAGTTCAAGATACTGCAGTAAAATTCGGCAGATCATGGAGATATAATTTTGAAAAAGGTGAGTTTGAGCTTTCCCTAACAAGGAAAGTCACTGAGATTAATGATGTTGACGCTTGGGTGGAATGGTGCAAAAAAGCTTTAGCAACGCAGAGATATAGGTACATGGCTTATTCGAGAAATCACGGTCATGAGTTTGAAGATTTAATCTCGAGGAACTTATCTCGGCAAGGCAATGAGAGTGAAATTAAAAGAATTGTCACTGAAACCTTAATGGTTGATCCTCGAACAGCTGTAGTTGAAAATTTTACTTTTGATTGGGATGGAGACGCAGTGTACTATATTTGCGAAATCGTCAATATACGTGACGAAAAAAGAACACTACCAGGAAGTGCGGTGATTAGATAATGCCAGAGTTACCTGAATATTTGACTGAACAAACTGAGGAAAATATCCTGCAGCGGATGCTGAACAATACACCCCCTGACTTAGACAAAACAGAGGGTTCTTATATATGGGATGCCCACTCCCCTGCATCTATTGAATTAGCTTTGGCGGCTATTTGGGCACGGGAAGTACTACGACGAGGTTTTGCTTCTACTACTTTTGGTCCATACCTTGATCTACGTGTAGGAGAACGCGGGATAACTAGAAAAGAAGCTGTGAAGGCATTAGGAGCAAATGCGCAAAAATTAATTGGTATCACAGGAACTTTTATTCCAACAGGAACAAAAATTGCTACACCTGCTGACACAACTTCTAATCAATCATCAGTCGAATTTCAAACTTTGTCAGATACAACGATAGGTGCAGATGGAACAGCTTATGTAGATATTGAAGCGATAGAAGCAGGAGCATTAGGAAACGTGGCTGTTGACACAATTACTATTTTAGTCACGCCCATTCCTGGTGTTACTGTAGTGACAAATGCAATAGCGACAAGTGGAGGTGCTGACATAGAAGATGATGCTTCGCTATTCGCAAGATATTTGCAAAAAGTCCGCTCTCCTTCTGCTGGCGGAAACAAAGCAGATTACGTGAATTGGGCGTTAGAAGTCACGGGAGTTGGTGGAGTTTCTGTTATTCCTGTTCGAGATGGTCCAGGAACAGTTAGTGTTGCTATTATTGATACTGACAAGAAACCAGCTGATCAAACATTGGTAGATAGCGTTCAAAATTATATTGCCCCGCCATGGCAGCATATTATTGAGGCTGAATCTATTACTCTTGGTGGATTTGGAACAAGTATAGATAACTCACAAAGCGACGATAACGTAGACAGTGTTCTAATGGTGTATGATGCTAATGGAGTTGGAACTCTAAATCACCTTTCCCTTGAAAGTATTTTAGAACAACCAGGGATATGGCAATTTAAGACTAAATTGAAAGTGGACAACGATGCGGGTGTAAATGATTTAATGCAAATAGGCATATATAATGTATCTGCTGCGGGTTGGGCAAAAACTACACCTACTGGTTCAAATGATGCAGTTTTGACCTTAAAAGCAGGTGATATGTTAACAACTTTTGCAGAACAAATATTTGATTTTTACTGGAATGGACAGGACGAGCTAGAACTTAGAATTACTAGGTTGCAAACAGATATAACAACAACGGTTTGGGTGGATCTAATTACGTATAAGTCCGCATTCTCAAAAGATACTGGTGAAGGGAAAGCCCCGAATGGCGCAAGGGTCACTGTTGAGCCAGCAACATCAGTATTAATAAACGTTTCGGCTGGTTTGATAATTGCAAGCGGCTATAATGCTGATAGTGTAAAGGCTGCTGTAGAACAAAAAATAACAGATTATATTAAAGGTTTAGCTTTTATTGATAGTAATGACGTAATCTATACTCACATCGGCTCAGTAATCTCAGGCACAGAAGGAGTAATAGACTATTCTAATCTACTCGTAAATAACGGAGCAGCGAACATTACCATAGCTGATCAAGAAGTGGCTGTAAAAGGTACGGTGACATTATAATGACAGATATAACAAGTGAACGTGGCAAAAAAATGTTGGGGTATCTACCGCGCTATTATGAGACCAGTCGAGTAATGAAAAGCATTATCCAATCAAACGGGCTGGAAGTCGATAAGTTACGACAAGCCTTGGATGAGACATTAGATAACTTTTTTGTTAGAACATCCACATGGGGAATTGATATATGGGAAAGTGAATTAGGGTTAAACCCCTCTCAAGACCAGCCTTTATCCGAGCGCCAGGATCGGGTTGTATCCCGATTACGCGGTACTGGTACAGCAACTATCAAAGTAGTTAAAGAAGTGGCAGAAAGCTATGATAATGGCGCTATCGATGTAATCGAAGACCATGCAGTATATACAGATATTATTAGATTTGTTGATACTGCAGGAGTACCACCTAATTTAGAAGATCTCAAAAAGGCTGTTAGGGCAGTTGTTCCTGCTCATTTAGAAATTATTTATGAGTTTAATTATTTTCTTTGGTCGGATCTGGACGCACTTGGTTGGACTTGGGATGAACTAGACACTTTAAATTTAACATGGGATGAATTGGAGGTGTACGCATAATGCCAATACTAACGCCGAAATTAGGTATAAAAAAGCCTTTAGGAAACGAATCGGTTAATAGACAAACACAAAATGAGAATCTAGATATTATCGACGCCGCAACTCAAAAAGAAATACACAAAGGAGCTGCAGCTCCTACAACTCCTGCTGATAATGACTTATGGCTTGATACAAGCGTAACACCAAACGTACTAAAACGATATAACGCAGCAGGTGCGAACTGGGTGGACGCTCACTATCAGCACCCAGTAACGCATCCAGCGACAATCATCGCTCAAGATGCAGATAATAGGTTTGTAACGGATACAGAGAAAGTAGCTTGGAATGCAAAAGAAACACCCAGCGGCGTCCAGGCTAAAATAGATGCCGCAATCGCCGCTTTAATCAATGGCGCTCCTGGTGCTTTAGACACACTGATTGAACTGTCGAACGCTCTTGGAAGCGATCCAAACTTTGCTACCACAGTGACAAACTCGATAGCGGCGGCACAGGCAGCGATTAATGCGCATGAGGCTGATGTTACGAATCCGCATGGAGTCACAGTAGCTCAAATTGGGGCGTCAAATGCAATCTATACAGGTTCACCTGCCGTTGACCCAAACACTACTCAAACAGCTTATATGTTAACCAACC
>Ga0209347_1001007_pt1 | contig 53944 bp, 41 predicted proteins | sample AutmiccommuBRH23_FD_187382 | JGI IMG/M metagenome (GOLD analysis project Ga0209347, IMG submission 187382) | Deep subsurface microbial communities from Mt. Terri, Switzerland - Autotrophic microbial communities BRH/23 (SPAdes) (version 2) | ecosystem: Environmental > Aquatic > Deep subsurface >... | reverse complement strand
AAGGCATCATAGGTGAAGGTTGCCTGGGTTGTTCCGTCGGGATTTTTTACTTCCTGTAGTCGATTGAGTGTGTCATATTCATAGCTCTGTTGGTTTTGATTGATGACAATTTGGCTGGTTCCGCCTTGGGTTACTGTTTTGGTTTGGCGGTTACCGGCCGCGTCATAGCTGTATTCGATGATGGTTGAGTCCGGCAGGGTTTCCCTGGTTAGGCGGCTTAGGTCATCATACTGATAGGTTAGGGTTCCTTCCGAGCCGATGATGTCGGTGATATTGCCTCTGCTATCGTAGGTGTAAGTGTAACGGCTGAGAATGGTTCCGTTTGGTCGGTAATTGACCAATTCTTTCAGCAGGTCGGCATCATTATAGCTGTAAAGGGTATAACTGCCGTCTCCCAGTTTGATGGAGGCGACTTTGTTGTTTTCATCGTAGAGATATTCGGCGCTTATGCCGTTTCCTGTGACTTTTTGCACTCGTCCTAAATCGTCATAGCTGTAATTGGCATTGTAATTGAAACTGCCGATTTGTCCGCTTAGGCCGCTAAACCTGCCGCCGTTTTCATTGTCATAAGCATAATCAAGCTGCTGCCCGGGTTTGATCACATTTATTAGGGCATCAAGTTTGTTATATTCATAGGTTGTGGTTTGGTTGGTTTCTTCATCGCTTATTCCGGTACAGTTGCCGTTGGGATCATATTCATAACTATATCTGGGGTTCCCGTTGTATTTTACTTCTTCAAGGCGATCTACGGTATTGTAGGCAAAGTTTATGGTGTTTCCTGATGGGTAGGAAATTCCTGTGAGATTTCCTGTTTTATCATAGGAAAAGTTTTTAGTATTATTTAAGGGGTCGGTTATGCTGGCTACTGCATCTATTTCGTTATAGCCATAGGTAAAGGTCTGGTTTCCGGGATCAGTGGCGGTGGTTAAATTGCCGTTTCCGTCATAGGTGTATTGGGCATTATTTCCCAATACTCCGGTGACATTTGTCATGCGTCCTAAATCATCATATCCGAACGACGTGGTTTTTCCCGCAGGATCGGTGACATGCGTCAAATTGCCACTTGTATCATATTGCATACCCACTGATTGACCCAAGGCATTGGTTACGGCAAGGGGATAATTGCCTGAGGGATCATATTGAATCTCTGTGCTGTTTTTTCCTTCCTGTAAACGGAGGCTGTCAAACCAGACATAACCGTTCTGGTTATCATATTTGCATTTGATGGTTATCCCTGAGGCTGCTTTGGTCAGGTGGATATTTCCTACTATTTGTTCCCAGGCATGAACCCCTTTATTAGAGCCAAAATCAAATGTTTCAGTGGTGCTGTCGGCATATTCTACTATGGCCCTAAGTCCGTAAAAACCGCCATTGGGCTCCGCTAAAAATGCCTGGGACCATCCTGATAAGGTGAGATCGCTATTTGCCGGCAGGGAAAGGTTAACGTGCTGGGATAGGTAAACATCCGAAAATGTTCCGTCATTTATTACTCGAACACTGGAATTCCCGGAAAAACCAGTCTGACTTAGTTCATGAGGGGCAAATACCGTCCAGTCATCGGGTGCTCCATCGGCGTTGGCATCTCTTTCAAAGCTGCTGTTGCTTAAATAATTATAGGCGCTTTGGTTGGCTCCCTCTTCCAGCTGAATCCCGTCGAAGCAGGCTGTACCTGATGCCGCGTCCATGGCTAGCGCTGGTTTTATTTTTGCGGTCCCCACCGGAACCTGGTCCGGTGTCAAAACAAGGTTTAGTCTCGTCCAGTCATTGGCCGTTTTAAGCTGGGAGCTTTTCACTTCGCCAAGAAAACTGTACTGAAGTACAGGGTCGTTGAGTGCTACCACTTCCAAAATAAGATGGTAGTCATTGTAACAGGCAGGACAAGCCTAAATATTCCTAATCATAATCACTGTTAGTTCCATCATATGGTTCAACAAATAGTTCTGGAACAGCTATTTTTTCAATAATATTTTTACACTCTGATGGAGAATTAATATACATATAATAATCATACCCAAATCTTACAGTTAATAACGATTCCTCATCTCTGAGTTCGCACCATAAATGTTCTCTAAGAATAAGTCTGCAAACGTCTTCAACTTGTTGAGCATTTAAAATATCAGCATCTTTAATAGAATTAAACAAATCAAGCATCCTCTTTGGATGAAAATCTCCAAAGTTTTTATGAAAACCCGAAATTTTTTCTAAAGAAAATCTTTTCTCTAATTTAAATACTTTTAGGAATTGTATATTCAATCCTTTCATAAAATCAATAACAGCATCAACATACAATTGCTCAACAGAAAGATAATCAGCTAACGTGAATTCTACACCGTTGTATTTACGTCCAATATCTGAAATAGATATCCATTCATCTTTTAAATATCTTCTGTTTTCATCACGATTAATAGGGTTATATTTTGTAATTTGCCAATAATACATGTTTTAATCTCCTATTCTATTTAAACTACCATCATAAGTTCCCATCCTTGTGTCTCTACGACCCAAATTATCTACTGAATCAGCCATTTTCCATACTCCACCATTGTGTGAACCCAATCCGTTACTGCTACCTACATCAGGTGTAATGTATTTATTTCCTTTTTTAAACACTGGCTGCCCATGAGATAAATGATTTGTTTTCTTAAACCCTAGATTTTCAGCGGCTTCAGTAGCCATTTTAGTTGTCATTCTTATAGGCTGTGCACACATATTATGAACCAAAACACTAGAGTTGGAAACAAAGTATGTATGCCAGTCCTCTACCTCAAAATTATATACCTTTATTCGTTCTTTTAGCGACTCAAGTTCTACTGCTGTAACCTCGGTTACACCAGCATATAACTGTACTTTATCTCCAACTTTTAGTTCTCCTGCGGGTGTCCAGCCTTTTCCTTCAACCCAGAATGGATGAGTAGGTGTAGCTTTTATTTCTGCACCCTTAATAGTAACGTGTATAAGCCTATCAGTTTCATTGACAAAGATGTTTCTAACTTTCTTGAGTACTTTTTCGCCTGTCTCAGCGTTTTCCGAATAGACTTTATCTCCTACTTTAATGTCCTTTATTATCTTATAACCATCTTAGGTGTGAAACTGTAGCGGGAAAAAGAATGGTAGCAATATGATTTCCCATTGCTACCATTCTTTGGACATCTTATTTACTCACTGGTGACTTCGATGGTAATATCCTTACAAACTACCTTAACTTCACCTCCATCACTAATTTTAATATTAACCTGTATCCAAGTATCATAAATGTGTTTTTCGCAAAATGGAATTTCTGTATCTAAATAGTTCTTTTTTACTTCACTAAGAGCCTTTTCGATTAATTCTCCTTGTAAATCAGCTTGTATTGACTCAATGATACTCTCATCCCAATGCCCAATATATTCAAGAGCAATATACTCAATAAAAGATAATTTATAGGTTACACTTTCTTCGGCAATAATTCTCATTTGGACATTATTTGATCTAATACTAATATCACTTAAAAAACTATCTATCCAATTGAATTGGTTTATGTTACTTATACTCATTCTTTTTCACCTCGCAATTCTAATTACTCAAACATATCCCATGGCAGAGTAATTTTGTGTATCCAGTTTCCAGTAGTACCATTTACCTTTCGGTCAATATGCATATGTGGAACTGTATGCATATCGCTCATTGGTCCAGTATGATTAGGATTATTCTGATGGACTTCATTTGGCTTAATCCTAATAGGACCATTACTGTCATTCCCATAGTATTTTCCGTTTTTTTCAGTTAGTTTTGTAAGATTATCCATAATACCTTGTTTTGTAGCCGGTATTGCTTCTCCACTTGGTGCAACGAAGAAGTCTATCTTTTTGGCAGCATTATTCCCCCCCTTAGCTACCTTCATCCCCTTCTTGGACTTCATTGCCAGCTTTAGCCCTTTAGTAGCCATCCCTCCGCCAACAAAGTTGCTCCCAATACTTGCTGCAGCCAGGAATTTCATACCCTTCTGGGCATTAGGGTTAAGAAGGGTATTTATATCATCTCCTATCAGGAAATTATAGATTGTATTTAAATCATCTTGCACAGGGTCCATGGGACAATAGCAGGGGGAATGCCCGTTAGGGTCTACGTATACCACGGGGTTGTTGTAGCAGTAAGCATATAGGTTTAAGCTCTGAGGATCATCAGCAAAGCCATGGAAGGTATCCGCAGTGGTGAATCTCCCTGTTTCCGGATCATAGTAACGGGCATTGAGATAATATAGTCCTGTTGCTTCGGCATAGCGATATCCGGCATAGCGGTAGGGATTGTCCACTGTTCCCGTACTGTTGATGATGTTGCCAAAGGCATCGTATTGGTAGGTGGCTACTGTATTACCGTTGGTATCAGTAAGTGATATGACATCACCATGTCCGTTGAAGTGATAATAATAGGTGCTGCCGTTTCTGGTCATGCTGATCAGGTTGCCGTATCCGTCATAATTATAGCATGCCAGGACATTGTTGTTGGCATCAGTTTCACAGATTACTTTGTTGCCGCTGTACTGGAAGTTTACGGTGTTGCCCCCGGTTGTCATGCTGCTTCTTCGGCCCAAGGCATCATAGGTGAAGGTTGCCTGGGTTGTTCCGTCGGAATTCTTTACTTCCTGTAGTCGATTGACAGCATCATATGCATAGCTCTGTTGGTTATCAGCGATGACAATTTGGCTGGTCTCTCCTTGGGTTACTGTTTTGGCGAGACGGTTTCCGGCTGCGTCATAGCTGTATTCTATGCTGATTGAGTCCGCTAGGGTTTCTCTGGTTAAGCGGCTTAGGTCATCATATTGATAGTTTATGGTTCCTTCCGAGCTGGTGATGCTGGTGATGTTGCCTCTGCTATCATAGGTATATCTGTAACTGCTGAGAATTGTTCCGTCGGGTCGGTAATTAACCAGTTCTTTTAGCAGGCCGACATCATTATAGCTGTAAAGGCTATTACTGCCGTCTCCCAGTTTGATGGAGGCGACTTTGTTGTTTTCATCGTAGAGATATTCGGCGCTTATGCCGTTTCCTGTGACTTTCCGCACTCGTCCCAAGTCGTCATAGCTGTAATTGGCATTGTAATTGACACTGCCGATTTGTCCGCTTAGGCCGCTAAACCTGCCGCCGTTTTCATTGTCATAGGCATAATCAAGCTGCTGCCCGGGTTTGGTCACCTTTATTAGGGCATCTAGTTCATTATATTCATAGGTTGTGCTTTGATTGCTGACTTCATCGGTCATTCCGGTACAGTTGCCGTTGGGATCATATTCGTAGCTGTATCTGGGGTTCCCGTTGTATTTTATTTCTTCAAGACGGTCTGCGGTATTGTAGGCATAGTTTATGGTGTTGCCTGATGGGTAGGACATTCCTGTGAGATTTCCTGTGAGATTTCCTGTTTTATCATAGGAAAAGTTGGTTGTGTTATTTAAGGGGTCGGTTATGCTGGCCAGGGCATCGATTTCGTTATAGCCATAGGTAAAGGTCTGGTTTCCGGGATCGGTGGCGGTGGTTAAATTGCCGTTTCCGTCATAGGTATATTGGGCATTATTTCCCGAAACCCCGTTGACGTTTTTCAGGCGTCCTAAATTATCATATCCGAACGACGTGGTTTTTCCCGCTGGATCGGTGACATGCGTCAAATTGCCACTTGTATCATATTGCATACCCACTGATTGACCTAAGGCATTGGTTACGGCAAGGGGATAATTGCCTGATTGTCATAAGCATAATCGATCGGTTGGGGAAAACGGCGACTTTTTAAGCAAGCTAGGATTGACATCCGTACATACTGTTTTGGTTTGGGCAGGCCTAAGAAATCCTCAATTGCATGAACAAACGGCTAGAGCCTTACCAAACTGTTTCTGGCTGTTTTTTGTTTTCGTGAGAAAAAGAGACGGAAAACCCGTCTCACTGAAAATTTAACTTTTTCTTTATTCCCTTATTGTTGGATTTTCTAAATGCATTGTCACGTAATAGCTTATTTGCATTTACTCAATGCTTTTTGTACTTCTTTCCCAACGATTCCGTAACTACCTAATCCATAGTGGGTCCAGTATTTGGGTTCCTTTAACAGCTCATCACCGTTATAATCAACATACTTCTTTTTTAACATGTCCCAAAATCCATAATCCAGATTTTTTTCCTTTTCTAATACCTTAACATTGCCGACCGTCTCAAAATAGCCTTTTTGCCACGGTTGGTTATTTACAATAATTGGAGCTATCAGTAAATCAGCCTCTTCCAAATTTCCCGTGAAACCCTTTTGAAATGAAATCTTATTATAAATGTAGACTAACGTCATTCCACTTATAAATGAGTCTCTACTTTTTAAATTTGTTAAAATTACTTTTCCATAGTAATATCTTCCTTCTTCTGGCTGTATCACGAAAACATCTCCTTCAGAAGGATTATTTTTTGCCTTTTTCATAGCAATCAATTCACTAAATGCCATTTTGCACACTCCTTAGGGCAAATATCCATTACTATTTAGCCAATTATTTCCCCAATTAACAGCATCATTATACCAGTCTCTACTAGGACTGATACTGTTTATTTTATTGCTAAAATCAGGGTTTGCTTCCTTCATAGCCTGCTCTATTGCTCTTGCCTGCCTTCTTGTAACAGGTTCTGTTGTAATTTCTCGCAAGAAATCAAATCTGTCTCCATGTTGTGCCTGTCGTTTTGCTATATCTTTTGTTATCCCAACATAATCTGTAACACCATCTTTAATTCCTAAATAGACTCTCGTGTTCGCTGCTCCTTGCATTAGCGATGCAGGAGCACTACTCACTCCCTTTAATACCTTCATCCCCTTCTTGGACTTCATTGCAAGTTTTAGCCCTTTTGTCACAGCTCCTCCGCCAACAAAGTTGCTCCCAATACTTGCTGCAGCCAGGAATTTCATACCCATCTGCGCATTAGGGTTAAGAAGGGTATTTATATCATCTCCTATCAGGAAATTATAGACTGTACTTAAATCATCTTGTACAGGGTCCCTGGGACAATAGCAAGGGTCATGTCCGTCAGGATCTACGTATGCTAACGGGTTGTTGTAGCAGTATGCATACAGGTTTAAGCTCTGGGGATCGTCGACATAGCCATGGAAGGTATCCTCCGTGGTGAATCTCCCTGTTTCCGGGTCATAGTAACGGGCATTGAGATAATAGAGACCTGTTGCTTCGTCATAGCGGTATCCGGCATAGCGGTAGGGGTTGTCTACTGTCCCTGTACTGTTGAGGATGTTGCCAAAGGCATCGTACTGATAGGTGGCTACTGTATTGCCGTTGGTATCGGTAAGGGCTATTACATCACCATGACCGTTGTAGTGATAATAATAGGTGCTGCCGTTTCTGGTCATGCTGATCAGGTTGCCGTATCCGTCATAATTATAGCATGCCAGGACGTTGTTGTTGGCATCGGTTTCACAGATTACTTTGTTGCCACTGTAATGGAAGTTTACGGTGTTGCCCCCGGTTGTCATGCTGCTTCTTCGGCCTAAGGCATCATAGGTGAAGGTTGCCTGGGTTGTTCCGTCGGGATTTTTTACTTCCTGTAGTCGATTGAGTGTGTCATATTCATAGCTCTGTTGGTTTTGATTGATGACAATTTGGCTGGTTCCGCCTTGGGTTACTGTTTTGGTTTGGCGGTTACCGGCCGCGTCATAGCTGTATTCGATGATGGTTGAGTCCGGCAGGGTTTCCCTGGTTAGGCGGCTTAGGTCATCATACTGATAGGTTAGGGTTCCTTCCGAGCCGATGATGTCGGTGATATTGCCTCTGCTATCGTAGGTGTAAGTGTAACGGCTGAGAATGGTTCCGTTTGGTCGGTAATTGACCAATTCTTTCAGCAGGTCGGCATCATTATAGCTGTAAAGGGTATAACTGCCGTCTCCCAGTTTGATGGAGGCGACTTTGTTGTTTTCATCGTAGAGATATTCGGCGCTTATGCCGTTTCCTGTGACTTTTTGCACTCGTCCTAAATCGTCATAGCTGTAATTGGCATTGTAATTGAAACTGCCGATTTGTCCGCTTAGGCCGCTAAACCTGCCGCCGTTTTCATTGTCATAAGCATAATCAAGCTGCTGCCCGGGTTTGATCACATTTATTAGGGCATCAAGTTTGTTATATTCATAGGTTGTGGTTTGGTTGGTTTCTTCATCGCTTATTCCGGTACAGTTGCCGTTGGGATCATATTCATAACTATATCTGGGGTTCCCGTTGTATTTTACTTCTTCAAGGCGATCTACGGTATTGTAGGCAAAGTTTATGGTGTTTCCTGATGGGTAGGAAATTCCTGTGAGATTTCCTGTTTTATCATAGGAAAAGTTTTTAGTATTATTTAAGGGGTCGGTTATGCTGGCTACTGCATCTATTTCGTTATAGCCATAGGTAAAGGTCTGGTTTCCGGGATCAGTGGCGGTGGTTAAATTGCCGTTTCCGTCATAGGTGTATTGGGCATTATTTCCCAATACTCCGGTGACATTTGTCATGCGTCCTAAATCATCATATCCGAACGACGTGGTTTTTCCCGCAGGATCGGTGACATGCGTCAAATTGCCACTTGTATCATATTGCATACCCACTGATTGACCCAAGGCATTGGTTACGGCAAGGGGATAATTGCCTGAGGGATCATATTGAATCTCTGTGCTGTTTTTTCCTTCCTGTAAACGGAGGCTGTCAAACCAGACATAACCGTTCTGGTTATCATATTTGCATTTGATGGTTATCCCTGAGGCTGCTTTGGTCAGGTGGATATTTCCTACTATTTGTTCCCAGGCATGAACCCCTTTATTAGAGCCAAAATCAAATGTTTCAGTGGTGCTGTCGGCATATTCTACTATGGCCCTAAGTCCGTAAAAACCGCCATTTGGCTCAGCTAAAAATGCCTGGGACCATCCTGATAAGGTGAGATCGCTATTGGCCGACAGGAATAGGTTAACGTGCTGGGATAGATAAATATCCGGATAGGTTCCGTCATTTATTAATCTGACACTGGAATTCCCGGAAAAACCGGTCTGACTTATTTCATGAGGGGCAAATACCGTCCAGTCATCGGGTGCTCCATCGGCGTTGGCATCTCTTTCAAAGCTGCTGTTACTTAAATAATTATAGGCGCTTTGGTTGGCTCCCTCTTCCAGCTGAATTCCATCGAAGCAGGCGGTACCTGATGCAGCGTCCATGGCTAGCGCTGGTTTTATCTTTGCGGTCCCTACCGGAACCTGGTCCGGTGTCAGAACAAGGTTTAGTCTCGTCCAGTCATTGGCCGTTTTAAGCTGAGGGCTTTTCACTTCGCCCAGAAAACTGCCGCTGCTGTTATAACACTTTATTTTGAGATGTGCCGCATTTGTAGAAAGATTGGTTGTCTTTATATATCCGCTTAAAGTATATGTTTTGGCCGGATCATAGGTAAAAGCGCTATTGTTATTGGTATATTCTATCCAGCCGCTGGGATTGGTTATCTCTAATGATTTTTTGCCAAATTTATATGAACTGACGGAAATAACTTTGGTGGCACTGTTTCCAGCTTGCATGGCTAGATCCCAATTTGTAAAACCTTCTTCAAAGCTGGAATTGGTTACAAGATTATCTGTCCCGGATAGCTTGTCTGTTTCCCGTGTAATATTTCCATATTGATCATAAGCGAACGTATTTCCTTGTTTTAAGCCATCTATGGTGTGAGTGATATTACCGTTACCATCGGATACTGACTGTGCCGTACTCTCACCAGATGAAACTGTATGATTTGTCCCTCCATATTCTATCGAGGTGCTTTCATTAAGAGGGTTGGTTACCGAATCGACTCTTCCGAATTCATCATAATGTAATCCATAGGAAACTGTACCGCCCGCTGCAACTGTATTGGGATTTGCTACTGACTCAAGTTCATCTTTATCTGTATTATAATTTATGAGAGTACGATAGTTTAAATTATCCGGGTCCTGGGCAACCTTGACTAAATTACCCATATCATCATATTCATAGGCTATTTTTCGACCATTGGCATCCGTAACTGTTGTCCGTTTATTGGCCGGATCGTAGGCTATCACAGAGGTTGCTGTGGTTGGTGTACCGTTAACGGTGATTGTCCTGGTTACCGCAGTTGCTCTGTCTTGGTCGTCATAACCGTAGCTAATGTAATTGCCCCTGGGATAAGTAATCTTGGTTAAATTATGATCTGCATTATATTCATAGGCAAGAATCTTGTTCTCTTGATCGAGACACGAGACTAAACGGTTATTCCCGTCATATGTGTAGTGCACCGTCTTACCGGCAGGATCCGTTGCCTGTTCTATGTTTCCGTTGGCATTATAGGAAAAGGTAATAGCCCGCCCGGACGGATCGCTAATGCTTTCCAGTTTTCCTGTACCGGTATTGTAGTTATAGGTTGTCAGATTATTGTTTTTATCTGTAATGCTGATTATTTTTCCTGAAGAATTAAAAGTAATTTTCGTACCACTAATTTGAGTGATCGTGTAAGTACCGTTACTTTCTTTTATTATCCTTTCCTGCTTGGCCCCACCCCCTGTAGCAGCTCCCGGAGTAGTTTCGGAAATATAGCTATTATCTATCAAAGTACCTATCCAAGGTAAAAAAACACGTTCTGTCCCGTTGGCATCGTAAAGAAAAATGGCTTCCCCTTCAACATCTTCCACTCTGACCTCAAGATTGGATGTCCAACCTTTTCCAAAAAGCCCTTCACGATTGGAACGACTATTATAGGTCCTGGTTATATTAACCGGTTCTCCCCGGCCTGGAACAAACATATCTACTGCCTGTTCCAGTAAATTTCCGTTGTATACATTCGTTGATTCATCAGTGAAACCCCAATTATTGGCATAACCCAAAGAATCCAGATCGTAAAAAACCGTTAGCCAAGGTCTTTCCGCTATAGAGTATTCTTCACTGGAGTGGAAAATAGCTACCCCCGTATTATTATCGTCACCGGTCAGGGCCAATCCATAATTAGGTTGTGTCCCTTGATACCAGTCTCTAAACAGTGGCGTAATATTCACACTATAAACACCGTTTTGGTATGTATCTAACTGGTAGTTATTGCCCCAAAAATCTTCAAATTCATAAATTCCCCATTGTCCGCCTTGTAGTTGTGCCGCAGCTTCAACCGAACCATAGGCCGGTTTGGTATTCCAGGTAACCTGGTCATCATCCCAGGCAGAATTAATTCTGTGCAGATTAATATTTCCTAAACTTTGATTATAACCCCAACTATAGTAATCCGAGGCTAATGCGTTAAAATTCGCATATAATATTCTTGCTCCGGAAGGCAAGACAGGTAAATTAAATTTAAGGTAGGATTCACAATCATCGTTAACACAAAATGGCGTATGAAAAAGATATTGTAATTCTTCATCAAATGTGACCTTATTACATCCTGCTTCTAACGAATAACTAGTGTAGTATTGGTTAAAATTAACATCCTCCATATATCCTGATCTTACATAAGTATCTTCCGGCAGAGAATTAAAATAGTATAAAATCGGATCAATAACTACAGGATATGCTCTTTTTTCATCCTTGAGCCAGTCTTCGTCCGCTATTACATCTACATAACTTTTACCGTTTTCTTGTCTTAATTCTAATGCCAAATTTTTGGATATATTATTTTTGGAGTCTTTCATGAAGGGAGCTTGAAAACTTGCGATTAATTTATCTGTTCCTTCTTTTTTTATTAAGATAGTATTTGGGTTATCTGCTTTTTCCAAATATAGATTCTCTGTATTTACCTCAAATGAAAAGGTATTGTTATCTGTATATTTATGAATAGTAATATCTTCTTTTAACATGCTCTCTTTTACTGTATAAGAGAAATCTACATCAGAAAAAATTCCCTCATAATTCAGTTTATTATCTGTTTCAGACTTAATATTTTTAATTGCTGAAACTTGTTTTGCCTTCTCCGGTTTTTGAGAAGCTTTCTTTTCCAGATCTTCTTTCTCAACTGTTTGGGATTCAATGGCTTTATCTTTAATTTTAGTTTTATCTTTTTCGAACTCTTTTTTTACATATTTTGTTTCAACCGGACTAATATCAATAGCATTTTTCCCTTTTTGAAAACGGATGAAATCCTTCCCCCCGGAAAGCTCAGAAAAATATAATTTGAATTCGTTTGCTTTATTCTCATACTTAAATCCGTTTTTCTGGGTTTCTACCAATTCATTATCTATTTCCTGCCAGCTTTTGTTTTCATCCAAATAATGGATCGGGCCTTGATAGATTTGGCTGGTAAACGTTCTCCCATCTTCATTAAGATAAGATTTGGAATTCCTGGTTCTTTGGGATGTAATTTCTTGTTTAATTTTCGTTTTCGCCTGACTTGTATCAGTTTTTGCTTCTGCAGTATTACCTGGAAATGGGAGTACCAAATTTATTAGTACCAGGACCATTATTAGGAAAAATGATATTATTCTTTTATATATGTTGCTTTTTTTACTAGAGAATATCATAATAAGCCTCCTGACTTTATAATTAAATAAATTAAATTAAATAACTAAACAATAAATATCGTTATCTTTTGAAAAACCGGGGTCATTAAGTAAATCCCAGATTATTTCTTGGCTAATACTTACTAAGCGATTACTTTACTGCTTGGCAAGTATTATTTAAGATTTATCAAGGAGACGAATACCTTTTCTGAATCAAGTTTCCATTATTGTCATATATGAAATCCAAGATAATTGTATTTTCTAATTGGCCATTGATATCTTTATAATAAATAATACTACTTTTCGTACATAAACTTACAATTAACAGTGTGCTCCAATCACCTGCACCACTGGCGTCCTTTGCCCTATACCTGTAGGTATGAGTTGTATTCGGCAACAAGCCGCTGTGCACATACATAGTATTTGTACCATTATTAATTACCGTACCATCTGCTTCAATATCATAGCCGGAGGCATTATCTACTGCGGGCCAGGTCAGGGTTATTGTTGTAGATGTAGCTGTTGCTGTTAGATTCTGAGCATCCAGGGTTGAACCTAAAACCCAGACTGGGTAACATTTGTACAATGGATCACCCAACCCAAGGGCACCATTGCTGTTAGAGCCCCATATCCAGACAGTGCCATCATTTTTCAAGGCGATTGTGCGGCAACTTCCACCTGCAATAGCCATAACTCCTGTCATTCCAGACACCTGTACAGGGGTAGACTTATCTGTTTTTGTACCGTCTCCCAGTTGACCCACGTTGTTATATCCCCATGTCCAGATAGTACCATTATTCTTTAATGCTATGGTGTGATAATCTCCACCTGCAATTGCCGTAACCCCTGTTAATCCTGACACCTGTACCGGGGTTAGCCTAGTTATAGTTGTTCCGTCCCCCAGCCGGCCATTGCCGTTACAACCCCAGGTCCAAACCGTACCATCATTCTTTAACGCTATTGAGTGGGAATTGCCACCTGCCATAGCTGTAACTCCCGTTAATCCTGATACCTGTACCGGGGTAGACTTGCTTATAGTCGATCCATCTCCTAGCTGGCCGAAATAGTTATATCCCCATGACCAGACCGTGCCATTATTTTTCAACGCTATTGTGTGGTAGTCCCCACCGACAATTGCCGTAACTCCGGTCAAGCCAGTCACCTGTACCGGGGTTAGCCTGTTCGTTGTCGTTCCATCTCCCAGTTGGCCATTACTGTTATATCCCCATGTCCAGACTGTGCCATCATTCTTCAAGGCGATTGTATGATAATTTCTTGCTGCAATTGCCGTTACTCCCGTCAATCCGGGTACCTGCACCGGGGTAGACTTCTTTGTTGTCGTTCCGTCTCCCAGTTGTCCAAAACCGTTATATCCCCATGTCCAGACCGTACCGTCATTTTTCAATGCTATTGTTTGAGAATTTCCACCTGCAATTGTTATCACGCCTGTTAATCCAGTCACCTGTACTAGGGTGGACTTGCTTGTTATCGTTCCGTCTCCCAGTTGTCCATAAGAGTTATCTCCCCATGTCCATACCGTGCCATCATTCTTCAGGGCGATTGTGTGACCATTTCCACCCGCAATTGCCGTTACTCCTGTCAATCCAGGTACCTGTACAGGATTAGATTTGTTTGTAGTCTTTCCGTCCCCCAGCTGGCCATTACCGTTATACCCCCATGTCCATACCGTGCAATCATTCTTCAGGGCTACTGTGTGACCATAGCCTCCTGCAATTGCCGTCACTCCCGTTAAGCCTGGCACCTGTACCGGGGTTACCTTTTGTGTAGTCGTTCCGTCTCCCAGTTGACCATAATAGTTATATCCCCATGTCCAGACAGTGCCATCATTCTTCAAGGCTACTGTGTGACCATAGCCTCCTGCAATTACCGTCACTCCCGTTAAGCCTGGCACCTGTACCGGGGTTACCTTTTGTGTAGTCGTTCCGTCTCCCAGTTGGCCATAATAGTTATCTCCCCATGTCCAGACAGTGCCATCATTTTTCAACGCTATTGTGTGACTATATCTACTTGTAATTGCCGTAATTCCCGTTAAGCCTGGCACCTGCACCGGGGTAGACTTGTTTGTTGTCGTTCCATCTCCCAACTGGCCATTACTGTTATATCCCCATGTCCAGACCGTGTCATCATTCTTCAACGCTATGGTATGACCATATCCACCTGCAATTGACGTCACACCTGTTAATCCTAGCACCTGTACCGGGGTAGTTTTGTTGGTAGTCGTTCCGTCTCCCAGTTGGCCATTATTGTTGTATCCCCATGTCCTGACCGCACCATCATTCTTCAAGGCGATTGTATGATAATTTCCTGCTGCAATTGCCGTTACTCCCGTCAATCCGGGTACCTGCACCGGGGTAGTTCTGTTTGTATACGTTCCGTCTCCCAACTGGCCATATCCGTTAGAACCCCAGGTCCAGACCGTGCCGTCATTCATTAAGGCTATTGTGTGTGAACCTCCACCGGCTATGGCTGTGATTCCCGTTAATCCAGGCACCTGTACTGGGCTAGACTTATCTATAGTCGTTCCATCTCCCAGTTGACCATAACTGTTAGAACCCCAAGTCCATATTGTACTATCATTCTTTAAAGCGATGGTGTGACTAAATCCACTTGCAATTTTAATAAAGCTACCCGTCGTACCCGGCAATGTAGCTGTTTGACTTTTTCCCAAAACCCATGCCGGTGATTCTCTATAGCCTTTAACATTGTTGCCTAGCTGGCTATACCAGTTATATCCCCAGGTCCTTACCGTATCATCATTCTTTAACGCTATTGAATGAGCATATCCGCTTGCAATTGCTGTCACTCCTGTCAAGCCAGACACTTGTACCGGGGTAGTTCTGTTTGTTGTAGTTCCGTCCCCCAGCTGACCATAATAGTTATATCCCCAGGTCCTTACCGTACCATCATTTTTTAGTGCTATAGTATGATAATATCCTCCTGCAATTGCTGTCGCTCCTGTCAAGCCAGACACCTGTACTGGAGTAGATCTGTTCGTTGTCGTTCCGTCTCCCAGCTGACCAAAAGTGTTATCTCCCCATGCCCAGACCGTACCATCATTCTTCAATGCTATGGTATGATAATATCCTCCGGCAATTGCAGTAACTCCCATTAATCCAGGTACCTGTACCGGGGTTGATTTTTTTATAGTCGTTCCGTCCCCCAGCTGGCCATTACTGTTACTTCCCCAGGTCCAGACCGTGCCATCATTCTTCAATGCTATTGTATGATAATATCCTCCGGCAATTGCTATCATTCCTGTCAATCCAATTGCGTTCACCGGGGTAGTCCTATTTGTGGTTGTGCCATCCCCCAACTGACCATAATAGTTATATCCCCACGTCCGGACCGTGCCATCATTCTTCAACGCTATAGTATGATAAGATCCTCCTGCAATTGACGTCACACCTGTTAATCCTAGCACCTGTACAGGGTTAGTTTTGTTGGTAGTTGTTCCGTCTCCCAGCTGGCCATAATAGTTATATCCCCATGTCCAGACCGTGCCATCACTTTTCAACGCTACTGTGTGTAACCTTCCACCTGCAATTGCCGTAATAATAACTCCGTTTAAGCCAGACACCTGTACCGGGGTAGTTCTGTTTGTTGTCGTTCCGTCCCCCAGCTGGCCATAATTGTTATATCCCCATGTCCATACCGTGCCATCATTTTTTAAAGCTATTGAGTGACTATATCCCCCTGCGATTGCTGTCACTCCTGTTAAACCAGGTACTTGTATCGGGAATATACTGTTATTATAGGAGCCATTACCAAGCTGACCATAACTGTTATTCCCCCAAGTCCAAACCGTTCCATCGTTTTTTAAAGCCAGTGTATGATCACTACCGCAAGCAACGCTGGTAAACTGTCCGGTTGCTGCAGCTGCGGCATATAAACTATAATCTTCTTCCGAGATTTCCGTTGTTTCGTTGACATTGGGAACATAATCTCCCTGTATCTCAATAACCTCGTCAGGGTAGATCTCATTTAGGGCATTGGAGCAATTGATTTTTCGCCCTTGAGAGGTTTTTTGGGCAAGTGTAGACAATCTATCGGAAGAATTTATGATCCTCTGTTTTAGATCACTGATATTTGAATCGCCAAATTTACTGATCAGTAGGGCAGCTTCCCCTGAGACAAAGGCAGCCGCCATGGAGGTTCCACTGTTGGCTCCATAGGTATTGCCGGGTGTTGTGCTGATAATATTTTCTCCTGGCGCTGCTACATCGACAGCTGTTTCGCCGTAATTGGAAAAGCTGGATAAGTTGCCTGTATTGTTTATTGAGGCTACTGTTATTATATTGGGACAGTCGAAGGCTGCCGGATATACCGGGGTATTATCGATGTTTGAACCGCTGTTGCCAGCTGCACAAACAAACAGCATATTGGAACCTTCGATGGCTTCTTTAAGTGCCGGGTTGTCATTGCTTGAGCCCCAACTGCAGTTTGCTACCTTGGCACCCATTTCCTCTGCGTAGTTGATGGCATTGATGATATTGCTGGTATAGGCTTTGCCATTTTCGAACACCTTCAATGGCAGTATTTTAGCCGCTGGTGCAACTCCGGCGATTCCTTGCGAGTTATCTTTAACTGCCGCTATGATTCCGGCTACCTGTGTTCCATGCACCTCGTCACTGCTCAGACTCTCTTGATGAACCAGATTATTGTCTGCAGAGAAGTTCCAGCCGCTAACATCGTCTATATAGCCATTTCCGTCGTCATCGATTCCATTGCCGGGTATTTCCGTACTGTTGGCCCAGATGTTCCCTGCCAGATCTTCATGGGTAATATCTATGCCGGTGTCTAAGACTGCTACCAAGACCCCAGCACCTTCGGATAGATGCCAGGCTGGGACTACCCCGGCATCTACCTGATAGCCGGTTTGAGTTTGACCTTTGTCTTCGAAGAGAATATCTGCCATATCTTTAGGTAGTGAATTTTTAAACATTTCCAGGTAGGTTGGGTTTGTTATTATGTAATCATTTAGGAGATTGTACAGGGTTTCTTCATTGATTGGTTCCTGCTGGAGATTACTATGGGTTATATTATCCAGTATGCTTCTGTATTGTGGATCCTCAATTGGTAGATTTTGTAGTACATGTACTAACATTTCTAGTTTTATTGGATCACCAATCAGACTGATTAATAAATCCTTGTTAAATTCCGTATCATTTTTATTGGATGGGTCATCTTGTAAGAGTTGCTTTCCGGTTGCTACCAGCGAACTATTACTTAATCCCCACTGGCTTTCAAAGCAGGGATCGTTGGAGGATATTTCCAATTCATAGTCCGGTTGGATATATTCGATATTACTATCGGCCTCTTTTTGTTTGAGCAAGGCGCTGAAATCTTCTTTTTTTAGTTTTTCCGAAGTTATATAAACGTCTAATTTATTGTTCTTCGTAAGTTTTCTTTCTTTGAGATTTCCTTTTACTTTATTGACTAATTCTTCTTTTTGGTTTTCGCTTTTGTATTTAACGATGAAACGATCTGTTTTTTGATCTTCCAATGAATTATTTGGATCAGTTTTGCTAGAACTAGGATTATCTAGTATTTCATTAACACTTTTGGAATCAGATTCTTTCTGTTGATCCGGATCGGCTATTTGTTTATTAAGCGTTTGAATCAAGGGCATAGAGTTAGAACTGTTATGTTCTGTTGTTGCTGCTTCTGCCTTAGGAAGAAAAGGCGAATAGCAGAGTATGGATGAAATGAGCATACTTGAGATTACAGACCCGGCGATAATCTTTCTCAAAAACTTCTTAATAATCAAAATATTTACCCCCTTCATAAAATAAGATAAATTCAACTGCAAAATCCTGCATAATTTCCACAAAAAGGCATAGTTAGTGCATACCTTTTTAATATTATCATAATAATAATGGATGTTTTAGTTAAAATTGCCTAGTAGGCTTAAGTCCTGTTTGTCCGATAAAAAATTTGCGTCGACCCATTTGTCGGATAATGACGGACTCGAAGACCGGCATTGGTTACCTGGGCATGGCATTATTGATTGGGTTATGGTAGCCCAACACTTTCCAACTGGTTATCGAGGGTGTTTGACGCTAGAAGCTTATCCGACGACTGAGGAACGCGAGGAGTCTCCTGAGATCTTTCTTAAAAGAGCCCTTCAAGAAGTAAAAAATCTGCGCGATCTATTAGATATAAAAGGCTTACCCAGATAGCGAGGATGCACATATTGCCATTGTCTTCATACATCTCACCCCCGAGTGTTCTAATCATACGTGTGCCATTTATCGTCTTAGCCTCAGGTACACCGAAAAAGGAATTGGTTAACTGAGTAAGTACAGTAATTACTCGATTTTTTCTCACAATGAGCACGACCTGATGACCCTCTTGTGTAGGATCTGGGGCTAAATAGTACTTAGTGCATCTTTTCATTTTGTTCAATATACAAGCTACCTCATTAGCTTCCTCAAACGAAACCTCGTGTGCAGTTTGTAACCACTCCTCCATAAAGCGGTTAACTATGAGTGGGTCTAACCCGAGTCTGCAGATAACACCTTCTAGACTATGAACAGTGGCTGTAATCATGACATTTCACTCCCATCCACTATGTTATTTACACATATGTACTCTTTAAAAATGCACTTTCGAGTGAGCTCTCACAGCTCCCTTAGCATATGCTCATTCCATCAAGCCAAATTTAACTTTTATCCTCTCTAGCTTTTTTAGCCAAGGTTTCGCCAACACAAGAAGGAAGATTAGGGTTGATACTGCATGTGTAAAATCAAACCAGAAACTTGATATGAACGCTGCTACTATAGCCTGCCAGGTAATAGGGTTGATAAATCCGATAATATACCAGAGATTCATGACCCAGCCAAAGGCAAACCCGGATAAGAGTCCATAGGCGGATAAGCTGAATTTCCGTTTGAGGAAACCTGCATTCCCCAATATCCCTGCGCCAAAACCGATCATCCCCCAACAAAACATTTGCATCGGGGTCCATGGACCTTGTCCGAAAAATAAATTTGAGGCTACTGCCGCTGTAGCACCTGTTAAGAACCCTGCCTCAGGTCCGAACGCCAGAGCTGTTATGATGATAATAGCGGAGGTTGGCTTGAAATTGGGAATCGGGGCAAATACAACCCGCCCTAAGGCCGCCAAAGCAGCCATTACAGCAATAACCACCAATTCTCTGGCCTCTGGCCGACGCTTTTCAAACCTTAGGAAGAACGGAACCATCGCAACGATTATAAATATCAGACTTAATAAACCGTAGTTCTTATCCCCACTTAACGAAGATAGCACCATCAATAACGGTAATAAAATGATCAACATGATTCTGATTATTTTTGTATACCTGCTTAGACGCTTATCTTGCACAGTTCAATCACATCCTCACAAGTCACGGCATCGGGGAAGATGCCTCTTGCCATCCGATTGGCAGCTGTCGTATAAAAATTGTTTCCTGCAAAAAACTCATTAGGTTTTCCTTCTGATACAATATCCCCGTCAAACATCATGGCACATTGATCTGCATACTCCGCAGCAAATTCGATATCATGAGTCACTATAACCATCGCAACCTCTTTACTGCATAACCTTTTTAGGATTATCCCTAATTCCTCCTTAGACTCGGCATCCAGCCCCTTGGTCGGCTCGTCTAATAACACTATTATGGGTTCCAATAGTAACAACTTAGCGAGGGCCACCTTTTGCTGCTCTCCACAACTTAAATCATACGGATGTCGTTCAAAGAATTGAGTGATTCTCAATTCTTTGGCAATCCTGTCAATTTCAGTTCTTATACTATCATTATCCAGTCTAAGTATAGTTGCCGCCTCTTTCAGATCCCCTAGGACGGTATCACAAACAAATAACGCTCTCGGATTTTGAGGTAAGAGAGCTATATTGTTGCGATAAAGCTCTTTCGCTTGGAAAGTTTCTATTCTTTTACCGCTAATTTCAACCTTTCCTCGATACTGTTTTAGTAATCCTGAAATCACGCCGAGCATGGTCGTTTTACCGGTTCCGTTGCCCCCTAACACACAGAGTATTTCCCCCGAGTAGGCCTTAAGCGAAAATCCCCGCAAAATGTCATTTCCGTCCTTCGCATACTTAAACCATATTTCTTCGGCTTTGATGACAGGCTTTTGCTTTTGAGCTTGATCATTCACTGGATCATTGAAGACCCTCCCGACTGGGGTCATAAATTCATCGAGCCATTTTCTCCCGTCCCTCACGCTTAAAGGACAATCATTGCCCAACCTTATCTCGCTATAAATTCGAATTGCAGAAGGCAATCCTTTAAAGATCGTCTGTTGAGCCTTCCTATCCGCTAAGAGTTTGGCGGTTTGCTCCGGTGTATCAAAACAAACTATTTTCCCTTTTTCCATGACCACAATTCTATCCGCCATTAGGAATACTTCTTCTAGTCGATGTTCTGTCAAAATGACGGTTACCGCTAAGTCTCGATTGATTTTGGCGATCGTTGCTAGGAAGTCTTGAGCCGCAATCGGATCTAGCTGGGCCGTCGGTTCATCTAAGATTAGTAGCTTGGGTTGCATGGCCATCACCGAGGCTAGGTTTAAGAGCTGTTTTTGGCCGCCGGACAATTCATCCACCGATTTTCTAAACCAGCCATCGATACCAAAGAAGCTCGCCATTTCGGCCACCTTACGACGAATTTCGGACGTGCTTAGCCCTAAATTTTCAAGACCAAAGGCCAATTCATGCCAAACGGTATCTGTCACTAACTGAGTTTCAGGATCTTGCATCACAAATCCAATTTCAGAGGCTGCGATTTTTCGATCTAATTTTTCAATTTCTAGACCTCTATAGAGTACCGTACCCCTCTTACGACCATGCGGCGTAATCTCACGTTTTATATGCCGTAAAAGGGTGCTCTTGCCACAGCCTGACACCCCACAGACTAAAATAAGCTCGCCTTCCTTAATCTCTAAGTTCACACTTTGGAGTGCTCTTGCCTCGGTCTTAGGATAGGAAAAGCTCAAATTTTTGATTTGTAAAAACGCCATTTGTAGCTCTCCTTTACTTCGATAATAATCGGTAAAAACGCTAACACAGCAAATACTAGGTATAGGACGATAGCCGGGGTTGATAAATCCATAGGCCTGATTGACGGATAAAATTGCATCGTCCCGTATCCTGCGAAATATCCCGCAAAGCATATGCCCCCTAGTACGCTAATCACGCCTAATACTAAACCATCCCGCTTATCAAAGTTAAAAAGTGAAAATGTCGTTCGATTTTTCAGCCCATATCCTCTAGCCTTCATGGAATCCGCCGTTTCAATCGCATCCTCCATAGACCAGCTCAGCAGTATGGATATGACTCTCATTCCTTTTTTTACTCTCTCGATTAGATTTCCTGTACTATGATCTATCCCTATCGTGTGTTGAGCATTCGATATTGTCTTCAGTTGATATTTTAGTTTAGAAGTCATTCGAATCGTCATTGTAATCAGCAAGGCCACCGCCGGAATCATCTTGGCAAACAAATACAAAAACTTATCCGAGGTAATGACTTTATTGTAACAAGAGAACCAGGCCATAATGGCGATCAGAGACGCCGCCGAACATATTCCAAAAAAGATGGCCTCTAACGTAATGGGATTGTCCATGAAGTAAAACAACATTGTTCTTCCTCTATGATTGAATAAGGGGTTAATGATGGCGATTAATAAGAACATGGGGAGATAGAATAAGAGACTTAGCTTCACGCCCCTTCGCCCATTCAAAATTAAGGAGAAAATAAGGGCTGAAGTTAAGGTTAAGCCCAAAAAAATCGGATGCATAAAAAGCATCGTAAATGCTAAGATAATTGCAAAAAATACAAAGTTCACTGATGGATGAAACGCTGAGAATGCTCTGTTCAAGGCTGTCTCCCCCTTATTTCCGTAACCACTTTCGTCCTTCTTCACTCCCCCGGTCACTTATTCCCTATATCTCTACCCATATCACAGGTATAGTTCCATTCAATGACGTCACCATTTTTGAGCTTAGCTTCATTACACCCATAGCTTGCATTCACTTCGTTGACACTATACATCCACCCGCTTAAAGGTCCGCCGTCAAACTCATAAAGATTATTAATCCCTTTTATATAGGGTGTTCCCTTGGAACCTTCATACTGCATCTGAATTTTATTTTCGCGAACAACCAACTTCAAGGCATCAAACACAGTTTCTCCCTCTTTAAACTCAACTGTTGTGGCAGGCAAAATGATCCCATTAGCCGGAACGACATCTTTGAATTTTTCCTGCTTGTCGAGACCTTTAGCTACTGCAGTAGCACAGTTAATGGCGATAGTTACTGCTTTCTTATCTGAGTTTTCAGGTTTGACAGGAATCGGAACTTGAATTGCCGGTGTTTGCGAGGAAGGATTAGCTTCAATAAGCGTCGTGGATGCCGCGGCGACTTTGGTGGTATTTCCTTGACTTAGGTCGTTCTCGGTTGTTTTGGACACATCTGAGTTAAGGGGTTCAACTTGGGATTTACCGCTATCTGTTGAATAATTTTTGTTGTCTGATCCAAGAGCGGTATCGTTTAATTTGGTTTCTTCAATATTGCTTGATACCTTCGTCACGCTGTCATTAGACGACCCTGATGCAGCGTTCTTATCTGCACCGCAGCCCGTCAAAAGAAGGGCCACTATTAACAGAACCACGGAAAGAAACGATGCTATCTTTTTCAAATTCTATTCCTTCCTTCAAACACTTTTTGTCTATGAGGGTCCGTATGGATCAGAGATTATCTAATCGTTAACAGCCCCTCCCTCTACTGAACAAAATTATCTCTCAGACAAAGCCCCTCGCAATAGAGTGAGCATGAGCATGGTTCAGTCTCCTGCATTAACAGAAGAGGTCTGAACAGTCAGGCTCTACTAGGGGCGAAAATCATATAAGGAATTCTTTCCATCCTTAAATCTTACATAAGATGCTAAGGCAAGCAATGCTTGCTGGGACGCAGTGTTATCCGATTTCCCCATTAAAAGATGTTTAAAACCACCGTCCGTAGAGCTAAATCGAAGCAAGGCACTCAAGAGGGTCTTGTTATTTTTAATAAACAACGAGTTGGTATCAATATCAATCCCTAAAGACGACAATGCAATAATTGTTTGACTAACGCTTTCACTGCTGTCGATGCCCCCGGATTTGAATCCTCCCTCTGAGTCCTGCTGCGCGGCTAAACAAGCTATCGCCTTCTTCACAACCGCCTGCACTTCCGGATGGCTGTCTGTGTAGTAAGGGGCTAAGGCCTGAAGAGCCATCGCCGTAATATCTGGATCACTATCCCCGGCTCCGTCCAGGGAAAATCCGCCATCCGTTAGCTGCTTGTTTAAAATGATTTTTAGCAATTTTTCCGGCGTCCATAGAGCCGTCGACGGTAAATCGTAATCACTGCTGTTCAGGGCAATCAGGGCAAAAATCGGTCCATTGATGCCCTGTGCTTCAACATCAGAATAGTTAGCTATCTCAGCAATCAAGTCCTTACCACCGAAATTGCGAGGATCTCCTTTGGCAGCTCCTACAGCCAAGCTTATTCTGGCCAAGTTAGTCACTTTCCGTGTGACGGAGTTCCAATCTTGGGCAAGGTACTTCTCGTTTTCTGCCAGATAATAAGACAAGCCGTCGTAGCGTTCCAGACGCCCCAGTCCGACAGTGGGCCAATTATAGACCGTGGGATCAAGGATTTCACCCGAAGCCTTTTGAGTGAAGGCGGCTTGGATATAGGCCTTTTCCCAGCCTGCCAAACTTTTGATTGTTTCATTCACCTGCTGGCGTGTTGAAACGCCTACCTGGGACTGGACTGGGTTCGTAACGATCGTTCGCAGCTGGTTTTCTTGATCCGTGCTGATAATCCCTTCTCCTCCAACAATGACCAGGTCGGAGATTGTGTCTTTGTGGACGGTTAGGAAACTTGAAGCGGCTTCCGGTATGGTAGTATCCACCATAATAACCGGGGAAAAAGAATGCGCAGCCAAATTCCCAGCGGTTAAGGCATCAGCAAAATTTAGACCTGTCACTACATACACCCGGTTCGTATTAAGACTTAACCCCTGAGCGATGGCGGTTGCTGTCGAATAATGGTCGCTTCCAGCGTAGCGTACCACTCCCGGTAAACTCTGAGTGATTTCTTCCGGTATGACGTAACTGCCGCCCACCACAATTGTGGAGGTGACTTTTTGCGCAGTCAGAGCCTGAACTGTGGCTGCTGGGAGAACCGTTCTTTCTGTGAAAAGAATAGGAATTCCCTTGTAGGCAGCATAACTGGATACAGCGAGAGCATCGGCATAGCTATTTTCACCACCGTTGGCAATGATCGCCTTCCCTGTCGTACCCAAGGCAGTGGCAATAACAGCAGCCGTGCTATAACTGTCCGGCCCACCGTAGCGCAGCACATTGTCCGCTCCGTAGACTTTTTCCAGCTCAGCTTGAATAGCCTGGGAAATGACGGCTGTACCTCCTATTAAGGTAATTTTTTTCGGTGCTAGCTTCTGTATTTCTTCCAGTGTCGACGGGGTAAGCGTTTCTTTCTCCGTTAACAGGATGGGAGCGTTGAGCTTAAAGGCTAGGGGAACCGCAGCTAGGGCATCGAAAAATGCGTAGGCGTTAACCAATACCACATTGTCTGCTCCGGCTTTCCAGCCCTGTGTTGCTACCGTGTTGGCTGTATGGAACCGGTCAAGACCGGCTAAACGCTTAGGAACACTAGAGCCATCTGCCATTACTGCAAACGTGGAGAAGTGATACGTCGGCACGGACAGGGTCTTGGTGACCGGGTTATAAACGCCACCCAATTTAACCCAATCAGTTTTGACCGTATCCCACCAATAGATGGCCAGTTGTTGGCTCGTGATCCCGCTGGGAAGATCTCCTAACGCGATAGGGAAACTAATGTTAACGGGAGCATTAAACTGAATAGGCTCTTCCTGAACCGTTCCTGAAGGGTTTTTAATGCCAAACTGGCGCTGGTACTTAAGAGGATCGATTACTATGGCACCTGTATCGGCCTTAGGTGGAGTCATCACGTTGCCGATTTCAACTGTGAAGTTAACCGGCGCACTCTGATTACTTAGTGCTCCCGTAGGTATGATTAGTTGAACTCCGTCCACGGTCTTCAGTGCCACCTGTTCAGTAGCCGTCGGACTGACAGAGGGAGTGGTGTCTAGCAGTCTAGCATCGGACTTCTGCTGTGCCGTGGCATTATTCAATCCTGCTAATACTTCTTGGTTACTTAGGCCGGTTGAGCCGGTTGAAGCAGCCGGGGTGGCAGGGCTAGTAACGGTTGTAGTTCCTGTACTGCTGTCACCTACGTCTTTGCCCAGATTGGTTGTATAGCGCCATGCCACTACATCACCATTTTTTAAAGAAATTGAAGCAGCACCTACACTTGGATAAACACCATTTATTGAATACATCCAACCGCTTGTAGCACCATCATCCCCTGCATTTAGCCCATTGATCCCGCTGACATAAAAGGAAGAACCTGATCCGGTAACCGTCACCTGACCCTGACCTAGCTCCCTTATCAGAACGGAATAAGCCGTATCCCCACTTACTAATGACATAGTAGCTGATGAGAGAATAGTTTGTCCGTTCTTTCCGACAACCTCTAAAGTAATATTACTTTGGGCAGGCTGCTGCGTAGAAGACGAAGTAGTATCAGAAATCGTGATCTGCAAAGCCTGAGAATTGCCGGCACTGAAAATGAAATTCAGTGTTGTTGTTCCTGTCGCCTGGTTGGCAAGGTAGTTTTTACCAATGGTTACAGTACTGCCGTCGTTCGCAACCGTATAGTCGCTCCCTGCCGTCAGCGTAGTCTCGCCATTGGTTATACTGTTTAAAGTATTTCCGTTAAGAGTCATTGTTATTGGCACATCGGCTTGATTCGCAGTCTTTTTGTCAAAAACAGCCGTCACTGGCGTGATTGTACTGTCACTTGTTTCTTGAGGACTGCTTTCTTGCAGCCTCTGCCAGACCGATTCATGGGCATTTATATCCCCCAACGCAATCAAGGACTGATACGTTGCCATATCATCGGTTACTCCTGGACTATAGGGAGAGTAAAATGACCCGTCGTCTAACTGAAACCTGAGCAGATCATCCAGCATAGTTTTCCCATTCTTTTTCCAGCCATCCGCTACGGGATCTTCACCGATAGCTACTAAACCCGAAATTACAGTAGCAACACTGTTAGGATTATCGATTCCCCAGGAAGCAAATCCTCCTGTATTCTCTTGTATCCCCTTAAGATAAGCCTTGGCTTTAACAATAGAATCTGTAACACCAGTCAGCGTTTGATGATTGGCCAGAGCCAGCAGGGCCATCCCCGTTTGGTCAGGATCACTGGTGTTGTAATCAGTCGAGTAGAAAAAAGCGCCATCCGAATTTTGATACGTCAATAAATTTAAGACCGCTTTTTCTTGGTCATATTCTGTTTTAGCAGCATCCAGAGCTACCATAGCCCAGATTTGGTCGCCTGAAGTTAGACCATAGGAACCGGGGAAAGCACCTGTACTACTATTCTGCGTCGCCTTTAGTTCAGACAAGAGGTTACGTCCGTTGAGAGTATTGCTCGGATCTCCCCCCTTGGCCAGTGTTCCCAAAATATTTCCATAAAGACTGGTTTGACTGGTGTCCCAACTGGTTTTTTGTGTATTCCCGGCGCCCCAGAGTCCTGCCATATCCCACCAGGTAGTGGCATTACTATAATTTTTGCTTTGATAATAGTTAAGCACTTTTGTTAAAGCCGGTGTAGAGTCAGAAACAGTTATCTGCAAAGCCTGAGGATTGCCTGCACTGAAAATAAAATTCAGAGTGGTTGTTCCTATCGCCTGTTGGGCCAAATATCCTTTACCAATGGTAATACTACTGCCGGTTGTTACTGTATAGTCGTTCCCTACCGTCAGCGGAGTTCCACCATTGGTTATACTGATTAAATTATTACCATTAAGAGTCGTCGTTATTTGCACATCGGCTTGATGAGCAGAATTCTTGTCAAAAACAGCTGTCACAGGCATTATAGTACTGTTCTGATCTAATGCCGCATAAACCGGTTTAGCCAAAGGCATTTGCATAACCAACATGGAAATCGTCATTACAACTATCAGTAGCCATGAATATAATTTTTGAAATTCTCTTTTCATTTCTATTCTTCCCCTCTATATACCTATCTAACATATCCCCTTGGTCACTTTGAACATCAAAAAGCCTCTTAACCGATTGGTCAAGAGGCTAAAAATACTGATAATCATAGATTGATGCCAGCACTTTAACAACTTCCCCTATCGCTCGTAGAGTCGTTGGTGTCTAAAATACAGGCAGGTCTTCTGACTCTGGATCATCAATGTTTCGCACCTTCCCAGACTAAACCAGTGGCCTTTACGAAACATCTCCCCATCACAGCGGCGGGACCGTGCAGGAATTACACCTGCTTCCTTTTTAACCGAAGCACTCATACTCCGATACCTGAATTCCAATGTTATTCGATTTTACTCAATCGTCAATAAGTTCACCCATTGGCTTTGCCGTCGGGATAATTCTTCGAGTTCATCTTCAATATCAATAAACTTCACTAGCCACTGAATCCTCTGCTCCTTTTCCGAATTATACCTCCCCAAGATTTCCCCTCGCGCATCAAGCAACGCTTGCCTGTGCTCTTCCATCTCCTTATTCTTCTCTCGGTCTCTCACCCGTCAGGCCTCCTTCAAGAGAAACAAAAAAAGCCTCTACAGAATACCTGTAAAGGGATATAGTGACTCCGGTTAGCCGGATAATATACGCTGACTTCCCGACATAAACGACACCTCCCCTATCTTCCGTAGGTTCCTGTGTTGATCTGAAATGAGCAGGTTTCCTGGCTTTAGTTCATCATTACCCCACGTCTTCCCAGATAAAATCCAGTGACACTTTGTGAGGCAACTCCCTATGACAGTGGCGAGACCGCGTCAGATTTTAACTGACTTCCCTTTTAAATTCTTTTCCTTAGAAAAAAATCACTCATTACCTAATATTGAATTGTTTTCATTATAACCTTAATTCTAAATTCTTGTAAACCCTTTCAGTACATAAATTTACAATTATTAGCACTGATTGTCAAACTAACTGATGTATTCACTGGGTATTTCTATCCCCTATCTGACATAGTCATATCAAGGATGGGGGTGGGTGAGTGATAATATTGACTCAATTCCTCCTTCGAAAAATAAAAGAACCTCATTTCTTAATCGACTTCAAAACCCTCGAAAAGAGAGAGGCAAATTCTTTTCAGTCCAATGAGTTAATCTCTTCAAATCCTGCTTGTTCCTTGATACTTTTTTCAGATCCGTGCTTCTGCAGCTCTGCACCACATAGTTTGCAGCTATTTCAAAATCTAAAATAATGCTCGGTATATCATCTGCTTCAAGTTCAGGGCAAAGTGTTGTTCTGAACTCATGCTCAAGTCCACTATTTTTAATGATTTCCATACTTTCCCGAATTGACGATAACTCCAACTGGCTTGTCCCTGTAATATGCTCATATTTGCTGAGCGGAGCCTTTAAGTCCATGGCGATAAAATCCAGCAGCTTATCATCAATCAACGCTCTCAAACTATCTGGATTTGTTCCGTTTGTGTCAAGCTTTACGAGCAAACTCATTGCTTTCAATTCTTCGATAAAAACGTGAAGATTCTTTTGCAACGTCGGTTCTCCTCCGCTTACAACCACTGCATCGATCATTCCTTTTCTTTTAGAAAGCCATTCGAAAATTTCTTCAGGCAGAATAGCGTTTGAAGTGTCGTTAGTGTCTAGTAGGCTGACGTTGTGACAATAACCACATCTTAAATTGCAGCCCTGGGTAAAAACCACAGACGCTATCTTCCCTGGATAATCCACAAATGACGTCTTCACAAATCCTGCAATATTCACGCTACCACCTCTGGCATCATGAATTTTTTTCTCTGAGTGTACTCTTCTTTCTTGCCAAGATTATAGTTCTTGACCGGTCTAAGGTATCCTGTCACTCTGGACCACACTTCGGTTTCAGCACCACACTCAGGGCAACTGAAATGTTCCCCGCTGATGTATCCGTGAGAGTCGCAGATACTGAAGGTTGGAGTAATCGAGATATAGGGGATTTTGTGTTTGCTAAATATTTTTTGAATGAGCCGCTTGCAAACCTCAATATCTTCAACCGCTTCGCCGAGATAGAGGTGCTGGACCGTCCCTCCTGTGTAAAGAGACTGCAATTCGTCCTGTAGCTCTAAAACCTCAAAAATATCATCCGTATAACCTACCGGAAGTTGGGTTGAGTTTGAATAATAAGGAACCTCATCGCCAGCAGTAATAATTGAGTCATACCTTTTAGTATCCAACATGGCCAGACGGTAGGAGGTTCCTTCTGCAGGTGTCGCCTCTAAATTGTAGACGTTTCCTGTCTCCTGTTGAAATTTAACCAGCAGCTCCCTCAAATAGTTCATGACACGCACCGAAAACTCGCGACCTTCTTCCGTTTCAATCCCTTTTCCCATGAAATTGAGTAAGGCCTCATTCATGCCGACAATACCAATCGTACTGAAATGATTGTGCCAATAGTGCCCAGTCCGCTCCTTAGAATGTCTCAAATAATAACATGAATAGGGATACAGTCCCTTTTCGGACTGCTGCTCAATAATTTTACGCTTAATTTCCAAGGCCGTGCGCCCGATTTCAGCCATTTGTTTCAGACGTTCCATAAATTCCTGTTTTGTCTGGGACAGATAGGCTAATCTGGGTAGGTTAATGGTGAATACACCAATCGATCCTGTGAGAGGATTGCTTCCAAACAACCCCCCACCTCTTTTTCTAAGTTCGCCGGTATCCAGCCTTAACCTACAACACATAGATACTGCATCTTCGGGAGACAGATCAGAGTTTACATAATTCGCGAAATAAGGAATTCCATACTTACAAGTAATTCTCATAAAGGCATCCGCTACAGGACTCTCCCAATCAAAGTCTTTAGTAATATTTAGGGTTGGAATTGGGAAGGTAAACACTCTTCCCTTAGAATCTCCTTCCAGCATCACTTCGCAGAAAGCCAAGTTGAACATATCCAGCTCTTCCTGAAAATCTCCATGTTTAGCCTCAGTATAGGTTCCGCCAATAATGACCTGCTCATCTCTCAACGTGGAAGGCACCTTGATGTCAAATGTAAGGTTAGAAAAGGGACACTGAAATCCAACCCGGGTTGGAACATTGATGTTGAAAACAAATTCTTGCAAACACTGTTTGACTTGAGTAAATGTCAATTGGTCCTTCCTAATAAACGGCGCACAAAAAGTGTCAAAGCTTGACCAAGCCTGTGCTCCGGCAGTTTCCCCTTGGGTTGTAAAGGTAGAATTTACGATTTGCCCAAGAAACGATCGTAAATGTTTGGCTGGACCGCTTTCCACCTTGCCAGGTACTCCTCCGAATCCGTCCAAAAGGAGCTGTCTCAAATCCCAGCCTGCACAATAGGGTCCAAAAAAGCCCAGGTCATGGATGTGGCAGTCGCCGCTTTCATGCGCCTCTTGTACTTCCCGAGGGTAGAGTCAATTTAAAAAGCCCCTCGACGCTGAGCGCCAAGAGGCTGTGTATATCCCTGAATACAACACTTACTTATAGAACCCCCCTATCGCTCGTAGAGTTATAGTTCATTAAACAAAGGCAGGTCTTCTGACTTTGGTTCATTAATGCTTCACGCCTTCCCGGTATCTACCAGTGGCCTATAGTATGAAACATCTCCCCATTACAGTGGCGGGACCGTGCAGGACTTTTACCTGCTTCCCTTTTAAGCTGTACTCTTAGTACTTGCACCTTTATTTTCCAATATTCAATTGCTATCATGTTATCGTATATTAACCTAATATGTCAACCATGAAGATATTATTTTATACCCAAGTTTGACGCAATATTTTTCCATCTCTAGGCGTAACTATATTGTAACAGGACCTATGCACTTAATGCTAGGCCTTGGAAAATTGGATAACCTTTACCCCAAAATATACGGATTTCATCCGGGTAAAATTCATCAAAAAGCCTTGCAAATCTATGCACAGTTATGTCAAACTGGATATGGACCTGTTGAATCCCTTTCCGGGCTTTCAGCTGGATCTCGCAACGAGTGTGGTAAAGGCTGCTGACCATTTCGCCGTGGGTGAAGCCTTCTCCATCACTCGTTTTTCCTTTATTTTCATACCACTGAGCATAATTAAGTAAGGTTTCTGTCGTGAAAATCAGCTCTAAATTGGCGTGCTGGTGAATCTCAGCTGTAGAATGATAATCGCCTAAGTCGGCTAGAACCTTATCCATGTTTCCTGATTCCACTCCTTCTACAACGCATTCACGATTTCTGGGCTAAGAAAAATCGCTTGCTCTTCTATTAAATTGTTAAATTAAACATATTACAAAAGCAATACATGGTTAATACTCTATTCCCACTCGCGCCAATATGCCCTTTTCCATGGGATGTTTACGGGCAGTTATTTCCGAGACATAATCCGCTAACTCGATCAGCTTTAATGGGGCATCCCTCCCTGTCAGAACGAGTTCCAATTTTAGTGGCTTGATCTTAACAAGCTCGATTACTTCCTCCAGAGGCAGGAACCCGTAATTCACAGCGGCCATAATCTCGTCCATGATGATCAAATCCCATTCCCCGCTCATGACGGCCTCAAAAGTATAGTTCAGACCAATCCGCATTTCCCCTTTTAGTCCTCCCATTTCTTCTTCTGTCATTCCCCAAGTGAATTTATCGTTTTCTTTATATTGAAAGAGTTGAAAGCACGGACCTAAGCTGGCGATGACCTTCATTTCTCCCGTAATCCATCCTTTTAAAAATTGAACCATGAGGACCTTAAGTCCCTGTCCATACGCCCTGATCCCCAATCCGACTGCTGCCGTCGTCTTCCCTTTCCCTGCACCAGTATAAATATGGATGAGCCCTAGTTGCATGCTTATTTCTCCCTCATTGAATATTTTCTATTAGTGAATATGCCGGTGATGAATATCCGGGGTATGCGGATGTCTATGCTCTGTTGTTTTGTGCAGATGAATGTGCGAATGATATCCACTCTTTGGTAACTTGTCACCCTGACGAAAATGTGCATGATGCAGATCATTATGGCAATGTCGGTGTTCGTGCTCATACTCTGTATGTCTGTGTAAATGAATATGTCCCTCTTTTAACAGCAATACAGCGCCAAAAATCATAACAGGCAAAGATACAATAAACTGAATCCCCTGGGCTTCTCTGAATAAGAAAACGGATAAGATAGCGCCCAGGAAAGGCGCAATACCAAACAAAGCACTCGTTCGTGCTGAGCCTAGTTCTCTCATCGCCCGAATAAAAAGGACAATACTAAACCCATAACTTAAACAACCTAAGATCATAGCTCCAACTACATAGATCAAATGCGGAAAGGGTTGACCTATAATCAAGGCCAATACTAAGGAAAACGCTCCCGAGCTTAGCCCTTTGATCGTTACGATTGAAAGCGGATCTTTGGCCGAGACATTGCGCGTAAAATTGTTGTCTACCCCCCATAAAACGCAAGCTGCAAGTACCCCTAGCGAGCTAAGAGAAAAACCCCATTGACCGGAAGTATTCCAGGAAAGCAATATGCTGGCAATGGTTATTAAGAGAACTGCACTCCAGATACGCTTGCCAATATTCTCTTTAAATACAACTCCCGCTATGATGGTTGTAGCTACTCCTTCAAAATTTAATAAAAGCGAGGCGGTAGAAGCAGATGCATTCTTGAGCGAAAACATCAGAACTATCGGGGCCGCAATTCCGCCGGCCAGTATTGCACCAATAATCCAAGGCATATCACTTCTCACGATCCTAGCTTCATTACTATAACGCTGATCGGCTTTTTGCAGATATCGCCAGAGAAACAGTCCGATTCCACTTCCTAAGTACAAAAGCGCTGCCATAGGAACAGGAGCAATTTCCCCTAAAAGAAGCTTAGATATAGGAGCACTTACCCCAAAAAGGATGGCGGCCGCTATGGCCTGTACTATTGGAAAAGCAATTGTTCTATCGTTCATTTACCAGCACCTCCGGCAACAGCTGTTAACTGTTTTACTTTGGAATATTTGCATCTACCCAATCCAGCAGTTCATTGACACTATTCACAGTCAATCCGGTATTAGCCTTGGTTCGTTTGACAAGGACAGTCTCTAACCCTAATTCTAAGGCTGCCGAGATTTTCGTATCTGTCCCACCGGCGGACCCACTGTCTCGGGTCAAAAGAATATCTGCTCCATAGAATTTAAAAAATACTCTGTTCACCTCTTTGGAAAATTGCCCTTGCATAGCAACGATATCCCTGGGCGGAATGCCCATATCCTGGCATTTTTGGACCAAACGTCCTTCCGGTAGAACCCTGACAACTAAACGAGCCAATCGGGCAAAGGGGCTTCGCACAATGCTTTCCAGTTGGTGACTTCCTGTCGTGACGAAAACCGTTACAGGCTGCCCTTTCTCTTGATGCAAAGCACCTACGCGTTGTTCCAATTGGAGCAACCCTTCCTCCCAACTAAAGACTGGATAAATTAACGGGCTGGCAGGAATTATTGTCTCAGGTCTTTCTAACCTAAGATAAGGAATGCCCCGCTGTTCACACCATTGGCGCAAAGGGGCAAACTTCACACTGCTGGAAGGAGGGCTGGCATCAATGACTAATGAAGGCGATTGGAAACATATCTTTTCGCTCCATGATTGTATTCTCATTAGCTCAAGCCGTTTGAGCTTGAGACATTCACTAATCTCACGCGCCGCTGCTGTTTCTCCTAAAAGTAAAATCATTGCTAACCTCCATAGAGCTATACGTTCTAAGCGCTTTGCTGACCGCTCTTAGCTGGAATATTCTGAAATAAATCTTCTTTTGTTTTTGGTAAAGGGGTAGATGGAGGCAGCCATCCTTTTTTCACCAACTCACCATGCATTTCTATCAGCCATGGAATCGTCAAATCAGCTCGTTCCACAATCTCCGGGCGCATAAATAGTTCGCCTGGTACTCCATGCGCAATGACCTCTCCACGGCACATTATTGCTAACCTATCTGACCAGCTATAGGCTAAATCGACATCATGGGTCGATAGAATAATCGTTTTACCCTCAATGCTCAATTTTTCCAGAAGCTGCATGAACTCCTGGGAGTGACGAGGATCCATACCGGCGGTTGGCTCATCAAATATAATGACTTCCGGCTCCATTGCCAATACTCCCGCGATAGAAACCCGTTTTTTCTGTCCGTAACTTAATAAGTGAGTCGGTTTATCTTCCAGTTCTGTAGTCTCAGTATCTATCAAGGCTTGTTTAACTCTCTCTGTCACTACTTCTTCTGAAAGTCCGAGATTGAGAGGGCCAAAGGAGATATCCTGCCAAACGCTGGCGGAAAATAACTGACTATCTGGATCTTGAAAGACAATTCCCACTTTCTTGCGTAATTCGATCAGCGCCTTGTTTTTATAGGAAATATCTTGTCCCTGGTATTTTATTGAACCTGAACTAGGACGATAGATTCCATTAAAATGCATAAACAAAGTGGATTTTCCAGCTCCGTTTGATCCCAGAATAGCTAACCTTTCTCCCTTTCGAACTTGTAAATTCACTTTACGCAAAGCATTTGTACCATCCGGATAAGAATACTCTAAATCAACGGCTTCAAGTATGAACTCTGACAAACATATTACCTCCAAAGCAAATTCAATAAGATTAAAGGGATCTCGAGACCAGTTATTATGAGATAATTTTTGAGGCTAACGGGACGTTTCTTGGTAAGCACATTAATCTCTCCCGTGTAACATCGCGCTGCCATGGCATTGAAAAGTTCTTGGGATTTCACAAAAACTTTTCCAAAAAGAGCAGAGAAGAGCCGACTCATAGAACGGAAAGAACTTTTCTTGGAGACATAACCTGAACGAGAAAACTGGGCACGGCGAATCGTGGTGGCTGTTTCCATAAAGACAAAGATAAAGCGATAAATTAGCACCATTAATTCGGTAATTATAAAAGGAACTTTCATCTTGTGGAGTACTGCAATAAGTTCAGTGAGAGGAGTGGTCAAGGCTATAAAGTAGAGACATGATACAGCCCCTAACGATCTTAGAAAGAGATTAACTGCTGTGATCAGATCTGGGTAACGCATTCCTATGGTTAAACCATTAACCGTTTGAGCTAGCCAAAATCCAGCAGGATTGGTCGAAACTGAAAATGCAATCGTTAATACGCTTATCAGAAGAAACGAAAGAGGAACAAGCATAAGCTTTACAAAAACTCGGGCGGGGATGCCTGCTTTGATGACTATCCCCCCCGCCATTAAAGCTAAGACGATTAGAGGGGTGATTACCGCGGGAGCGGTTAGACACACTACCATGGTAATCATCGCAAAAAGTAGCTTTTCCGTGGGATGAACGGTTTTTAGATTATTGCTGTAGGCGAAACTATCTATGGCAATCACGCTTGATCCCTCTTATTTGCACTGTGTTTACCCTTCGAATAACCTAAATAATAAAAGACGAATCCGCTTCCGAGGGCAGCCTGCAAGGCAAACAAGAACGATTCAACTTCTCCGCTGGGTGGTTCCCAAAATGATTCAAACCAAGGTGTATAATCGGCGTTAAGCGCGCTGATCGCTTCTGATGCCTGAGCATCAGCACCAGCGAATTCAGCATCACGCGCAATATAAAGTGGGAAAAAAGCCAAAACAGCTACAAATACCAGAATTATCATGTTCTTAGAAAAGAGTTTCATGCTTTCACCCCCCGTTTAATGGAAGATAACGTTTTGCCAGTAAAGGCAGTTAAAATCTGTAACTCTTTTTGACTATAAGCTGTAAGGATATTAAATACCATTACCGTAAGTAAACCTTCGCTAATGGCTAAAGGCACCTGAGTGAACGCAAAAATGCCCATGAATTTGAGTATGGCAGCCGTTACTCCGCCTGAAGCCGCGGGAAAAGCTAGCCCCAACTGAATGGAGGTTGTAACGTAGGTCATTAGATTTCCCAAAGTTGCCGCCATAAAAATTGAGAGCCATTGGGGAGCCCCCAGCTTTTTTAAGCCTTTGTAAATTCCATAAGAGACAAAAGGGCCAACAATACCCATAGAAAACGTGTTTGCTCCTAAGGTTGTTATTCCTCCATGAGCCAGCAAAAGGGCTTGGAAGATTAAGACGATCATTCCTAAAACGGTCATAGCCGTAGGACCAAACAGAATGGTGCCTAAACCCACTCCCGTAGGATGCGAAGAGCTACCGGTTACTGACGGAATTTTCAAGGCCGACAAAACAAAAGCAAATGCACCTGCCATACCGAGCAGCATTTTTAGATTAGGGTAGAGTGTCACCGTTTTTTTAATGGAACGCACCCCTGCAATAACAAAAGGAATCATGGCGATCCACCAGAAGGCTGCCCAGTTAAAGGGTAAGAATCCTTCCATGATATGCATAGCATAAGCATTATCTGGAAAAAGGATGTATACAGACATAATGTAGGCTATTAATAAACCGAAATTCTTCATAGTGCGAAGACCCATAGTATTAACAACTCCTTTTCATACTATATGTTAAAAACCTAAATCTACTGTTTATCTACTTAACTATCTTAGATAATCTTTATCCACTAACTCCTATAGTTTTTCTCCATCACTTCCTATCTAAAAAAATAAAGAGACAACCTCACATCACTAATCTTATAAAGACAGCAATGTATCGGTTGTCTCGGACGGTGCGTTCTCTTCCACTTTCAAGTCGCATTCGCATTTTTGAAAGCAGATCCCGCTTGAACAAGACAGTTACCCTGCAGGTCAGTTTCCCTCGGGAAACCTTTTATGTACACTTAATCATATATAAAAGCCCTCCATAAAATGAAGGGCTGAAATAACAAAATTCCTGCCACCCATCCATCGTGGGTAAAGCATGTGAGCAATCAGGTTTCCTGGCTCAGGTTCCTCGTTTACTGCCTCCTTCCCAAGTTTCCTCAGTGGATTGTGGCAGAAACTCCCCGTTACAGTGGCGGGACCGCGCCGGATTCACACCGGCTTCCCTGTTTTGATTCTTCTGCTAAGAAAAATCACTTGCTCAACTATTTAACTTTGAAATAAATTTAACACGAAAAATCATCACAGTCAACAGAATCTTACCTTCACATGAACGTGAAGGGGAAGGCTCTTAAACGATCTACTATTCAACTTCTTGGATAATCGGCAAAATCACAGGTCTCCGACGAGTTTTCTCGTAAAAATGTTTACTCAAAGTATCTCGAATTTGGTTCTTTAAGACCGCCCATTCTGTGACGCGATTCTCCCGACACCTCGCCATTGTCTGCCGTATTTTTTGTTTAGCCTCGTCTAACATGGTCTCGGACTCCCGGACATACACAAACCCCCGGGTCACAACATCCGGTCCTGCCACGATGGCCCCGCTTGCACGGCTGATTGTTAAGACGACGATTAGAATACCATCTTGGGAGAGTTGTTTTCGATCCCTAAGCACAATGTTGCCGACGTCTCCAATCCCCAATCCATCGATCAACACCTTACCTGCCATAACCTTGCCACCTAGTGCAGCACCATGGCGGGTAAACTCAACGACTCCACCGTTTTCAGTGATAAAAATATTTTCCCGTGGAATACCCAGTTGTTCCGCTAGTTGAGCATGTTTGATCAACATGCGATATTCTCCGTGCACGGGCATAAAATATTGTGGTCGAACCATACTCAGCATTAATTTTTGCTCTTCTTGACTTGCGTGACCGGATACGTGCATTCCTTCTGCCGATTCATAGATAACATTGGCACCCAGCTTGAAAAGCTGATCCACTGTTTTGGCCACAGATTTCTCATTACCCGGAATTGGGCTCGCTGAGATAATCACCGTGTCTCCTGGTTGAATGGCCACATGCCGATGATCATGGTTTGCCATGCGGGTCAGTGCAGACATCGGTTCACCTTGACTCCCTGTAGTCAAGATACAGGCTTGATTCCCTGGTAAACTGATAATTTCGTCGATATCCATAAGGGTTCCCTCTGGAATATCCAGATATCCGAGTTCCTCGGCAATCCCTACAATATTCACCATACTTCGCCCTACAACCGCTACCTTACGGTTGGTATTAACAGCCGCTGTGATAGCCTGTTGAAGACGATAGACATTCGAAGCAAAGCTAGCAAGGATCACTCTATCCTTAGCATTACGAAACGCTTCATTAATCATTTCCCCCACATGACTTTCGGACGGCGTAAATCCAGCTCTTTCCACATTCGTACTGTCTGATAAAAGGCATAAAACCCCCTTATCACCGAGTTCCGAGAATTTATGAATATCTAGGATTTCCCCGGATACTGGAGTATGGTCGAGTTTAAAATCCCCGGTCACAATAATAGTTCCTAAGGGCGAATGAATAGCAATTGCTACTGCATCTGGGATGCTATGGTTGACACGAATGAACTCAATTCGAAACACTCCCAGCTTAATCACATCGCGGGGTTGTACAACAGTAGCATTAATATTGTTCAAATTATTCTCTTTCATCTTGGACTGAATAATCCCTAAGGTCAAGCGAGTTCCAAATAAGGGTACATTTAAGTCCTTCAACATATAGGGTAAGGCACCGATATGATCTTCGTGTCCGTGTGTAAGCAAAACTCCCAGCAGCATTTCTTTGTTTTCAACCAAATATGAGTAGTCAGGTATCACAATATCAATACCGGGCATGTCATCGTCAGGGAATGCTAATCCGGCATCAACAAGCACCATTTGATTATCATAGCGGATCACTGTCATGTTCTTTCCGATTTCTCCAAGTCCGCCCAATGGAATAATTTGTAACTTATGCTCTTTCGGCAAATAAATCCCTCCTGTTTAATTCTATCTCTCGCATTGTGCCTAAAAAGCTAAGGCATCCCCGTGATTTCTTTCGAAGCCCCAAAATAAAGACAACAAAAAGACGCGAAATAACATAACGAACACAATGACGCCCAAGCATTCGCCAGTATTTCGATTATCATCTATGAAACTAGCCGCACAATAAAGATAATATATTATAGCGCGAAAAACGAGGGCTGGCAAGTTACTTCAATTTCACTTAAAACATCTACATTCCTCTATCTGACAGATACTACGTATAAATTTCTAGAATTCGGGAACTATAGAAACAATGCTGTCTAGAAAGGTGGATAAAATCATGACCAATGTTGTTTGTTCTGCAATCAAATGTAGCCATAACGAGGATGGACACTGTCAGCTGGAGACCCTTAGTGTTACTTCAAGCTTGATGGACCGTGAAGCAGAGTGCGCTTTCTACGAACCTGGCAATCAATGATTCAGCGACTTTTTAAGCTTAAAACTTCATCGTTAAAGTCATCGCCCTTCAAGGTGATGACTTTAATTATTTTAGAAGCAGGAATTTCAAGGCTAGCAGAGAATGCTTTTTATTATAAAACATGTCATTTTTTCTACCTAAGGTAAAGGAAGAAGGGTGAATCGAATGTTAAACTCTAAAGAAGACCTTACCCTAGAACAAGCTCAAACGCTCTTGGAGGACTTTGCAAAGCGTTGGTTGGCCCACGATGGGCTTTGGTTCCAAGCCATTGAGCAAGCGCGCGGAATTGAAGAAGCGGTTGAGCGTGATGTTGAAGCATGGCGAAGGTTTACAGTCCTTGAAGCTAAACGCGTTATGGCCTTTTTGGGGTTAGCTGAGAATGGGGGGCTTGACGCACTGGAAAGAGCCTTGAGATTTAGACTGTATGCCTTTCTAAATGAACAAGAAAGCTTTAGACCAGATGATCATACTTTGATATTCCACATGAAGGATTGTCGTGTCCAGTCAGCCCGGAAACGCAAAAATCTTCCCGACCATCCTTGTAAACCAGTGGGAGAGGTTGAATACTCGTTATTCGCTTCTACGATTGACCCTCGAATCAAGACAACTTGTATTGCATGTCCACCAGATCCCCACCCTGAAGAATTCTATTGTGGATGGAAGTTTACTCTCAGCGAAGATTAACCAGTAACCGAGATAGAACCCCTGCTTCTTGTAGCAGAGGTTCTATCTCATTATATATAACGGGTCTTTTATAGTTTCTTTGTTACCTTGAAACGACTATCTAGTCATGAATTTGATCACCTTGTCTATACATTTTAGACAGCTCTAAACGATTGGGTGAACTGATTCAGAGGCTACCTTCAATTCAGAAAACGCTTGTGCTTGTTTGTTAGTATTACTTACTTTTATCTTCTTATGATCATTCATTAACTTTTCAAGAAACTTGATCTCTTCGTTTGTCGCATCGACAAGTGGTAGGCGGACTCTACCAGCTTTAATCCCGACCATATTCAGAATCGTTTTGATAGGGACAGGGTTCGATGTAATAAATATGCCTTTGAAGACTGGAAAGAGTTCAAGATGAGATTTTGTTGCTTGGGCCGTATCTCCAGCAAACCAGGCATCCACCATTTCTTTCATCTCATCTCCAATGATATGAGCTGCGACACTAATGATTCCGCTACACCCTAAGGCTAACATGGGTAGGGTCATAGAGTCATCCCCACTGTAGACCGCAAAATCTGAAGGCAACAATCGCTTTAATTCACTAACTTGATCGATTGAACCCGCTGCTTCTTTTAATGAGGTAATGTTGGGGATTTCAGATAGCCTTTTCACAGTCTCAGGCAATAAATTGGCTGAGGTCCTGCCTGGTACATTATAGAGCATCAAGGGTAGAGACGTTACCTCAGCGATCGCCTTAAAGTGCTGATACATCCCCTCTTGAGAAGGTTTGTTGTAATAGGGTACAACGGCCATCAGTCCATCCACGCCCGTTGTCGCAGCCTTGCGGGCGAGGGCAATACTGGAATTGGTGGAATTGGACCCAATCCCTGCAATGACGGTCGCTTTTGAGCCCAGAGCCCCTTTCACGGCCTTAAATAGCTCTATTTTTTCCTGATCCGTAACCGTTGGAGATTCTCCCGTCGTTCCACATACCACAACTCCATCTGATCCATGGGCGATTAAGTGCTGAGCTAAGCGTATGGCTTCTTGATAATCGACCTCTAACGCTTCATTCATGGGAGTTACCATGGCTGTCAAGATTCTTCCCAAAGACATCTTTCTCATCCTTTCTTCCCACTTATACTTTTATTCTAAGCAATTCCGAGACACCCACCTCTATAAGTGGGTTTTTCTTCTTCTGCTTTCTAAACTTCTAATTTGAACTTTTTATGCAAGGACTGTACTGCTGTCACCATATCTTCCTTATGAACCAGTACCCAGATCGTTGTATGTGAATCAGCCGATTGCAAGATGGTCACACCTGCATCGGATAGTGCTTCAACCATATCAGCCATGACACCTGGTACGCCAGCTATTCCCGCTCCTACAATAGAAACTTTAGCACAACTGGCAACAACGTCCGGTTGAAAACCCATATTCTGTAGAATACTAACTGCCTTGGCAGCGATCTCGTCTGAAACCGTATACAGCACTGCTTCCGGTTGTACACTGATAAAATCTACGCTAATGTCTGCTAGCGCCATTGCTTTAAAGATTCGTTTATCCGTAAGATGTATGTCAGGATCATTCACCGTTAAAACTCGAAGTTGAGTAACACTTGGCGTGTGGGCAATTCCCGCAATAATCCGGTCACTGGTAATATCCGTTCCAACTTCTCGATCGGGATGCATATTAGTAACCAAGGTTCCCGGTGCATCCGAAAAGGTCGATTTGATTCTCAGAGGAATATTTCGTTGCATTGCGATCTCCACAGCACGTGGGTGAATAACCTTAGCCCCTTGATAAGCCAACTGACATATTTCGTTATAGGTGACTGTATCTAAAATCCGAGCATCGTCAACAATTCGAGGATCTGCGGTCATAATTCCCTCAACATCAGTGTAGATATCGATAGTTTCCGCATCGAGGGCGACTCCCAGTGCTGAAGCCGTCGTATCGCTTCCTCCTCGTCCAAGTGTTGTAATCTGACCACTTTCCGTGACTCCTTGGAATCCAGTCACGACCACCACTTTACCTTCCGCCAATTGTTCGAGTATCTCGCCTGGCTCAACCCTAATAATTCGGGCATCCCCAAAATCATCATTCGTAATAATTCCTGCTTGCCCTCCTGTAAAGAGAACTGCTTTTAATCCCCTACTATTTAACGTGCTCACCAAAACGGTCCCTGAAATCACTTCTCCACAACTCATTAGAAGATCTAACTCTCGTTTTGGCAAATCCGGATGTATCCCTTTTACCATGTTTAGAAACGTATCCGTCGAATAGGGATCTCCAGAACGGCCAATTGCTGAAACGACAATCACCGGAGAATATCCGCTATGAACAGCCTCTGAGACTTTGGAAGCCACCAGGGCCCTTCGCTCTGCAGTAGCCAGGGAGGTTCCGCCAAATTTTTGGACTACAATACGCAACTCCAACCCCCCTTTTCGAGGTTCGAGGTTCGATATTCGTGGTTCGAACTTAGCCTCGAACTTTTATCGTTTACTTGTAACTTCTTTCTTCTACTTCTAATCTCTAAACAAAGAACTTTACCCCTAAATCTGAGCTTCTAGCCAGATGATCGTGTTTGATAGCCTCAAGCACAGGCCTTTCGGACTTGATTCTCGAACCACGTCCTCGAACTACGAACTACGCCTCTGTTAAAGTAGAAGCTCCGCAATTTGCACGGCGTTCGTTGCCGCACCTTTACGTATTTGATCTCCTGCCACCCATAAATTGAAACCTTGAGGGATGGAAAAGTCTTGACGCAAGCGCCCTACATAGACTTCGTCCTTATCCGCACTAAACCAGGGCATGGGGTATTGGTCCTTCCCTGGATCATCGATTACAATAACGCCGGCAGCTTTACTCAAGGCCTCCCGAACTTCTGAGACACTGACTAAGCGATCCGTCTCCACGTTGATGGACTCTGAGTGACTACGGAATACCGGCACCCGTACCGTTGTAGCAGTGATCGCCATATTGGGTACGTGGAATATCTTTTGAGTTTCCTTGACCATCTTCCACTCTTCTTTGGTATAGTCTCCCTCTTGAAATACATCAATCCGTGGAACAAGGTTAAAGGCAATTTGATAGGGAAAAACGGAGGATTTGAGTTCTTCTCCATTAGACCAAGCCTTAACCTGTGCTTCCAGTTCCTCAATGCCTTCGCGTCCGGCTCCAGACACTGCTTGATAAGTTGAAACAACCACCCGACGGATACCAGCTAAATCAAAAATCGGCTTAAGTGCCACTGCCATAATAATCGTGGAACAATTAGGGTTGGCAATAATCCCTTTGTGACTGAAGACATCTTCTGGATTAACTTCAGGTACGACAAGCGGCACTTCTGGGTCAAGCCGAAAGGCACTGCTATTATCTATCACCACTGCTCCACTCTCCACAGCAGAACGGGCATATTCTGTACTCGCTGATCCACCGGCAAAGAGAGCAATGTCTATCCCCTTAAAACTCTCGTGAGTCGTCTCCTGAACCTCAAGTTCCTGACCCTGCCATGTAATGCGTTTTCCTGCAGAACGCTTTGATGCTAACAACCTTAGTTCAGTAACCGGAAACTTTCGCTCAGCAAGGATTTTAAGAAACTCTTGTCCTACTGCGCCTGTGGCGCCAACAATTGCTACATTAGACATTACTTATGTTCCTCCTTAAATTTGTCTGGAATCAGGCCTAGTGGGCAAGGCGCCTATATAGAAAACTTGGCTGGCGCCCGAAGACACTGTCTTCGCACGTATTAATCATTCTATCAGCCTTGGCGAAGGCGGCAGCCTTAGTTGCACTTATGCGCTGGCCACGGATGGCCGAGTGTCCCTGTAGCCAAGGATGGCGAGAAGGGACCTTCAGAAAGTATACAACGAAGTTATACTTTCTGATTAGTACGAAATGGCAAGGCACCTTAAGCTGCTGCATGTTACACCCGGTAATCCACGAGGACTGGTTGAATTTGCTTTCCCTCACAGGCCATGAGGATTGTTTCTGGAACTCGATTCATATGTGCCACTAGAGAATTTGCTTTAACGACCGGATTATCTTGCCCAAAGGGTACCAAGTAAACATTTTTCGTAATGAGTAAGGTCCCAATATTACGAGCATTTAACCCAAGCCCATCGTTGGTCGAAATCGCCAAAACTACAGGTCTCTGATTTCGAAGATGAGATTTTGCTGCCATGAGCACGGGTGTATCTATAATTCCGTTAGCCAATTTTGCGAGGGTATTTCCTGTACATGGAGCAATAACCACACAATCAAACATCTTGGTAGGCCCAATCGGCTCCGCTTCAGGAATCGTATGAATCAATTCCTTATGCGTAATCTCCCGAAATTGCTGCTTCCATTCTTCTGCTTTTCCAAATCGTGTGTCAACGTTATCAACGGAATAGGAAATGATTGGCGTTAGTTCTGCCCCTTCTGCCATTAAACGTTTCATGACTTGAATAATTTCATGGATTGTACAATGTGATCCTGTGATAGCAAACCCAATTTTTAACCCCTCAAACTTCATCCTTTCACACCTCCACTTTACAAATAGTGTTCACTGTGGTCAAGTGACGAAGAATAAGTTGCGGATAAATTTGAGCTAGAATTCGTCCGGCAGTTTTCGGAGCTACTATACCCGGAAGACCCGGAGCAAGAAGAGCTTTAATACCCAGCATCTGGGCGTATTCGAAATCTGTCCCTCCCGGAATTGATGCCAAATCCACGATGACTGCATCCCGCGCGACCTTCTCTAACATCATGCGATCTAAGATTTGATAAGGAACCGTGTTGAAAATTAGTTCCGCACGACCGATCTCATCCATCAGATCGACTAAATGTACAGCATGAAGTCCCATCTCTGCAGCGCGTGCTAAATCCGAAGGCTTTCGAGCAACCCCGGTAACATGTGCTCCAATTCCTTGTAGCATACGTGACAGAGTCCAACCACACCGCCCTAATCCAATGACGAAGCTTTGACTACCATGAATCGTAATCGTTGTAGCCTCCATTGCCATTTGAATGGCTCCTTCTGCGGAAGGAATAGAATTAAGGATAGCCAGTTCATTTAGGTTCACGGTTTCTATTAATTGGATACCTAAATTTTCTGCAATTGCCCGCAAAGCTGGTCGCGCGAAACCTATGATCAGTGGTACCTGCATTGGTATAGATTCCAGAACTTTTTTGTTCAAGACAATCGGTGAAGCAGAGTATTTGGCTTTGACAACCCCACGTTCGTCAGTGCCGAACATCGGAAAAAGCAACGCATCCACTTGACCGACTGCCTCTTCAAGCGATGGTGCAAGTGTCAATCCCGAAATGGGAGAAGCCTTTTCGAATCCGACCCCAACTATGTAGGCTCCCAGTTTCTGAAGTTCAGAAATTAAATAAAGTTCACGCTCGTCTCCTCCGATTACCCCTAAACGAATTCCTTTAAGACCCGCACTCATTTTATTGCCCCCTTTGAGACAGTGTCCCATTGACTACTATCCATTATATGAGGGTATGCAGGCTGCGGTTACGCTCAAAATAATCTAATCGAGGAAATTATCGAGCCCAATCACGAGATCCGTTAATTCTGCCGCTTTGCGAATACTCAATATAATCCCTGGCATGTAGGTCTCTCTGGAGAATGCATCATGTCTAATGCTTAAAGCTTGACCTAACCCTCCAAATAAAACTTCTTGATGAGCGATTAAACCCGGCAAACGCACAGAGTGAATATGAATTCCACCAAGATCGGCACCTCGAGCTCCAGGGAGTTTCTCGTACTCATTCGGGTGTCCCTGGACCATGGGTTTACGGACTTCTAATATCCCTTCAGCTGTTTTCAAGGCCGTCCCCGATGGGGCATCGAGTTTTTGATCATGATGCATTTCAATAATATCAACATTGGGGAAAAACTTGGCCGCTTCCCTAGCAAATCGCATCATTAAAATTGCGCCGATAGAGAAATTGGATGCGATGAACGCCCCCACCCCTTCTTTTTCAACAAGGACGCGGATTTCCCCGATCTCTGCTTCATCCATACCAGTTGTTCCTACAACTGGTACCACTCCTGCCATAATTGCCATTTTTGAATTTTTCAAGACGGATTGGGGATTTGTAAAATCAACCAAGACATCCGCCCGTGTCGAACGTAAGATTTCTTGATCAAGGGGGCCAGTGATATCCACACCCACTCGAGGAGCGCCAATAACAAATCCTATATCCATTCCCTGATGTCTGGTATCAGAAGCTCCAACCAGAAGGAAATCATCTTCTTTTAAGAGCGAGCGGATCAGTTCTTGACCCATTTTTCCACATGCTCCAGATACGAAAACCCGAATTTTTTTCAATGAAACCCCTCCTGCAATGATAAGGCAAAAACCCCGTTGCATAATGCAAGGCGGGGTTACAGCTTTTCCATTCATTTTATTGGGTATCCGGTTCTCTGTCAAATTGAATTTTTAACGAATCCTTTCGGATCTATTCTGTAAATCGATGATAATGACCTCAGACCCTACTTTTTTAATCGTTTGCCAAGGGATCACCAGAGTTTCACGTTCTCGGTCTCCTTTTGATCCCCAAAAGCCTGAAAACCCTCCCCGTGAAGTAAGAATAATCGCCTCTACAGAGCCACTTAAGGAAATATCCAGATCCGCATCGCCCACTAAGCCTAGTTTCGCGCCATCATACAAATTAATAATTTCTTTACCAGCAAGATCACTTAAAAGCATCCTATCCTCTCCCTATTTCCGAAATCTCGTCCAAGCTTTCAATCCGAATGGTTGTAGAATGGCCAGCAATAAGGAAAACGCCGCTAGTGGCTCAACGAAAAATTCGGATTTACTCCACCAATCTTCCGGTATTTTCAAGAAAGAGAATAAAAGTTCTAGTGATAGGTAAATTCCACCTGCCGTGCCAACTAATTGGCTTAAGACAGTTGCCAGTTGATTTGGTGTAGTCTGAGATGATCGCCACATCATCCTATACTTTCGTTCCCTTACCGAAAGGACAATTCCAATGATCAAAAGCATAACCCCAAGGGCTTGCATCTTCACTCCCCCTCAGGGGATTGTATGAACTGACAAACTTGCGTAGAACACGAAATTCTAAAAAATGAAGTTAAAACTCCCCCTCAAGTAAGTTTTCCTATACCTCAAGATATCATTATATTCCCGTCGAGCCAAACCCACCCGCCCCTCGGGGTGTTTCCTGAAGTTCAGCAACGTCTTCAAAGTTAGCGTGGAAAATCGGCATAAATAGCATTTGGGCTATCCTATCCCCGGGCTTAATAGTCACAGGTTGGGTTCCCAAGTTTTGAATCAAGACCTGAATTTCTCCACGATAATCCGAATCGATCACACCCACACCGTTTGTTAAACCTATGCCGTGTCGACTTGCTAAACCACTCCGCGCAAAGACCAGTGCTACAACAGACTGACTTGGGAGCTCAATAGCCAGTCCTGTTGGAATTTTAACATTTTCTCCTGGGCTCACAGTAATGGGTTCTCTGAGATCCGCGCTAAGATCCACACCTGCGGAGGCAGCCGTCGCGTATGTCGGAAGGGCCAAGGAATTATTAGCCATTCTTTTTACCTTGACCGTGATAGAGTCTGTCATTAAATAATCCTCCTTGACATAAGCGAAGTTCGATGTTCGCTATTCGAATCACGAACTTCGAACCACGATTTTACTCCCAGCCAATTTTCTCTAATAAATCGGAAAGTACCACTTCATGCCCCGCTGGACCTAGTGTCATGACACTAATTTTATCTTTTTGCCAGAGGCGCCCTACGACGCGCAAAACATCTTCCAAGGTTACCCGACTGAGTTTTTCCACGACTTCCTCCGGGGAAAGTACGCGGTTATAGGTAAGTTCTGTCTTGCCCAGTCGACTCATCCGACTGCTTACTGCTTCTAGACCAAGATATAGGCCGCCTTTAATTTGCGCTTTTGTCCTGACTAATTCCTCTGCACTAATCCCTTTTTGTTTTATATTCATTAGTTCTTCCAGAATACACTCGATGACTTCTTTAGTATTCTTGGGACTCGTACCCGCATAAACTGCGAATAACCCCGTATCAACATACGTAGAATGATACGAATATACGGAATAGGCTAATCCACGCTGTTCACGAATCTCTTGAAATAGGCGGGAGCTGAGCCCTCCACCTAAAATATTGTTAAAAATATGCATGGCATAGATATCCTCATCATCTTGGCTGAGACCTGGTACTCCCAAGATAATATGCATCTGTTCTGTTTCTTTCTGTTGATAATGTTCCACTTTCAGACCTGAGGGAGTTCCTTCAATTACCCGACGTCCACCTCTCTCAAATGTTCCGAATTGAGGGGATAGTTTCTTCACGACTTCATCATGCTTAATTTTTCCCGCCACAGCGATCACGACATTTTCGGGGGCATAGTGTTCTGAAAGGAAATGCATGATTTTTTCTCGACTCAAAGACCCAATGCTCTCCACTGTCCCTAAGATTGGTTTTCCTAACGGATGATCATTCCAAACATGTTCTGAAAAGATATCATGAATTAGTTCATCCGGGGAATCCTCATACATCTTTATTTCTTCTATTACTACGTTCTTCTCTTTTTCGATTTCCTTTTCATCAAAGAGCGAGCAAAAGAACATGTCGCTTAAAACATTAATGGCTAGATCAAGGTCCTCGTCCAGAACTTTTGCGTAGTAACAAGTATATTCTTTCGTCGTAAAAGCGTTTAATTGACCACCAACGGCCTCGAGGGATTCCGCTAAGGCGCGAGCACTTCGATTTTCAGTGCCTTTGAAAAACATATGTTCAATAAAGTGTGAGATTCCTTCATATCCTTCAAGTTCATCCCGAGAACCAGCTCCCACCCATATCCCAAAGGCGGCGGAACGCACATGTTCAATTTCTTCGGTAATGATCCTAACTCCATTAGGTAACAGTGTTTTTTGATACAACTAATTCACTCCCTCTTATTCCCTTGACTGTAAGGAAATAATCGAATTAAAGACCGTTCTTCAGCTACTTCATTTTCACTGAGCAATGGCATACTGTTTAATTTTTGTTCTCTAAGCCATATCTCTAAACGTCCAAGACGTTCTCCTGCTCGAACTGGAAGATTGGTCGTTTTTTCCCACACAACACGGGTTTGTAGGTTCTTACGTTCAACTTTAGATAGGCTGACATCGATTGGATCCTTAATAAAGACTGATACGGGTTCGATGACACTGGGAAATTCGCTCATAATCTGTCCTGCATTAGCCAGATGAACAGTTTCAGTGTTCTGAAAACCCCACTCTAAAAGTTTCTTAGCATCTCCAAACCGATCTGGTGCATTCAGAACAACGACTAAGAGTTGACGCCCCTCTTTTGTAGCGGAGGCAACCAGGCATTTTCCTGCTGCAGTCGTTGTGCCAGTTTTAACACCATCAGCATAAGGGTAGTTCCAGAGCAATTTATTCGTATTGCGCAGATCCATCATCACGTCAGGCTCAATAAAATGAATCTCAGTTTCTTTAAGACGGGTAATGGAAACAAACTGAGGAATTTGCAACCCATAGCGTGCCATCAAGGCCAGATCATAAGCCGTAGAATAATGTTCCTTCCGAGGCAAGCCATTGGTATTTACGAAGTGTGTATTCTGTGCTCCTAGAGCCAAGGCTTTCCTATTCATCCACTTGAGAAACTGCTCTTCACTTCCAGCGATATGCTCGGAAATTGCAACACATGCATCATTTCCTGAACGAACCAGTGCCCCGGTAATAAGTTCATAAAGATTGATCTTTTCTCCTGGATCGAGATACAAGGATGATTCTCCAACAACCGCCGCTTTCGGACTAACGGTCACAATTTCGTCTGGCCGCCCTAACTCTAACCCTAAAATTGCCGTCATAATCTTAGTTGTACTTGCAGGAGGACGCTGTTTATGGGCTTGCTTACTAAAAAGAACATCCCCTGTAACGACATCCATTAGAACAGCTGCATCCGCTGTTATCCTAGCAACTCCGACTGTATCCGCAGCAGGTTTTTGCACAGATTTTTGGGCTGGGGCACTATAGACTGGGTTCACCGACATTAAACTAATAACTATCGTACAAAGAACTACGCAGCACCAAGCACGCGTCCACTTTAGCCTGATCATTTAACCACCTCGACTTTTTAATTTGTCATGAGGTAGTATCTCCGCTCTGGTGATATGTTATTAGTTCGTCAAGAGATTGGAAACTATATCCTTGCAAGGCTAATTGATGGAGAATAACAGGTAAAGCTTTGACAGTATTCGCTTTGGGATGCATTAAAACAATGGCACCAGACTTGTTGGGTTTGATTCCAAACCGGATTGCAGGATTAATAATCCGCTTGGCAATAATTTCCGGCGTACTGTCTGTACGCCAATCCACTGTATCTAATGTCCAGAGAATCGTCTGATAGCCTAATTCTTTGGCAGCTCTTAGTCCCGAAGCACCTTTTTCACCGTAAGGAGGTGCATATAAATGTGTTTTTTGTCCGATAATTTCTTCTATAATAGTTTCCGTTTTTTTGATTTCTTCTTGGTTTGCGCTGACGGAAAGCCGATCTGGATGAGGATGAGAATAGCCATGGTTTTCAATTTGGTGGCCGCGATTGGAGATCATTTTTAATGTCTCTGGGTTCTTTTTAGCCCAGCGACCAGTGACAAAGAAGGTTACACGGGCTTTACCCTTATCCAACTCGTCCAGGATAGCTGGGATATATTCCTCGCCCCAATCCACGTTAATCGTTAAAGCCATGATCAATTGATCCGTATTAACTTGCTCTATAGGCTTTGTAACTGAAGCATTCGACCCTATAAACCAACGCTCTGTGATACCCACAACCAACAGAAAGAAAATCCCGACTAACGAGAGGATTCGTCGCGAGATTTTTAAGTTAATGAACATATGCGTCCCCCCTTCCTTAACATTTATGCGGATAGGGGAACTCACAGACTGGTCATCAATTATTATATTAGGATTTAGGAATAGTCGGGTTTTCCTTACGAACGTTTGGCATAGCTTCCTTACGCGAAAGATTTAAGCGACCTTGTTTGTCAATGGCAGTCGCTTTGACCATGATCTCATCCCCGACTTTAACAATGTCCTCCACTTTTTCCACGCGTTCATGAGCTAATTGAGAGATGTGAACTAGGCCTTCCTTGCCTGACAGTCCCATGACTCCAGGAATGACTTCTACAAAAGCCCCGAAGTCCATAACCCGAGTGACTTTTCCTTGGTAAATTTTACCGACTTCCACTTCTTGAGTTAAAGCCTGGATAATCTTTAAGGCTTTCTCCCCACCTTCGCCACCAACCGAAGAAATAAAGACGCGGCCATCATCTTCGATGTCAATTTTAACACCGGTTTCCTCCACAATCTTCTTAATCGTTTTTCCACCAGGTCCAATAACATCGCGGATCTTATCGGGATGAATCGAGGCAGTGATTATTCTCGGTGCATAGATTGATAGTTGTGGGCGAGGTTTAGCCAAAATTGCCACCATTTTATCGAGAATCAAAAGACGGGCAGCTTTAGCCTGGGTCAAGGCTTTCAATAAAACTTCTCGGGACACACCCATTATTTTAATATCCATTTGCAAGGCGGTTATCCCTTTAGTGGTTCCAGCCACCTTAAAATCCATATCTCCAAAGTGATCTTCTAAACCTTGGATATCGGTCAGGATCGCTAAATTATCCCCTTCCTTAACGAGTCCCATGGCAATGCCTGCAACTGGAGCTGAAATGGGAACACCGGCATCCATTAGGGAAAGAGTACTTCCACAAACAGAGGCCATCGAACTAGAACCATTAGATTCCAACACCTCAGAAACGAGACGAATGGTATATGGAAATTCATTTTCATCGGGAAGAACTGGGATCAACGCTCTTTCTGCAAGAGCACCATGACCAATTTCTCTGCGCCCTGGTCCCCGCATCGGTCGGGTTTCTCCAACACTATAGGGCGGGAAATTATAGTGATGAATATAGCGTTTAGATCTTTCAAGACCTAAACCATCTAGAATCTGTTCATCTCTTGCAGCCCCTAGAGTCGCCACTGTCAACACCTGAGTTTGACCACGCGTAAAAAGGCCTGTCCCATGGGTACGGGGTAGAATTCCTACTTCAATACTGATCGGACGAACTTCATCGACTGCCCGACCATCCGGTCTAATTTGCTCATTCGTGATCAATTTACGAACAATCTGATGGACAATGTCCTCAAGCACATTCTTGATCACTTTCGTGTCATCTGGAAACTCTGCTTCGAAGTAGCTCAAGGTTTCAGCTTTAACTTCGTTGATTGCACTTTCCCGTGCTTTCTTCTCCTCAACACGGATAGCCTGATCTAACTTGTCGTAGGCATAGGTATTTACCGCTTCGACAATGTTAGCTGGGGTTTTTACAAATATTACTTCAAGTTTTTCTTTGGCTAACCCGAGGGCCAAAGCTTCCTCACGATAGTCCGCAATAAATTGGGTAATCTTTTTAATTTCGGCATGTCCAAACATAATCGCTTCCAAGATTTGATCCTCTGGTACTTCGTGAGCACTAGCTTCCACCATCATAACCGCTTCTTCTGTTCCAGCCACAGTAAGAAGCATCTGACTTTTTCCTGCTTGTTCGATGGTCGGATTAATAATGTATTCATCTTCTATCAGTCCAACGGTCACTGCCGCAATAGGACCTTCGAAGGGTATATTTGAAATCGTCAGGGCTGCTGAAGCTGCATTAATGGCCGTAATATCTGTCGCACTATCTTGATCGACGGACATAACCGTGGCAACCACTTGAACTTCATTTCGAAATCCTTCCGGGAATAGCGGACGAATTGGACGGTCAATTAAACGAGCCGACAGGGTAGCTTTCTCGCTGGCTCTTCCTTCACGTTTAATAAATCCCCCTGGGATTTTACCGGCAGCGTACATTCTTTCTTCAAACTCAACGGTCAAGGGGAAGAAATCAATTCCCTCCCGGGCTACAGCACTGCAGGTTGCGAATGCAGTCACCACAGTATCCCCGTAACGGAGAAAAATAGTGCCTCCCGCTTGTTTACCAAGCTTACCAGTTTGGAAAGTCATCGTTCTCCCACCGACTGAGAGTGACTTTTCGAGTATTTCCTGTTTCACAATGGAACCTCCTTAAATTTTCAATCCTTCTCAACTTGTTTCCTCTTCGACATATTGTTATTATTTCCTGCAATTTGCATAAATAAAACTAAATTAAGAATAAACCCCTAAATCGAAGTTCGAGGCTCGATGTTCGAGGTTCGAACTTTGCAACGGGGGCTCGATACTAAGAATCACGCTCCCTAAAACATCTCTTTCTCGCATCTTGAATTTTGCACTCGTACCTCGCATAAAGAAACAATCATGAACCCCGGCGTTCACAAATTAGAATGAAAATGTTTTCCAGTCATGCGAATTCCATAGTCTTCCATTTGGAATACTCTTATTGGCGGGAGTTAAATATCCGCAAGTTTATTGGTGGAATTTCCCCCGTTAAAGAAACTG
>Ga0209347_1001006_pt1 | contig 53952 bp, 49 predicted proteins | sample AutmiccommuBRH23_FD_187382 | JGI IMG/M metagenome (GOLD analysis project Ga0209347, IMG submission 187382) | Deep subsurface microbial communities from Mt. Terri, Switzerland - Autotrophic microbial communities BRH/23 (SPAdes) (version 2) | ecosystem: Environmental > Aquatic > Deep subsurface >... | reverse complement strand
GCGTTGATCCGGATCGGCTGCGCCGGGTGCTGCGCTCCCTGCAGGATCCGGGCGTGGCGCGGGAGAGGCGGTCCCGGGCGGTCGCGCGGCGTGGCTTGTCGGGGCAGCTGACCGAGGAGGGGATGGGGGTGTTGTCGCTGCACACCGGCGCCGAGCAGGTGGTGGCCGTGCTGGACCGGGTCGAGCACCTGGCCCGGGCCCTGCGCCAGGCCGGTGACCCGCGCACGCTCGACCAGCTCCGAGCCGATCTCGCCACCGAGGCCCTGCTGCGGCACGGCTACGGCCCCTGCGAGGAGCACGCCGACCACGCCGCCAGCCCGACGGGGACGGCGACGACCGACACGACGAAGGACCTGCCGCCGGATGCTGAGCCGCGGGTGGACGCTCCGGCCGCAGGGGCGCAGTCGTGTGGGTGCGCGCCCGCGGCACCGCCGGCGAGCGTGTGGATCGTCGTGCCGTTCGAGGTCGCGGCCGGTCTGTCGGACGCGGCGTGTGAGCTGCCCGGTCACGGGTGGGTCACCGCCGAGCACGCCCGTGAGCTGATCACGGCTCCGGGTTCGGTGTGGCGCTGGCTGGGCGTGGACCGCGTGAGCGGGCAGGCGCTGGAGCTGGGCACCGACCGGTACCGGCCAACCGCCGCAATGGTCGAGCAGGTCCGGGCCCTTGACGGGCGCTGCCGAGCCCCGGGCTGCCTGGTGCCAGCCAGGGCCTGCGACATCGACCATCACGTTCCCTACCCCCAGGGGCCGACCACGGTGTCCAACACCGGGCCGCTGCACCGGGGCCACCATCGAGCCAAGACGCTCGGGCTGTGGACCTGCACCCGCGCCGGGGCCGGCCTCGACACCGCAGTGACGTTGGCGACCGGGGCGACCCTGGCGGCCCTGGCGGCCCGGACCGGTCGCGGGCTGGCCTGGCGGACCCTGAGCGGCCGCGAGTACGTCACCTACCCCAAGTCCTGGACCGAGGCCCTGCACGACCCGTCCCACCCGGAGCACACCCCACCGAGCCGGCGCCGGAGCGAGACCCGGGCCCAACGCCGCGCCCGACTCGCCGCGGAGCAACGCGCCCGTCCAGACTGGAACGACCCCCCACCCTTCTGAGCGGTCGCGGACAGCGGCCCGGACCCCCTCGGTGTCAAGGCGATCCGCGAGTCCGCCCCAAGGGCGCCCCTGCCTCAGTCCTGGATGGGCAGACCGAGCAGGCGAGCGACGGCGGTCACGACCGGAGTGGCCCTCTCGAGGTCCAGCTCGGAGTGGGCGTCCACGTGATGGTCCGGGGCCGCCCGCCCGCGGTCGCCTCCGCGGCCTCCGTGCTCGGTCCCGAGCCGCTTGAGGTGCGCACCGATCTGGCGTCGCTCGGCGGGTGCATAGCGGGAGAAGGTGCGGCGGACCAGGGGCAACACGTCCTCGAACGTGTCGTCGGGCACGGAGGCGAGCCACTCGTCGACGATGGCGAGCAGCTCCTCCGTGTGCAGCAGCAGGAGTGCCTCCCCGGTCAGGAACCCGTCGACCCAGGCCGCCGCCGCCGGACCTTCCACCGCCTGGGAGAGATGGCGCGAGAGGCGGGCCGCGACCGTCGGCTGGTCGAGGTCTCCTGCGTCGAGCAGCAGCCGGTTGGCCCGACCCGCGAGCGCACCATGCACGCGGTCGTCGGCGGCGACCCTCGCCAGCGCCCGGTGCCACGGCGTCCGGAGCTCCGGGTCGTCCATCAGGGCCACGCCGCGATGGGCCGACTCGATCGCCGCCCGCATCGCCGCTGCACCGTCGTCGTCGAGGCTGGCGCAGGCGGGGCGCAGGCCGATCGAGGCACGCACGACGACCGCTGCGAGCAGTTCGGCCACCCCGCCGACGTCGACGCCACGGACGTCGCCGTAACGGCACGTCCTCGCCAGCGGCTCGATCGTGCCGAGGAGGGCTCGCGTGTCGTGCTGGCGCGCCGTCCGGTCCGCGAGGTGGGCGACGACAGAGGCGAAGGCCAGGCGCAGATCGGCAAGGAGGCACTGTTCGATGAGGGCGCTCAGCGTGGCGAGGTCGGCGGACCTCTCGGCTTCCTCGCTGACGCGCGCCTCGGCCGCGGACACGACGGTGTTGCCGTAGAGGCTGGCCTCGATCAGGGCCACGGCGAGCTCGGGCCGCCACTCGAGCTGCCAGGCCTCCTTGAAGGTCCCCGTCGTCCGTCCGGTGTCGGCTCGCTCGCCCCAGTCGATCCCGAGGAGCAACAGTCGGTGGAGCAGGACGGAGCGGGCCAGCTGCGCCTCCCGGCGGAGGTCCAGCTCCACCACGGTGGCGGTGGTGCTGACCTTGAGGCGGAGGGTGCGCTGCAGCCTGGCCAGGTCCGCGGCGAGGGGCACCATGGGGGTGGTCTCGGGCACCCGACCCAGGTCTGCGCCGACCACGAGCGTGCGGTCGATGAGGCGCAGCGGCAGGTCGGAGCCATCCGTGAGAGCGGCGCGGGCGGCGTCGGTCAGCTCACTGAGACCGACGGAGGGCCGGCCACGCACGGCGGCGAGCGCCTCGGCCAGCCGGGTCGCCTCCACGACGGACGCGGTGGAGGCGTCGAGCCGCTCGTCTCGCAGGGACCGCGCCACCCGCACGAACCAGGACGACACCACTGACTCCTCCGGGGTGACGAAGAGGTGGTGGTACCAGCCTGGCGAGCGCACCCCGGCGCCGTAGCCGGAGGCGTTCGCGAGCTTCGCGGAGGACCAGGGCACCCACGTCGCGGCGACCTTCACCTTGGGCAGCCTGGCCAGCTGGGCGTTGTCGCTGCTCGCGGTCGGGAAGGTCGCCGGGTCCAGTGCGGGGGCGTGGTACGCCCCGCAGACGAAGGCGATCCGCTGGGCACCCTCTCGCTGCGCCGCGCGGAGGGCCTTGCGCATCGCCGCCTCGCGGCGTGCGTTCTCGAGGTCGTCTCCTCGATCGTCCGAGGCTCGCACCTCGGCCATGGCCGCACTGAGGTGGCGGAACTGCTCGAGACTCGAGCGGCGCCGGTGCTCGATGACGTCCTCCCACCACCGCTCGGGGTCGTCGTAGCCCGCGGCCTGCGACAGCGCGGTCAGGGGGTCGACCCGGCCCGCCGGCTCGGGTCGGGCGGCTGGTCCGGCCGAGCCGGGCGACAGGGCGAGCGCATTCGTCGCCGGCAGGTCCGCGAAGCTGACCGGGACCCCTCGGGCGACGGCCCAGCGCAGCGTCACCCACTCGGGCGAGAAGGCCGCGAACGGGTAGAACGCTGCGAGGCGTGGCGTCTCGACGGAGTAGACGAGAGCCGCCACGGGCGGCACGAGGTCCTGGTCGCCCGCGAGCGGGATGAGGGCGTCGAGCTCAGGCGGACCCTCGATGAGGATGCGGTCCGGGGCGAGGTCGTCCAGGGCAGCGAGCACCGATCGCGCCGACCCGGGGCCGTGGTGCCGGACGCCGAGGATCTCGACGCGGGCCGTGCTGGCGCTCCTCACTGCATCCCGCCCTGCATCCCGCCCTGCATCCCGCCCTGTGGCCCTCACTGCCGCCATGACGGGACCGTCATGTCATCTCCCGGCAGGCCCGGTAGAGGTCCGCCCACTCCCTGCGGTCCTTGACGACCGTCTCGAGGTACTCCTGGAAGACGATCCGGTCCTGGACCGGGTCCTTGACGATGGCGCCGACGAGACCGGCCGCGACGTCATCGGCTCGGACCACTCCGTCGCCGAAGTGGGTGGCCAGCGCCACCCCGTTGGTCACGACGGAGATCGCCTCGGCCGTCGAGAGGGTGGCTGAGGGTGACTTGATCGTGGTGCGCTGGTCAGACGTGAGGCCGGACCGCAGCTCGCGGAACACCGTGACGACGCGCTGGATCTCGGCGAGCGACTCGAGTCCCTCGGGCAGCTCGAGGGACCGGCCGAGGGCGGCGACGCGCGACCGGACGATCTCCACCTCTTGGTCCAGGGTGTCGGGGAGGGGCAGCACGACGGTGTTGAACCGCCGCTTCAACGCCGACGACAGGTCGTTGACCCCCTTGTCGCGGTTGTTCGCCGTGGCGACCACGTTGAAGCCCTTCTGCGCCATCACCTCCTCGTCGAGCTCGGGGATGGGCAGGTGCTTCTCGGACAGGATGGTGATGAGCGCGTCCTGCACGTCGGCCGGGATGCGGGTCAGCTCCTCGATCCGCACGATCGAACCGAGCTCCATCGCGCGCATGACCGGGCTGGGGACGAGGGCCCGTCGCGTCGGCCCCTCCGCGAGCAGCCGCGCGTAGTTCCAGCCGTAGCGCAGAGCCTCTTCGGGGGTGCCGGCGGTGCCCTGGACGACGAGTGTCGAGTTCCCGCTGATGGCGGCGGCGAGGTGCTCGCTGACCCAGGTCTTCGCGGTGCCGGGGATGCCGAGCAGGAGCAGGGCCCGGTCGGTGGCGAGCGTGGCCACGGCCACCTCCATGAGCCGGCGAGAGCCGAGGTACTTGGGCGTGATCTGCGTGCCGTCGTCGAGGGTGCCGCCGAGCAGGTAGGTGGTGACGGCCCACGGGGAGAGACGCCAGCGTGGGGGCCGCGGTCGGTCGTCGGCGGCCACGAGCGCGGAGAGCTCGGCTTCGTTCGCGTCCTCGGCGTGCGCGCGCAGGACGGTGCTGGACAGAGGGGGCTCGCTCATCGGAAGGCCTCGCTGATCGATCGCTTGACGGAGTGGAACTGGAGGACGTTGCGCAGGTGCGTGGCCAGTGAGCTGTCCTGACGCACTCGGGCGAGCCACGCCTCGAGGGCGGGGAGGGCATCGGGGTGCAGGCCGTCGACGAGGTGTGGCACGGCCTGGGTGACGGTGAGGGCGGGCGCCTTCCCGGCGGCGAGGCGGGCCAGGACCGCCAGGCTGAAGTGCGCGGACCAGGGGGCTGGCACCGAGGCGAGCAGGCTCGCAGCCGCGGCCTTCGGGTCGGCCGCGAACCGGTCGAGCACCGCGCCTTCGCGCTCGTCGGCCGGCAGGGCGGCGACGAGGGTGGGGTCCCAGGAGCGGGCCAGGAGGGCGGCAGCCCAGACGGGGTCCTTCCGCAGACGAGCCGCCTGCCGTATGCCGCTGAGTACGTCCTCGTCGGACAGCCGGCTCACCGTCGTGGCCGGGTCCCAGCCGGTTGCCGCCTCCCAGGTGCCCAGGGGGGCCCCCGCGACGATGCGCTCGAGCCACCAGCCGCGTGCCGACCGCCGGGGTGGCGGCTTGCGCAGCCCGTCCCGGACGCCGGACGGGTCCGGCTCGTCGGGGAGGGTCACCTCGAGCGTGCGGCGCCGCGCGCCGCTGACGTGGAGGAGGGGGCGAAGCCTTTCCGCCATCCGCCTCGCGCGGGCCGACTCGGGAAGGGCGTCCAGCACCGCGGCCGCGGCGTCCCGGACGGCGCCGGCGCGGTCGTCCAGGGCAGCCTCGAGCAGCGGCTCGTCGGCCGGCCCGAGGCCGATCCGAAGGGATTCGAGATGCGCCGTGCGGTCCCGGACGCTGTCGGTTGGCCAGGTTGACTCGATGAGGGCCCGTCCGGCCGCGGGGTCGTCGGCCCGGAGCCGGGCCAGGGCGGGAAGCCGAGCGGGCGACGGGAGCAGGGCCCACTCGGCCTCGGTGAGCCCGCTCGCCGCGCTCCGGGCCTGCGCGCCCGCGAGGGCGTCCGGGACCCACGACCAGTCCGGTCGTTGGGCGGCCAGCCATTGGCCCCGCGCGTCGAGGACCTCAGCGGCCAGCACTCGCAGCTCACGGACGGTGGTGGCGAGGTCGAGGATCGTCGGGAGCAGGGCGTGGGGCAGGCGCCGCCCGGCGGCGTCGGCGGCGCGCAGCCAGTGCTGGATGAGTCCGTTGCGTTGCTGCGCGCCGGCCGGGGGCTGGGTGATGACGAGCTCGAGCAGCTGGGTGGCCAGCCGCCCCGCAGCCGGCCGACCATCGGGCGGTGCAGGAGGCGCGGCCGCGACGCGCTCCGGCCGTCGTCCGGCCCGCAGGGCTGCGGATCCGATGGCGGCTGCCGTGAGGAGGGCCTCCTCCGACCTGAGGTCAGCACCGAACCCCGCCGCCACCGAGCCGATGACCGGCGGCTCCGGGACGGGTCGACGAGCCGTGCCGACGAGCGCGACGGACTCGATCTGGCGCCACCAGTCGGGGAACGCTGTGGACTGCAGACGTGCGGCTCGGCGGGTCACAGCGACACCAGCTCGTCATCGACGACGGCCGAGAGGGGACGGGCGCTGCGCCCCTCGAGCTCGGCGAAGATCTCCGTCGGCTGTCCGCCCGTCAGCGCGAGGAGCGGCCAGAGCGGGCTGTCCTCCGTGAGTCGGACGGCGTTGCCCTGCTCGTCGACGAGCGCTCCCGACACCGGGGTGGGAACCGCTCGGGCCGTGCCCCCACCGGCCCCACCCCGCCCCGCCCCACCCCGCCCGGCGTCTCCGGGGTCGAGCACCGTCGCGCGGACCTGGCGCAGCACCACGGGAACGCGCCAGGCCCAGGGGTTGGCCGCCCACGTCGTGGCCGCGTGGGCCAAGGCATCATCGATGGAGCGAGCGCTGATCGAGTGTGCGTCGACCGAGCCGAGCCCGGGCGCAGCGTCACCCAGGTGGATGGCGCGGGGCTCGTCGACGAAGAGGGCCCGGCGCACGGCCTTGCCCGGGTACCGAGCGAGGGTGGCGTCGAGCACGGATCCGACGACGCGGGCCACCGGCAGGACCTGGCCACCCGCGGCGAAGTCGAGCACCTGCACCGTCTCTCCGGAGACGGCCCCGTGCAGCCACGTCCGCTGCTGCTGGAGCCGGCCGTCGTCGGTGCGGTGCGCCCCGAGCACGGTCCAGCGGTCGGAGACCGAGTCGCCGAGTCGGACGGTCTCCGTCGGCACCGGCCACCCGATCACCGCTCGGAGGTCGCCCATCGACTCCTCGTCGAGCGAATCGCGCCGGGCCCAGGCGCGCGTCACCGTCCACCAGCGGCCCAGGGCGGCCAGGACGTGCTCGTCCCAGTCCGCTCGGGCGCTCACCTCGGACGCCATCGAGCGCACCTGGTCGGCGAGACCGGGCAGCTGGGCGTCGACGAGCCGGGCCGCAGTCGTGTCCCACCAGGTGTAGGGCTGGGAGCGCACGCTGGCGGTCCCGCTGCGGGCCAGGTCCCCGAGCCAGCGCGAGAAGTCCTCCATGCCGGCGGTCATGAGGGCGAGCCGTTCCTCGAGGCGCTTCGCCTGCGCCTTTGGGTCTGGGGCCCGGTGCGCCTGCGCTGCAAGGCCTGCTCGAGCCGCGCGCAGCGACGCCACCGCGCCGGCACGCTTCGAGCGCTCCGCAGCCCACTGCGCCGCGTGGCCGGCTGGCTCCGCGGCATCGCTGACGGAGCCGGAGCCGGTGGCCCACAGCATGAGCAGCGCCAGACCGTGCTTGCACGGCAGCTTGCGGCTGGGGCACGAGCATCGGAAGTCAGGGCCAGTGACGTCGACGCTGACCTGGTAGGGGGTCGCGCCCGATCCCTGGCACTTTCCCCAGACGAGGGTGTCGGTCGACCCCGTGTCGGACCACGGGCCGGGACGCGCGAGCCGGCGCGCGGCCGCCAGCGACGAGGCGTCGGGAGCGAGCGCGGCGACCTGTTGGGGCGTCCACCGTGTCATGACGAGGCCATCATCGCCCACGCTGCCCACAGCCGACCCCGACCGGCGACGTCAACCGTCGATGACCGCTGACAGGCCGTCGAGGGTCCGGGCCAACCCGAACCGCCAGGCCGTCTCCGCGTCCCACGACGACCCGTGCGCCTCACCCGCGGCCGCTCCGATCCGGGCCGCGCGAGGGTAGGCGGCGGGATCCAGCAGCCGCTCGAGGACCGGCTGGTTCACCTCCCACCAGTCGGCGTCCGACATCGATGGGTCCGACCGGGTCCGGGCCGCGCCGTGCTCCGCCCGGGCGTGCCCCTGGACGAAGCCGAGCAGGAAGTCGAGGGCCGCATCCTGAGCCAGGGATGCGCGCGGAAGAGGGCGCGGTTCGTCTCCGCGACCCGCTCGAGGCGACGGCGCCACGTGCGGAGCCGCCACGGCCCCTTGGGCAGTCGGAGGTAAGTGGCGTCCACCATGAGGTCGAGCAGCTCGGCCTTGCCGGGCACGTACGTGTAGACGGACATGGGGGAGACGCCGACCTGCCGGGCCACGGACCGGATCGTCACGGCACATCACCGCATCCGCCATCTCCCTCAACGTCAAGGACGTCGGCGCCTCGGCCGAGTGGGTGAAGGCCCATCTCGGGTTCACCGAGGAGATGGCTGCGGAGGGCTTCTGCTCGCTCAGCCAACCCGAGGCCGGCTTCAACTGGGTCGAGGTCTGACGCCCCAGCCACACCAGAACCGGGTCGTATGCCGCTGAGCTGGCTCAGCGGCATACGACCCGGTCGGTGGGTGGTGACGTCAGCGGGTGCGGCCCTGCGGAGTCGTCGCCTTCTTGCCGGACAGTTTGATCTGGTTCTCGGCGAAGTACTCCGAGCAGAAGACCATGCTGCAGGCTGCCGAGAACGTGGCGCTCACGGCCTTGCCGCCCTTGAACAACCCGTTGTCGCCCATGACGGTCAGCTCCCAGGGCCGGACCGAGCCGTCACAGGTGACTTCGGTCCCCCCGAAGCCGCGGATGAGCATGCGGCCAACCCGCTGGGTCACCTGCGCCTCGAGGAAGGCGAACTCGGCGTCGGCGCCGCACATGATGGTGCCGGAGAGAATCGCCGCGCCCGTCTTCGTGTCGAAGCGAGCCGTGTCGTTGACGGTGACCTCGAGAGCGGGCGGTGGGGGTGCGACGTCGATGCTCAGCTCCATCTGGCCGCCGTTGCCGCCGCCGTCCGACTGGTCGTCCATGACGACGAGGGAGTACGTCTCACCGGTCCAGGCCTCCCACGCGGCCCCGCCGGGGCCGCAGGCGACGACCTCGAAGCTGCCCGGCGCGCCGGTCGCGACGAAGATGCCGGCGCTGTAGTCCGACGCCGAGACGTCGGCGAGGAGGACCTCGTCAGCGGTGGCGGTGAAGCTGTACCACACGCTCGCATCCATGGCCGGAGCGCCGCAGAAGGCGTTCAGCTCGTCGTCGTCGGCGTCGGTGGTCGCCTCCGTCGTGTCCAGGCTGGTGGAGAACGGGACCGCGGCGATCGCCTCGGCGCCGGAGAACGTGTCGTTGCTCGGTGGTGCGGCGAAGGCGGGAGAGCCCACCATCGCCACGGACGTGAGGCCGGCGGCGAGAGCCGCCAGGAACCGACGTGAAGCCTTCATTGACCTACCCCTTTTGCGGTCGTGCACGAGGCGCCGGTTCCCAACATCGCGCCTGGCGCGGTGGATGCGAGTTTCGCTGTTGGGCCGCGTGGCCGAGGCCACGGGCCTACGCTACTGATGGGACGGTCGGCGCGCGACCGGAACCGGAAACTGGGGGAAGTCATGAAGATCAGGCGTGTGTCGGCATTTCCGCTCCTGCTCGCAGCCGCACTGATGGTGACATCGGGGGTCGCATCCTCCGCCTCAGCCGCCGCGCCCGACCGCGCCAGAGCAGCGGCTCCCTACATCGTCACCCTCGAGCCGGGCGCTGATCCCGGGGCAGTGGCCTCGGCGCACGCCCGTTCGCACGGCGCCTCCGTCGACCACGTCTACCGGCACGCGCTCAGCGGGTACTCGGCCCGCCTGACTCCCGCCGCGGTCTCGGCTCTCACCAGCGACCCGCTCGTCGCTGCAGTCCTGCCCGACCGCGAGGTGCACCTCACGGCCCAGAACGTGCCGGCGGGGATCAGCCGAGTCGGAGCCGACGTGAGCTCGACCCGCGCCGGCGACGGCCGTGGCTCCGTGGACGTCGACATCGCCGTCATCGACACCGGAATCGACGCGCGCCACAAGGACCTCAACGTCGTGGGCGGCGTCAACTGCGTCGCCGGCAACCTCTCCTCGAACGACCTGCACGGTCACGGCACCCACGTTGCCGGGACCGCGGCCGCCAGGGACAACAAGCTCGGGGTCGTCGGCGTGGCGCCCGGGGCCCGGCTGTGGGCGGTCCGGGTCCTCGACGCCAACGGCAGCGGATCCTGGTCCTCGGTCCTCTGCGGCATCGACTGGGTCACGGCCCACGCCGACACGATCGAGGTCGCCAACATGAGCCTCGGCGGCGGCGGCTCCGAGGGGTCGTGCACCGACCACGGGATGCGTGAGGCGATCTGTCGCTCGACTGCGGCGGGAGTGACCTACGTCGTGGCCGCCGGCAATGGCTCGATGGACGCATCCTCGTTCGTCCCCGCGACCTACCCCGAGGTCATCACCGTGTCCGCGATCACCGACTTCGACGGTCTGCCTGGGGGATTCGGCTCGCCGACGTGTGCCTATGGGACCGACGACACGTTCGCCGGCTTCTCGAACTTCGGTGCTGACGTCGACCTCGCAGCCCCGGGAGTGTGTGTCCTCTCCACCTGGCGTGGTGGCGGTTACCGCTCGATCAGCGGCACCTCGATGGCCAGCCCGCACGTGGCCGGAGCCGCCGCGCTCTACCTGTCCACGCACTCTGGCGCGACTCCCGCGGCGGTCAAGGCTGCCCTCGCCGCTGCCGGGACCTCGGGCTGGACCGGCGACCCGGACGGCACTCAGGAGCCACTGCTCAACGTCGCCGGCCTCTGAGGAGAAGCTCGGCGTCAGCGCAGGTTGGCGTCGAGGAAGGACTCGGTGCGCCGGATCGACAGCGGCCACTGCGACGTGAAGGTGTGACGTTCCCCGGGGTAGACGTGGTAGGTCACCTCCTTGCCCAGCTTCTTCAGCGCGGCGACGGTCTTTGCGGACCAGCGGATGGGGCAGTCCTCGTCCTCCGTGCCGTGGTGGATCAGGATCGGGTCGGTGATCCGGTCGAAGTACGTGCGGGGACTGGTGCGGGCCCAGGTCTGCGGTGCGCGCTCCGGGGTCCCGAGGCGGCGCAGCACCGCCCGGGCGTCGCCCTCGCGGTCGTTGTCGCGGCGGATCCACCGGTTGAAGTTGTCGACCGTGTCCGAGCTCACCGGGCTGTAGGCGACCCCCGCCTTGAAGAGTCCCGGCACGGCGACCAGCGCCCCATAGACGACGCCGCCACCCATCGAACGCCCGATGATGCCGATCCGGTCGGGGTCGACGGCGTCGAGCTGCTGCAGGGCCAGTCCGGCGTTGACCGCGTCGACGGTGTAGCCGAGGCGCAGGGCGGCGCCGTTGTCGGGGTCGTCATCGGACTGGGCATGGTTGCGGTAGTCGATGTGGAGCGTGACGTATCCCTTCCGGGCGAGGTAGTCACGTTCCCGGAGCATCGTCGCGCCGTTGGTGTACTCCTCGAGGGGGACGTAGCCGTGCGCGAGGACGACGGCGGGGAAGGGGCCGCTGCCGCGCGGGATGTTGATCCGCCCCGAGATCCGCAGGCCGTCACCCCGGTAGGTGACGAAGTACTGCCGGTAGGCGTCGGTGCTCCCGCTCTCGCGGCCGAGCCGCAGGTCGCGGCCGTCGAAGTCGGTCTCGATGAGCGCATCGATGAACGCGGGGTCGGACCGTTCGCGGCCGTCGCCCGTGGGACTGGCCGTCGGGCTGGCTGGGGGAGAGACAGAGGCAGAGGGCGACGCGACCGGGGACGCGCTCGTCGACGAGGGCTGCGTCTTGGCCGGAGCTGGGCCACTCAGAGTGGGGGCGCGGGGAGGGGAATCGCTGCTCGTGCAGGCGCCGGCGGCCAGCACGGCGGCCAGTGACCCGGCGACGAAGGCGGTCCGCATACCCCAGTCTCACCGATCGGGGTCCCAGGGCCAACCCGCGAGGCGTCGCGGCCGGGGCAGCACGCGAGAGCGGGACGGGTGCGTGGGCACCCGTCCCGCTCGCGGAACCGCGTTGGTCTCAGCCGGTCACGGAGCGTAGATGTACTGCATCCCGCCGAGGTGCGTCACCGTGCGGGTGTTGTAGTTGTACGGCCCGGCCAGGGCGTTCATCTCGATCATCGTGATCTCGTTGCCGTTGACCGCGGTGACCCAGGCCACGTGGCCGACGCTCGAGGAACCGTGGACACCCGGCTGCATGACGACGATGGAGCGCGTGCGAGGGGTGCCGGACACGGTGTAGCCGGCGTTGGCGGCTCCGTAGCCCCACGTCATTGCGTTGCCGGTCCAGCCGCCCGGGTAGTAGCCCTCGGACTGGTACCACTTGTTGAGCGCGCCCCAGGTGCACTGGCCGGCAGTCCCCCAGTTGTAGGCGGACTTCTGGCCGGACGAGCCGTTGACGGTCGACTTCGACGTGTAGGTCGAGGCGGTCAGCGTGGAGCGGGTCGCGTCGCGAGAGGCGCGCTGGGCGGCCTCACGGCGGGCCTCGGCCGCTTCCCGCGCCTTGCGGGCAGCCTCCTGGCGCTTCTTCTCGACGACGACGTCCTTGATGACGATCGGCTTCGCCGTGGCGGCCTGCTCCGGCGCCGTCGCGTAGCCGATGGAGCGAAGCGCGTGCGAGTCGGCGACCGCGGGGGCAGCGATGGCAGAGGCGGGGCCGACGACCGCGGCCGCCTGGGGTGCGGCGACCTTGGGGACGGCGACCGCAGCCAAGGCGGACGTGTCGGACAGGGACTCGGCCGAAGCCGGGGTGGACAGCGTGGCCACGATTCCGCCGGCGGCGGCGACGACTGCGGCGCCCTTCATGGCCGGCTGCGCGGACTCGCGAGCAATGCTCTTGAGCTCGACGAGCGGGCTGTAGCCACCCGGCGCCCGATGGCGCCCGGGACGGTTGTCAGTCTTCACAGAGAACCTCTCGCGCCTACGAGGTTAGCTGTCGGGTTCGGGCGAAAGGTTGCCCGGCTCTCTTCTCCGGCCCGGAGGCCGTCGTCGAGGTGCTACACCCCAAGAGCGACGCGCAGCCGGAACGATCCGGCTCCACGACGCTCGGAGGAACGGTGGTTCCCCCGCTCCTGCCATGCGGGTCAAACGGGACTCAAGGCGTTGGCAGGACTCGGCGTCCACCTCGGGCCAGCCCCAACTGGGGGAAGGGGCTGGGCATGACACTAGACGACTCGTCCGCGGATGTCACGTTCAGGTAACGGGCTGTCCATGAATTGGTAAAGACGCACCGCGTCGCGATCCCGCTCAGCCGGTGATCGGACAGGTCGCCTTGGCCCCGGCCGCGACCGCCCTGAAGTAGGGCGGGTTGCGCTTGAGGCCCTTCTGCCAGAGGGACCGCCAGAGGGCCTCCGCACGGATCGCGGTGATGCCCCCGGCCTTGAAGTGGGACTGGTCCTTGAGGTGGGTCTCCCAGGGCTCGACGGCGGCGCGGGCCTTCGCGAGGATCCCGTCGACCACCTTCATGCTCGCGGCGCAGGTCGAGAGGGCCTTCGTCTCGTCGCCGGTGGACGCGTTCTCGGGGAGGGCGCAGCGCTGCTCCGCCGACCGGTAGGTCCGGTCGGCTGCGTGGAAGGCGGCGATGTGCTGGGGCGCCTTGGCCGTGGTGGGCGCCCAGTCCTTCTTCGCCTTGGCCAACGAGATCTTGCCGGCCTGCAGGTCGTTCATGATGTCGAGGTGGGCGTCCCACTCCCGCAGGGCCGTCGAGGCAGCTGCTGCAGCCTTGGCCTGCCGCGCCCAGACGCTGCGGCACTCGTCAACGGCCGCCGCGACGGGGTCGACGGTCGGGGTCGGGGTCTCGGACACGGTCGCCTCGGTGGTGGGCCGGCTCGTGGCCGGTGGGCTCGTGGTCGTCTGGGCGGCCGTGGTGGCGGCGGGAGCCAGCGGTGCGGCCGTCGGGGACCCGACGAAGAGGTCCTTGCCGAACCACACAGCGCCTCCGAGCACGAGCAGGGCGACGACGATCGCCACGGCAGCAGCGGGCCCGCGCTCCCGGCGCTCGAGCTCGCGGCGCTCCCGGCGGGTGCCTGGCTCCTGTGTCATCGCACTACCCCCATGTGGCCTTTGCCCGAACACGTACCCGGTCCACTGTAGGCGGAACTGCCGCGTCCCCGCCGGACGTGCGGGCACCAGAGGCCGGTCGGGCTCGCTATTCTCGCAGAGTTGACCGGATCTGCCAGGGCAGACCCGGCCCGGGGGAAGTACGAGGTACTGCTCATGTCCCACCCACCCATGGAACGGTCCCCAGCGGACCAGGACGCGCACCGCGACCAGCCCGACGAGGCGGTCGTGGTCCACCTGCCGAGCCGTCGCACGCCACCGACCAAGCCGGAACGGCCGAAGCGGTACTCCGACGAGTTCCGAGCCGATGCGGTCGCCCTGGCCCGCCGCCAGGGCGTCACGGTCGCCGGCGCGGCGCAGCAGGTCGGGGTCAGCGCAAGCACTCTCCGGCGGTGGCTCCGGGATGCGAGCACCAGCGAGGTCGGGCCCGAACGGACCGATCCCGAGCAGACCGAGGCCGAGCAGACACCCCGCTCCTCGCGGCCTGACCCTGCTTGGGACTCCCGGCCGGTGCGTCAGCGCATCGACGACGAGTGGCCGGACTGGCGCGCGTTCGACTGGCCCGTTCTGCCCGTTCTGCCCGGTCAGGAGACGCGGCCACCGGAGCCCGCGACGGGGCGCGGGGGGTCGACGGCCCCGGGCCGGCGCGCGGTCACCCCGCGCGGCCGCCCGTCCAGGCCGGTCCGACCGCGGGTGGTGGACTCCGCCGCGGGAGCGGCCCCGGCAGCCGCTGCGGCGCGGGAACTCGAGAGGGCCGTCGTGGGCGACGGGGTCTTCGCGGCGACTGCTCGCCTCGGTCCGCTCCATCGCCTCGTCGTGGTGCTGGCGGCCTTCACGGCGTGCATCGCCCTCTCCAGGCTGGTCCCCGAGTCGTACTCCTGGCGCCCGACCGTCAGCGCCTTTCACGTGATGTCCCTCGTCGTCTCCTTCGGGGCCGTCCTCCTCGTCGACTGGCACGGGCTGCTCTGGCTCTCCGGCCGTCGGGCCCTGACCGAGTCGACCCGCCTCGCAGCGGCCGCCTCGCCGATCATCTGGGCCGGACTCGGGGGCCTCTTCCTCACCGGCACGCTGCTCCGCCCCGACATCGGGTCCCCCCTGACGCTGCTCAAGCTGGCCCTCGTCCTCGCCGTTTGCGTCAACGGCGCCGTGATGGCTCCGGTCCGGCTGCGGTTGGCCTCGCTCTCCGCGGACGCGTCGCCGGTCGACGTGCCCGAGCGCGAGTGGCACCGGATGATGCTCTCCACGGCCATCTCGCAGGTCGGCTGGTGGGGCGCGGTCGTCATCGGCTTCGTCAACGCGGCCACATGAGGCGGCCGGTCCCCGGCCCGGCCCTCCTTGTCAGGCGGCGCCTCCTCACGCTCATCCTCCTCACGCTCGGCCTCCTCAGCGCCGCGGTCGCCGTCCGTTCGACAGGGGCCGCCGACCCCCTCGTCTTCGTCGAGGACGCCGGTCCGCTGGTCCGCTGGTCCGCACCGCTGGTGCGGGTGGTGCAGGACCTCGCGGCCGCGGTGACGGTCGGCGCTCTCGCCGTCCACCTCCTGGTCGTCCGGGCACCCGTGCTGGCTCGGGCGGCCGGACTCGCGGCCCTCGCGTGGGCCGTCACGGGTCTCCTCGGTGTCGTGCTCACCTTCGCCGACGCGTCCGGGATGGGGCTCGGCGCTGCCGGCTTCGTCGATGCCCTCCTGCGCGACGTCTGGGCGTTCGAGGTGACCCGGATCGGCCTGGTCAGCGCCGTCGGCGCGGCCGTCGTCTCGCTGGTCGCCCTCCCCGCGAGGCGCCTCGGCACACGAAGCGCCGCCATGCTCGGTGCCCTCGCGGTCCTGTCACTCGCCGTCCTCGGGCTCACGAGCCACACGGGCACCTCGTCGGACCACGAGACGTCGGTCAACGCCATGGCGGTGCACGTCGTCGCGGCAGCGGGGTGGGCGGGTGGACTCGCGGCGCTGGTCATCGTCCGCCGGGCCGCGCTCCCGGACCCCCTGACCGCCGTGCGACGCTGGTCGGCGCTCGCGCTCTGGAGTTTCGGCGCGGTCGCGGCGTCGGGCGCGGTCGCCGCGACGACCCGGCTGGGGGCCTGGTCGGACCTCACCACGCCCTATGGTCGCCTCGTCGCCGTCAAGATCGCGGCGTTGCTGGCCCTGGGTGTGGCGGGTTGGGTGCACCGTCGGTCCACGATCGAGCGGATGCGACTGGTCCCGTCGGGCCGCGAGTTCTGGCGCCTCGTCCTCGGCGAGCTCGCCGTCATGGCCGCGACCTTCGGCGTGGCGGCCGCACTGGCCCGCAGCGCCCCTCCGGTCCCCGAGGACGTGCTGGATCCCAGTCCGGCCCTCGCCCTGACCGGGTTTCCGGCTCCTGCGCCGCCGAGTCTGTGGTCCTGGGTGCTGACGTGGCGTGCTGACTGGCTCCTGCTCGGGCTCGGCGCCGTCGCCATTGCCACGTATGCCGCTGGGCTCGTCCGCCTGCGACGGGTCGACCGGACGTGGCGGGCTCCCCGGACCGCCGCCTGGGTGGGTGGCTGGGTCCTCCACACGGTGGCCACCTCGGGTGGCGCGGGCGTCCACGGGCGGGTCGCCCTGTCGTGGCACGTCGCCGTGACCCTGGTCGAGCTGCTCGTCGTGCCGCTCCTCCTCGCTCTCGGCGACCCCGTCGGGCTGGCGCGCAGGGGGAGCCGGCCACGCGGGGACGGGACCCTTGGAGTCCACGAGGTGGCCGGGGCCGCAGCTGCCCTACCGGGCCGGATCGGCGGCCCCCTGCTCTGGAGCGGGATCAGCGCCCTGGCGCTGGTCCTCCTCGTCCTCGGACCGGGACTCGACTGGACGCTCCGGACGCACCCGGGCCACGTCATCGCCGCCCTGGGGCTCCCCGCGCTCGGGTTCCTGCTCGCGACGTCGGTCCTCACTGCGGCCAGGGCGGGGCGGCGTCGGACGGCGAGGGGTGCCGTGCTGGCGGTGGCCGTGACGGTGGCGGTGCTCGGCTCGGTCCTCCTCCTGGGCAGCCGTCCGCTGGCCGGGGACTTCTTCGGCTCGCTCGGCCTGCCGTGGCTCACCGACCTCGTCGGCGAGCAGCGCAGGGCTGGCACCGTGGTCTGGGCCGTCGGAGGACTTGCGGCCGCGGGCCTCGGTGCGGCCGCACGCCGCCGACGTCAGGGGCGCAGGAGCACCTTGATGGCTCGGCGCTCGTCCATCGCCCGGTAGCCCTCTGCGACGTCGTCCAGGGGCAGCGTCAGGTCGAACACCCGGCCGGGGTCGATGCGGCCGTCGAGCACGCGGTCGAGCAGGTCGGGAAGGTAGCGCCGCACCGGGGCCATCCCGCCGGCGAGGCCGATGTTGCGGCGGAACATGTGCCGCACGGGAAGCTCCACCCCGTGGGGGACGCCGACGAAGCCCACCGTGGAGCCCGGGCGAGCCACCTCGAATGCCGTCCGGATCGCCTGGTCGGTCCCGACGCACTCCAGGACCGCGTCGGCACCGACCCCGCCGGTCAGCTCGAGCACTGCCGCGATGCCCGCGTCGTCCCGCTCCGCGACGACGTCGGTCGCCCCGAACTCACGAGCGAGCGCCTGCCGGTCGGCGTGTCGCGACATGGCGATGATCCTCTCGGCGCCGAGCTCACGCGCGGCGATGACCCCGCACAGCCCGACGGCGCCGTCGCCGACGACGACGGCCGTGCCGCCCTGACGCACACCGGCCGCGACCGCGGCGTGCCATCCCGTCGCCATCACGTCCGAGAGGGCGAGGAGCGAGGGCAGCAGGGCGTCGTCCGGTGTGCCTTCCGTCTTGACGAGCGACCCTTCAGCCTGGTTGACCCGGGTGAGCTCGGCCTGGCCGCTCGTGGTGAAGCCGAGGTGGTCACACGCGGACTGGACCCCGGCCAGGCAGTGGGGACAGGTGTTGTCGCAGTGGTCGAACGGCACGATGACGAAGTCGCCCGCACGGAAGGACGTGACCTCGGCTCCGACCTCCTCGACGACGCCCACCGCCTCGTGCCCGATCGTGGCACCTTCGTCGATCGGGTTCTCCCCGCGGTAGGGCCAGAGGTCGGAACCGCAGATGCAGGCGGCGACGACGCGGATGATGGCGTCCGTGGGAGCAGTGATGGTCGGGTCGGGCACGGTGCTGAGGCGGATGTCGCGAGGGGCGTGGATCGTCGTGGCGCGCATGCCCACATCTTGCCGGGTCAGCCGCGTCGGAGCAGCGGCCCCAGTCCCGCAAGGACCGTGAGGGCCCCGAGCGGCAGCAGATCCAACGGGAGCGCAAGCAGACCCGCACCGAGCGCGGTGACGAGCGCGGCTGGGACCGGGAGACGACCGGCGAGGACGAGCCGGCCGAGGAGGATCGCGAGGCCGGTCGCGACGAGCACCGGTCCGCCGGTGGTCACCACCGCGGGCAGGTCCGCGGCGAGGAGCCCGAGGAGCCGGGCCACGGCCGTCCCGGCGACGGACCCGGCGCCGACGCCGCTGGTGACGACCGCGGCGAAAGCCGTCGGTCCCCGGCCGGTCTGCTCCCTCAGCTCGGCGGCGAGCAGCGCCAGGGCGACCGCGGCCACAGCGGCCACGGCGAGCGAGAGACCGGCCAGCGCCGCGACCCACTGCGCGGAGCCGAGGCCGACCCGCTCGGCCAGCCAGTCGAGGATGCCGTGGACGAAGAGCAGGAGCGGCCCGAAGAGGGCGAGGGCCCGGCCGCGGTCGCTCGTGGCGCCGCGGACGGCGGGTCGGGCGACGCCCACGACCGGCTGGATGCGGGTCGGTCGGGCGGTCGCGGACATGACTCCAGCGTCGCCGGCCGGCGGAGTGCGGCCCATCCGGAGAAGCCCGGCCCCCACCCTGAGCGCACCCTGACCGGACCGCGGGGCGGCATCATGGTGCGGGTGACGAGACCGATGTCGAGCTGGCGGATCGTGCTGTGGTTCGGCGTCATCAGCCTCACGGCGGACATGGTCTACGAAGGAGCCCGGTCGATGTACGGACCGCTCCTGGCGTCGCTCGGCGCGAGCGGCCTCGTCGTCGGGGTCGTCACCGGGCTCGGCGAGGCGATGGCCCTCGTGCTCCGGCTCGTCTTCGGCCCGCTCGCCGACCGGACCGGGAGGTACTGGCTGCTCACCATCAGCGGCTACGCCTTGACCGTGGTGTGTGTGCCGCTGCTCGCGGTGGCCCCCTTCCTCGGCGGGGCCGGGCTGGCGGTGGCCGCGCTCCTCATCCTCCTCGAGCGGAGCGGGAAGGCGATCCGCAGCCCCTCCAAGTCGGCGCTCCTCGCGCACGCCGCCGGCGCCCTCGGCCGGGGGCGCGGCTTCGGCGTGCAGAAGGCCATGGACCAGGTCGGCGCCTTCGCCGGCCCGCTCGTCGTCGCCGCGGTCGTCGCCGCGACCGGCGTGATCTGGCCCGGGATGCTCGTCCTCGCGGTCCCCGGAGGCGTCGCCATCGCGGTCCTGCTGGTGCTGCGGGCCAGGGTGCCGGACCTGGGGGCGGTGACCGGCCGCCCCGACGCCGCGCACCCCCCGGCGAGCGATGACCCGGGGAGCGAGCCCAGCGGCATACGGACGCGCGGTGCGGTCCGGGCGTGGCTCGCTGACGCAGTCGGCAGCCACCTGCCCGCCGACTTCTTCAGGTTCGCGGTGGCGGCCAGCCTGACGACCGGTGGCCTCGTCACCTTCGGCATCATCGGCTACCACCTGACGGCGGACGGGGTGGTTCCCCTCGCGACGGTGCCGGTCGTCTACGCCGCGGCGATGGCGGTCGGGGCGGTGTCCGCGCTCCTCGTGGGTTGGGTCTACGACCGGGCCGGTGCCCACGTCCTCCTCGTCGTGCCGGTCCTCGTCGCCGCCGTCCCCCCGTTGGCCCTCACCCAGTCCTTCGGGCTCGTGCTCGCGGGAGTGGTGGTCTGGGGGCTGGCCCTGGGGATCCAGGACTCGGCCGTCAAGGCCCTGGTTGCCGAGCTCGTGCCGGCCGGACGCCGGGCGACGGCCTACGGCGTCTTCGCCGGCATCCAGGGCGCCTTCGCGGTCATCGGTGGGGCCGGGATCGGCTGGCTCTACGACGTCTCCCTGCCTGCCCTCGTCGTCACCGTGGCGGCGACCCAGCTCCTGGCCTTCGGCCTGCTCTGGCGGACCGTCCGGCCCGGCGCTCGACCGCGCCGACGAGCGCGGCTCCACCCCGCGACGTAGGTGCGCCGCCGCGGCCTACGCCGCTGGGCTGAACTCTCCGCAGAATCGTTCGAACTGTCGGTGGCGCGACGTACGGTCGAGGGGCAGTGTCACAAGAGATCCACCTGTCGCGTCAGATTCGGGTGCGCTCGTTCGACGTCATGGAAAGGAGGCCAAGAACCGGCCGCACACGCCGCATTGACTTCAGGTGCACTTCAACTCGAAGGATGGACGCCATGACCTCCACACATGGTTCTGCGACCCTCGACCGCGAGCGACTCCGCGGGCTCGCCGAGACCGTCACCGGTGAGGTCCTCACCCCCGGGACGGATGGCTACGACGACGCCCGCCATGTCTTCTTCCGGCACCTCGACGAGACGCCGGCAGTCATCGTGCAGCCGCGCGACACCGACGACACCGCCGCCGCCGTCGCCTTCGCTCAGGCCAACGGCCTCGAGATCGCCGTCCGGGGTGGTGGTCACAGCGGAGCGGCCCACAGCACCGTCGAGGGGGGACTCGTCATCGACCTGCGCCACCTCGACTCCGTCGAGATCGACCTCGACGACCGGACAGCCCGGGTCGGTGGCGGTGCGACCGCGGGGGCGGTCACCGCCGCGCTCGCCGAGCACCGCCTCGTCCTCGGGTTCGGGGACACCGGCTCCGTCGGCGTGGGCGGCATCACGCTCGGTGGTGGTGTCGGGTTCCTCAGCCGACTGCACGGCCTGACCATCGACAACCTCCTCGCCGTCGAGCTCGTGACCGCAGACGGGCGCGTCGTCGTGGCTGACGCGGACCAGCACCCTGACCTCTTCTGGGCGCTCCGCGGCGGCGGTGGCAACTTCGGGGTCGCCACGCGGTTCACGTTCCGCCTGCACCGAGTCGAGCAGGTCGTCGGCGGCATGCTGATCCTGCCGGCGACGGCCGACACCCTGGCCGGTTTCGTGCGCCACGCCCAGCACGCTCCGGACGAGCTCACCTGCATCGTCAACGTCATGCCGGCACCTCCCGTGCCGTTCCTCGAGCCGGCGCAGCACGGCCGGCTCGTCATCCTCGCGTTGCTGACGTTCGTCGGGACCGCGGCCGAGGCAGAGCCCGTGCTCGCACCGTTCCGGGCGCTGGCTCCGCCCCTCGCCGACCTCCTGCAGGAGATGCCCTACGCCGGGATGTTCCAGCCTGAGCCCGACGACTACCACCCGGTCGCCGCGGGTCGCAACGGCTACGCCGACGACGTCGACGGCGCGGGCGCCCAGCTCGTCCTCGACACGCTGACGGCGCAGCTCGCGAAACCGGAGGTGCAGATGGCCGTGGTGCAGCTGCGTCCGCTGGGCGGTGCCATCGCTCGGGTGCGCGCGGATGCGACGGCGTACGCACATCGGCAGCGGGCCCTGATGCTCAACGTCGCGGCGATCGTGAGTCGGGCGGAGGAGCTGGAGGCCCAGCTGCCGTGGCTCGAGACGCTCAAGGCCGCGCTCTGCGACGGCACCCCGGGTGGCTACGCCAACTTCGTCTACGACGACGGGCCCGACCGGATCCACGACATCTACCCGCCCGACACCTACACGCGGCTGGCGCAGGTGAAGGCGCAGTGGGACCCGGACAACACCTTCCACCGCAACCACACCGTGCTGCCGGCGGTCTGACCCCGACTGCCGGGGGGAAGAGCCGGACCGACGAAGGGAGATCTCACCGGTCAGTTCCACTGAAGCGGCCCCGCGCCACGGCTGGGCCCACGTCAGAACCAGGCGCGCAGCCTCCACGGGTGCGCCCGGACCACAGGGGAGAACGATGAAGGAGAGCAAGCAGCCCCACCTCGATGGCGAGGCGCTCCACCACGGCGAGACGATCCCGTGTCGCGAGTACGACGCGGAGCTCTGGTTCGCGGAGCGGCCGGAGCAGGTCGAGCTCGCCAAGGCCCTGTGCGGAGCGTGCCCGCTCAGGGCTGAGTGCCTCGCCGGCGCGCTGGACCGAGGTGAGCCCTGGGGGGTCTGGGGTGGACAGTTGATCGTCGATGGCGCCGTCGTCGCGTTCAAGCGGCCCCGGGGCCGTCCGCGCAAGCGGCCGGTCGCCGCCTGAGCCGGTTCCACCGAACACACCAGAGCAGCGATGTCGTGTGCCGCTGAGCCAGCGCGGCGGCACACGGCCTCGTCAGGCGCGGCGTCAGGGCCTGGCCGGCGGGTCCTCCCCGATGGGAAGGGCCGGCTCCGCCTCCGAGCGGTGCGGCGCACGATCCTCGACGCGCAGCGCGCGGCAGAGGCCGAGGAGGGCAAGGTTGGTGAAGACGAGGAGGTAGCCGGCGAACTCCTCCTCGAGCAGCCGGAAGAACTGGACGATGAACAGCTGCGCCAGCAGGGCGAGCTCGAAGAGCTGGAGCGACCCCTGTCTGTCCTCGGCGCGCCACCGCAGCAGAGCCCAGCCGCTCACGGCGACGGACGCCACGGCGAAGCCCGCGTAGACCCAAGCGACCAGATCCGCGTCGTCGAGGAGGCCCGCGACCGGACCCACCGCGGAGAACACGACGAAGAGGCAGAAGGCGACGATCGAGATCCGCTTGATGAACTCGAGGCGAGGGAGGCCGACGATGAAACCACGGACCGCCGCGTAGACCCGTGAGACGAGGGACCTCGAGCCGGTCGAGGTGGGAAGGGTGACGAGCACCGAGCGCAGCGAGGCGGCGATGGTGTTGTCGGGCCGCACCGGGGAGAGGAGGTCGACGGCGCGGGCCCGCTCGGCGGGATCCATGTCGTGGGCGGCCCACTCCTTGAGCAGCTCGACCGCGTTGACGACCCGTTCGCGGTCGGTGAGGGGGTGGCGCTGGACGACGTATGCCACCCCGAGGTACATCGCGATGAAGACGCCGTAGATGATCGCGGCGACCGGCTCGAAGAAGTAGTTGTTGTCGCCCGTCACGAACTTGCCGACCTCGTCGATGAAGAGCCCGAAGCCGACCCCGCCGAAGATGGTCGCCACCATTCGCACCGTCCGGCTCAGGAAGAGCATGAAGAGCAGCAGGGCGAGCAGCATGAGGATCCCGCCCCACAGGACGTGTGCGAAGTGAAGGGTGTTGCCGCCGAGCTGCGGGTAGCCGGTCACGGCGAGGAAGATCCGCGTGACCGCGATCGAGAGCACCGCGCTGACGAGGAACGCCTCGAAGCGGTCGGCGCCGTCGGCGTCTCGGATCGGCAGACGTGACGCGCGGGCCATCGACCGATCATGTCATCAGGCCCTGCGGAGCGGGCCCCTACAAGGGCGGGTGCCGGACCAGCTCCCAGTGGAGCGCGTCCTCGAACCTGCCATCGGGCAGCTCGTCGGTCGCGTGCTCCCGGCCGAACTCGGTGAAGCCGACCGCTCGCAGCACCGCGTTGCTGGCCAGGTTGTCGGCGGCGGTCTCGGCGACGAGCCGGCGCAGGCCGAGGCCGCCCGCGTCCCGGGGTTCGAAGGCATGGGCGATCGCGAGACGGCAGGCCGCCTTGGTCAGGCCTCGGCCCCGAGCGCTGGGCATGAGCTGGTAGCCGAGCTCCGCGACGTCGCCGGTGAGCGTCCCGCCGCGCAGGAAGATCGTCAGGTGGCCGAGCGCCCGGTCGGTGTGGGCTTCGGCGATGGCCCACTCGACGGACATTCCGCTCGCCATCAGCTCGTGCCGCCGGAGCAGCCAGGCGTCGAAGGTGTCGGGCCGGAGCGGGTTGGCCGACGGGAACCAGTGTGCCGGGTCGGTGCGCTCCTCGATGGCCGTCAGGTCCTCGGGGCGCCACCCGCGGAGCCGAATTCGCTCACCCGGCAATACTTTTGGCTGCATCCAGGGGTGGCGAGGCTGCATTGGCTCCCCGGCCGCGAGGCTGGCGTGCCAGGAGTCCAGGGCCGGGCCGTCCGGGTCGACCGGGTCGGCGTCGGTGCCGGGCAGGGTGCCGTGGAAGGTGAATCCGGCGGCCCAGGCGACGCGGCGTGAGGGCCAGTTGCCCGCGAGGGCGCACCAGTGGATGCGCCTCAACGGCCGACCCCAGAACCCGTGCTCGAAGGCGTGGGACGCGACGAGGCGCACGGCGCGAGCCATGGCACCACGCCCTCGCGCCGCGGGGTGCAGGCCGAACCCCAGTGAGGCGTGGTCCCAGGACGCACCGGGGCGGACGTCGATCGTGCCGGCGAACTGCGGGTTGCCGTCATCACCGGTGATCTCGATGGCCCAGGAGCGGGTCCCGCCCGGATCCGCCCAGGCGCGCGTGATCTGCTCGAGGAACTCAACTGCGTGCGCGCCCGTGTAGCCCCGCGGGACCGTGGTCCACCGCAGCGACGACTCGTCCGTCGACTGCTCGACGATGCGGTCGACGTCGGCGGGAGTGTGCCGCCGCAGCGTCACCGTGCCGTCGGTGAGCAGAGGCGCCGGGGTTTGCACCGGGGTTGTCGGAGAGGTCATGGGGTCACCCTGCCATCGGGGGCGAGCGCCGGCGAACGACAGGGTCCGCCCGTTGAGTCGTGGCGCCTCCGCGCACCACCTGCCTACGGTGGGGCGGTGACCTCCACACCCAGCGCTCCACCGCCGGGTGGGCCGGTCGGGGCCACCCCATCGGGTCCCTTCCTCCCTCGACCCACGATGCCCCCGGCGACGTACGTGCCGGACGACCGCGTGCCAGGTGACACCGGCCCGCCGCCCCCCGTGCGCGGGCAGGTCCACCGCCAGCGCCGCTCCCGCCTGCACGGGCTGGGACTGGCGCTGCTCGATCGACTACGTCGTCGAGGCCCGCGCGTTGGCGAGCGGCGACATCAGAATGGTGACCGGCAGCGGCGACATCGACCTCGAGCTCCAGTCCGGTCCGGCAACGCTCGACGTCACCACGGGCTCCGGGGGCGTCTCGATCGACGACGCCGAGGGCGAGCCGTACCGACTCGACGTCGACACCGGATCGGGCGAGCAGGATCTCGACGTCGAGTCGGACGCTGCCGCGAGCCAGCACGTGAGAGTGCGCACCGGGTCCGGCGACGTCGACATCCGGTAGGCCCGGTCCCGCAGTGCTGGCCCCCGCGGGCCCCCGGCGGACCCGACGAGCCGCCATGCTGGACCGCATGAGCGAACAGGACAGCGTGGGTCGGCGAGTCCAGTCCCGGATCTACCGGGAGGGGCTCTTCGGCCGGCGACCAGTGGTTCCCGTGGCGCCGCGAGCGCTGGAGGAGGCGGCCCGCCGCAAGCTGAGCACCCGGGCCTGGGCCTACCTCGCAGGGGGTGCCGGACAGCAGCGCACCGACGCGGCCAACCGGGCGGCCTTCGACGACGCCCCGATCGTGCCGCGCATGCTCGTCGACGTCTCCACGCGGGACCTCTCCGTCGAGCTGTTCGGCCGGCGTCTGCCGGCACCCGTGCTGCTCGCCCCCATCGGCGCGCTCGAGCTCGCGCACCCGCGGGCGGATGTCGAGCTGGCCGAAGGGGTCCGCGAGCTCGGTCTGCCCGTCGTCATCTCCAGCCAGGGCTCGACCCCGATGGAGGACACTGCGGCGGCACTCGGGGACTGCCCACGGTGGTTCCAGCTCTACTGGAGCAGCAACGACGACCTCGTCGAGTCCTTCGTGCGTCGGGCGGAGGCCATCGGCAGCGACGCCCTCGTCGTCACGCTGGACACCCACACGCTGGGGTGGCGGACGATGGACCTCGATCTCGGCAGCCTGCCGTTCACCCGCGCCGAGGGCTTGGCCCAGTACATCAGCGACCCTGTCTTCCGTCAGCTCGTCGAGGACCGGGTCGCGCACCCCGTGGTCCCACCCGAGCCGACGCCGCGCCCGACCCGGGCCGCTCTCGCCGCCGCCCTGTCGATGGCCAGGCACTGGCCCGGTCCGGTCCGGGACAACCTCCGCTCACCGCTGCCGCGTGCCGCTGTCGAGACGTTCCTCGAGGTCTTCTCCCGGCCCTCACTCACGTGGAGCGACCTCGGCCGGCTCCGGGACCGGACCCGGTTGCCGATCCTGCTCAAGGGAATCCAAGCCGCTGAGGACGCGGTTCGGGCGGTCGAGATCGGGGTGGACGGCATCGTCGTGTCCAACCACGGTGGCCGCCAGGTCGACGGTGCGATCGCCTCCCTCCACGCGCTTCCGCCCATCGTGGAACAGGCAGCCGGGCGGGTGCCGGTCCTCTTCGACAGCGGGATCCGCAGCGGCTCCGACATCTACAAGGCCCTCGCGCTCGGCGCCGATGCCGTGCTGGTCGGGCGACCGTGGGTGCACGGCCTGGCCCTGCAAGGCGGGGCCGGCGCCCGAGCCGTCCTGGAGCACCTGCTGGCCGAGCTCGACCTCACCATGGCCCTCAGCGGCGTTCGGACGGTGGACGAGATACGCGAGCGCGGCCTCGGTCGTCGGAGGCCCTGAGGCCCCCCGACCGGGACCGCGCTCGCAAGACGCGACGTGGGTCAGCTGTTGACGTCGCGCGCCTGGTACTCGGCCTCGGTCCGGACGGAGTCAGCAGCGCTCTGCGTCTGGCTCTTGATCTCCTGGGCGGAGTCGGCCGCCGCGGTCCTGACCTCCTCGACGGCCTCCTGGGCCGGCTGCTTGAGGTGCTCGGCCATCTCGCTTCCGGCCGCCTTCACCTCGGCGGTGGCCTGCTCCACGAACGGCTGGGCCTGCTCCTTGACGGCGGTAGCCGCCTGCTTCTCCTTCTCGGAGGCCGGCAGCACCGAGCCCACCAGCCAGCCCGCAGCCAACGCGACAACCCCCGCAGCGAGCGGGTTGCCCTGGGCCTGCTGCCGGGCCTTGAGCCTCATGTCGTGGCCCATCTCCTGGACGTTCTCGACGGCCGAGTGGCCGGTGTCCGTCACCCCATGGGCGGTGCCCATCGTGGAGTGCTTGGCGTCCTCCGCGGCTCCCATGAGCCGCTCACGCCAGGTCGACACCTTCTGGCTCATCTTGGCCTTCTGTCGCTCGGCGATGGTGCTCGGAGACACGGTCGTGCCGAGCCGGTTGACGTTGTCACTCAGGTCCTGACGGGTGCGCTCCACCTCGGTGCGCAGCCGCTCGGTCTCGTAGTCGGTCATGATGCGTTCCCCTTCATGGCGTCAGGAATCTGCTTGGCGGTCTCGGTCGTCTTCGGGAGGCCCTGCACCCGCTTGAGCTCTCCACGGCCCAGCGAGTAGAGGACCGCGGCGACGATGCCCCAGAGGACGGCGACGATGAGCGCCGACCAGCCGAGACCGAGGGCACTCCCGATGGCCCACCACAGGGCGACCGAGAGGAAGAACAGGACGAACCAGCCGGCCAGTCCAGCGCCGCCCAACAGGCCGGATCCCTTGCCCGCTCGTCTCGCCGAGTCGCGCAGCTCGGCCTTGGCGAGCTCCGTCTCCTGGCGGACGAGGGTGGACAGGTCCTTGGCGATGTCGGCCATCACGTCCCCGAGCGAGCTCAACGGCTCACCGGGCAGGGTGTCGGTCGTCTCGCGCGGCGGCGGCGCCCCGCGTGAGCCGGGAGCGTCGATCATCGGGCGTCACCCCGATCGATCCACTCGTCGCGCGCCGTCTCGTCCGCACGGAGGTCTTCGGCGTCGAGGGTTTCGGCGCCGAGAGTTCCCGAGTGGGCGGCCGTACCGGAGGCGGGAGTGCCGGTCGGGTTCGTTGCACCGGTCGGCGCCGTGGGATGGGTCGCCGTCGTGCCGGTGGTGGCGAGCGGGCCGTCCATGACCGGCTCGGTCCGTCCCGCGTAGGCACCCGGCGTGCCGGATGCAGCCTGGTAGGACGGCGTGCCGTAGGCCGGGTAGCCCGACGCCGCGCGGGAGGCACCGGTCGCCGGGGCGCTCTCGTCCTGGGACGTGGCGGCGAGGCCCCGCGTCATGCGTCCCGACAGGAGGCCCAGCCCGGCGGCCACGGCGAGGAACGTGCCCGGCTTGCGCCGGGCAAACCGCTTCATCTCGTCGAGGACCGCCCCGGGCTCGTTGCCGTCGAGCCAGTCGCCGAGTGCCCGGGCCTGCTGGGACACCGTTCGAACCAGGTCGTGCGCGACGCCTGGTTGTCCGGTGCCGGCCATGGAGTCGAGCTCCTCGGTCAGGCTGCGGAGGTTGGTCGTGAGCCGCTGCTGCTGCGAACGGGCCTGCTCGGTCAGCTCGGACCGGGACTGGTCCATCAGGCGGCGCATCTGGTCGGTGGCGGTCGACGTGACGTTGCCGAGCTCCTGCTTCGCCGTCTCGGCGACGTGCTTCGCCTCGCCCTTGGCCACGTGGGCCGTCTCCCGGCCGGCCTCCTTGGCCGCCTCCGTCCTGCTGCCGGTCGGGTTACTGCTCGTGGTGTTCGTGCCCGTCGAGCTCGTCGCGCTCGTCGAGCCGCTGGGGCTCGGGTCGGTGGGATACGTCTGGGAAGGGCCTGCGTCCTGCAGGCTCCCGGACGACGGTCCGTCGCTGAACTGGGACATGTGTTGCTCCTCTTCGGGGGTCACGACGCAGCCGTTCACCGCGTCGCAGAACGATGCTCTGAGCCCGCACTGCTCGGGGCTTCACATGCCTCGCCCCCTACCCCGGCGTCCACAGGTGCTAACCCACCCGCGACCCCGCCGGAGCGGGGCTGGACGGTCCCGCGGGAGCGAGCCCGGCGGCATACGGCAGGGATGGGAGAGGCCGCATCCCCGCGGAGGGATGCGGCCTCTCGTGGTGGGCCGGACGATCAGGCCGGCGGGCGAACCTCGCGGCGCAGGATCTTGCCGGTGGGGCCCTTCGGCAGCTCGTCGAGCCTCCAGAGCCGGCGGGGGTACTTGTAGGCGGCGATCCGCTCCTTGACGTACTCCTGGACCTCGTCGAGCGTCGTCTCCGAGCCCGGCTTCAGCGCGACGGCGGCACCGATCTCCTCGCCCATCACGGCGTCCGGGATCCCGACGACGGCGGCCTCGAGGACGTCCGGGTGCGTGTAGAGCACCTCCTCGACCTCGCGGGGGTAGACGTTCATGCCGCCGCGGATGATCATGTCCTTCTTCCGGTCGACGATGGTGAAGTAGCCGTCCTCGTCGACCGTCGCGAGGTCACCGGTGCGGAACCAGCCGTCGGGGATCGCCTCGGCCGTCGCCTCCGGCTTGCCCCAGTAGCCCTTCATGACGTTCTCGCCGCGAATCGCGATCTCGCCGATCTCCCCCGGAGCCGTGTCGGTGCCGTCGAGGTCGACCAGCTTCATCTCACAGCCGGGGATCGCCCGGCCGATCGTGCCCGGCTTCGTCGGCCGGTCGGGCATGTTGAAGGACGCGACGGGGGAGGTCTCGGACAGGCCGTAGCCCTCGAGGATCTGAGCGTCGAACTTCTGCTCGAAGTTGCGCATCACGGCCTCTGGCAGGGCGGACCCCCCGGAGACGCAGGTGCGCAGGCTCGACGTCTCCGCCGCGTCGGCGTCGGGGTGGTTCAGCATCGCGGCGTACATCGTCGGGACGCCCTGGAAGATCGTGACCTGGTCCCGGCCCACGACCTCGAGCGCCTTGGCCGGGTCGAAGCGGGGGATCAGCGTCAGGGTGCACCCGCGGAGGACGCTCGTGTTGAGGCCACAGGTCAGCCCGAAGACGTGGAAGAGGGGCAGGCAGCCCATGATGACGTCGTCCTCGGTCATCACCATGACGTCGTCCGAGGAGCGGGCCGCGTTCCGGTGCAGGTTGAAGTGGGTCAGCTCGGCGCCCTTGGGCTTGCCGGTCGTCCCGGAGGTGTAGAGGATCACCGCGGTGTCGTCGTCAGCGCGCTCCACCGGCTCGGGCAGCGGGTCGGCGTCCGGCAGGGCCCCCGCGGCCGGTCCCATCGCGGTGCACTCGATGACCTGCGTGGTGACGCCCTCGCCCGCGGCGATCTGGGCGCCCTTGCGCGCCTCCTCGGCGAAGTCCGGCCAGACGAAAGAGAAGCTCGTGCCGGCGTCCTGGAAGTAGTACGCGATCTCGCCGCTCTTGAGGAGCGGGTTCATCGGCACGACGATGCCCCCCGCGAGGAGCGTGCCGTAGAAGAGGACCGGGTACGCGGGCACGTTGGGCAGGATGAGCGAGACGCGGTCCCCGGGCTCGAGGCCGGCCTCGCGCAGCTGGCCGGCGACCTTCGCCGCTGCGCCGTGCAGCTGGCTCCAGGTGACCTCGGCCTGGTCCAGCTTGATGCCGACCTTGTCGGGCAGCCTCGTGGCGGTGGCGACGAGGTTCGTGGCGAGATTGGTCATGAGGGCTCCTTTGCGACCTACCGACGAGTACAGGCCCATCATGCAGCGGATCCGCCCTCCAGAGGTCTCGGAGTGGTCACGACCATGCGAGACGAGATGCCTCGGTCGCCGAGGGCTGACCCCCGGTCAGTCGGGCGGGTTCCGCGACCGGAGCACGAAGAGCAGACCGACGAGGGCGACGACCGGACCGACGACAGCCCACAGGACCACGCGGGTCATCATGCTGCCGCCGACGTAGCCGAGACCCTGAAGCGTCCACAGACCGCCGATGAGGATCAGGAGGACGCCGATGGGCAGCTTCCAGTGGCGGTTCACCCATCGCCTCCTCCCGTCCATCACCTTCCGGGCCCAGTGTCCCCCACGACGGGTCGAGCGCGCGGTCTTCCGCCGCCCGGCCCGATGTCGCAGGCTGTGGGGGTGGCTCTCGCAGTGTGCCTCCTCTTCGACCGGCGGACCGAACGGCTCATCCGGGAGCTGTGGGCGCGTCTGGAAGGCAAGGGGATCCGCACGCTTGAGTCGCACACCCATGGTCGGCACCACCCGCACCTCTCCTATGCGGTGATGCTCGAGTGGGACCTCGCCGGCGTCCGGACGGCGCTCGGCGACCTGCCGGACAAGGGCGGCTTCGACGTGAGCTTCCAGGGGACGGTCGCCTTCCCGCGTGGCCGGGCGGCGCTCGCTCCGGCGGTCCCGGCCGACGTCGCGACGCGCCAGGAGACGGTGGCGGGGGTCGTCGTCGCTGCGGGCGCGATGCTGCACCGGCACTACCTGCCCGGCCGCTGGGTCCCCCACGTGTCGGTCGCGACCCGGGCCGCCGGACCGGCGCTCGCCGTCGTCGTCAAGGAGGTCGCCGACGTCCTCCCCTTGACGGGGACGATCGAGCGAGCAGCCCTGATCGACAGCTCGACCGGGCAGCTGTGGTCGCTGCCCGGGGTCCCCTGAGGAGCCGGGGACCCACCGCGGTCAACGACCCGACGCGCGGTAGGCCTCCCAGATCTCGGGGCGGAGCCGCCCCCGGTCACTGACCGGTAGTCCCGCCGCTGCGGCCCAGGCCCGGACCTCGGCCGTGGTCGGCTCGCGCGGCGGCACGGGCCCCGCTGCCTCGAGCGCGTCCAGGTGCGGCCAGGCGCCGACCTCGAGCCGCGCCTCGTGAAGGGCGGCTGCCAGGAAGCGGAAGGTCCACTCCTGCGCGAGGGCCCGGGTCTCGCAGAAGATGATCGGCACGGTGGGGTAGCGGGCCTGGCTCTCCCCGATCGCGTCCGCGACCACTGCCGGACGCACGTGCTCGAGCGCGAAGACGCGGGAGTACCTGTCCTCGACGACCACTGCCCCATGCCGGATGCCGCTGAGCTCGGCGAGCGCGTACCTGAGCTTCCCGTTCAGCAGGCTCGACGACAGGTCCTGGAGGGACTTGCGTTCGACGGCAGCCACGACGTGGCCGTCGAGCTCGACCGCGTAGTCCCCGACGGCCAGGGGCGTCTTGCGGGTCGTGGCCTGTTGGCGGGTGAACTTCCAGCCGTACCGCTCGTAGCTGTCGACGAGGATCTCGAGCTCCCGCGGCGGCACGGGCCCGGTGCCGGGAGCGTCCGACTCACCGGGTCGCGGGCGCGCCGTGGGGATCCGGACGTTCGGTCTGGCCTGCTTTGCCGTGCGCGGCGTCTGCCAGAAGATCACCTGCCGCCCCTTGGCTCGGGACAGGACGAACTGCGACCGGTTCTCCCGTCCGCGGTCGAGGACGAGGTCGATCGCGGCGCCCCGGCTCGCGCAGACCCGGGTCGGGACCCGCTCGACGACCTGCGCGTCGACCGGCCACCCCTCGGCGCGATGGCAGTAGACCTTGCTCGTCCGCGGCCAGGTTTCCCTCGCCTTGAGGACGATCCCGTCCGGGCCGAGCGGGATCCGGATGAGGTAGGGCAAGGAGCTGCCCTCCTCCGGGTTGGCGGCCACGAGGAAGTCATCCGGCACAGCCACAGTCTGCCCTGTGCGCGCCGGGCGACGAAGAGGTGGACCGGTCCAGCCGAATCAGGTGCCGGAGCCGTCGAACTGGTCCACGATGTCCGGTATGGGGGACCCCAACGAGATCTTCGTCCCGCCGTACGTGGTGACGCCACCTCGCCGGCGGGACCGCGCCCGGACCGTCTGGATCGTGACCACCAGCCTGCTCGTCCTTGCGCTGGGAGCGAGCTCAGCGGCATACGTCTACTCCAACAACGCGGCCCGGCAGTGGCAGGTCAGGGCCGAGCAGGTCTCGGCCGAGCTCGCCGACATGACGGCCCAGCGTCGTCAGGTGCAGGGACTGCTCGAGGCGTCGCAGACAGCGCTCGCGGGGACCAAGTCGGCGCTCGGCGAGGTCACCGAGGAGTACAACGACGCGGCGAAGCGGATCCGCGACCTGGCCGACGAGAAGGCGAGGGCCGCGGACACCGTCGGAGTCCTCGGGTCCGCCGTCGACCGGTCGCGCAACGTCGCCGTGCAGCTCGACCAGTGCGTCGCCGGTCTGCAGGAGCTGCAGGACTACCTCATCGACATCGACAGCTACGACATCTCCGTCGTCCTCGGTGTCGCGGAGGAGATCAACCGCGGGTGTGACCAGGCCCAGGCGGCAAGCGACGCCTTCGTCACCTGGCTGGAGGGGGACTGACGTGCCGCGGCTCCTGCGCGCCGTCGTGGCGACCGCCTGCCTCGTCCTGACCGTCAGCGCCTGCGCCGACCTCGCGCCGGTCGCGCCGCCCGAGCCGCGCGTCGCGACCGTGCAGGCGGTCACCCCGTCGAGGCCGTTGGACCTCGAGGCTGCGGCGCCGACGCTCGAGGGTTTCACTGAGCTGGAGCGGGCGGCGCTGCGCATCCGCAACATCGGGTGCGGAGGAGTGCGGACCGGGTCCGGCTTCGCCATCGGCGACCACCTGCTCGTGACGAACCGGCACGTCGTGGCCGGCGCGACGACCCTGGAGGTGAGCACCTTCGACGGGAGGGACATCGACGTCCGGACCTCCGGCGCGGCGACCATGGCGGACCTGGCAATCGTCCGGACCGTCGAGCGCCTCCCTGCCTCGATCACCCTCGCCCCCGGCAACCCCGAGGTGGGTCAGACGGTGACCGCCATCGGGTACCCCCTCGGTGGGCCGCTGACGACGACGGACGGACGGGTGCTCGGCTACCGACCCGACCCCGTCGCGAAGTCCACGTTGCCCATGCTCCTCAACTCCGCACCGGTCGAGCACGGCAGCTCGGGCAGTCCCCTCGTCGACATCACGGGCGAGCTGGTCGGGGTCATCTATGCCTCGACCGGGCCCGGGAACAGCTATGCGGTGCCGATCGCGGTGCTGCAGGACGTGCTCGACCAGCCTCAGGCGTTCGCCGCGAAGACTGACTGCGACGACTGAAACCGGCTGGTCAGCTGCAGTTGGGGCAGGGGCCGGCCACGGGCATCTCCATGAAGCAGGTCGGGCAGATGCTGCCCCGCCGCTCCTCCTGCGACCGCGGGCGCGGAGCCGCACGGCTGGCGGTGCCTGCCCCGCCCTGTCGGGGCGCGCCGACGTGTGGCACCCCGCCTTGTCGAGACGCGCTGTCCTGTCGGGGCATCGTCGTGGTCGGCTCGGCGTCCTCGGGAACGTCGTCGGACCAGCGGCGGTAGCACTCCAGACGCGCGACCGCGGCGCGGTGCTCGCGCTCGTGCGGGTCCGTCACCGCCCGACCCTCGAGGCGGAGCACCTCCTCGAACCCAGCGCCGACCAGACCGTCCTTCGCGTGGACGACGAGAGAGGCCAACGCGGGTTCACCGCGCAGATGGTTGGCCTGGGCGACCATCTTGAGCAGGTCGCTGACCCAGCTCCGCGTCTGAGCGTTGGTGTGCAGCCCGGAACGGCGTTGCACCTCCTCGGCCAGCGTGCCGTAGGTGATGACCGCGTTGTACCGGGAGGCGGTCTCGACGAGGACGTCGTAGGTGTGCTTGATCCAGAACTTCTTGCCCACGGCGGGGCTGACGAACCGGTCCTCGCTGCTCGGCTGGCTCATCCCCCGATTGTGCCCCGACCCGACCGGTCATCCCACCCTCGGGTCGCTACGACACTGACCCGCTGGGTGAGTCAGTGGGTACCACTGACCCGCTGGGCGGGTCAGTGTCGTAGGCCGCCGGGGGAGGTCCTGCCGATCGGGCCCACTCGTGCAGTGGACCCCGCCGGCCTCGGCGGCCCGAAACCTCACGGGGTGGCGCCCGACGGAGAGCGCCACCTCGGCGTTTCACCCGTCTGAGCCGGTGTGAAGTACGAGACGTGGCTGAGTCCCTGTTGGCGGGGACCTTCGCCTCAGCGTGGCAACGGGGGAATGGCTGCCACTCCCTGGTTGTTAAACTTTCAACTACATGACGAATCAAGAGTCGGAAACTGACAGCAAGGAGTCCACCATGAACAGGCTCGAAGGCCGCGTCGCCCTCATCACCGGCGCAGCGAGCGGCATCGGCAAGGCCACGGCTCAGCGGCTGGCCGACGAGGGCGCGGCGGTCCTCATCACCGACATCGCAGCCGAGGCCGGTGAGTCGACGGTCGCCGAGATTCGGGGGTCCGGTGGCAAGGCGGCGTTCTTCCGGCACGACGTGACGAGCGAGTCTGACTGGGAGGACGCTGTCGCGCATGCCGTCTACACCTTCGGCGGCCTCGACATCGTCGTCAACAACGCGGGCATGGGCGACCTCAAGACGATCGAGGACACGTCCATCGAGGAGTGGAACCGGACCGTCGCCATCGACCAGACGGGCGTCTTCCTCGGGATGAAGGTCCCCGCCAAGCAGCTCCGCCAGTCCGAGCACGCCTCGATCATCAACATCAGCTCGATCTTCGGGACGAGCGGTGGTTTCGGCACCTCGCCCGCGTACCACGCCGCGAAGGGCGCGGTCCGCACCCTGACGAAGAACGCTGCCCTGCACTGGGCCACCGAGGGGATCCGGGTCAACTCGGTCCACCCGGGCTTCATCGAGACCCCGATCCTCGAGCCGACCAAGGGCACGGAGTACTGGGACGCCATGGTGGCGCTCACCCCGATGGCGCACCTGGGGCGGCCGGAGGACATCGCTGCCGGCGTCGCCTACCTGGCGAGTGACGACGCGAAGTTCGTCACCGGTCTCGAGCTCTACATCGACGGCGGCTACGTCGCCCGCTGACCCGGCTCAGGGAATGGGCGGTGCCCCGGCCCTGGCCGAGGCACCGCCCGCCCGTCTCCCGAGGCGACTCAGACTCGCGGTCCGTAGTAGTCGCCGTAGTACCCGCCGAGACGGTCCCGGTAGTCCGGGTCGTCCCAACCGGTCTCGCCGAGCTCAGGCGAGTCCTTGATCTCGTCCTTGGTGCGGTCCACGTAGACCGCCTGGTCGTCCCAGTCGACTCGCTCGATGGTGCCGGCGGGCAGCATCACCTTGCGACCGAAGATCCACGGCCCGGTGTCGACGACGAGGTAGCTCGCCCCGACCTCGTCCGTCGACGAGTCGACCTTGCCGATCGAGCCGTCCGTCGCCTCGACGCGGAAGCCGACGAGGTCGTGCTGTCGGCCGGTCGCGTCCTCGACGACGTCGCCCGTGACGTCACCCTCACGTGCGCTGTAGACGTTCTCGCGGTAGTTCCACGGGTCCCAGTTGTAGGCCGTCATGCTCAGCTCCTTCCCTGGTGGGTGTGAACAGAGGGCGCCTACCCCCGGTTCGGCCGCCCCTAACGAGTCCCTGCCGTCCGTGCTGCGAGGGCTGCCCCGTCACCAGTTGAGGAGCAGCCGTCCCTGCTTGTCGCGGAAGACGCCCACGATGACCATGACGAGGTCGATGACCCACCAGATCCCGAGGCCGCCGGCGGTCAGCAGCTGCAGGACGCCGGTGCCGATCTTCCCGACGTAGAACCGGTGCACGCCCAAGGGGCCGAGGAAGGCGCAGAGAAGGGTCGCTGCGAGTCGGGAGCTCGGGCTCACCGGCTGGCCCGCGGCGTCGACCGTATGGGCGGTCCCGAGCTGGCCCGCTGCCGACGTGCCGAGCGGAGCGAGCTGGGGAGCCGGGTGGTGAGGCTCAGCCCTCGACGAAGTCCTCGAAGGCGGCGTAGGCGCGGGGGCCGTAGACCGTGCCGGGGCCGCCCGTCATGAGGATCGTGACACCGATCGCCTCGGCGACCTCCTGCCGGTTCGCGCCGGCCCGGGCGGCGCCTCGGGCGTGCGAGGCGATGCACCCGTCGCACTCCTCGGCCACCGCGATGGCCAGGGCGATGAGCTCCTTGGTCTTCGTGTCGAGGGCGCCAGGTGCGAGCGCGGCCTTGTGCAGCTCGCTGAAGCCCGCATAGACGTCGGGGATGGCCTGGCGCAGGGACCGGCTCAGGGGGGCGACGTCCTGGAGGACCTGCTTGCCGTGCGCGTGGTTCGTCTGTGGCGGGACGGTGTCGGTCATGATGTGCCTTTCGTGAGGTGCCGGGCTCATGCCAGGCTGAGGAACAGCTTCTGCAACTGCTGCAGCTCCGCGTCGTCGGGCCCCTGCCCTGACTCGAAGCACGCCTTCATCCCGTCGGTCATGAGGACGACCCCAGCACGCTGGAGGGCCTTGATGACGGCCGAGAGCTGGAGGGCGATGTCCTGGCACTCGGCGTCCTCCTCCATCATCGAGATGACCTTGCCGAGGTGGCCGTGAGCGCGTTTGGTGCGGTTGCGGATCGCGGTCATCGATCCGGCGTCGAGCTGCATCGGGGCGCCCCTTCTGACGGGTCTGCGAACCAGCGGGTTCGCCTTGAACAATAACCCCCCGGGGGGATAGCTGCGCACCGGGCTGCTCGGATGTGGGGCACGCCACGAGGCAGGGCTGCGTGACGGGGTGAGCCCTGTCGGGTATGTGGCAGGCATGACGACGACGACACTGACTGCGGGCGCCGAGGCCGCGGGGCGGGCGCTCGCGGGTGCCCTCGGCGTGGTGGCCGCCGTCACGCGGGGCAAGCCGCTGCACGCCGCGGGCCGGACCTACCGGGCCACCCTGCGGATCGACGCGCCCACGACGGGCCCTGGGGTGCGCCTCCTCTCCGAGCGCGGCCAGCACCCGTGCCTCGTGCGGCTCTCACGGGCCATGAGCCTGCCCGACGGCTGGTGGGACATCGGCGGGTTCGCGCTGCGCGTCGACCGCGCCGGTCCCGGCTGCGGGCCCGCGGACCTGCTGTTCGCCAGCACGGGCACCGGACGGCTCGGCCGTCACCTGCTGCGCCTGTCGCGACAGCCGATGAGTGAGCCGATGACGACCCTGCTCCCGGTTCACGCGGGCGCTTCGTCGCTGCTCCTGCTGATCCAGCCGATCGGCGACGACCGGATGGCCGCGCCGCGGCAGTTCGAGCTCAGCGTCGGACTCGACGGGGGCTCGTGGTCCCCGGTCGGCATCGTCGAGCTCGGTGACGAGGTTCCCGGGGCGTCCCCGCGCTTCGACCCCCTCGTCCGCAGGCTGGAGGGCACGGCTCCGCCCACCTGGGTCACCGCGCTGCGCGAGCCCGCCTACCGCCTCGCGCGCCGGCTGGGGCGCCGCTCCCGCTGAGCCGGGCTGCGTGAGCCGGCCCAGCGGCATACGCCGACGACGTGGTCCGTATGCCGCTGGGCTCGCTCCGCGCGCAGCCGACCGTCCCTGGTGGGCTGAGCGGGGAATGGACCGGCATCGCGTAGCGTTGGCGTCCACGAACATACCCCTGGGGGTATACAGACCATCGACCAGAAGGACCTGACGCATGCCGAACGCCACCATCACCGAGCTCGCCGCCGCCCACGCCGACGGCGCCCCGGTGGTCGACGTCCGAGAGCCCATGGAGTACGTCGGCGGCCACGTGCCCGGCGCCGTCCTCATGCCCATGGGACAGCTGCCCTCGCGAGTGCACGAGCTCGACCGGAACCGCACCACCTACGTCATCTGCGCCACCGGGAACCGGAGCCAGGCGATGGCCGACTTCCTGCAGCGGGCGGGTGTGGACGCCCGCTCCGTCGACGGCGGGACGTCTGCCTGGGCCCAGTCGGGTCGACCCGTCGTCACGGGCCCCCGTCCCGCCTGAGGCCTCGCCGCACGCCCGACAGCCGGCCATGGCCCGGGGGCCCGTCCTCGGGCCTATCCTCGGACCATGGGCGGCTGCTGTGACGCCAGGGGTTGCGACCGGGTCTTCGGGCCGCGCTTCGCCCATCATGTCGCGAAGCGCTACCGGAAGCGCGGCCTCGATCGGCCGTCGCGACGGGTGGTCGACTGGCTCGTCGCGCACGGGGTCGCCGGAGCCAGCATCCTCGAGATCGGGGGCGGCGTCGGCGAGATCCAGATCGAGCTGCTCCGCCGAGGCGCGGCCCGGACGACCAACCTCGAGCTGAGCCCCGCCTACGACGCGGACGCGCAGGCCCTGGCAGCCGAGACCGGAGCCACCGGCCGGATGGTCCGTCGGCTGGGCGACATCGCGGTGGACGGTTCGCTGGCCGAGCCGCACGACTTCGTGGTCCTGCACCGCGTCGTCTGTTGCTACCCCGATGTCGAACGGCTCGTCGCCGCTGCGGCCGACCACGCGCGACGGGGTGTCGTCCTCACCCACCCGCCCCGCAACGTCGCGTCGCGGGTCGGTCTCGCTGTCGGCAATGTCGCCGCCTGGCTGGCCGGCCGGGAGTACCGGGCCTACGCCCACCCGCCCCGGATCATGGAGGCGGTGCTGCGCCTCCACGGCCTGGAGCCGGTTCGAGTGCACCGGGGCCCGGTCTGGCAGGTCCTCGCCGCGACCCGGACGGTGGACCGCGCCGCGACCAGCCCGGCTGGCCGGCCCCCGTCGTGACGACGACGGCGCTCGACGTTCCCGACCCCACTCTCCGACCCGCCGACCAGGTGGCCCAGGCACTCGGGGTCGATCCCGACGTGGGGCTCTCGGACGCCACCGCCGACGAGCGCCTCGCGGCCGAAGGACCGAACGAGCTCCGCAGCCGTCCCCCGGTTCCCTGGTGGCGCAAGGTGCTGCGCCAGCTCCAGGACCCGCTCGTCTATCTGCTCCTCGTCGCCATCGTCATCTCGCTGGTCGCCTGGGCGGGGGAGGGCGCCGAGTCCTGGCCCGTCGACGCGATCGTCATCGCGCTCATCGTCGTCGCCAACGCGGTGCTGGGCCTCGTCCAGGAGGCCAAGGCTGCCAGTGCCGTCGCGGCGCTCGCCTCGATGACGGCGGCGAGCTCCAGCGTGCTCAGGGGCGGTCGCCTGCGGACCGTGCCCTCGACCGCGCTCGTGCGTGGCGATGTCCTCAACCTCTCCGAAGGCGACTCCGTCGGCGCCGACGCCCGGCTCCTGTCCGCGACCGGCCTGCGGCTGCAGGAGGCGTCGCTCACGGGTGAGTCCGGCACGACCCCGAAGTCGGCCGACCCGCTCGCGGGCCCTAGCGCCCTCGGCGACCGGCGGAACATGGTCTACCGCGGCACCGCCGTCGTCCAGGGGGTCGGACGGGCGGTCGTGACGAGCACCGGCATGGACACCGAGATGGGACGGATCGCCGAGCTGCTCGACCGGACCGAGCAGGAGCCCTCGCCGCTCCGGCGGGAGATCGGCTCCGTGTCCAAGACGCTCGGGCTGCTCGTCATCGGCATCGCGATCGTCGTCATGGCCGCGATCGCGCTGCTCAACGGCGTCCACGACCTGACCGACGCCGCCACCATCCTCCTCATGGGCGTCTCGCTCGCCGTGGCGGCCGTGCCGGAGGGGTTGCCGGCGATCCTGTCCCTCGTCCTCGCCCTCGGTGTCCGGGTCATGGCCCGGCGCAACGCCGTGATGAAGGACCTCCACTCGGTCGAGACCCTGGGGTCCGCCTCCGTCATCTGCTCGGACAAGACCGGCACGCTGACGCGCAACGAGATGACCCTGAGCCGGATCATCACCCCGAGCGGTCGGGTCGAGCTGTCCGGCACCGGCTACCGGCCCGAGGGGGAGGCCCGCTACCGGCCCACCGACGGCTCCGAGGCCGACCTCGTCCGCGAGGCCCGCAACGTCGTCGTCGCCGGCGCGCTCGCCAACAACGCCCAGCTCCTCGAGGAAGCCGGCGAGTGGACGATCCAGGGGGACCCGACCGAGGCCGCCTTCCTCGTGGCGCTGCGCAAGCTCGAGGACGCCGAGCGCGTGGCCGCCTGCTACGAACGGGCCGCCGAGGTGCCCTTCACGTCCCAACGCAAGATGATGTCGATCCTCGGCCACCACCTCGACGAGGACGAGCACCGGCTCTTCGTCAAGGGAGCCCCGGACGTCCTCCTCGGGCACTGCGACACCGTCCGCTGCGGCGACGCGGTGGTGCCCCTGGACGAGGCGCAGCGGGCCGGCTTCCTCCGTGCGGTCGACGACCTGTCGGTGGGGGCATACCGGACCCTCGGCGTCGCCTACCGCGACGTCGACGTCGCCGGGATCCCCACCCTCGCCGGGACCGACCGACCGCTGCTCGACGAGTCCGCCGAGACCGGGCTGGTGCTGCTGGGAGTCGTCGGGATCATCGACCCGCCCCGCGACGAGGCGCGTCAGGCGGTCGCCGAGGCGCACCGCGCCGGCATCCGGACGGTGATGATCACCGGCGACCACCCGGGCACGGCCGCCCGCATCGCCGCCGATCTCGGCATCTCGCGGCCCGGACAGCGGGTGCTCACCGGCGCCGACCTCGACGCGCTCGGGGACGAGGACCTGCGTCGAGCCGTCCTCGACACCGCGGTCTACGCCCGGGTCGCCCCGGAGCACAAGCTGCGCATCATCGACGGCCTCCAGAGCCACGGCCTCGTCGTCGCGATGACCGGCGACGGGGTCAACGACGCGCCGGCCCTCAAGTCAGCCGACATCGGCATCGCCATGGGCATCACGGGGACCGAGGTCACCAAGGAGTCCTCGCGGATGATCCTCGGGGACGACAACTACGCCACCATCGTCGACGCCGTGCGGCAGGGCCGCGTCATCTTCGACAACATCAAGAAGTTCCTGCGCTACCTGCTCTCCTCCAACCTCGGTGAGGTCGCCACCGTGTTCTTCGGGGTCGTCCTCGCCGGACTCGTCGGCCTCTCGGAAGCGGACGAGTCCGGGGCGATCGTGCTGCCGCTCCTCGCGACGCAGATCCTCTGGATCAACCTCGTCACCGACTCCGGGCCGGCCCTCGCCATGGGGGTCGACCCCGAGGTCGACGACGTGATGTCCCGACCGCCCCGGCGGCAGTCCGACCGCATCCTCGACGGGAGGATGTGGCGCAGGATCGGGTTCATCGGTGCGGTCATGGCTGCGGTGACGCTCCTGACGATCGACGCCGTGCTCCCCGGCGGGCTCCTCCACGGCTCCGGATCCCTCGCGGCCGCACGCACCGCTGGCTTCACCACCCTGGTTCTCGCTCAGCTGTTCAACGCCCTCAACTCCCGGTCCGACGAGAGCAGCGCCTTCCGCCACCTGACGAACAACCGCTGGCTCTGGGGCGCCATCGCTCTCGCCGTCGCCCTCCAGGTCGCCGTGGTCTCCGTGCCCTTCCTCCAGGCCGCGTTCGGGACCGAGACCCTGAGTTGGGGGCAGTGGGCCCTCTGTCTCGGGCTGGCCTCGGTCGTGCTGTGGCTCGAGGAGCTCTCCAAGCTGGTGCGCCGTCGGCGCCACAGCCGCGCCAGCTCCGCGCCCGGCGAGCGCCCCTGACCTCGGGAATCCCCGGCCGAGCAGGCGCCTCGCCTCAGTGGCCCAGCTCGTCGACCGCGTCCCAGAACTGTTCGCGCAGCCGGTAACGGATCTCGTCGGGGATGTCGTACACGTCGAGCCGGGCCGACAGGTCGGTCAGCAGCGTCCGGTCGAGATCGCTGGGAATGAAAGGACGCTCGCTCATCACCCGGCGGTGGTCCTCCTTCGTCGCCGCGGCACGCCAGGCGGTCACGACTCCGCGACAGACGTCATCGATCATCTCGATCATCGCGGGGGAGAGCGTGTGGGCCCGGAGCACCGGGTGGTCGCTGCTGCTCGACCAGGCAACCTTGCTCCCACCGCCAACGGCGCCTGCTCCCACCGAGCCGCTGGTGCCTGCCGTGTGCTGCGGCCTGCTGTGCGCGAGGATCGCCGGCGTCGGGCGCTCGGGCTCGCCCCCGGGGGAGAGAGCGGGCTCGTCAGCGTCTTCCGCACCGGGCCGGGGGACCGAGCGGGGTCCCGGGAGCGGTACGACGACACCGGCCGCCTCGGGGGAGAGCGTCCCCTGCGTCTCCGGCTGGTGCTGGCGCGGGCGGATCGTGTCGTCAATCGTGGCGGGCTGGACGAGCTCGAGGCCGTCGGACTCCCGGACGAGGTGGTTCGACACCGCGTGCGGCCGACCGGACTGGTCCGGCACGGCGAGGATGACGACCTGGGCGCCGTGGCTCTGCGCCTCCTCCACCGCCTCGGACAGGTCATCGTCGCCGGAGACCAGGTACATGATGTCGACGACGTGGTTGCGCCCGTGGGCGGCCAGGTCGAGGCCGATGCGCAGGTCGACACCCTTCTGCTCGCCGTGTGGCGACGTCCGCCCCAGCCGCAGCTTGACCCGCGGCAGCATCCCGATGGACTCCTGCGTCGCGTCCGGGGCGCCACCCGGGCGGTTGCCGGAGTCGTACCAGTTGAGCCGGAGCAGGGGGAGCCCGCTCAGGAACTCGGCCTGATCGACGAGCCCCTTGACCAGGTCGGGGTAGGAGATGACGACGCTGCCCCTCAGGCTGGTCCCCGTCACGCGGGTCGCTGCGGCCGCGAGGAGGTAGCCGGCGTCGACGTAGAGGGCGCAGTGGGACCGCATACCTCAGCCTCCCATGAAAGCCGGGACCATGACGGACGTCGCCCGGACGTCGGCCGTGCCTGTGCGGGCTCGGGCGGGCTCGTGCCGGAAGCGGGCACGGCGGCGTGAAGCAGGTCCGGCCTGGGTAGGGGTGACCCGTCTCACCCGTTCCGATCCGTATGCCGCACAGTTCGGTTCATAGACTGAAGGTGGGAGCGCAGAGCCGTCACCCCGCTGAAGGAGCGTCCACATGAACGCCGGAGCCAGCCACGCCCTCATCGGCCGCGTCCGCCTCGAGGACGGCGCCACGACCGACGACCTGAGGTTCATCGAGCGGGCTCTCGCCCAGCTCTTCGCCCAGCTGTCCCGGTTCGACCCGCAGATGGTCGACATCGGGCTGCGGTTCAAGGACCGGGGGCAGCCTGGCATGCGCACCTCGCTGGAGCTGCACGTGCAAGGGCTTCCGGCCATGGTCGGTGTCTCGGACCTGACCGACCCCAAGGACGCGCTCAACGATGCCGAGGCCAAGGTGCTGTCGCAGCTGCGCTCCAACGTGACGCGGCGCGCGGACCACCACCCGCGCCGCTCCCCCGTCTAGGCTGGCCCGCGTCCAGCCCAGCCCAGCCCTCCAACCGGCGGCTCCGGAATCACCTGAGGGTTCGGGCCAGGCTGTCCACGAGCAGCTCGACCTCCGCCTCCTCGATGACCAGCGGCGGCGCCAGGCGCAGCGTCGAGCCGTGCGTGTCCTTGGCGAGCACGCCCTCGACGAGGAGTCGTTCGCAGATCTCACGGCCCGACGCCAGAGCGGGGTCGACGTCGATGCCGGCCCACAGCCCACGGACGCGGACCCGCTCCACCCCTCGACCGACGAGCGACTCGAGCCCGTCCTGCAGCACCTTGCCCAGTCGCGCGGCCCGCTCCTGGTACTCGCCGGTGGCGAGGAGCGCGACGACGGCACGGCCGATCGCTGCCGCCAGGGGGTTCCCGCCGAACGTCGACCCGTGACTGCCCGGCGTGATGACACCGAGGACGTCCGCGTCAGCCACGACTGCCGACACCGGCACGATGCCCCCGCCCAGTGCCTTGCCGAGAATGTAGATGTCGGGGACGACGTCCTCGAGGTCGCAGGCGAACGTCGTGCCCGTCCGCCCCAGCCCCGACTGGATCTCGTCGGCCACCATGAGGATCCCGCGACGCGTGGTCAGCTCGCGGACCTGGCGGAGGAAGCCGGCTGGTGGGATGACCACGCCGCCCTCGCCCTGGATCGGCTCGAGGAGGACCGCGACGGTGTCGTCGGTGATCGCAGCCTCGATCGCGGCGATGTCGCCATAGGGCACGAGGTCGAACCCAGGGGTGTACGGACCGTAGTGGTCGTGCGCGAGGGGGTCGTCCGAGAAGCTGACGATCGTGGTCGTGCGTCCGTGGAAGTTGCCGCCCATCACGATGATGCGGGCCTGACCGTCCGGTACTCCCTTGACGAGGTAGCCCCAGCGTCGCGCCGTCTTGATCGCCGTCTCGACCGCCTCGGCGCCGGTGTTCATCGGCAGGACGAGCTCCTTGCCCGCGAGCTCGGCGAGGTCACGGCAGAACGGCGCCAGCTGGTCGCTGTGGAAGGCGCGACTCGTCAGCGTCAGCCGGCCGAGCTGCTCCTGGGCGGCCGCCACGAGAGCTGGGTGCAGATGGCCGAAGTTGAGCGCGGAGTAGCCGGCGAGGGCGTCGAGATAACGCCGCCCCGCCACATCCACGACCCACGCTCCGTGGGCGCTCGCGATGACGACGGGCAGGGGGTTGTAGTTGCGGGCCACCCACTGCTCGGCCAGGGACAGGTGCTCCTCGTGGGAGCTGACATCGACGGTCTGCATGGGCCCAGCGTTCCCCGCAGACGCGGCGGCCACAAGGCCTTTCCGAGGGCCCTCATCGTGAGCCGGGTCTCAGTTCCGTGAGGTGGTCCGGCGGCGGCGTCGGCATACACTGGCGTCGGCGGGTGGCCGAGGCCAGGACTACCCAGTCCGGGTGTGTCGGTCCGTCGGCGACCGCAGCCGGAGGTTCGTCGTGAGCACTTCCAAGAACACCGTCCGCAAGGTAGTCATCCTCGGCGCCGCCGGCCGCGACTTTCACAACTTCAACGTGGTCTTCCGGGACGACCCCGCCTACGAGGTCGTCGCCTTCACCGCCACGCAGATCCCCGACATCGAGGGACGCACCTACCCGCCGGAGCTCGCCGGCAGCCTCTACCCATCGGGGATCCCCATCGTCGAGGAGGCCGAGCTCGAGGACCTCCTCCGCCGCGAGAGCCCCGACGTCGCGGTGTTCGCCTATTCCGACGTGCCGCACGAGCAGGTCATGCACATCGGCTCGCGCTGCATCGCTGCGGGGGCGGACTTCTGGCTCCAGAGCGCGCGGAGCACGATGCTGCGCAGTCGTCGGCCGGTCATCGCCGTGACCGCGGTGCGCACGGGCGTCGGCAAGAGCCAGACGACCCGGTACCTCTCGCGGATCCTGCGCGATCTCGACCAGAAGGTCGTCGCCATCCGTCACCCGATGCCGTACGGCAACCTGGCGGCCCAGGCGTGCCAGCGGTTCGAGACCTACGCGGACCTCGACCATCACGAGACGACGATCGAGGAGCGCGAGGAGTACGAGCCGCACATCGACAACGGGTTCGTCGTGTACGCCGGGGTGGACTACGAGCAGATCATCCGGCAGGCCGAGGAGGAGGCCGACGTCGTCCTCTGGGACGGGGGCAACAACGACCTGCCCTTCTACGCCCCCGATCTCCACATCGTCCTCGTCGACCCGCTCCGACCCGGGAACGAGGAGACCTACCACCCGGGCGAGGCGAACCTGCTCATGGCGGACGTCGTCATCGTCAACAAGTGCGACAGCGCCCAGGCGTCGGACATCGAGGCCGTCGAGCAGACGGCGCGACGGCTCAACCCGCGCGCCCGCATCATCCGCGCCGACAGCCCGGTCACGGTCGAGGACGTCAGCGCCGTCGCCGGCAAGCGGGTCATCTGCATCGAGGACGGGCCGACCCTGACCCACGGCTCGATGACGTACGGGGCCGCCGTCGTGGGCGCCCGAGCGGTCGGTGCGGCCGAGATCATCGACCCCAGTCCGTACGCCGTCGGGTCCCTCGCCTACACCTATGCCAAGTACTCGAACGCGGTCGGGATCCTGCCGGCCATGGGCTACGGACCAGCCCAGATCCGCGACCTCGAGGCGACGATCGAGGCGACGATCGCGGCCACCGGCGCCGACGCCGTGGTGTCCGGGACGCCCATCGACCTCAGCCGGCTGCTCAGCGTCAGCAAGCCGCTCGTCCGAGCCCGCTACGAGCTGCGCGAGCAGGTCCCGGGAGGGCTCGAGGCCGCCGTCCGCGACACGCTCGACCGACTGGTCACTGCTCGGTCACAGACTGCCGCCGCCGCCCACTGACGTCTCGGTCCCACCGGGTTCGCTCGTTTGTCAGCTCAGGCTGACTGGAGGGCCCGGCCCTCCACCGGGTTGGCGCAGGCGGTCGACGCCCCGCGGGCGATGGCCACCCAGAAGCCGCCGAGCACCTCGGTGGACCCGGGGGGTCCGCCGGTGCCGCTGGGGCCCGCGGCCGGTGGAGGTCGGCCACGGACCCGCCTCGGTGCATCCTCCACCGTCGTGGCGCAGCACGTTCGGCTCCGCTCCGATCGTCGACGCTGCCAGAGCGGCGCGGACACGCAGGGGTGGAGTGCATCCCATCGTCCTCCCTTGATCCAATCGCGCGAAATGGGACATGCCCTAGTCTTTTGGCGGGGAGGTTGTGATGGATCACAGTGTGGACGGGTTGGTGCCGTGGCACCGGGCCCCGTTGCTCCTGGGTGCCGAGCCGCTCAGCGAGGTCGTGGAGCGCGACCGTGCGGAACTGGTCGCGGAGATGGTCCGTCGGCTCGGCGCCGAGCTGCCGAGCTACGCGCGCGTCACCAGCGACGAGCCGACCGGCCCGATCCTGACCATGTCCCACCGCTTCGTCGACTACTACGTCGAGTCGTTCCGTCGCCGCGAGCTCCCCGACGCGGCCATGCTCGCGCCGGTCCGCCAGACGGCCGAGCGCCGCGCGACGGCCGGCATCCCGATGGAAGAGGTCATGTCCGCCTTCCACATCGGTGTCGCCGTGGTGACCGAGCACCTGGCCCGCCAGGCCCGCCTGGCTGATCCGGGCGGTGCGGCGACCGTGATCGCCGTCCAGGCCCTGGGCTTCGACCTGGTGCGGCTCGTGGCAGTCGCGGTGGCGACCGGCTACACGACCGAGCGCCAGTCGGTGCTCGGTGAGGAGCTGGCGACGAGGCAGACCCTGGTCGCGGACCTGCTCGCGGGCACGGCGAGCGACGAGTCCGCGCTGCGCGCCGGGGTGCGGCTTCCCCCCACCTACATCGTCGTCGCCTTCAGTCTCGGGGAGAACGGGGTCCTCGATGACGACGAGGCGCAGCGGCGGGCCATCCGGCGGATCCGGATCGAGGCGACCCGAATCGTCGAGGAGCCGGTGCTCTGGGCGTCCCCACGCTCGGGTTGGCTCGCCTTCGTCCCCTATCCCGCAGGGTCCGACTGGTTCTCCATGGACGACCGGGTCTGGTTGGCCCTCACCCACCGCCAGGTGCAGGCCGTCGTGGACCTACCCATCTACACCGGGTGGGCGGCAGCCGCGCCTGCCGGGGTCCCCGAGGCGGCCCGCCTCGCCAGGGACGTCTGTGACGTCGTCCTCGCGACGCACCGCCCGCCCGGCATCTACGAGCTCGACGACGTGCTCATCGACTACCAGCTGATGCGGCCGAGCGCCGCCCGCGACCGGCTCAAGGAGATGATGACGCCCCTCATGGACCGCCCGGACCTGCTGCTGACCCTGCGGACCTACCTCGACACAGGTCGCGATCGGCGCCTCACGGCGCAGCTGCTCCACCTGCACCCGAACAGCGTCGACAACCGTCTCCGCCGCTGCGCCGACCTGACCGGCCTCGACGCGACACGGTCCGAGGAGGCGATGGTGATCCGGGCTGCCCTGCTCGCGTCGGCGACTCAGGCGGCGGTTGCCCCGCCCTCCTGACTCCTCAGCGGTCGGCGGGTGAGGGCATCCCCTGGGTGGGGACCTCCTCGGGGGCCAGCATCTCGTCGGGCACCCCGTTCAGGGCCTGGGCCAAGCCGAGGGCCAGACCAGCCACCTCCTGGTCACCGAGACCGAGGCGAACAGCGACCGCTGCGGCGTTCGGGGGCCGGTCGGCGGGGTTCTTCTGGAGACAGTCGTTGATCACCTGCGCGAGGTCGTCCGGGACGTCCTCCGGCAGCGGCGGGGGAGGCTCGTTGACATGGCTGAGCGCGGTGGCGATGGGCGTGCCGCGGTCGAAGGGGCGCGACCCGGACAGCATCTCGTGGCCCACGACGCCGAGCGCGTACAGGTCGCTCGAGCCGGTCGCGGGCTGGCCCATGGCCTGCTCGGGGCTGATGTAGTTGGGAGTGCCGAGCATCTCGCCGTGCTGGGTGTGGCCGGAGGCGTCGAGGGCCCGGGCGATCCCGAAGTCGGTGAGCTTCACGACGCCGTCGGGCCGGACCAGGATGTTGGCCGGCTTGACGTCGCGGTGGATGACCCGGGCCTCGTGGGCCACGGCGAGCGCGAGCGCCGCCTGACCCATGATCGAGCGGGCCTCTGCGGCGGGGAGAGGAGCGCGCTCGCGGAGGATGAGCGACAGGGGCTCCCCGGCGACGAGCTCCATGACCAAGAAGGCGAGGCCGTCGTCCTCCCCGTAGTCGAAGACCGTGGCGATGTTGTTGTGGTTCAGGCCCGCCGAGTGGACCGCCTCGTCGCGGAACCGCAGGGCGAAGAGCTTCTCGTGCTTGGAGTCGGGGCGCATGATCTTGATCGCGACCGGACGCTTGAGCACGTCGTCACTGCCGGCCCAGACGTCGGCCATGCCGCCGGACGCGATGCGTTGTTCGAGGCGGTATCGGTCGCCGAGGACGAATCCCTCTTGGAGACGGTTCATGGCACGGGCACCCATGGCCTTTCGGACGGAAGGTGCGCGTCTTTTGACATCTCAGGGGCCTTCGTCAACGGGAATGATACGCGGGTGCTGGGGCGGGTGGGTCACTTCGACGCCGTGTGGTATCGGCGTCCTGCGCCCCCCATCTTCTACCCAGAACGGCTTTCGTCACCCTATCCCCGGGACGGGCCTCTGTGGGCTCGAGCGGCGCCTCAGGACGGCGACCCCTCGGGAGCGTCGTCGTCGTCGAAGGCGGAGTACCTGTCCTCGGGCACGGTCGGCGCCGGCGCAGAGTCCTTCTGCTCGACGAGCTTGGTGATGCCCTTGTCGACCTGCTCGCGGACCTTGGTCACGGTGTCCGCATGCTTGCCGCCGGTGCGCTCGTCGACGGTCCGGGCCGCCTTGTCGAGGACGTCGTCGACCTTGTCGCGGTTCTCCGCCGCGTAGCCTGCGGCGAGACCCGCTGCCGCCTTGACGACCTCGACCAGGGCGTTGCCGAACTCCTTGGCCTTGGCCTGCAGGTCGACCTCGTCGGCCTTCTGCTTCATCTGCTCGCTGAACGTCACGGTGGTTTCCTTAGCCCTGTGGTGAGCCTGTGATCAGTCCAACGGCGGCGAGCCGCTCCGCGTTCCCACAGCCTCAGCGGAAGGCGGCCTCACCGGTCAGGGCCTGGCCGATGACGAGCTGGTGGACCTCGGAGGTGCCCTCGTAGGTGAGGACCGACTCGAGGTTGTTCGCGTGGCGCATCACCGGGTACTCGAGCGTGATGCCGGCGGCCCCGAGGATGGTGCGGCACTCGCGGGCGATGGCGATGGACTCGCGGACGTTGTTCAGCTTGCCGAGGCTGACCTGGTTGGACTGGAGCAGGCCCTCGTCCTTGAGCCGGCCCAGGTGCAGAGCGAGGAGCATCCCCTTGCCCAGCTCGAGTGCCATGTCGGCGAGCTTGGCCTGGGTCAGCTGGAAGGCGGCCAGGGGGCGGTCGAAGATCTGCCGCTCGCGGGCGTAGGTGATCGCCGTCTCGAGGCTGTCCCGGGCGGCGCCCAGCGAGCCGAAGATGATGCCGTAGCGCGCCTCGTTGAGGCAGGAGAGGGGGCCGGAGAGGCCGGCGGCCTCAGGCAGGATCGCCGACGCGGGGAGCCGGACCTCGTCGAGGACGAGCTCGCTCGTGACGGACGCGCGGAGGGACAGCTTCTTCTTGATCTCCGGAGCGGAGAAGCCGGGCATGTCGGTCGGCACCACGAAGCCGCGGATCCGGTCGTCGGTCTGGGCCCAGACGACTGCGACGTCGGCGACGGAGCCGTTGGTGATCCACATCTTGTTGCCGGTGAGGATCCAGTCGTCGCCGTCACGCCGAGCGCGGGTGCGCATGCCACCGGGGTTGGAGCCGAAGTCCGGCTCGGTCAGGCCGAAGCAGCCGATCGCCTCGCCGGCGGCCATCCGCGGGAGCCACTCCTGCTTCTGCTCCTCGGACCCGTGCTTCCAGATCGCGAACATGGCGAGCGAGCCCTGCACCGACACGAGGGAGCGGATGCCGGAGTCACCGGCCTCGAGCTCCATGCAGGCCAGCCCGTAGGCGGTGGCGCTCGTGCCCGCACAGCCGTAGCCCTCGAGGTGCATGCCGAGGACGCCGAGCTCGCCGAGCTCCTGGGCCAGCTCGCGGACGGGCAGGGAGCCGGTCTCGTACCACTGGCCCACGTCGGGCTTGATCTTGGTGTCGACGAAGTGCCGGACGGCGTCGCGGATGGCGCGGTCCTCCTCCCCGATGAGGTGGTCGGTGTCGAACAGCCGAAGTGGGGCGAGGGGTGTCGTGGGTGCCATGGGCTTCTCTCCGTCTCGGGTGGTGGCCGCGGGCGAGCCAGCAAACCTAACAGTGTTCGGATGTTAACCTAACACTGTTAGTTTCGACAAGGGAGGGCGCATGCCGAGGCCGAGGACACCGCTGCTCAGCCGGGACCGCATCCGCGACGCCGCGCTCGACCTCATCGACCGCGACGGCCTCCCCGCCCTGTCCATGCGGCGGCTCGCCGAGACGCTGGGGGTGCAGGCCGCCTCGCTCTACACCCACGTCGCGACGAAGGATGACGTCCTCGACGCCGTCGCCAACCGGCTCATCGCGCAGGTCGACACGAGCGGCTTCGCCACCGGCTGGCGCGACGGCCTGCTGACCTGGGCCCGTTCGTACCACGCCGCCCTCGCCGCCCACCCCAACGCCGTCCCCCTCATCGCGACCGGCACCCAGCGCCGGGACGAGTTCCTCGGGATGGCCAACGCCGTCCACGGCGGCCTCGTCCGCGCCGGGTGGCCGGCGCGGCGGGCGACCGAGATCTCGGGAGCGGTCAAGTACCTGGTCATCGGCGCCGCGTCGACGCCCTTCGCCTCCGGGTTCGCCGACGACGTCCAGGTCTACCTCGACCGCTACCCTCACCTCACCCAGGCCCACCGCCTGCGCGCCGACGCCGCCCGGATCGACCGCGACAGCTTCGAGCTGGGCCTCCAGGCACTCGTCCGCGGGCTCGAGCCGGGCCCGAGCGCTCGTGCCGAGACGCCCTGAGACCCCGCCCACGACAAAAGGTGCCGTATGCCGCTGAGCCGGCTCAGCGGCATACGGCACCTTGGGTGGTCGGTCAGGCCTACGGGTTGACGACGTGGATCGTCAGGTCGTCACCGGCGTCACCGGTGACGGTGGCCGTGACGCCGTGCCCGGCGACCTTGACGGAGCCCTGCGGGTTCGCGCTGCTCCAGTAAGCGTCGGTGACGGAGTCGTCGAACGTGGGGATCCCGGCCGATGCAGGCGCGCACGCGGCGAGCTCCTCGACCGTGGCGGACGGGCCGTGGCCGACGCTCACCTCCTTGTGCAGGCAGGTCTCGTCCGTCGTCTCGAGGCCGAACGTCGCGTCGAACGGCTGGCGCCGGTTGCTCGGTCGCGACCCGTCCGGGTACGTGAACGGCGCCGGTCGGGCGTCGACGACCATGGCCGCGCCACCACCCGGGTGCGCCGAGACGTTGTTGTCCTCGTACGAGTCGTCGACGTACCAGACGAGCATGCCGTTCTGGAACCTGAAGAACTCGACCCAGTCCGGCCGCGTCAGGCCCTTGCTGAACTGGTACGGCCCCTCGGCGAGGGTCGAGTCGGAGCCGAGGTACTCGCGGTTCTCGAGGAGGTAGTACTGCTCGAAGCTGCCCGCCACGGTACCCGTGCTGATCTCCCACAGGCCGGTCGCGGTCCACGGGCCCGGGCCCGACTCGACGTCGTCGACGACGGTCGGGCCCGCCTTGATGGTGATGTCGTCGATGAAGGCGCCCGGCAGGTGGACGCCACCGTCCGTCTGGTAGCGGAAGCGGAAGAGCGACGGCTGGCCGTTCGCGGTGTACGAGTAGCGCAGACCCGCCCAGCGACCCGACGAGGACCCGTCGATGGCGCGGCCGGTCCGCTGCCACGTGGCCCCGTCGTCGAGCGAGTACTCGCCGTAGAGGTAGTCGTAGCCGGACTCGATGTCGTACCAGGCCTTCGCCGTGACGGTCACGCGCGAGGCCGCGGCGACCGGACGGGTGAGTGTCTCGTTGAGTCCGTCGGCACTTCCCGTCCACCAGGCATGCCCGCCGTTCGGGGCGGTGTAGCTGACCGAGCTGTCCTTGTCCGGGAGGTTGACCCGAACGGCCTGGTCCTTGCCCTCGACGTGCAGCTGCGCGGGGTTGAGGGTGACGTCGGCCGTCTCGCCGAGGGCCACGGTCGAGTGGTCGAGCCAGCCGAGGAAGAGCTTCTCCTCGGGGCCCATCAGGCCGGGGGCGGTGCCGATCCCGTTGCCGTCCGTGGCGCCGTGGCCGAGCCACGACCCCGAGCTCATCAGCGTCCAGAACGCGGTGGAGTTCTCGCCACCGCCCGTGTCGTAGTAGTCGGGCAGGCCGAGGTCGTGGCCGAACTCGTGGGCGAAGACCCCGAGGCCGCCGTTCTCCGGCTCCGTCGTGTAGTCGCCGAGCCAGTACTTCGACCCGCCGATCCGGGCACCACCCATGAGGTTCGCGCCGTCGTCGAGCGTGGGGCCGGTGAGGCCGTAGTCGTTGCCGTTGACGTACCAGCGGTGCGACCAGATGGCGTCGGCGCCCTGGGCGCCGCCGCCGGCGTCCTCACCCATGCCGGCGTGGACGGCCTGGAAGTGGTCGATGTAGCCGTCGGCCTCGTCGAAGTTGCCGTCGTTGTCGTGGTCGTAGCGGTCCCAGACGTCGAACTGCGCGAGGTAGGCGTCGATCTCGGCCGGCGTCTTGCCGGCGGCGATCTGGCCATCCCACCACGCGTTGCCGGTGTCCTCGATGAAGCGCCAGGAGCCGCCGTTGTCCTCGATGGCGTTGTCACCGTAGTAGGAGGCGTTGTACGGCACCTTGACCCAGTCCTCGACGGTGTTCACGACGGAGTACCGGCCGTTGGAGAGTGCCTCGTAGTAGCTCTTCATCGACTCGCCGGACCCGTTGAAGAAGGTCTCGTAGTAGGACGTGCTGAAGTCCTGCTGCCAGTAGGTCGAGTTGTTGACGCTGCGGTCGGGCTGCTCGATCTGGTTGTGCAAGGGGCCGGGCGTGGTGCCGTAACGGCCGACGCTCTGGTCGCCGAACTCCGCGAGCAGGGTGAGGATCTTGTCCGGCTCCGGCTCGGCGGCCAGCGTGCTGACCTCGACCGCCTTGTCCTCGGAGAGCTGGACGACTCCGTCTGAGCTCGCCTTGGCCTTGCCCTCGGCGACGAGCTTGAGCGCCTCCTTGCGCTGGGCGACCCAGGTCCGGGTCAGCGGGCCGGGGCGGTTGTCGGGGCGGGCTGCAGCGCGGTCGCTCGCTCCTGCGGTGGCCGCGGTCGGCGTCGCGCCGAGGGCGGCTCCCGCGGCGGACGTCGTGACCGCACCTGCGGGGGCACCGGCGGCCGCGATGAGCGCGACGACGGCGGAACCCACGAGCGAGGCCGTGGCAAGTTTCTTCACGTTTCCCTTCTCCTTGCGGTGATGGCAGGGCCAGACGAAAGATTTCACGTCCGCAGCCGCTTCGGGGGCGAGGAACGTCACCGTTTGGTTGCGCTTTCCCGGTGCCGGATGCCGCTGGGCTCGCTCCCGTCGGCCGGCCGCGGCTACGTTGTGGCC